>ERZ1645185.1093-NODE-1093-length-11239-cov-17.254292_pt1 | contig 11239 bp, 9 predicted proteins | sample MGYA00575351_ERZ1645185 | MGnify/ENA primary metagenome ERZ1645185 (study PRJEB40838, sample SAMN11284767) | freshwater sediment metagenome | isolation source: river sediment | host: Sediment | place: India: Jana village, Kanpur | collected 2015-12-17 ... | reverse complement strand
CCAGCGACGATGGCCCGCCGAGGTCGGACAGCGCGACCACCTGCAGGCCCTCGTAGCCGCAGGGGTTGATGCGCAGGAACGGGGCGGTGCTCTCGCCGGCGATGTTGAAGGCCAGCCCGTGGAAACTGCAGCCGCGGCGCACGCGGATGCCGAGCGCGGCGATCTTGGCGCCGGCCACGTACACCCCGGGCGCGCCGTCCTTGCGTGCGCCCTCGATGTTCCATTCGGCGAGGGTGTCGATCACCGCCTGCTCGATCCTGCACACGTAGTCGCGCACGCCGATCTTCAGCCGCTTCAGGTCGAGCAGCGGATAGGCCACCAGCTGGCCGGGGCCGTGGTAGGTGACCTGGCCGCCGCGATCGACATGGAGCACCGGGATCTCGCCCGGCATCAGCACGTGCTCGGGCTTGCCGGCCTGGCCGAGGGTGAACACGGGCTCGTGCTCCACGCACCAGAGCTCGTCCTCGGTGGCCTCGCCGCGCGCATCGGTGAACGCCTGCATGGCGCGCCACACGGGTTCGTAGGGCTGGCGGCCGAGGTCGCGGACGACCGCGGGGCGCGCGGCAACCTCCTCCCCTTGCGCGCAGCGCAGGGGGAGGCCGGGAGGGGGTTGGCGGTCGTCGATGTCGCCCATCAAGGCACCCCTCCCCAGCCCTCCCCTCCGCCTGCGGCGCAAGGGAGGGGGCAAGCACTCACAGCGTCCACTTCACCTCGGGGTGGTCGCGCAGCGCCTGGTGCGCGCGGTCGTAGTCCTCGCGCGAGTTGGCGCGGAACGAAATGCGCACCGACACGTACTTGCCGCTGGACGAGTGCTTCCAGTTGACGGTTTCGTGCAGGACCTCGATGCCGGCGTCCATCAGGTGCCGGGGCAGGTCCGCCTCGAGGTGCTTGTCGGCGGCCCCCATCGCCGACAGCTCGAAGGTGCCGGGGAACTGGAAGCCATGCTCGGGATTGTCGGAATGGATGTCCATCGCCGCAGTATGGGGACGCGGGCGCGACGATCCAACCGCGCCCGCCTCAGTGGGGGACGGGCCTTACTCCGCCCACCACATCAGCAGGGCGTGCCACAGGCGCTTGAAGAAGCCGCCCTCCTCCACGCCCTGCAGGGCGACCAGCGGTGCCTCGGCGACCACCTTGCCGTCCAGCGCCACCTTCACCGTGCCGAGCTTCTGGCCCTTCGCGATCGGCGCGACCAGCGACTTCGGCAGCTCCATGCTGGCCTTCAGGCGGTCGTACTTGCCGCGCGGAGTGGACACCAGCAGCGGCTGCGCGACCCCGACCTGCACCGTGTCCGCATCGCCCTTCCACACCTTAGGCGTGGCCAGCGACTTGTTGGCGGCATACAGCTGGTGCGATTCGTAGAAGCGGAAGCCCCAGTTGAGCAGCGCCTGCGAGTCCACCGCGCGCTGGTTCTCGCTGGTGTCGCCCATCACCACCGTGATCAGGCGCTGGTCGCCGCGCTTGGCCGAGGCCATCAGGCAGTAGCCCGCGCTGGAGGTGTGGCCGGTCTTGATGCCGTCGACGCTGGGGTCGCGCCACAGCAGCAGGTTGCGGTTCGGCTGGGTGATCGGGCCGACCGTGAATTCCTTGATCTTGTTGTAGCTGTAGGCCTCGGGGAAGTCGCGGATCAGCGCGCGGCCGAGCAGGGCCAGGTCGTGCGCGGTAGTGACATGGCCCTCGGCGGTGAGCCCGTGCGGGTTCACGAAATGCGAGGCCTTCATCCCGATCTTCTTGGCATAGGCGTTCATGAGCTGGGCGAAGGCCTGCTCGCTGCCCGCCACGTGCTCGGCGAGCGCGATCGCGGCATCGTTGCCGGACTGCACCACCATGCCCTTTTCCATCTCGACCAGCGGCGCGGCCTGGTTGACCTCGAACCCGCTGTAGCTGCCGTCGGTGCCGGCGCCGCCCTCGCGCCAGGCGCGCTCGGTCATCATCACCTGGTCGGTCGGCTTGACCTTGCCAGCGGCCATTTCCGCGGCGATCACGTAGCTGGTCATCACCTTGGTGATGCTGGCCGGCTCGACCGGGGTGTCGATGTTCTCGCCGGCCAGGACCTGCCCGGTCGCGTAGTCCATCACCAGCCAGGCCTTGCTGGTGGCGGGCGCGGGCGCGTCCGGGATCGGCAGGTTGTCGCTCAACGCAGCGGGCCGGGCCGGGGCGGGGGCCGGCGCCTGCGCCGTGGCAAGGCCGGAACCGAGGACGATGCCGGCGGTGGCCAGCGCGACGAACAACAACGAACGCGAACGCATCAACAACACTCCTCGGGCCGCACCAATGCGGCGACACAACAGGCAAGCGGCCATTTTAAGCCGCATCGAACGGGCGTGGACCGACCGCCGTCACCGAAAACGCCACCCACGTCGCCGCATGGCGACGCGATCGCGGCCTCAGTCGCGGACGCGCTGCGGCTGGCCGAAGCCCAGACCGACCAGGCGCGCCGCAAGTTCCGGCGCACGCGCTTCGTCCACCGGCCCCACGCGCAATCGCCAGATGCGCCGTCCATTCACGTCGGCATCCAGCAGGCGGGCGCCGTCGATCGCGGCGCCGCGCAGCAGGTCGAGCGCGTGCTCCGCATTCTGTTGGCTGCCGAAACTGGCGACCTGCAGGGTCACGGCGCCGGTCGCAGCCGGCGCCTGCGCGGCCTGCAGCAAGGCCGCATTCACCGGCGGCGGCGGTGGGGGCGCGACCGGGTTGGCGGGCGCCACGGGATCCGGCGTGCCGGGCTTGCCGGTGGCCACGCGCACCTGGCGCGAGCGCATCCACGCATCGAACTCATCGGCGCCCATCAGCTTGCCGTCCTGGCGCATGTCGAAGCGGTACTGGCGTCCCGTCGCGGCGGACGCTGGTGCCTTCTGCGCGGGATCGGCGGGTCCGGCCGCGGCCACCGCCCGCGGCAGCCCCTCGACCAGCGCATCCATCGCGCTGGTGTCGCCCGGGCCCTGCTTCTGCGCCAGCGAGGCGTCCTGCAGCTCGCCGGGGGTCAGCGCGCGGACTTCGACGCGGGCGGTGCCGCGCTCGCGGTAACCGAGCTTCACCGCAGCGGCGTAGCTGAGGTCGATGATGCGGTTGGAATGGAACGGCCCGCGATCGTTGACCCGCACCACCACGGACTTGCCGTTGTCGAGGTTGGTGACGCGCGCATAGCTCGGCAGCGGCAGCGACTTGTGCGCCGCGGTGAAGGCGTACATGTCGTACACCTCGCCGCTGGAGGTGCGGCGGCCATGGAACTTGTTGCCGTAGTACGACGCGCCGCCTTCCTCGACGTAGCCATGCTCCGAGTCCAGCACCTGGTAGCGCTTGCCGAGCACGCTGTAACTCTTGTTGCCGGTGCGCGCGCGCGGTTCGGCGCGGACCTCCGGCTCCGGGATCGCGTCCACGTCGGGCACGTAGTCCGGCACCGAGTCGGCCTCGCCCGGGCGAAACAGGCCGCCGGCGACGTAGTCGCCGCGCTTGCCGGGATCCTCCTGCGCCGGCGCGTACGGGGACACCGGCTTGCCGTGGCGCAGCGGCGGCGTCGGGTTCACGCCCTGGGCAGGCTGCACCACGACTTTCGGGCCCTGCGGCGGCGGCGACTTCGAGGCGGTGCCGGTGGTCGCGCAGGCCGCCAGTGCAAGCGGCAACGCGGCCAGCAGGAGTCGGCGGGCGATCATGCCGGGTCCGGCGTGCGCCCGGCGATGGCCTCGGCCAGCTGGTGGACCGCGGTCGCGTACAGGCGCGAGATGTTGTAGGTCGTGATCGCCTTGAAGTTGTTGTAGACGATCCAGTACTCGGGCCCGGCGCTGCCCTCGAGGGTGACCAGGGTCACCGGCGGGCCGCCATCGGTGTGCAGGTAACGGAACGTGGCCGGGCGATAGCCCTTCGCCGCCAGCCCGGCCAGGGTCTGGTCGAGGGTCACCGCATTGCCGGGATTGACGAAGTCGGCCGCCGTGGCGTCGCGGGTCGCCCGCTCCATCACCGGGCCGCCGGCCTCCCACTTGCCCTTCTTCGCGAAATAGTTCGCGACCGAGGCGAACACGTCGTCGAGGTCGTTGAACAGGTCGCGCTTGCCGTCGCCATCGCCATCCACCGCGTACTCGCGGTAGCTGGAGGGCATGAACTGGCCCCAGCCCATCGCGCCGGCGTAGCTGCCCTTCAGGGTCGCGATGTCGAAGCCCTCTTCCTTGCCCAGCGCGAACAGCTGCGCCAGTTCGTCGCGGAAGAACGCCTGGCGCTGGTCCTCGCGCGCGGCCTTGGCGGGATCGCCGCTGCGCGGATAGGCGAAGGCCAGCGTGTACAGCGCATCGATGACCGGGTAGCTGCCCTTGTTGCCGCCGTAGCTGGTCTCCACCCCGAGGATGGCGACCACCACTTCCTTGGGCACGCCGTAGCGTTGCTCGGCGCGCGCGAGCGCATCGCGATGGGTGGCGAGGAACGCGCGGCCGTCGTCGATGCGCTTGGGCTGGATGAAGATCGGGCGGTAGTCGCGCCAGGGCTTGGCCTCGGCCGGCCGCGACATCGCCTTGACGATGGCCTCGCGCAGCTGCGCCTTGGCCAGCGTGGCCTCGATCTCCGCCGCGGGGATGCCGAAGCGTTGCGCGGTCTCGCGCACGAAGGCGGCGCGCGCGGCGGCGATGTCGCGCACCGGCGCCACGGGTTCGGGCATCGGCGGCGGCGGCGGCGTGGCGGGGGGCGGCGTCGACGGCATCGGCTTCGGCGGCGGGACGGCGCAGGCGGCAAGCGCGAGCGCGGCGAGCAGGGGCAATGCGCGTCGGATCATCGGCGCGAGGGTAGCACGCAGGTCGGCGGCCACCCGAACGGCGGTTCAGCTTGCGTCGCGCGGGTGCGCCGGCTCAGCGGTTGACCGTGCGCCGCGCCTTCAACGCCATCACCACGCCGAACCCGAGCAGCAGCGCCACCGGCGCGGTGCCGCCGTAGCTCAGCAGCGGCATCGGCACGCCGACCACCGGCAGCAACCCGGAGATCATCCCGCCGTTCACCAGCACGTAGACGAACAGCGACAGGCCGAGGGTGCCGGCCAGCAGCCGCGCGTAGCCATCGCGAGATTCCGCGGCGATCCACAGGCAGCGGCCGACCACGAACAGGTACAGCGCCAGCACCACGACCACGCCGATCCAGCCGAAGTCCTCGGACAGCACCGAGAACACGAAATCGGTGGTGTGCTCGGGCAGGTAGTCCAGGTGCGACTGCGTGCCCTGCCCCCAGCCCTTGCCGGTGAGGCCGCCGCCGCCGATCGCGATCTTGCTCTGGATGATGTTCCAGCCCGCGCCCATCGGATCGTTCTCGGGATTGCGGAAGGTCAGGATGCGATCCTGCTGGTAGGGCCGCAGGAACGAGAACCAGCGGATCGGCGCGAACATCGCCAGCGAGAACCCGGCGATCCCCACCGCGCCGGCGGCGGCGAACCACCACCACGACACGCCGGCGAGGAACAGCACGAACACGCCGCTGGCGAGCACCAGCACCGCGGTGCCCAGGTCGTGCTGCAGCAGCACCAGGCCGACCGGCAGCGCGATCACCACCAGCGCGGTGAGCAGCACCGACGGCCGCGGCGGCAGCCGATGCCGGTCCAGCGTCCACGCCAGCATCATCGGCAGGGTCAGCTTGGCCAGCTCGGAGGGCTGGAAGTTGAAGAAGCCGAGGTTGATCCAGTGGTTGCCGTACTTGCCGCGGCCGATGAACAGCACCAGCACCAGCGGCACCAGCGAGGCGACGTAGGCCAGCGGGGTCAGTTGCTTGAGGATGTGCGCGGGCACGCGCGAGGCCACCCACAACGCACCCAGGCCGACGGTGAAGTAGGCGCCCTGGGTGGCGACCACGCGCATCGATTCGTTGCTCGCGCTGTACAGCGTGGCCAGGCCGATGCCCATCAGCGCCAGCAGGGCAGCCAGCAGCGGCAGGTCCAGGGTGCGCAGGAAGCGCAGCAGCAGGTCCAGCAGGACGCGCAGGATCACGTTCACCGCGGCGCCTCCGCGGAGGCCGGCACCGGGGCCGTGGGCACGGGAGGCGGGGCGGGCGGGTTGCCGACCACGTTGGAGAAGTCGGGCCGGGTGGCCGCGGCATCGCCGCCTGCCGTCGTCGTCGCTGGCGCGGGCGCCTTGCCGAGCAACCACGCGTCGAACACCTTGCGCGCGATCGGCGCAGCGGAATCCGCACCGAAGCCGCCGCCCTCGACCGCGATCGCGATCGCGATCTTCGGGTCGTCCGCCGGCGCGTAGCCGATGTACAGGCCGCGATGGCGCTTCCACAACGGCAACGAACGCGGATCCACCGCGCGCGCGCCGCGGTTGACCACCTGCGCGGTGCCGGTCTTGCCGGCCGACAGGTAGGGCGTGCCGCGGAAGATCCGTGCGGCGGTGCCGGAGCCCGTGGTGGTCATCTGCATGCCCTCCTGCACCACGCGCACGTGGCCGGCATCGTCGCTGATGCGGATCGGATCGGCCTGCGGCAGCGGCTGCCAGGGTGCGTCGAAGCGCGGCCGGGTATTGGCGACCAGGTGCGGGCGGCGCATCCGGCCGTCATCGGCGATCGCGGCCACGCCACGCACCAGTTGCAGCGGCGTCACCTTCCACAAGCCCTGCCCGATCGAGGCGTTGACCAGGTCGCCGGGATACCAGCGCGCCTTCTTCTCGTACTGCTGCTTGCTCGCCGGCGACGGCACGATGCCCTCGATCTCGCCGGCCAGGTCGATGCCGGTCTTCTGCCCGAACCCGTACCGTTCCATGTACGTGTCGTAGCGCTGCACGCCCATGTCCAGCGCCAGCTGGTAGTAGTAGGTATTGACCGACTCGTAGATCGCCTTGCGCGCATCGGTCCAGCCGTGGACGCCGTCCAGCCAGCCGCGGCCGCGCATGCCCGGCAGGCGGAACACGCCGGTGGACAGGATCCGGTCTTCCGGCCGGCGCACGCCGCTGTCCAGGCCGGCCAGCGTGGTCAGCGGCTTGATCGTGGAGCCCGGCGCCACCCCGCCCAGCACCAGCCGGTTGAACTGCGGGCGCGAGGGATTGTCCTGCAGCGCCTTGTAGTCGGCGTGGCTGATGCCGTTGACGAACAGGTTGGTGTCGTAGGCCGGCAGGCTGACCATCGCGAGCACCTCGCCGGTGCGCGGATCGACCGCCACCGCGGTGCCCTCCAGCTCGCCGAAGGCGTCGACCATCGCCCGCTGCAGGTCGAGGTCGATCGACAGCTGCAGGTCGGTGCCGGGCGTCGCCGGGACGGTGTCGAGCGCACGCACGGTGCGGCCATCGACATTCGTCTCCAGCCGGCGGAAGCCCGGCTTGCCGCGCAGCTGTTCGTCGTAATAGCGCTCGAGCCCGGTCTTGCCGACATGCGAATAGGCGCTGCCGGCCGGCCCCAGCGCCGCCTGGTCCTTCTCGTCGACGCGGCCGACGTAACCGACCACGTGCGCCAGCAGCGGGCCGTGCGGATAGACCCGCCCGAGGTAGGGCACCAGGTCCACGCCGGGGAAGCGCCACCGGTTGACCGCGAAGCGCGCGGCCTCGTCGTCGCTGATCCGCAGCTTGATCGTGACTGGCTTGAACGGACGGCTGGCCTTGTACTCGCGGAGGAAGCGCGCGCCCTGCTCCGCGTCGATCGCCACCACCTCGCGCAGGCGCGCCAGCAAGGCGACGCCCTCTCCGGCGCGCTCGGGCACCGCGTCGAGGCGCCAGGTGGCCACGTTGTCCGCCAGGATGCGCCCCTTGCGGTCGACGATCAGGCCACGTGCCGGCACCACCGGCACCAGCCTCAGCCGATTGGCCTCCGAGCGGGTGGCGTATTCCTCGTGGCGCAGGACCTGCAGGTGGAAGTACCAGGCCGCCAACGCCGCCAGCCCGCCGAGCACCAGCAGGAAGCCGGCGAATGCGCGATGCCGGAACAGCAGGGTTTCCGCGGCATGGTTCTTCAGCAGGCGCGGCGAGCGTGCCATCGGTCAGCCGCGGCGCTTCAGACGCAGGCTGTCCAGCACCAGGTGCAACGGCGCCCACAGGACCATGCCGAGCACCGGCGCCAGCCAGTAGGTCCACGGCAGTTGCACCGCACCTAGCACGAGGTGGATGCCGATGCCGACCACCCGGTCGTTCACCAGCAACACCCCGATCGCGGCCGCCTGCTGCGACACCGGGAAGAAGCGCAGGCGCGCGCGGAAGCGGTCGAGGATGAAGACCATGATCGCCAGCCGCATGGCCTGCTCGCCCAGCAGCGCGCCGAAGGCGAGGTCGGCCACCAGCCCCAGCAGGAAGGCCACCCCCAGCCCGACCTTGTCCGGCTCTTCCAGCACCCAGTACGCCAGCACCAGCGCCAGCCAGTACGGGCGCACCGGCTGCAGCAAGGCCGGCATCGGCACCAGTCCCAGCAACAGGGCGAAGAGCAGGCTGACCGGCAGCACCCAGCCGTTGCGGGAGCGGCTCATGGCGTGGCCTCCCGCGTGGCCGTCGGCGTGGCCGCCGGCATCGGCGAGGCGCTCGCGGGCGTCGCCACGGTGGTGCCGGCCGGGGGCGCGGATGCGGCGGCCGGCGCGCAGCCAGGCGTCGCCACGCCCGCCGCGCAGGGCGCCGGGCTCACGGCCGGCGGCTTGTAGCCGCGCAGCAGCAACACATCGCGACCGCGGTCGAGTTGCGCCGCCGGGGCGACGTCGGCCTCCAGGAAGGCGCGGCTGTCGTCGGGGCGCAGCGGGCCCAGGGTGCCGATCGCGAAGCCCGCCGGGAAGCGCCCGCCCAGGCCGGAGGTCAGCAACACGTCGCCTGCGCGCACGTCGGCGGACAGCGGCACGTCGGTCGCGTGCAGCAGGTCGGCGCGGCCGCCGCCGTAGACCATCAGGCGCACGCCGGTGCGCGCGACCATCGCCGGCACCGCATGGTCCGGGTCGGTGATGAGCAACACCGTGGCGGTGGTCGGGGTGGCGGCGATCACCTGCCCCATCAGCCCGCCCGCGTCGATCACCGCCTGCCCCACCTGCACGCCCTCGCGCGCGCCGGCATCCAGCACCAGCCGCTGGCGGGTGGGATCGAGGTCGATGTCGAGGATCCCGGCCAGCTGCACGTCCAGCCGCCGGCGCTCGACTCCCCCGAGCAGCGCGCGCAGCCGTTCGTTTTCCGCCGCGGCGGCCTGCAGGCGCGCGTTGCGGGCACCGCTGACCAGCAGCGCATTGCGCAGCACGTGGTTGTCGCGCGCGAGCTGGGCGCGGGTCGCGGCATCCTCGCGCATGCTGGTCCCGAGCCGCGACGGCAGGCCGGCCAGCCACCACAGCGGCTGCACTGCGACCTCGACCTGCGCCCGCGCGGTGCGCAGCCAGCCGCCGCGGTGGTCGAGCACCATCAGCACCACCGCCAGCACCAGGTAGACCAGCAGCCGCAACACGCCGGCGACATCGCCGGGGCGGGCTGCGGGAGGACCGGCATGGGACGGCACGTCAGTGGGTCAGCGGAGGGCGAATCGGGAGGTGTTGTGGAGGAAGCGCCGGAGAACCGTCGCGAGCCATGGCGGAACGTCGCCGCGCGCAGCGCAGGAACCGCAGTGTACGTGTGAGTACATGAGGATTCCGAGCAGCGCACGGCGGCGAATCCGCCGAGCGCAGCAGGTTATCGGCGCTTACTCGGGGGCGAAGAACTCGTTGCCGTGCATGTCCACCAGTTCCAGCGCCCGCCCGCCGCCACGCGCCACGCAGGTCAGCGGGTCGTCCGCCACCTGCACGTGCAGGCCGGTTTCCTCGCTGATCAGCTTGTCGAGGTCGCGCAGCAGCGCGCCGCCGCCGGTGAGGACGATGCCGCGCTCGGCGACGTCGGCGCACAGCTCCGGCGGGGTCTGCTCCAGCGCCAGCTTGATCGCCGAGACGATCCCGGACAGCGGCTCGCGCAGGGCTTCCAGCACTTCGTTGGAGTTGATGGTGATGATCTTCGGCACGCCTTCCGCGAGGTGGCGGCCGGAGATCTCGATCTCGCGCACGTGCTGCTGCTGGTAGGCATTGCCCAGGTCCAGCTTGATCCGCTCCGCGGTCGCGTCGCCGATGAGCATGCCGTGGTGGCGGCGCACGTAGGCGATGATCGCCTCGTCGAAGCGGTCGCCGCCGATGCGCACCGACTGCGAGTAGACGATGCCGTTCAGCGCGATCACGGCGACCTCGGTGGTGCCGCCGCCGATGTCCACGACCATCGAGCCGCGGGCCTCGGTCACCGGCATGCCGGCGCCGATCGCCGCGGCCATCGGCTCCTCGATCAGGTACACCTCGCGGGCGCCGGCTTCCTCGGCCGATTCCTTGATCGCGCGGCGCTCGACCTGGGTGCTGCCGGCCGGCACGCACACCAGCACGCGCGGGCTGGGGCGCAGGAAGCGGCTCTTGTGCACCTTGCGGATGAAGTGCTTGAGCATTTCCTCGGTGTAGGTGAAGTCGGCGATCACGCCGTCCTTCATCGGCCGCACCGTGGTCATGTGGCCCGGGGTGCGGCCCAGCATCTGCTTGGCCTCGGCGCCCACCGCGGCGACCGCGCGCGGGCCGCCGTTGCGGTCCTGGCGCACCGCGACCACCGACGGCTCGTTGAGGACGATGCCCTGGCCGCGCACGTAGATCAGGGTGTTGGCGGTGCCGAGGTCGATGGAGAGGTCGCTGGAGAAATAGCGCCCGAGGAACTTGAACATGCGAGGGGACTGCCGGAAGGAGGGGAACGCCGCGCGGGGGAAACGCGGGAGGGAGACTGGCCGGCGAGCACACCGCCGGGGGCGGTTAGCCTAGCAACGCCCCCGGGTGCCGGCAAGGCGGATTGCGGCCAAGGCTGGCCGGCGCCGGGCGCCGGCGCTACCCTGTGCGGCCCTGCGCCGACCCTCCGAGACCCTGCGATGGCTGCCCTGATCTGCGGTTCCCTGGCCTACGACACCATCATGGTGTTCCCCGACCAGTTCAAGAACCACATCCTGCCGGACAAGGTGCACATCCTGAACGTGTCCTTCCTGGTCCCGCGGATGCGCCGCGAATTCGGCGGCTGCGCCGGCAACATCGCCTACAACCTCAAGCTGCTGGGCGGCGACCCGATCCCGATGGCCACGGTGGGCGCCGACTTCGGGCCGTACCGGGAATGGTTCGGCGAGCACGGCATCACCCTCGACCACGTCAAGGTGATCGACGAACTGTTCACCCCGCAGGCGTTCATCACCACCGACCACGACAACAACCAGATCACCGCCTTCCACCCCGGCGCGATGATGCGCAGCTACGAGAACCACGTGAAGGACGTGCCGGGCGTGACCATCG
>ERZ1645185.1092-NODE-1092-length-11245-cov-13.792046_pt1 | contig 11245 bp, 6 predicted proteins | sample MGYA00575351_ERZ1645185 | MGnify/ENA primary metagenome ERZ1645185 (study PRJEB40838, sample SAMN11284767) | freshwater sediment metagenome | isolation source: river sediment | host: Sediment | place: India: Jana village, Kanpur | collected 2015-12-17 ... | reverse complement strand
TCGAAGACGTTGCCGCCGGTCCATTCCAGGAAGGAGGCCAGGCCGCGGCCGCGCAACTTGCCGCGCTGTTTCGACTCGGCGGCGCGCGCGTCGAAACCGGCCCAGTCGGCCAGCGCGAGCGCCTGGGTCTGCACCGATTCGAACTTGCCGCTGTCGTAGGTCTGCCCCATGGCGTTCGTGTAGGGCATCTGCTCCGGGCGGATCATGTTGCGCCGGCGGATCTCGGCCGGGTCCATGTCCAACTGGCGCGCCGCGGCGTCCATCAAGCGCTCGATGATGTAGATGGCTTCGGGCCGCCCGGCCCCGCGGTAGGCGCCCACCGGCGTGGTGTTTGTCAGCACCGCCTGCAGCTTCAGATCGATGGTGCGGATGTCGTAGATGCTGGTCGTGACCCAGGGCCCGATCAGCAGCTGGATGACCACGCCGGTGGCCGTGGCGTAGGCGCCGACATTGGCCTGGGTGTGCACGCGCAGGCCGAGCACGCGGCCGTCGGCATCCAGCGCCAGCTCGGCCTGGCTGCGGATGTCGCGGCCGTGGCTGGCCGAGAGGAACTCCTCGCTGCGCTCGGCCACCCACTTCACCGGCCGCTGCAGCGCGTGCGTGCAATGGGCGACGACGATGTCCTCCGGATAGGCGCCGGTCTTCATGCCGAAGCCGCCGCCGACGTCGCCGACGACGACGCGCAGCTTGTCCGTGGGCCAGCCGAACACGGCGTTGCACAGCGTGTCGCGCACGCCGCTGGGCATCTGGCTGCTCATGCGCAGCGTCACGCGGCCGTCCTCGAAGCTGCCGAGCACGCTGCGCGGCTCCAGCGAGGCCGGCGCCAGGCGCTGGTTCACCAGTTCCAGCGCCACCACGTGGGCGGCGCGGGCGAAGGCCGCGTCGCAGGCCTGGGCGTCGCCGTGGCGCGCCTCGGCGGCGAAGTTGTCGGCGGCATCGGCCCAGACCTTCGGCGCGCCGTCCGCCAGCGCATCGTCCAGCTGCACCACGTTGGGCAGCTCCTCGTAGTCGACGAACACCGCGTCGCGGCCGGCACGCGCGGCATCGGCGGTGGTGCCGACCACCGCCACCACCGCCTCGCCGACGAAGCGCACCTCGTCCACCGCCAGCGCGTGGCGCGGCGTCTGCGGCGCCTTGGCGCCGCCCGGGCCCGGGAACATCGGCTGCGAGGCCATCGGCTTCAGACCGGCGCGCAGCAGGTCGGCGCCGGTGTATACCGCGACCACGCCTGGTAGCGCCAGTGCGGCGGCGCTGTCCACGGCCACGATGCGGGCGTGCGGATACGGCGAGCGCAGCAGTGCCAGGAAGGTCTGGCCGGGCAGCGACACGTCGTCGGTGAAGCAACCCTTGCCGGCGACCAGCGCCGGATCCTCGATGCGGCGCACCGATTGGCCGCTGCCGAAGCGTTGCGCAACGGGGGTGTTCATGGCTTCGTCCCCTGGGCCAGCGTGGCGGCGGCCTGCTTGACCGCGGCGACGATGTTCACGTAGCCAGTGCAGCGGCAAAGGTTGCCTTCGAGCGCGTGCTCGATCTGCTCCTGGCTGGGGTTCGGCGTGTGCTGCAGCAGGGCTGCGGTGGACATGATCATGCCCGGCGTGCAGAAGCCGCACTGCAGGCCATGGCAGTCGATGAAGGCCTGCTGGATCGGATGGCGCTCTGCGCCGATGCCGCCCAGGCCTTCGATGGTGGTGACCTTCCGGCCCTCGGCCTGCACGGCCAGCAGCGTGCAACTCCGGACCGGTGCGCCGTCGAGCAGCACGGTGCAGGCGCCGCACTGGCTGGTGTCGCAGCCGACATGCGTGCCCGTCAATCCAAGCTGCTCGCGCAGCACTTCGACGAGCAGCCGGTGGCTGTCGACCTGCAGGCGCGTCGCCTGCCCGTTGACTTCGAGCGTCAGTGAACTCATGGTGGCCGGGTCCCGTGATGGCAGAAGACGATCGTAGCGTGCTGCGGCCGTCCGCGCTGGCGTAAGCTGAGGCTTCCAGAACAGGCAGCCAGCGAGCGGCCGTGCGGCCATGCCCCAGGAGACAAAGCGATGAACACCTCGACCGAAACGCTGCGTCGCCAGCGCATTGACGCCGTGGCCGAACTGGCCGCGCCACGGCTCGGCGAAGCGCAGCGGCCGATGTTCGCGGACTTCGCGCGCAGCTTCTTCCACCACTTTGACGACGACGATCTCGCCGCGCGTGCGCCCGAGGACCTGCTCGGCGCGCTGCTGGCGGCCTGGCAGTTCGCGGCGGAGCGGGCCGCGGGTGCATTGCGGCTGCGGGTCTTCAGCCCGACGCTGGCCGAGCACGGCTGGGCGTCGCGCCACACCGTGGTCGAGATCGTCAACGACGACATGCCCTTCCTGGTCGACTCGATCACCATGGAGATCAACCGCCAGGGCCTGCGGCTGCACCTGATCGCCCACCCGGTGCTGGTGGTGCAGCGCGACGCGCAGGGCCGGCTGCAGTCGCTGCACCCGCAGCGTGCCGACGTGGCCGACGCGCAGGCGCAGCGCGAGTCGTGGATGTACATCGAGGTGGACCGCCTGGTCGACGCGGGCGCGCGCGCCGAACTGGGTGCCGGCCTGGAGCGGGTGCTCGCCGACGTGCGTGCCGCCGTGCAGGACTGGCGGCCGATGCGCGCGCGCCTGCACGAGGCCATTGCCGAACTGGAGCCGCCACCGCCCACGCTGCCCGGCGATCTGGCGGCCGAGTGCCGCAACTTGCTGCAATGGCTGGCCGACGACCATTTCACGCTGCTCGGCTACCGCCGGCACGACCTGGTCAGCGAGCAAGGCGAGGACCGGCTGCGCCTGGTTCCGGGCAGCGCGCTGGGCGTGCTGCGCGAGGCGCGTCAGGAGTTGTCGGCCAGCTTTGCCGCCGTGCCGGTGGCGGCCCGCGCGCTGGCGCGCGCCACGCTGCCGCTGCTGCTGGTGACGCGCTCGAACACGCGTTCCACCGTGCACCGGCCAGGCTACAGCGACTATGTAGGCATCAAGCGCTACGACGCCGCCGGGCAGGTGGTCGGCGAGCACCGTTTCATCGGCCTGTTCACCTCCACGGCCTACAGCGCGCGCGTCGACGAGATTCCCCTGCTGCGCCAGAAGGTGGCGGCCGTGACGCAGCGCGCCGCGCTGCCCGCTGGCGGCCACCTGGCCAAGGCGCTGGACCACATCCTGGCCACCTATCCGCGCGACAACCTGTTCCAGATCGCCGAAGACGAGTTGTACGAGACGGCGCTGGGCATCCTGGCCGCCGGCGAACGCCAGCGGCTGCGCCTGTTCCTGTGGCGCGACCCTTACGAACGCTTCGTCTCCTGCCTGGTCTACGTGCCGCGCGAGGCCTATTCCACCGAGCTGCGCAAGAAGTTCCAGGCCATCCTCATGGAGGCCTTCGCCGGCCTGCGTTCCGACTACAGCGTGATGCTCGGCGATACGCTGCTGGCACGGGTGCACGTCACGGTGCGCACCCTGCCCGGTCAGCCGCTGAATCTGGATCGGCGCGAGATCGAGACCCGCTTGGCCAGCGCCGCGCGGCGCTGGGACGACGAGCTGCGCGACGCGCTGGTGGAGGAGGTGGGCGAAGGCCGCGGGCTGGAGCTGTTCAACCGCTGGGCGGCGGCCTTCCCGCAGGTCTACCGCGAGATTCACCGTGCCCGTGCCGCGGTGCCCGACCTGCTGAAGGCCGAGCAGCTGACGCCGGCCCAGCCGCTGGCCTTGTCGCTGTACCGCCCGCTGGCCGGCGCGTCCTACGGCTTGGGGTTCAAGGTCTACCGGCTGGGGGCGCCGCTGGTGCTGTCCGACGGCCTGCCGATGCTCGAGCACATGGGCGTGCGCGTGCTCGGCGAGGACAACTTCCGGCTCGGCCAGGAGCGCGGCCCGGCGGCGGTCGTCTCGCTGCACGACTTCAAGCTCGATGCCGCGATTTCCGACGAGTTCGAGCCTGAAACGCTTTCGCGTCTGTTCGAGGACTGCTTCGCCCGGGTCTTCCGCGGCGAGGTGGAGAACGACGACTTCAACCGCCTGGTGCTGCGCGCCGGCCTGGCGGCGGAGGACATCGTCGTTCTGCGCGCCTACGCCAAGTACTGCCGGCAGATCGGCTTCGCGCTGTCGCAGGCGACGATCGAGGCCACGCTGGCCGCACAGCCGCAGGTCGCGCGTATGCTGGTCAAGCTGTTCGGGCTGCGCCTGCATCCGACCGAGCACGACGAACTCGGCGCCACGGCGCAGGTCAACGCCATCGACCAGGCGCTGGACCGCGTCGACAACCTCAACGAGGACCGCGTGCTGCGCCAGCTGCTGGCGCTGGTGCTGGCCACGCTGCGCACCAACCACTGGCGCACCGGCGTCGGCCACTCGGGCGCCGACGGCCCGCGCCGCAGCTTCCTGAGCCTGAAGTTCGATTCGGCCCGCGTGCCGGGGCTGCCCAGCCCGAAGCCGATGGTGGAGATCTTCGTCTACTCGCCGCGCTTCGAGGGCATCCACCTGCGCGGCGGCAAGGTGGCGCGCGGCGGCCTGCGCTGGAGCGACCGGCCGGAGGACTTCCGCACCGAGGTGCTGGGCCTGGTGAAGGCGCAGATGGTGAAGAACACCGTCATCGTGCCGGTGGGCAGCAAGGGCGGCTTCGTTCTCAAGAAGGCGCCACCGGCGAGCGATCGCGAGGCGTACCTGAAGGAAGGCGTGGCCTGCTACCAGGACTACCTGCGCGGCCTGCTCGACCTGACCGACAACCGCGTCGGCGGCCAGGTGGTGCCGCCGCCGCGAGTGCGCCGCCTCGACGGCGACGACCCGTACCTGGTGGTGGCCGCCGACAAGGGCACGGCCACCTTCTCCGACCATGCCAACGCGGTGTCGGCCGAGTACGGCCACTGGCTGGGCGACGCCTTCGCCTCGGGCGGCAGCGTCGGCTATGACCACAAGGCGATGGGCATCACCGCCCGCGGCGCCTGGGAAAGCGTCAAGCGCCACTTCCGCGAGCTGGGTCACGACACGCAGCGCCAGGACTTCAGCGTGGTGGGCATCGGCGACATGTCGGGCGATGTGTTCGGCAACGGCATGCTGCTGTCGAGGCACATCCGGCTGGTGGCGGCCTTCGACCATCGCCATGTGTTCATCGACCCCGAGCCGGATGCCGCCGCGTCCTTCGCTGAGCGCGAAAGGCTGTTCAAGCTGCCGCGCTCGTCCTGGGCCGACTACGACACGAACCTGATCTCCGCCGGCGGCGGCGTCTGGTCGCGTGCCGAGAAGTCGATCCCGGTGTCGCCGCAGGCGCGTGCTGCGCTGGGCATCGAGGGTGGCGACGAGGCCCTGCGCCTGACGCCCAACGAACTGCTGCGCGCCATCCTTAAGGCGCCGGTGGACCTGCTCTACAACGGCGGCATCGGTACCTATGTCAAGGCGCGCGAGGAAGGCCACGCGCAGGTCGGCGACCGAGCCAACGACGCGCTGCGCGTGGACGGTGCCGAGCTGCGCTGCAAGGTGGTGGGCGAAGGCGGCAACCTGGGCTTCACCCAGCTCGGCCGCATCGAGGCGGCCTTGTTTGGGCAGAAAGGAGCCGGCGTGCGCCTGAACACCGACGCCATCGACAACTCGGCCGGCGTGGACACCTCCGACCACGAGGTGAACATCAAGATCCTGCTCGGCCTGGCCGTGGCCGACGGCGAGATGACCGAGAAGCAGCGCAACGCGCTGCTGCCGCAGATGACCGACGACGTGGCTGCGGCGGTGCTGGCCGACAACTACTACCAGACCCAGGTGCTGTCGCTGACGCACCGCCAGGGCGCCGCGATGCTCGACCGGCAGGCGCGTTTCATGCGCCACCTGGAAAAGGCCGGGCTGCTGAACCGGGCCATCGAGTTCCTGCCCGGCGACGAGCAGATCGCCGAACGCAAGGCGCAGGGCCAGGGCCTGACGCAGCCCGAGTTGGCCGTGCTGCTGGCCTACAGCAAGATGTGGCTGTCCGACGAGCTGATCGCCTCGGACCTGCCCGACGACCCCTGGGTGGCGCACGCGCTGCAGCGCTACTTCCCGCCGCTGCTGCGCGAGAAGTTCGCCGCGCTGATCCCGCGCCACCCGCTGCGGCGCGAGATCGTTGCCACGCATGTGCTGAACCGCATGATCAACCGCGTCGGCCCGACCTTCGTGCACCGGCTGGCCGAGCAGAGCGGCGCCAAGCCGGCGCAGGTGGTGCGGGCCTGGCTGGTGGTGCGCGAAGTGTTCTGCCTGGCGCCGTTGTGGAAGCAGATCGAGGCGCTGGACAACCTCGTGCCCGACACGGTGCAGGCGGCCATGATCCAGCACATGAAGAGCCCGATGGTGCGCGCCACCAGCTGGCTGCTGCACCCGCGCCGCCTGGCCGAGCCGCTGCTGCCGTTGATCGAGCGCTTGCAGCCGGCGGTGGCGATGCAGCGGGCTCGGCTGGAGCCGGCCGCGGCCGGCTCGCCGCTGGTGGCCGAATGGGTGGCCGCCGGCGTGCCCGGCGCGCTGGCGCAGGCGGTGGCCGCCACCGAAGGGCTGTTCGAGGCCCTGGACATTGCCGAGATGGCCGAGTCGCAGACCCGGCCGCTCGAGGACATTGGCGCGCTGCACCATGCGATCGGCCAGCGCCTGGGGCTGCGGCGGCTGCAGAGGCAGATCGAGGCCCTTCCGGCGGAGAACCACTGGACCATGCAGGCGAAGATCGCGCTCAGTGGCGAGCTGGCCGAGCTGCAGCGTGCCGTCACGCTGAAGGTGCTCGGGCGGGGTCATGGCGGCGTGCAACCGTCGCTGCAGGCCTGGGAGGAGGAGAATCGGCAGGAACTGCTCAGTGCCGAGCAATTGCTGACCGAGCTGGCCGACGCGCGCCCTGCCGATCTGGCGATGCTGTCGGTGGCGCTGCGCAAGCTGCGCAATCTCAGTTGATGCCAAGATGATCGAGAAAGCCCTTGCCGCCGTCGTCCTGGTCGTGTGCGCCGCGCTGCTGCTGCGCATGGCCCTGCCGGCCCGGCAGCGCGCCCGGCTCGACGCCTGGTGGCTGCGGCTGCGCAGCGGCGGCACGGTGCAGGCGCGCCAACTGTGGCACTGGCGCGCCCGCCGCGCCTCGGCGGAGCGCGAGGCCAAGGACGCGATACGCCGCGCGCAGCGCAAGCCGCGGCGCGACGGCAACGTCATCCGTCCCGAGTCGTTCAAGGGGCCGCGCAAGCCGCATTGAGACCGCGTGGAATGCTGGAAAGGGCAGTCATGGACCTGGGTCTGAAGGGCAAGAGGGCGATCGTCACCGGCGGCACACGCGGCATCGGCCGGGCCATCGCCGAGACGCTGGCCGGCGAGGGCGTGCACGTGGCGCTCTGCGCGCGCAATGCGGGCGAAGTGGAGGAGGCCGTGTCCGCACTGAGCGCGCGCGGCGTGCAGGCCTGCGGCGCGGCGGTGGACATCGCCGACGCTGCGCAGCTGGTGGCCTGGATCGACGGCGCGGCGGCGCAGCTCGGTGGTCTGGATCTGCTGGTGTGCAACGCCAGCGCGCTGGTGATGGGCAACACCGAGCAGGCCTGGACGCAGATGTTCGCGGTGGACGTGATGGGCGTGCAGCGTGCCTGCGCGGCGGCGATGCCGCACCTAGAGGCCGCCGCAGCGCAGCGCGGCGACGCGGCGGTGGTCATCCTCTCGTCAGTGTCGGCGGCCGAGGCCCAGACCGCCAATGCCTATGGCGCGCTCAAGGCCGCGCAGATCCACTTTGCCAAGGGCCTGGCCAAGGAGAAGGCCAGGCTGCGCGTGCGCGTCAACGTGGTGTCGCCGGGCACGGTGTATTTCCCGGGCGGCGTGTGGCACCAGGTGGAACAGGGCAAGCCCGATCTGTTCAAGGCCACGCTGGCGCGCAACCCCACCGGCCGCATGGCCACGCCGCAAGAGGTCGCCAATGCGGCGGTGTTCCTGGGGAGCCCGGCCTCGGCATTCACCACCGGCGTCAATCTGGTGGTCGACGGTGCACTCACCGGGCGAGTGAACTTCTGAAGGACCCGACAACCCGCGGAAGGCCTTCGACCAAGCCGGCATGACCCGCACCACGCCGCTGCCGGCGCGGTGTGGCTCGACGAGGAGTCGCGAACATGGATTTCAACCTGCCTGTCGAACTGAGCGAGCTGCTGCGCAACCTGGACCGCTTCATCGACCAGGAGATCCGGCCGTTGCAGGCGCAGGACGACAACGAGCGCTTCTTCGACCACCGCCGCGAATGGGCGCGCACCGATTTCGACCACGGCGGCCTGCCGCGGCCCGAATGGGAAGCGCTGCTGCTGGAATGCAAGAAGCGCGCGGACCGGGCCGGCTTCTACCGCTTGAGCCTGCCCAGGGAGTACGGCGGCCAGGCCATCGGCAACCTGTGGATGGCGGTGATCCGCGACCACCTGGCCGCCAAGGGCCTGGGCCTGTTCAACGACCTGCAGAACGAACATTCGGTGGTCGGCAACTTTCCGGTGATCGTCATGCTGCGCGACTTCGGCACGCCGGCGCAGAAGGAGCGTTTCATCACCGGCCAGCTGAACTTCGAGACGCGCATCACCTTCGGCCTGACCGAGCCGAACCACGGCTCCGACGCCACCCACATGGACACCAAGGCGGTGCGCGAGACGCGCCACGGCGCGAAGGGCCCCGTCGACGGCTGGCGCATCAACGGCGAGAAGATGTGGACCACCGGCATGCACACCGCCACGCACTGCGCGCTGTTCGCACGCACTGGCGGCCAGGCGGGCGATGCCAAGGGCATCACCTGCTTCCTCGTGCCCACCGACACGCCGGGCGTCAAGGTGGAAGAGTACCTGTGGACCTTCAACATGCCCACCGACCACCCGCGCGTCAGCTTCACCGACGTGTGGGTGCCGGCCGACGCGATGTTCGGCGAGGAAGGCCGCGGCCTGGCGCTGGCGCAAAGCTTCGTGCACGAGAACCGCATCCGCCAGGCGGCCAGCAGCCTGGGCGCGGCCGCCTTCTGCGTGAACGAGAGCGTCAAGTACGCGCGTGAGCGAAAACCCTTTGGCGAGGAACTGGCCCGCAACCAGGGCATCCAATTCCCGCTCGTCGAGCTGGCCACGCAGGTGGAGATGCTGCGGCTGCTGATCCGCAAGACCGCCTGGGAGATGGACCAGATGCCGCATCCCGAAGTGGAGAAGAAGCTGTCCGACAAGGTGTCGATGTGCAACTACTGGGCCAACCGATTGGTGTGCGAAGCCGCCGACCGCGCGATGCAGGTGCACGGCGGCATCGGCTACAGCCGCCACAAGCCCTTCGAGCACATCTACCGCCACCACCGCCGCTACCGCATCACCGAAGGCAGCGAGGAGATCCAGATGCGCAAGGTGGCGGCCTTCCTGTTTGGCTACCTCGGGCCGAACCGGTTTTGAGCGCTCCCGGATGCAGGGCCGTGCGACCCGCGCCGCGCGCACCCGGGCAAAGACCCCGGCGGCCGTGGCGGCAATGGCGCCGACCCGACCCGGAAATTCCGCAGGCCCTTCAATGGGGGGCTGTTTTCCCACCACCACGACCCAGGAGACTCTGATGAAGCTGTTCAGGAAGTTCGCGATGTCGGCAGCGTTCTGCCTTGCTGCGGCCGGCTTGAGTACGCCGGCTGCGGCGCAGGAGGTCTGGAAGCTCGGCACCGCCGCGATGCCGGGCACGGTGCTGTACGACATCGTCATGAAGTTCATCAACGATTTCAACGCCTCGTCCGGCAACGAGCTGAAGCTCGAATACCAGCATGTCGGCAACGAGCAGGAGATGCACCAGCAGGTGGTGCGCGGGCGGCTGCAGCTGGGGGCCTCGTCCTTCGCCGGCGGCGCGATCATCGTGCCCGAGGGGGCGGTGTTCAACACGCCTTACCTGTGGAAGAACGATACGGAGCGTGCGTGGGTCACCGACAACCACGGCGTGCCGGTGATCAAGAAGCTGTATGCCGAGAAGGGGCTGGAGCTGATCCTGGTGGCCGACGTGGGCTGGAACGACATGGTCTGCAAGACCGCTTGCCTGACGCCGGACAGCCTGAAGGGGCAGAAGATGCGCGTGTCGCCGTCGCCGGCCTCGCGCATCGTCTTCAAGCAGCTCGGCTCCAACGGCGTGCAGATGCCGCTGACCGAGTTCTGGCCCGGCCTGCAGAGCGGCCTGGTGGTCGGCGGCGACCTGCCCTTCCTGTTCTACGTCACCACGCCGGCCGCGCAGAGTGCGCCGCACTACGTGGTGACGCGGCATTACCACCACCCCAGCACCTTCATCGTCAACAAGGCGCTGTTCGACGGCATGAAGCCGGCGCAGCGCGAGAAGCTGCTGAAGGCCGTGCCCGACGCCAACTGGGCGCGCAAGCAGGTGGCCGACACCGAAGGGCCGAAGATGAAGGAGTTCGTCGCCAAGGGCGGCTTCGTGCACCAGCTCACCGACGCACAGCGCGAGGCCTGGGCCGCCGTGATCCGACCGGGCCAGGCCGAGATGGTGCAGGCCGTCGGCGGCAAGGCGCAGGAGGTCTACGACGCGCTGATGCAGGGCAAGAAGGTCTGGGCCGAGAAGCACGAGAAGAAGTAGCCCCCCGTCGCGGGCCCGGTGCGCCCGGGCCCTGCAGCCCGCTGCCGGTGCGCTACCGGGCCGGCTGGCCGATGCCTGCCTCGATGCGCTGCATGACGAAGTCGAAGAACGGGTTCGACGACATGCGCGCGAGCGAGTCGATGCTGACGATCAGCGTGCCGCGCTCACCGCGCGTGGCCATCGCGCCGAGATTGGCGCCGTAGTCCTCGCTGGTGTCCGGCTCCAGGCCGTAGAGCGGATCGCTCAGCGGGAACGGGATGGCCAGGTGCGACAGCGAGAACACGCCTTTCGGGAAGGCCGCGCCGAGATCGGTCACCGTCTCCGTCGTGCTGCCGGCTTCCACGGTGCGCGCCACCACCTCGTCGCTGCGCGGGCTGCGGTTGGTGACCAGCGTGCTGCGGAAGTTGCGCGGCGCCTCGGGCAGCAGCCGCGCCACCATGGTGTCGGTGCTGGTGCGAATCAGTGTCCTGAACTTGGGCTGGCGGTTGATGTCGAACAGCACCAGTTCGCTGCCGTTGGCTGGAAGCCGCGCATAGAGCGCGTTGACGATCGCGCGTGTGCTGACGGTGAAGTCCACCACCGACTGGAAGGTCAGCACCGGCGCCAGCTCCTTCAGGCTGCCGTCGCCGGCACGGCGGTCGATCTGCGCCTGCAGCCGTCGCGCCACCAGCGAGGACTGGCGCGCGCCGTTGACCGGGAAGCTGTTGTACTTGAAGG
>ERZ1645185.1091-NODE-1091-length-11247-cov-4.484274_pt1 | contig 11247 bp, 9 predicted proteins | sample MGYA00575351_ERZ1645185 | MGnify/ENA primary metagenome ERZ1645185 (study PRJEB40838, sample SAMN11284767) | freshwater sediment metagenome | isolation source: river sediment | host: Sediment | place: India: Jana village, Kanpur | collected 2015-12-17 ... | reverse complement strand
GGGCGCGGCATCCCTCGCTCAGCTACCTGTTCTCGGGCCTGTTCATCGGCCCGACCTCGCAGGCCCCCCGCATCGACGAGGCGCGGCACGATGCGCTTTATGAGCTGGAAATGGCGCTGGCGCAGATCCCCGCCCCCGGTCAGGGGCCTCAGCCGATGCCCTGGCTGGTGGACCGGCTGTTGCGCAACCTTCTGGTCGACGTGACCGGCAATACCCACCGGGCCGAGATCTGCATCGACAAGCTCTATTCCCCCGACGGCCCGACCGGCCGCCTGGGGCTGGTGGAATTCCGCGGCTTCGAGATGCCGCCGAACCCGCGAATGAGCCTGGCGCAACAGTTGCTCCTGCGAGCGATCATCGCGCGGATGTGGGCAAGCCCGCTGCAAGGCCCGCTGCCCCGGTGGGGCACGACCCTGCACGACCGCTTCATGCTGCCGCATTTCGTCTGGGAAGATTTCCTCGACGTGCTGCGCGACCTGAAGGATCACGGCTTTGACCTGCAGCCCGAGTGGTTCCTTGCGCAGGCCGAGTTCCGCTTTCCTTTCTGCGGCGAAGTCACTTGCGAGGGCAACACGCTGGAAATCCGCCAGGCGCTGGAACCCTGGCATGTGTTGGGCGAGACCGGCGCCATCGGCGGCACGGTGCGCTATACCGACAGCTCGGTCGAACGGCTGCAGGTGAAGCTGACCACGACCGACCCGGAGCGTTATGCTGTCACCTGCAACGGCCGGACGGTGCCGCTGACCAAGACCGGCACCAACGGCGTCGCCGTGGCGGCGGTACGGTTCAAGGCCTGGCAACCGGCGCTGGCGCTGCATCCGGTGCTGCCGGTCAACGCCCCCCTGACCTTTGACATCTACGACCGCTGGTCGGGGCGGGCGCTTGGCGGCTGTGTCTATCATGTCGCCCATCCGGGCGGGCGGAACTACGACACTTTCCCTGTGAACGGCAACGAGGCCGAGGCGCGGCGACTGGCGCGTTTCTCGGCCCACGGACACCGGCCGGACGCCTATCGACCGCCGGCCGAGACGCCACATCCGGAGTTTCCGCTGACGCTCGACCTGCGGCGGGCACCGGGACTTTGACATGCCGAAAAGCGGTACGAAGGCGCGCAAGGCCAGTCTGATCGAAGGCTACCGCCCGCTCCCGGGGGTGCCTGACGAACTGCTTGACCCCTCGGGCGCGATGCGCCCGGCCTGGGCACCGCTGATTGCCCATCTCGACAGCCTCTCGGCCTCGGACCTCGTCTCGCATGTGGCACGGGGCGAGCAGTACCTGCGCGAGGCCGGCGTCTACTTCCGCCGCTACGGCGCAACGATGCTTGGGGGGCGGGACTGGCCCTTCACCCCCCTGCCGATCGTGCTGCCGGAAAGCGAATGGGCGCAGATCGCCGAGGGATTGGCGCAGCGCGCTGACCTGCTTGAGGCTGTGGCGGCCGACCTTTACGGGCCGAACCGGCTGGTGGCCGAGGGGCACCTGCCCGCGACACTGGTAGGCGAGAACCCGGAATGGCTGCGCCCGCTGGTCGGCATCACGCCGCGCGGCGGACATTTCCTGCATTTCCTCGCCTTCGAGATCGGCCGCGGTCCCGATGGCCGCTGGTGGGTTCTGGGTGACCGGACCGAGGCGCCCTCGGGTGCCGGCTTCGCGCTGGAAAACCGCGTCGCCTCGTCCCGCGTCTTTGCCGAGCATTATCCGGGCGCGCATGTCCATCGTCTCGCCGGCTTTTTCCGTGCTTTCCGCGATGCGCTGAACGGATTGCAGGCCAATGCCTCGGTCCTGTCGGGATCGAAGGTCGGGATCCTCACGCCGGGGCCGATGACCGACACCTATTACGAGCACGCCTATATCGCCCGCTATCTGGGCATGCCGCTGCTGGAAGGCGCCGACCTGACGGTCGAGGGTGATGCGGTCAAGGTGCGAACGGTCTCGGGCCCGGTTCCGATCGACGTGCTGTGGCGGCGGCTTGATTCCGGCTGGGCCGATCCGCTGGAGTTGCGCGACAATTCCTATATCGGCACCCCCGGCCTGCTCTCCGCCGTCCGGGCGGGCGAGGTCACACTGGTGAACGCGCTTGGTGTCGGCGTGCTTGAGGCCCAGGCGATGCTCGCCTTCTTGCCGCGCATTTCCGAGGCGCTGACCGGCCAGCCGCTGAAGATGCCGAACATCGCGACCTGGTGGTGCGGGCAGGAGGCGGAGCTTGCCCATGTGCGGGCCGAGGCGGGGCGGATGCTGATCGGCCCGGCGCTTGCCACCCGCTTGCCGTTCGAGACGGACGGAACCCACGCCCTTGGCGGCGTGTTGCGGGGCGGCAAGGGATCATTCGACGACTGGCTGACAACCAATGCCACGGGGCTGGTCGGGCAGGAGTTGGTGACGCTGTCCACCACACCCGTCCTGGTGGGGGGGCGGCTGGAACCGCACCCGATGACGATCCGCGTCTTCCTGGCCCGCACGCCGCAAGGCTGGGTGACAATGCCCGGCGGCTTTGCGCGGATCGCCACCGCGAACAGTTCCGGCGCAGCTGCCATTGCCATGGCGCAGGGCAGTTCTGTCGCCGATGTCTGGGTACTGTCCGACCGGGCCGTCCCGGAAGAGACGATGCTGTCGCGCACGGCCCATCCCTTTGCCCGGGCGGAAGGGTCCGCCCTGCCCGCCCGGGCCGCCGACAACCTGTTCTGGCTGGGCCGCTATGTGGAACGGACCGAAGGCGTCCTGCGCCTGACGCGGGCGTGGAATGCGCGGCTTGCCGATGACCGCGGCGCAGCGCTCCTGCCCGAGGTCGCGAAGTTCCTGGCCGGCTATGGAATTGAACCGACCGTGCCGATGCCGCCCGGTCTGATTCAGACGCTCGGCGGCGCAGTGACCAGCGCCAGCCAGATCCGCGACCGCTTCTCGGTCGATGGCTGGGCGGCGCTGACCGACCTAGACAAGACCATGCGGCGCATGGGCTCGACCGTGACCGCCGGGTCGGATGCGGCGCTGGCGATGGGGGTGCTCCTGCGCAAGATCGCCGGCTTCTCGGGCCTCGTGCATGAGAACATGTACCGCGCGGCGGGCTGGCGCTTCCTGACCATCGGCCGGTCGCTCGAACGGGCGGCGACCATGGCCGATGTCCTGCGGTTCTTTACTGCCGAGGACGCACCGACCGGATCGCTCGATCTCGCGATCGAGATCGGCGACAGCGCCATGACCCACCGCCAGCGCTACCCGGTCACGACGCGGCGGGAAAGCGTGGTTGACCTGCTGGCGCTCGATGCGCAGAACCCGCGCTCGATCCTGTTCCACCTGAACGAATTGCGCGAACAGGCCGAGGCCCTCGCCGGCCAGCCACAGGCAGCGGCGCCGGGGACGGAATTCGGGCGGCGCGTGCTCGAGGTGCAGACGCGCCTGGCGCTGCATTCGCCCGAAAGCCTGACGCCCGAAGCACTTGCGACATTGCGCGGCGACATCCTGGCACTTTCGGGGGTGCTCGGGGCGACCTACCTCATGTAGCCTTGCGCCATGCTCTACGACATCCGCCTGAACATCACCTATCGCTATGCCAGCCCTTCCGCAGGCGGGAGGCATCTGGTGCGGCTGATGCCGGCAGATATTCCGGGTGTCCAACGGCTGGTCGCGGGGCATCTCGACATCACCCCCGAGCCGGCGGAACGCACCGACCGGACCGATTTCTTCGGCAATCTCTGCTCGGATTTCGCGTTCCGTCAGCCGCATGACCAGATCGCGCTGCGCCTTCAGGCCCGGGTCCAGCGCCTCGCCACGGGGTCGCGCCCCGCAGGGTCGGTGCCGCTGGCGGAACTGCCCCGGCTGGTCGCCGACAGCCAGACCCTTGCTGCACAGGCCCCCGCGCATTTCACCGCGCCCTCACCCAAGGTGCCGCCGGACCCTGCCGTAATCGCCTATGCCCGCCGCCGCGCCGCCGCCGACAGCCTGGCAACGGTCGAGGCCCTGGGCCGCGCGATCCACGTCGACATGAGCTATGACCCCGAGGCGACCGACGTGGACACGCCGATGGCCGAGGCCTTTGCCGCGCGCCATGGGGTCTGCCAGGATTTCAGCCACATCATGATCGCCGGGCTGCGCGGCCTCGGCATCCCCGCCGGCTATGTCTCGGGCTTCCTGCGCACCATTCCGCCGCCGGGCAAGCCGCGTCTGGAAGGGGCCGACGCCATGCATGCCTGGGTGCGCGCCTGGTGCGGGCCCGGGGCGGGCTGGGTCGAGTACGACCCGACCAATGCCACCTTCGCCGGCCGCGACCATATCTCCGTCGCCCATGGCCGGGACTATTTCGACGTCGCACCGGTCAAGGGAGTGTTGCGCATCTACGGCGGACAGTCGAGCGAACAGGCCGTCGACGTGATCCCGCTGGACGGCGCGATGCGCGCGTGATTTCATTGGGTTATGAGCCGACGTTCCCTTCCCTACTGGATCACCGCCGCGATTATTCTGGTCGCCGCCCTGATCTTGCTGTCCATGGGTCGCGAGCCGATCTGCAAATGCGGCTTCATCAAGCTCTGGCATGGTCAGACGATGAGCAGCGAGAATTCGCAGCACATCTCGGACTGGTACACACCCTCGCACATCATCCACGGCATCCTGTTCTATGCCGGTCTGTGGCTGGTGGCGCGGCGGGTTCCCATCGGCTGGCGGCTGGCGATCGCCACCCTGATCGAGGCGGGATGGGAGATTCTGGAAAACTCGCCGATCATCATCGACCGCTATCGGGCGGTGACGATCTCGCTCGATTATTACGGCGACTCGGTCCTGAATTCGGTCTGCGATATCCTCGCCATGGTGATCGGCTTCCTGCTGGCCAGCCGGATTCCGGTCTGGGCCAGCGTCGCCATCGTCATAGGCTTCGAGGTGTTGACGACCTGGCTGATCCGCGACGGGCTGGCGCTGAACGTGCTGATGCTGGTTTGGCCGATGCAGTCGGTGCTCGACTGGCAAAGCGCGCTCTGACCGCTTTCACGCTGCCCTGACGGCGGGGTGACGCCGCAGCCACGGCGGGCCGGCAAGGATCATCCCTGCGGCGGGCCAAACAGTCGTTTCGATGACCTGGTTATTTCCCCCGGGTCCGCCGCACCCGTCCCTCGCTTACAGTTTCTCGAACAGCCGAGCGATCGCTTCCGCTCCCGGATCGTTGTGGCCCAGAAGCTTGTCGGCATTGACATAGGCCGAGCGCCCGGCCCGCGCCCGCTGCATGGTGGCGGTATGGTCCGCCCCCTTGCGCGCCGCCTCCGCCGCCGCCTTCACCCCCTTGGGCAGGGCCGCGAGCGCCGGGGCCAGCGCGTCGATCATCGTCCGGTCGCCAGCCCTTGCGCCGCCCACCTGCTGGACCCGCTTGAGACCTTCGTCCAGCGCCTCGATCCAGCTCTTGCCACCCGCCGAGGCATCGCCCGCCGCGGCGAAGAAGATCGCCAGCAGCACACCGGACGATCCGCCCATCGTCTGGCTCAGCTCCATCCCGATTGCGCGGTAAAGCTGGGTCAGATCGGCCAGCGGCAGCCGGTCGATCGCCGCGACCAGCGCGCGCGAGGCGGTGGCGAGCGTGCTGCCCGTGTCGCCGTCGCCCGACTTGGCATCAAGCGCGTTCAGCGCCGCCTCCTCGGCGATCAGGATCTCGCAGCAGCGTTTCACAAGGTCCCGGCGTTGCGGGTTCGCCGAAGGCGTCGGCTGGATCGGCATCAGCCCGTCCGGCACCGGCAGGACGATGCCCTCGCGGAAGTCCGACAGGCCCGGCCAGGCCGCGATCTCGACCGGCGCGGCCAGCGCCTGCCGGTCGGCCTCGGTCAAGGGCAGGAGCGAGACCGAGAAGCCCTGCATGTCGAGCGAAGTCATCATCGAGGCCGGCCCGACGACATGGGTGATGCGCGCCCCGATGGGCGAGCGCGCCAGTTCCTCGGTCAGCACCAGCATCTCCAGCAGCGTCGCGCCGCCAAGGTTGTTGACCAGCGCGACATGCGCCCCCTCTGCCATGGCCGGTTTCAATCGGTCGACCACCATGCTCATCGCATGGCGGGCGCCTTCGAAATCGACCTGCTCGACCCCCGCCTCGCCATGGATGCCAAGGCCAAGCTCGGCCTTGCCCCGGGCGATGCGGTTTTCCTTGGGCGATCCCGGAACGGTGCAGGTATCCAGCGACATGCCGATCGAAATCGCGCCGTCGATCACCCGCCGCGCCGCCGCCGTGACAGTGTCGAGATCGGCCCCCGCCTCGGCCAATGCCCCCGCGATCTTGTGGACGAAAAGCGTGCCCGCAACCCCACGGGGCTGCGGCAGGTCAGGCAGCGCCACGTCGTCATCGACGATGACCATCGACACCTTCAACCCGAAGGCCCGCGCCCGCTCCGCCGCCAGACCGAAGTTCAGCCGGTCGCCGGTATAGTTCTTGACGATCAGCAGGCAGCCCGCCTTGCCCGTCACGGCGAGGATCCCGGCCAGCACCGCATCGACCGAGGGCGAGGCGAAGACATCGCCGCAGACCGCCGCGGTCAGCATCCCCCGCCCGACAAAGCCCGCATGAGCCGGTTCGTGGCCCGATCCCCCGCCGGAGACGAGAGCGACCTTGGACCGGTCCCAGTCGTTGCGGACGACAACCTTGATATGCGGGAAGCCGTCCAGCCGCGCGAGGCGGCCGTTCGAGGATCGCAGAAGGCCGGACACCGCCTCGGTCACGAGTGCATCACGGTCATTGATGAACTGGGTCATGGCCTAGCCTTTCCGCGCGATACGTGCGCCTTGGGGGTCGAAATACAGCGGGTTTTCCGGCCGGATGGCGATTGCATCGCCGGTTTCGAGGCGGGAATGGGGGTCGGCCACGGTCACAAGGACATGGCCCTGATAACGCAGGTGCAGGCGCGTCTGGTCGCCCAGCCGTTCGACCCGCGTCACCCGCGCCTCCTGCCCCTCGCCCAGCCGGATATGCTCGGGGCGCAGCGCGATGGTCGTGGCCCCTGAGGGCGCGCCGGGGAAGAGGTCCGCCGGCAGCGCGTTGATCCGCGGCTGGCCCAGTCGCTGAGCCACGGAAAGCGTCAGGGGCGACTCGTAGATCTCGCGCGGGGTGCCGAACTGCACGAGCCGACCGTGGTCGAGGACGCCAACATGGGTCGCCAGCGTCATCGCCTCGATCTGGTCATGGGTGACATAGAGGATCGTCGCGCCAAGATCCGACTGGATGCGCTTCAGCTCGATCCGCAAGTCGGCCCGCAGCTTCGCGTCGAGCGAGGACAGCGGTTCGTCCATCAGGTAGATCGACGGATTGCGGACCAGCGCCCGCCCGATCGAGACCCGCTGCATCTCGCCGCCCGACAGGTTCGTCGCCTTGTTGTCAAGCTTGTGGCTGATGCGGAGCACCTCGGCCACCTTGGCGACCTTGCTGCCGATCTCGGCCTGCGGGGTGCGCAGGACTGGCGATTTCAGCGGGAATTCCAGGTTCTGCCGGACCGTCAGATGGGGATAGAGCGAGTATTGCTGGAACACCATCGCCACATTGCGCTCGGCCGGGGTCAGGCGCGCGACATCCTGCCCGCCGATGCTGATTGAGCCGGCATCTGGCTTGTCGAGCCCCGAGATCAATCGCAAGAGCGTGGTCTTGCCAGCGCCCGACGGGCCCAGCAGGACGACGAAAGCCCCGTCGGGCACCGTCATCGAGACATCCTGCGTGGCCGCGACCGGCCCGAAGGACTTCATCAGGTGGGACAGGACGACTTCAGCCACGGGCGCCTCCCTCGTCATGCAATGCGGATTTCAGCGCGCGGCCATGCGCCTCGTCGAAAAGCGTCACCTTTTCGGGCGTGAACAGAAGCCCGGTCGTCTCGCCGGGGTTGACGACCCGTCCCGACGGAACCCGCGCCTTGAGCGAACCATTGGGCGTGTCGAGCGTGATGATCTGGGTCGTGCCGAGATATTCCGAAGCGATCACCCGACCGCGATAGCTGGCGTGATCATCAAGCGTCACGTGCTCGGGCCGGACACCGAAGACCAGTTGCCCGCCTGCATCCTCGTGCTGGACCGGCACCCGGAGGTCGACCGAGCCGAGGCGGACATGATCGTTTCCGGGGCGGACATGGCCCTCGAAGCGCATGAAGTTCATCGGCGGCGAGCCGATGAATTCGGCCACGAACATCGTCGCCGGTTTGTCGTAGATCTCCTGCGGGCGGCCGAACTGTTCGATCACGCCATGGTTCATCACCACGATCTTGTCGCCCATCTGCATGGCTTCGAGCTGGTCGTGGGTCACATAGACGGTCGTGGCCTTCATCCGGTCATGCAGCGCCCGCAGTTCTTCCGCCATATGCTCGCGGAATTCGGCATCCAGCGCGCCGAGCGGTTCATCCATCATGAAGGCTGCCGGCTTGCGCACGATGGCGCGGCCAAGCGCGACGCGCTGGCGGTCGCCGCCCGACAGGCCCGAGACGCCCTTGTCCAGCAGATGCTCGATGCCGAGGATGCGCGCGACTTCCGCGACCTTGGCCGCGACCTGCGCCTTCGGCATCCCCTGACTGACCAGCGGGTAGCTGATGTTCTTGCGCACGCTCAGATGCGGATAGAGTGCGAACATCTGGAAGACGAAGGCGATGTCGCGCTGGCTGGCCGGTTTCTGCGCCACCTCCTCGCCGTCGATCCAGATCTCGCCGCTTGTCGGCAGTTCGAGGCCTGCGATCATCCGCAGTGTCGTGGTCTTGCCGCAGCCCGACGGACCGAGCAGCATGAAGAACTCGCCGTCCTCCACGGTGAAGCTCGACGACTTCACGGCGGTAAAGGCGCCGAATTCCTTGCGCAGGTTCTTGATGACGATCTCGGCCATATCTCAGTCCGGGAAGTGGCTGGTGATGATGAACATGACCGTGCCGACGAGGGTGACGATAAAGCTCCAGGTAAAGGCCCAGAGCACGAAGGGCTGCATCAGCATGAACACGCCAAGCGCGATCAGCAGGGTCGCGAGCATCTCCCACGGCCCGCGGCGGAACCGGGCGAGGCCGGACAGGAAACGGGTCATGGCCGGACCTCCCCACGAATTTTCTGCGAAAATTCGGAAACGGCGGGACGTGATTTTTCGTAGAAAAATCGAGTCACTTGCGCACCGCCCCGAAGGTGATCCCGCGCAGCAGGTGCTTGCGCAGAAGGATGGTGAAGACCATGACCGGCAACAGGAACAGCGTCGCGCCCGCAGCCACCGCCGGCCAGTCCTGGCCGCCGACGCCGATGATCGTCGGGATGAAGGGCGGCGCGGTCTGGGCGTTGCCGGAGGTGAGGAGGACGGCGAAGGCGTATTCGTTCCAGGCGAAGATCAGGCAGAAGATCGCGGTCGAGGCGATGCCGGTCGCCGCCTGCGGCAGCACCACCTTCCGGAAGGCCTGGAACCGGGTATAGCCGTCGATAAGCGCCGCTTCTTCATATTCGCGCGGGATCTCGTCGATGAAACCCTTCAGAAGCCAGACCGCGAGGCTGATGTTCACGCCGGTATAAAGCAGGATCATCCCCAGATGCGTGTCCGACAGGCCCAGGCCCCGAAACATCAGGAAGATCGGGATCGCGACTGCGATCGGCGGCATCATCCGCGTCGACAGGATGAAGAACATCAGGTCGTCCTTCAGCGGCACCCGGAAGCGCGAGAAGGCATAGGCCGCGAGCGTGCCGAGGAAGATCGACAGGAAGGTCGAGCCAAAGCCGATGATTACCGAGTTCATGAACCGCTCGCCAAAGCGCGACGGCCCGGTGATGACCTCGTTGCGGCGCCGCACGATCTCGTCCACCCAGTTGGCGGGGGGCGGCATCGTGGCCAACTGCTCGTTGGTGGCCCGAGTCCGGCTGGTGAAGAGGTTCACATAGCCTTCGAGCGAGGGCGAGAAGAACACTTTCGGCGGATAGGCGATCGAGTCCGGCCCGGTCTTGAACCCGGTCGAGATGATCCAGAGCAGCGGGAGAAGCGTGATGACCGTGTAAAGCAGCACCAGCGCGCCCGCGACGAGCTTGGACCGGTGCGAGGGCGCGGTGACGGAGTAGGCGCTCATCTTTCCTTCACCTTGTTGAGGGCCTTCACATAGATCGAGGCCAGGCCGAAGACGGTCACGAACAGGATGATCGCGTAGGCGGAACTGAAGCCGGTGCGCCATTTCTCGAAGGCCTCCCGCTTCAGCTCGATCGAGGTCAGAAGCGTCGTGTCACCGGGGCCACCGCCGGTCAGTTGCACCACAAGGTCGAACATCTTGAAATTCTCGATGCCCCGGAACAGCACGGCCAGCATCAGGAAGGGCAGCACTAGCGGGATCGTCATCGTCCAGAACTGGCGCCATTTGGAGGCGCGGTCGACCTCGGCCGCCTCGTAGATGTAATCGGGGATCGACCTGAGACCGGCGAGGCAGATCAGCATCACGAAGGGCGTCCACATCCAGGTGTCCACGATCACGATCGCCCAGGGCGCAAGCTCGACCGAGCCAAGCATGGTGAAGGACGAGGCAGCAACGCTGCCGCCGGTCAGGAACTCGACCGCGTAATTGAAAAGTCCGATCTGCGGCTGGTAGAGGAAGGTCCAGAAGTTCCCGACCACCGCCGGCGACAGCATCATCGGCAGCACGATCAGCGTGGTCAGCAGGTCATTGCCTTTGAACTTGCGGTTGATGAGCCAGGCCAGGCCGAAGCCGATCACCACCTGGAAGAACAGCGTCCAGAACAGGAAATGCGCGGTCGCCTGCATCGTATGCCAGATGTCGGGATCGGTCAGGATGCGCTGGTAGTTGCGCAGGCCCACGAATTCGACGGGCTCGTTCGGGCGGTTGGCGCGGAAATTGGTAAAGCTGAGACGGATGGTCCAGATCAGCGGGAAGATGTTGATCGCGAGCAGAAGCAGGATCGTCGGCGTCACAAAGGCCCAGGCGATGGCCCTGTCGCTCAATCCCCGCACACGGTGCGCAACGGATGCAGGCGTATTCCGCGCCAGTCGGTCAATGGGAGTCTCGGCCATGTCGGGAATCCTGCGGGTGGCGGTAGCGCCAGCATATCTCAAGTCGGATGGAAGTGGGCGCGCCGCGTTTGGCCCCGGCGCGCCCGAATTTCGAGGTCAGAGCTTGCCGTCGTCCTCGAAAACAGTGGTCCAGTCCTGAACCAGACCGTCCAGCGCTTCCTGCGCGGTGCCGTTGCCGGCGACCACATAGTCGTGGAAGCGCTTCTGCGCATCCTGCAGCAGGGTCGCGTAGCTGGGGTCAGCCCAGAAGTCCTTCACGATCGCCATGGAGTCCAGAT
>ERZ1645185.1090-NODE-1090-length-11248-cov-5.158492_pt1 | contig 11248 bp, 9 predicted proteins | sample MGYA00575351_ERZ1645185 | MGnify/ENA primary metagenome ERZ1645185 (study PRJEB40838, sample SAMN11284767) | freshwater sediment metagenome | isolation source: river sediment | host: Sediment | place: India: Jana village, Kanpur | collected 2015-12-17 ... | reverse complement strand
GGCGCTCGACGCGCTCGAGCCGAAGGAGCTGGCGGTCCCGGAGCGCGTGCAGGCGCTCATTCCGCCGATGCCGCCGGGCGGCGACCCGCAGTTCGAATGGATCGGCTCGGCGGGCGGCACGGCCTTCGACGAGATCTCGCTCGCCGGCGGGCTGGCGACCGAGGTGATCGAGGGGCTGATGCATCGCGAGCGCCTCGCGCGCGTGGTGCTGTTCCGCGCCCGCAGCGCGCAGTACCCGACGCTCGACGAGGTGCTGCGCACGATCGTGGAGCGCACGTGGGGCGCGGCGCCGAGCGACGACATGCACGTGCAGTCGCTGCGGCGCACGGTGCAGCGCGTCGTGCTCAACACGCTGCTCGACCGCGCGGGCGACAAGCAGGCGCTGCCGGACGTGCGGCAGGTGGCCGAGTTGCACCTCGAGGAGCTCGACGCGCGCCTCGCGGCGATGCAGGGCGGCACGCCGGCCGACCGCGCGCTGCGCAATGCCGCGCGCCGCGAGATCGAGAAGTACTTCGACGGGGAGGACGACCCGTCGAGCCGCTCGCGGTTCGCGGTGATCCCGCTGCCGTGGCCGTGACGTAGGCCGCCGGCGGACGGCAGTCGGCAGAGGGGGAGGCGCCATCGCGCCTCCCCCTCTGTATTCCTGTACTCTCATTCAACTGCCCATTGCCGGCTGCCGCCTCGCCATTACACCTCGATTAAGAGTTCGTGAACCCTCCTGCGCCCCCGCGTCCCCGGCCGTATCGTGGCCGCGGCGCAACCTTCGGGCGCGTCGGCGTGTCTCACCCTGAGTGCCGGGGACGCGCCGCGTCCCCTCGGCGCCGATGTCCCCACCCTCGGCGAGGCCCCGCATGTCGATGTTCCGTTCCCGTCGCACGCTCATCGTGCTCGCCCTGCTGTTCGTGGGCGGGCCCACCGCCTGGCTCCTCGCGCGGCCCGCCGACGACGGCGGCGCGGCGCTCGTCGCCACGGTCAAGCAGGGCGACTTCTCGGTCATCGTCACCACCGCCGGCGAGCTGCGCGCCAGCTCCGCGGTGAACATCCAGGGGCCCGCCGAGATGCAGCGGGCCGGCGCCTTCCAGGTGAAGATCGCCCAGCTCGTGCCGGAGGGCACGCTGGTGAAGGAAGGCGACTTCGTGGCCGAGCTCGACCGCTCCGCCCTCGCGCAGCGCATGCAGGAGACGACGCTCGCGGTGCAGAAGGCGGAGGCGGTGAACGAGCAGGCGATGCTCGACTCGACGCTCAACCTCTCGAAGGCGCGCGAGGAGATGCGCACGATGGAGCTCGCGCTCGAGGAGAAGCGCCTCGCCAAGGAGCAGGCGGTCTACGAGGCCCCGACCGTGAAGCGCCAGGCGGAGATCGACCTCGAGAAGGCCGAGCGCGCGCTCGCGCAGGCCAAGGTGGACTACAAGACCAAGGTGGAGCAGGCGCAGGCGAAGATGCGCGAGGTGGGGGCCGACCTGCAGCGCCAGAAGAACCAGCTCGAGGTGGTGCAGCAGGTGATGGCCGGATTCACGATCAAGGCCCCGGCGCCCGGGATGGTGATCTACCAGAAGGAGTGGAACGGCAAGAAGCGCGCGGTGGGCTCGCAGGTGAGCCCGTGGGAACCGACCGTCGCGACGCTCCCCGACCTCACGAAGATGGAGTCGATCACGTACGTGAACGAGATCGACATCAAGAAGGTCGCGGTGGGGCAGCCGGTGCGGATCTCGCTCGACTCCGACCCGACCAAGCAGCTCACCGGCAAGGTGATGCAGGTGGCCAACGTCGGCGAGCAGCGCCCCAACAGCGACGCGAAGGTCTTCGAGGTGAAGGTGCTCGTGGCGAACGCCGACACGACGCTGCGCCCCGGCATGACCACCGGCAACGCCATCGAGACCACGGTGCTGAAGAACGTGCTCTCGGTGCCGCTGGAGGCGGTGACGTCGATCGACGACGTGCCCTACGTCTTCAAGCGCAGCGGCGCGCGCGTCGTCCGCCAGGAGGTGGAGACCGGCGCGATGAACGACAACGAGGTCGTCATCCTGAAGGGCGTCGAGGCGGGCGAGACGGTGCTGCTGGTGCCGCCGGCCGACGCGGCGAAGCTCGATCCGGTGCGGCTGCCCGGCTCGACGCGCGGGATGGCGACGAAGGCGGGCGACTCGTCCACCGCCGCGCGGACGCTGTCGAAGTGACGGCCGACACCCCGACGGGGCCCGGGCGCGCCGAGCGCCTCGCGGCCCTGCGCGAGCACGTGCTCTTCGCGATGCGCACCGCCCTCGAGGCGGTGGCGCACAACCGCCTCCGCGCCGGCCTCACCTCGCTCGGCATCCTCTTCGGCGTCGCGTCGGTCATCGCGATGCTCGCCATCGGCAAGGGGGCCGAGTCGGAGATCCTGGAGCAGATGCGGCTCCTCGGCTCCAACAACGTGCTCATCACGCCCTACGAGGAGCAGACCGAGGGCGCCGCCGAGGACGAGTCGGCGAGCAAGCAGCCCAAGCGGTACACGCCCGGCCTCACCTACCTCGACGCCGAGGCGATCGCGCGGCACGTGCCCGGCCTCGACGCCGTGAGCGCGGAGGTGGTGCTCAACACCTCCATCACGCGCGAGGGCCGGCGCCGCTCCGGCCGCATCGTCGGCGTGGACAGCACCTACTTCCGCCTCCTCAACATGCCGGTGGCGTCGGGCAAGCCGTTCTCCGAGCTGCAGATGCGGCAGGGGAGCCCGGTCGCCATCATCGGCCACGGCGTACGCACGCGCTTCTTCACCACCGAGGACCCCATCGGGAAGCCGCTGAAGGTGGGCGAGACCTGGGTGACGGTGGTGGGCGTGCTGGCCGACCGGCAGGTGGCGGGGGAGAACGCCGAGCGGCTCGGCCTGCGCGACGTGGGGATGGACGTCTTCGTGCCGCTGCACACGATGCTCGGCCGCTTCCGCAACCGCGCGCAGGTGACGCAGCGCGACATCGAGATGGCGGCGCGCGAGCAGGGGCAGGAGGGCGTCATCGTGATCGGCGCGGCGCAGGACCAGCCGAGCGAGGAGACGAAGCAGGAGCGCAAGAACACCAACCAGCTCGACCGCATCGTGGTGCGCGTGGCCGAGGCGGAGCAGGTGCCGCAGGTGGCCGACGTGGTGCGCCGCATGCTCCAGCGCCGGCACAACGACGTCGTCGACTTCGAGGTGACGGTGCCCGAGCTGCTGCTCAAGCAGGAGCAGCGCACGCGCACGATCTTCAACGTCGTGCTCGGCGCGATCGCGAGCATCTCGCTGATCGTCGGCGGCATCGGGATCATGAACATCATGCTGGCGAGCATCCTGGAGCGCATCCGCGAGATCGGCGTGCGGCGCGCGATGGGGGCGACGCAGCGCGACATCCTCGCGCAGTTCCTCGCGGAGGCGGTGCTGATCAGCGTCGCGGGCGGGGTGGCGGGGATCCTCGTCGGGGCGGGGCTCAGCCTCGGCATCGAGAAGTTCGCCGGCATCCGGACGCTCGTCTCGGTGCTGAGCGTGGTGGTCGCGTTCGGCGTGTCGCTGAGCGTGGGCCTCGTGTTCGGGATCGTCCCCGCCTGGCGCGCGGCCCGGCAGGACCCCGTCGTCTGTCTCCGGTACGAGTGATGCCCTTCCGCCCCACCGCCCTCGTCCTCGGCGGCGCGCTGGCCGCCGCGCTCGCGGCCCTCGCCGTCGCGCCCGCGCCGGCCGCGGCGCAGGCCGGCCCGCTGCGCCTCACGCTCGCGCAGGCCATCGACCGCGCCCAGCGCGACGGCCTCGCCGCCAAGGCCGCCAAGGCCCAGCGCGACGCCGCGCGCGAGCGGGACCGCGCCTTCGGCGCGAGCCTGATGCCGCAGCTCGCGCTCAACGGCACGGTGCCGAGCTTCAACCGCTCGATCATCCCCGTCGTGCAGCCCGACGGCTCCACGCTCTACCGGCCCCAGGAGCAGAACGAGTCGTCGGCGCAGGTGTCGCTGACGCAGCGCCTGCCGTTCATCGGCGGCGACCTGTTCGTGAACTCCGCCCTCTCGCGCCTCGACCGCGTGGGCACGACCACGAGCCGCACCTGGTCGGCGACGCCCATGCTGGTGGGCGTGCGGCAGGACATCTTCCGCCCCAACCGCCTCAAGTGGGACTCGCGGGTGCAGGAGCTCACCGCCGAGCAGGCGGAGCGCGCGTACAAGGAGGCGATGGAGGAGGTGGCGATCGGCGCGGCGAACGCCTTCTTCGACTACTACACGGCCAAGCTGGCGCTGGAGAACGCCGCGACGAACGCGGCGGTGAACGACACGCTGTACACGCTCAACAACGGCCGCTTCGAGGTGGGCAAGATCGGCGAGAACGACCTGCTGCAGAGCGAGCTGGCGCTGCTGCGGTCGCGCGTCTCGCTCGACGGTGCGCGCCTGGAGCACGACCGCACGCTCGCGGCGCTGCGGCTGGCGCTCAACCTGCCGGTGGGCGCGCCGCTCGAGATCGTGGTGCCGAGCGAGATCCCCGAGGTCGCGGCCGACACGGCGCAGGCGGTGGCGCAGGCGCTGCGCAACCGCGCGACGGCGGTGGAGCTGGAGCTGGGCGAGGTGCAGGCGGCGCGGCGCGTCGCCGAGGCGCGGCTGGGCACGGGCGCCGGCGCCACGCTGCAGGCCTCGATGGGCTTCAACCAGACGGCCAACGAGCGCGACGCGGTCTACCGCGACCTGCTGCAGGCGCAGCGGTTCAACCTCTCGCTCTCGATGCCGATCGTGCAGTGGGGCGGGCGCAGCGCGAACATCCAGGCGGCGCGGCTCGACGGCCAGCGCACCGAGCACCTCAACCGGCAGGCGCGCGAGCAGCTCGGGCAGGAGGCGCACTTCGCCGCGCTCGGGCTGGCGCAGGCGCGCCGCTCGCTCGCCATCGCCGCCAAGGCCGACACGGTGGGCGCCAAGCGGTTCGAGGTGGCCAAGAACCGCTACGTGATCGGCCGCATCGACATGGACAACCTGTACCAGGCCCAGAACGAGAAGGACGGCGCGCTGCAGGGCTACCTGCAGGCGCTGCGCAACTACTGGGTGGCGTACTACCGCCTGCGGCGCGTGACGATGTACGACTTCGCGGCGGGGGCGGCGATCCGCTGACGCGGCGCGGGGCGTTGCGCTGACGTGACGCGCGGCCGCTTGCGCGGCCGCGCCGCCGGGCGCACCATCACGGGGTCGGTCCACCTCTCGCCCCCCGCTGATGGAACGCCGCCGCTTCCTGTCCGACATCGCGCGCTACGCCGCGCTCTGCGCCATCGTCCCCAACGACTGGCGCGTGACGCACCGGCCGCGCTGGGCCGACGATCCCTTCACGCTCGGCGTCGCGAGCGGCGACCCCACGAGCAGCGGCGCCGTGCTCTGGACGCGGCTCGCGCCGCGGCCGTTCGAGCCCGAGGGCGGCATGCCGGGCGCGCGGCCGGTGGTCGAATGGGAGGTCGCCGACGACGAGACCTTCACCAGGCTGGTGCGCCGGGGCCGGTATACCGCCGCGCCCGAGCTCGGCTACAGCGTGCACGTCGAGGTCGAGGGGCTGCAGCCCGACCGCTGGTACTTCTATCGCTTCCGCTCGGGCGAGGCCACGAGCCCCGTCGGGCGCGTGCGCACCGTCCCCGCCGCGGGCGCGATGACGCCGCTGCGGTTCGGCGTGGCGTCGTGCCAGAACTACGAGCAGGGCCTCTTCACCGCCTACGGCCACATGGCGCGCGAGCGGCTCGACCTCGTCACGCACCTGGGCGACTACATCTACGAGTACGGCACGCGCGACGGCGCCGTGCGCGCGCACCACGGGTTCGAGGTGCGCGGCCTGGACGATTACCGCGGGCGCTACGCGCAGTACAAGCTCGACCCGCTGCTGCAGGCGGCGCACGCGATGTGCCCGTGGCTCGTGACGTGGGACGACCACGAGGTGGACAACAACTACGCCTCGGACCTCGGCGAGAACGGGATGGAGTCGGTGGAGCAGATGCGCGCGCGCCGCGCGGCCGGCTACCAGGCGTGGTGGGAGCACCAGCCCGTGCGCGTGCCGCGCGCGCGCTCGTGGGCCGACCTCGACATCCGCCGCGCGACCGACTGGGGCGCGCTCGCGCGCTTCTGGATGCTCGACACGCGCCAGTACCGCGACGACCAGGCCTGCGGCGACGGCAGCCGCGTGGTGCCCTGCGGCGAGTGGGGCAACCCCGCGCGCTCGCTGCTCGGCGCGCAGCAGGAGCGCTGGCTCGCCGACGGGCTCGGCGCCTCCGCCGCGCACTGGCAGGTGCTCGGCCAGCAGGTGATGCTCGCGCCGTTCGACGACGCGCCGGGACCCGAGGTGCGGCTCGCGATGGACAACTGGGGCGGCTATCCCGCCAACCGCGAGCGCCTGCTCGCCACGCTCGCCGAGCGCGCGGCCAACCGCACGGTGGTGCTCACCGGCGACATCCACAGCAACTGGGTGAACGAGCTGAAGGCGGGCTTCGACCGGCCCGACCGCCCGGTGATCGGGGCGGAGTTCGTGGGGACGTCGATCAGCTCGGGCGGCGACGGCAGTGACGCGTGGAGCACGGTGCCCGGCGGCATGGCGGGGAACCCGCACCTCAAATGGCACACGGCGCGCCGCGGCTACATGGTGTGCGACGTGCGGCCCGAGGCCTGGACCACGGAGTACCGCGAGGTCGCGTACGTGACGCGGCCGGGGGCGCCGGTGACCACGCCGTCGCGCTGGCGCGTGGAGCACGGCAAGGCGGGGATCACGCGGCTGTAAGGCGGCGGGACCGCGCGCGCGGCGCGTAGCGGGCCGCTTGCCCCGACCGGTGACCGGGCGCATCCTGAGGGATGCGCCCGCTCCGTTTCCTCTCCTGGGGCGTCGTGCTCGCGACGGTCGTGTACGCCGTCGCGGTGTACGGCCAGCTCCCCGATCGCATCCCCACCGGCCTCGACGCCGCCGGCGCGGCCCGCGGCTGGACCGCGCGGTCGCCCCTCTCCTGGTTCTTCCTGCCGGGGATGCTGGTGGTGCTGCAGGTGCTGTTCGACGTCCTCGCGTCGCTCATCCCCGCGCGGCCGCAGATGGTGAACCTTCCCGACAAGGAGAAGCTGCTCGCCCTCCCGACGCGCTGGCGCGCCCCGGTGCTGCGGGAGGTGGTGCTGATGATGGACGCCACGGGGCTCGGCGTCGCGCTGCTGTTCGCGCTCATCCAGTGGCAGCTGACGCGGACGGCGCAGGGGCAGCCCGGCGCGCTGGGCGTCGCGGGGCTGCTGATGCCGATCGGCCTCACCGTCGTGCTGCTGCTGTTCGTCGCGCGCATCGGGTCGCGGCTCGACGAGGCGTACCGCGCGTGGCAGGTGGCCGGGGCGCCGGCGGAGTGAACGCGCGCCGGTGAAGGCGCGCCGGAGCGCGCGCCCTAGTCGCGCTCCCGCAGGACCGACTCCACCTCCGCCCGCGCCGCCAGCTGGCGGTCGACCGCGGCGCCGAGCGCGCGCACGCGCGAGAGGTCGGCGGTGAGCTCGGCGGGCGACAGCTCGCTCACCTGCACGCGCAGCAGGTCGAGCCGCACGCCCTCAAGCGCCGCGACCGCGTTGCGGAAGGCATCCTCGGCGGCCGCGTCGCCGTCCCGCGCGCGGGCGCGCATCGCGGTGGCCTCGAGCGCATCGATGAGCCGGTCGAGGTCGTGCGGGAGGGCCGCGCGCGTGGCCGATGGCAGCGCCGCGAGCAGCTCGCGCGCCGCCTGCCCGAGCGCGATCGCCGTGGGCTCGGGACCCTCGAGGGCGGCGGTGCCCTGCGCGTCGTCGGCGCGGTGGCCGGCGAGGCGGAACACCCAGCGGCCCACCGCGCCGCGCAGCAGCCGGTGGCCGAGCGAGTGCGGCTCGCGCGCGGCGAGGACCGGCTGCAGCGCGCGCAGGCCGAGCGTGGGGAAGACGACCATGCCGGCGATGCCGACCACGTTCACCCACGTGGTGGAGTCGCTGATGCCCAGCAGCCAGGAGGCGACGGTGGAGAGCGTGGCGCCGGCCACGATCGCGCCGATGGCCTTCCGGCGCGACGGCGTCTGGCGCGCGGCCACCTCGCGCTCGTCGGCGCGCGCGAGTTCGTCGATCCGCTGCGCGCGCACGACCTGGGCGCGCGAGTGGCCATCCGACGCGAGCGCGCGCGCCTGGCCCACGAGCGGCAGCGCGCGCGCGAGCGCGAGCCCGCCGGTGAGGACGCCGATCACCATCAGCACGGCGGAGAGGATCGACCCGGTGAACCCGACCCTGCCGTCGACGACCAGGTCGTAGAGGGGCAGGGCCACCGCCTCGAGCAGCGCGACGCCGCTCGCGGTCGCCGCCGTCCCGATCTCGCCCCCCACCGCCTCCCAGTCGCGCAGGAAGGCGCGCACCGGCGCCGGCGCCTGCGGTGCGCGCGCCCGCGCGGCGTCGAGCTCCACGGCCAGCGCCTCGGCGCTCGGCCACCGCGCCGCGGGGTCCTTGGCGAGGCAGCGGTCCACCGCGCGCGCGAAACGCACGGGCACGCGCGCCGCCTCGGCGAGCGGCGGGGCGGGGGTCTGCACGTGCGCGAGCACGAGCGCCGCCGCCGAGCCGGCCTCGAACGGCAGCCGGCCCGCGGCCGCCATCCACGCCGTGATGCCGAGCGCGTAGAGGTCGCTGCGCGCGTCGGCCCGGCGGCCCTGCACCACCTCGGGGCTCACGTACTGCGGCGTGCCGCGCAGCGCATCCTCGCTCGAGACCGCCTCGGCCGCCGCGTGCGCGATGCCGAAGTCCGTCACCATCGCGCGGCCGCTCGTGGCGTCGAGCAGGATGTTGTCGGGCTTCACGTCGCGGTGCACCACGCCGTTGGCGTGCGCGTGGGCGAGCGCCCAGGCGACCTCCTGCACCACGCGCATCGCCTCGCCCGCGGGGAGCGCGCCCGCGCGGCGGACGCGCGTGCCGAGCGTCTCCCCCTCGACGTAGGCCATCACGAAGAAGACGAGGTCGTCCTGCGCCTCGACGAGGTGGATGGCGACGATGTGCGGGTGCGAGAGCCCGGCGGCGGTGCGCGCCTCGCGCAGGAACCGCTCGCGCGCGGCCGGGTCGCCCGCGAGCACGGGCGGGAGGAGCTTGATCGCGACGAAGCGCTCGAGGGCGAGGTCGCGGGCCAGGAAGACGATGCCCATCCCGCCGCGGCCGAGCTCGCGCACCAGCGAGTAGCGGCCGGCGACGGCGCGCTGCAGGGCGAGGAACTCGGGGGCGGGACGGGCATCGAGCGGCGGCATGCCGTCCCTACGGGGCGCGCCGTCGCCGGGCTTCACGGGCTAGAAGGTGATCTGGATGCCCGTCGTGAACAGCCGGTCCATCTCCTGGAAGCCCGGCTGCGGCAGGTTGTCGTAGCGGATCACGTACGAGAGCTTCACGCCGACCTTCGCCGAGAGCGGCGCGACGAGCGACGACTCGGTGTTCACGCGCCAGTCCTCGGTCTCCTTGAGGTTGGGGATCCACTCGGCCGTCTGCAGGAAGTACGCGGCGGCGGTGAAGCTGTGGCGCCAGCTCATCGCGCCGCGCGCGGCGGGGAAGTTCTCCTGGATGCCGTCGGTGCCGACCTGCTGGGTGACGCTGCCGCCGCCCTCGAGGTTGATCGTGTCGCGCGCGGCGCGCAGCACGCGCGCCTGGATGCCCATCTGCTCCTCGAAGCGCCGCTCGATGCCCGCGAAGGTGTTGCGGTCGAAGGCCGCGCCGGCGAAGAAGGCGAAGACGTTGTCGATCTTGTAGTCGCCGCGCAGGCCGGCCCGGATGTTGTTGGTGATCACCGAGTCGCGCTGCGTGCCGTAGACGAATGCGAACCCCTGCTGCAGCGTGAGGCGGCCCCGCTCCTGCGTGAGCTTCTCGCCCACGTTCATCGTGGTGACCTGCGTGTTGCCGCTGGTCTGCACGAAGCCGAGGTCGGCAGTGATCTTGGTGACGACGGCCGGGGCGGCGTCCTGCGCCGCGGCGGAGGACGCGAAGGCCGCGAGGGCGACGGGCGCGACGAGGGCGCGCCGGGCGAGCGTGGCGAGGGTCGGCATGGGATGGGGTTGGGGTGTCCGGGTGATTCTAACGCGCGGCGCGGCTGGCGGTGAGGCGCCGCGGGGCGTACCGTGATGCGACCCCTCATCCCCCCGAACGTGCCCTCCCTCTACGATCCCGCGCGCCGCCAGGAACTCGTCGACCGCCTCGCGCGCCTCCGCCCCGACGCCGCCGCGCGGTGGGGCAAGTTCACCGCGCCGCAGATGGTCACGCATCTCATCGAGGGGATGCGCATGGCCGCCGGCGAGCTGACCGTGGCGCCGCGCCACCTGCCGCTGCTCCCCATCGTGCGGCCGCTCGTCCTCCATGTCTTCCCGTTCCCCAAGGGCGCGCCCACCGCGCGCGAGCTGCTCGCGCGCGTGCCGACGACGTGGGAGGCCGACGTGGGCACGCTGCGTACGAAGGTGGAGGCCGTGCGCGAACCGGCGCCCGGCACGCGCCTGCCCGACCACCCGGCCTTCGGCCCGATGAGCGCCCGTGACTGGGGCGTGTTGCTCTACAAGCACGCGGACCACCACTTCCGGCAGTTCGGCATCTGACCCTCCGCCCCCACCACACGATGCGCCTCCTCCGCCTCGCGCCCGTCCTTTTCGCCGTCGCCGCCTGCACCACGCAGGAGCGCACGCCGGCGTCCGCCGCCGACACCAGCTGCTTCGGCAGCCGCGTGCTCTCGTTCCAGGACCTGGTCGCCGAGGTGGTGATCCCCGCGGGGGAGGACTGCTCGAGCGGTTCGTTCCAGGTGGTCTTCACGCGCGACGGCGACACGCTGGCCACGCTCAGCGAGACGCGCGAGGGGACGGTGGGCTTCATCGGCACGGCCGACGTGGACGGCGACGGCCGCGGCGAGTTCTTCGTCTCGACGTCGTCGAGCGGCGACGAGCGGCGCGGCGCGCTCTTCGCCTTCACGGAGGACTCCTCCGGCATCGCGCGGCTGGACCTCGCGCCGCTCACGGGCGAGCAGCTCGCCGGCTATGCCGGCGGCGACCGCTTCGGCTTCGGTGGCGGCGACCAGCTCGTGCGCGCCTTCCCGCGCGCGGCGGGCGACACCGCCTGGTTCGGCTACTCGCACGGCGAGGGCCGCTGGAACGCGATCGAGCGGCCGAGCTGGCTGCGGTAGCGCGGCCCGCTCAGGTGCCGCGCGGCTTCGCGCGGCGCGTCGCCTCGGCGGTGAGCGGATCGTCGGGCCAGTGGTGGCGCGGGTACCGTCCCTTGAGGTCGCGCTTCACGTCGAAGTAGCCGGTGCGCCAGAAGCTCGCGA
>ERZ1645185.1089-NODE-1089-length-11252-cov-4.598821_pt1 | contig 11252 bp, 8 predicted proteins | sample MGYA00575351_ERZ1645185 | MGnify/ENA primary metagenome ERZ1645185 (study PRJEB40838, sample SAMN11284767) | freshwater sediment metagenome | isolation source: river sediment | host: Sediment | place: India: Jana village, Kanpur | collected 2015-12-17 ... | reverse complement strand
CCCGCCTGCTGGTGGGTCTGTGGCCCACCCTGTCCGGCAAGGTCCGCCTTGACGGGGCCGATGTGTACACCTTGGACAAAGACCGCCTGGGCCCGCACATCGGCTACCTGCCGCAGGGCGTGGAGCTGTTCGAGGGCACGCTGGCGGAGAACATCGCGCGCTTCGGTACCGTGGAGAAGGCCAAGGTTGTCGCGGCGGCCCGCGCGGTGGGTCTGCACGAATTCATTCAATCCCTGCCCGAAGGCTACGACAGCCCGGTCGGACGCGATGGCGCCATCCTGTCCGGAGGCCAGCGCCAGCGGGTGGCTCTGGCGCGGGCACTGTATGGCGACCCCGCCTATGTCGTGCTCGACGAGCCCAACTCCAACCTTGACGACGAAGGCGATGCCGCGCTCGCCAACGCCATCCTTCAACTGAAACAGCTCGGCACCACTTTCGTGGTCATGACCCACCGCACCTCCGTGCTCGCCGTGGCCAACAAGGTTCTGGTGATGCTCGACGGCGCGCAGCAGATGTTCGGACCGCGCGACGAGGTCCTTGCCGCGCTGCGCAAGCTCAACCAGCAGGCCGCCCAGAACACCGCCCAGCCGGGCGCGCCGCAACCTTCGACCTCCATACCGGTCATGCCCGCAAACCGCGCCAACCTTGTGAAGCAACAACCATGAAAAAACCGGATTTCTTCGTTCGCAGCGAGCTGACCCAGGCGCTTTGGGCCTTCCGGCGGGAGTTCCTGGTGGTGGGCGCGTTCAGCATGGTGGCCAACTTGCTGATGCTCACCCCCACCATCTACATGCTCCAGGTGTTTGACCGGGTGATGGTGAGTCACAGCCAGTTGACCTTGCTGACGGTCTCGCTGGTGGCGATCTTCCTGTTTGTGGTGATGGCGTTTGCCGAGTGGTCTCGTTCGCGTGTGCTCGTGCAGGCGGGTGTGCGCCTGGATGAGCAGTTGAGCACGCGGGTGTTCAATGCCAGTTTCGAGGCCAACCTGAATCAGGCCGGGGTCAATCCGTCGAGGGCGTTCGGGGACTTGACGGAGGTGCGCCAGTTCATCACCGGCAACGGCATCTTCGCGTTGTTTGACGTGCCGTGGACGCCCATCTACATCGCGGTGCTGTTCCTGCTGCATCCCTGGCTCGGGTGGCTGGCCATCGTGTTCGCGCTGATCCAGGCGGCGTTGGCATGGTTCGGGCACCGGCACACGGTGAAACCGACGCAGGAGGTCGGACTGGCCCTGACGGATGCGAACAGCTATCTGCAAGGCAAGCTGCGCAACGCCGAGGTGCTCGAGTCCATGGGCATGATCCGCAATCTGCGGTCCCACTGGAACACCCGCCATCAGGCGTACATGGAGCGTCACAACGAGTCGCTGGACCTCACCCGCCGCATCACCGCCTGGAGCAAGTTCGTGCGCTACAGCCAGCAATCCCTGTCGCTGGGCGCGGGCGCCTTGCTGGTGATCGACGGGCAGATCTCGCCCGGTGCCATGATCGCCTCGAACGTGCTGATGACGCGGGCCCTGGCGCCGATCGACCTTCTGGTCGGCTCGTGGCGCGGCTTCATCAGCGCCCAGGCGGCGTTCCAGCGGCTGGAAACGCTGCTGCAGGAGCATCCCGAGCGCGACCCGGCGCTGACCCGCGTTCCCCCGACCGGGTCAATTGTCCTGAACCAGGTGGTGGCGAAAGCGGAAGGACGTGCTGCGCCGATTCTCAAGGGGGTGAGCCTGGCCGCAGAACCCGGAACGGTCACCGTCGTGCTCGGGCCGTCGGGTTCGGGAAAGTCGACGCTGGCGCGGGTCTTGGTGGGGATCTGGCCGCAGGTGTTCGGAGAAGTCTTGCTCGACGGGCGGCCCATCAGCGGATGGAACCGCACGGAGCTGGGGCCGCACATCGGCTACTTGCCGCAGGACATCGAGCTGTTCGAGGGCAGCATTGCGGAAAACATCGCGCGTTTCAGCGAGGTGCATCCGGCCAAGGTGATCGCGGCCGCCACCAGCGCGGGCCTGCACGAGATGATTCTTCGTTTTCCCCAGGGCTACGACACGCCGATCGGCGAGGCTGGCGGCCTGCTCTCGGGTGGCCAGCGTCAGCGAATCGGGCTGGCCCGGGCCATCTACGGCGATCCGGCGCTCATCGTTCTGGACGAGCCCAACGCCAACCTGGACGAGGTGGGTGAAAAGGCGCTGCTTCAGACCATCTACGAACTGAAGGCCAAGAAAAAGACGGTGTTCGTGATTTCTCACCGCCCGGGCGCCTTGGCCGCGGCAGACAACCTGTTGATCTTGCGCGACGGCAAGGTCGAAATGGCCGGACCACGCGATGAGGTGCTGGCCAAACTGAGAGCAGCCCATCCGGGAGCCAAGGCGCAGGGTGAGGCGCCGCCCGCATCGGGGGCCCTCGTGCCCGCCTGAATTTGATCCATTTCAGAAAACTTTTTTTTACGAGACCGCCATGTCCGATCAAGATCAACAAAGTTCCACTGTCCCATCAGGAGCTCCTCTGGACGGGGAGTCTCCACCCAAAAAACCTGCCGGCAGGGATTCGGCGCGCCCCGGCCGGATCGGGTTGTGGGCGCTGGCCATCGGGTTTGGCGGATTTGTCCTGTGGGCGGCGCTGGCGCCGCTGGACGAAGGGGTGCCGACCCAGGGGACGGTGACCATCGACACGAAACGCAAACCGGTGCAACACCTCTCGGGAGGCATCGTCAAGGAGGTGCTGGTTCGCGAGGGACAGGTGGTCAAGGAAGGCCAGGTCCTGATCAAGCTGGACGAGGCGTTCACGCGGGCCAACTATGAATCGATTCGCCAGCGGTATCTGGGCTTGCGTGCCACCCAGGGGCGCCTGTTGGCGGAGCAGGCCGGGCAATCGGCCATCAGCTTCCACCCGGATCTGACCAAGGCGGCGTCCGATCCGCTGATCGCCCAGCAGATTCAGACCCAGCAGCAGTTGTTTCAGACCCGCCGTGCCGGCTTGCGCGCCGACCTGCAGGCGATCGAGGAGAACATCCAGGGGCAACAGGGCCTGCTGCAATCCTACGATGTGATGCTGACCAATCGGCGCAGCCAGTTGGCGCTGCTGAATGAGGAACTGAACAACACGCGCGAATTGGTCAAGGAGGGTTACGCGCCGCGCAACCGACAGCTCGAGCTCGAACGCATGGTTGCGGACGTGAACGCGGGCATTGGCGATCTGACCGGGAACATGGTTCGGGCGCGTCAGAACATTGCCGAACTGCGCCAGCGCGCGATCGCCCGCCAGCAGGAGTATCGAAAGGAGGTCGAAAGCCAGCTGACCGACGTGGCCCGTGAGGTTCTGTCCGATGCGGAAAAGTACATCGCAGTGCAGGCCGATCTCGAGCGCACGGAGGTCCGGTCGCCGGCCACCGGCCAGGTGGTGGGACTGGCCGTGCAGACGCCGGGCAGCGTCGTCACGCAGGCCATGAAGTTGATGGACGTTGTCCCGGAGAACGAGGCCCTGCTGCTGGAGGCCCGGGTGCCCCCGCATCTGATCGACAAGGTGCAGGCGGGACTGCCGGTCGATATCCGTTTTTCCGCGTTTGCCCACTCCCCGCAATTGGTGGTGCCAGGCACGGTGGTGTCGGTGTCGGGCGACCTGCTGTCGGAGCCCCAGAGTCCGCAGGTCACGTATTACCTCGCACGGGTTTCCGTCACGCCGGAGGGCATGAAGATTCTGGGCAAGCGCCAGATGCAGCCTGGCATGCCGGTCGAGATGGTGATCAAGACCGGCGAGCGCACGATGCTGACGTACCTGTTGCATCCGCTGACCAAGCGTCTGGCCGCTTCGATGAAAGAGGAGTGAGGCCGTGAAACCGTTTCGCATCTCCGTTCTTGCCCTGGCCCTGGGTTTCGCGGCGTCATCGCCGGCATGGTCCCTGAATCTGCTGCAGGCCTACGACACCGCGTTGGCCAACGATGCGACGGTCCGGGCTGCGCGGGCGGCCGCCGACGCGGGTCGCGAACGTCTGCCCCAGGCGCGCGCCGCGTTGTTGCCCAACCTGTCATACAGCGGCTCACGCTTCGAGAACAATCTGACCCGCGAGCAGCCGAATCCGCTCGGACTTCCGACGACGTTCCGGGACAGCTATCTGAGTGACAACCAGACGCTCACCTTGCGTCAGGCGTTGTTCAGAAAACCGCTGTGGGATGCCTACGAGCAAGCCAAATTCATTGTCGAGGACGTCAACGCGGTGCTGGAGCGCGAGATCAAGAACCTGGGGGTTCGGGTCAGCGGTGCGTACATGGAAGCCCTGCTGGCCCATGATCAGCTCGAACTGGTTCTGGCGCAAAAGGCGTTCATGACGACGGCGCTTGACGTGGCACGCAAATCGCTGGCGGCGGGCTCCGGTACGCGCACCGACATCGACGAGGCGCAGGCGCGACTGGACATGACCAAGGCGCAGGAGGTGGAGGCAAGGCAGCACCTGGATTTCACCCGCCGCCAGTTGGAAGTTCTCATCAGCGAGCGCGTGGGCAAGCTCGAACCTGTGAATGTCGAGAAAATGCCACTGCTGCCCCCGACCCCCGCCTCGCTGGACGAATGGATCGCGCGGGCGGAAGCGGCGAACCCCGAAATCCTCTCGCTGAAAGCGCGCGCGGAAGCCGCCCGTCTGGAGGTCAAGAAAGCCGAAGGGGGACATTACCCTTCGGTGGATATGGTCGCCCAGTACATCTCGAGCTCCAGCGAAAACGTCAACACCCCCAATTCGTCCTACGTCAACAAGACCATTGGCGTGCAGTTGGTGGTTCCGATCTATTCAGGCGGTTATGTGAGTTCAACGGTGCGCCAGGCCCTGGCCCAGAAGGCCCAGGCGGACGAGCTCCTGGAGGCCGCTCGGCTCGACCTCGGCGTGCGCGTGCACAGGGAGTTCCGCGGCGTGACCGAGGGGGTCGTGCGGGTGAAGGCTCTGGAGCAGGCGGTGAAGTCGGCCGACCAGCTGCTTCTGTCCAGCCGTAAGTCATTCCAGGCCGGCAGCCGCAGCCTGACCGATGTCCTCAACGCCGAACAGCAGCGGCAGTTGGCGCTGCGGGATCTGGCCCAGGCCCGTTATGTGTATCTGGTCTCGCGCATCCGGCTGCTTGCCTTGGCGGGCGCCGGCACCCGGGAAGGAATCGAGGAAACCAACGCCTGGCTGGGGGGCTGAGGGTCGGCGCGCCCAGCCTTGGGCAGGGAGGGACTGACAGGGATGAGACTGCTGTTCGTTCACCAGAACTACCCGGGCCAGTTCAAGCATCTGGCGCTGGCGATGGCCGGCCGTCCCGGCACCGAGGCGGTGGCCTTGTGCATGCACGACGCATCGGTGCCCTCGGGTCTTCGGGTCGTGCGTTACCGCCCGGCCCGCGGCAGCAGCGCGTCGATCCATCCCTGGGTGGTGGATCTCGAAACCAAGGTGATTCGCGCGGAGGCGGCGTTCCGCGCCGCACTGGCGATGCGGTCACAAGGTTTCCATCCGGATGTCATCGTGGCCCATCCGGGATGGGGCGAAAGTCTGTTTCTCAAGGAGGTCTGGCCACAGGCTCGGCTCGGCCTGTATTGCGAGTTCTTTTACAGCCATCGTGGCCAGGATGTGGGGTTTGATCCGGAATTCAGTTCCCCCGATCCCAGCGAGGCCTGCCGGGTGACACTCAAGAACGTCAACAACCTGCTGCATTTTGAGCAGGCGGACGCCGGCCTTGCGCCGACGCGCTGGCAGGCCGATACATTTCCGCCGCGCTTTCGCGACCGGATCACGGTGGTGCACGACGGCATCGACACCGAACGCGTCCGACCGAACCCCGGCGCACGCATCAGCCTCAGTACCGGGTTGTCGCTGGGTCGGGACGATGAGGTGATCACCTTTGTGAATCGCAATCTGGAGCCCTATCGCGGCTACCACGTCTTCATGCGCACGCTGCCCGAGATCCTTCGGCGGCGTCCGCGCGCGCAGGCGGTGATCGTCGGCGGCAGCGGGGTCAGTTACGGCGCGCCGGCGCCGGCCGGCAAGACCTGGCACCAGTTGTTCCTGGACGAGGTCCGGGACGACCTGGATCTGTCGCGGGTGCATTTTGTCGGAGCATTGCCCTACGACGCCTTTGTCGCCTTGCTTCAGGTGTCGACGGTGCATGTCTACCTGACCTATCCGTTCGTGCTGAGCTGGAGCTTGCTGGAGGCCATGAGCGCGGGCTGTGCGATCGTCGCCAGCGACACGGCGCCGCTGCGCGAAGTCATCGTTGCGGGTGAGACTGGGCGAATGGTGGGGTTTTTTGACCGGCGCGCACTGGCCGACGCGGTCTGCGGCCTGCTGGCAGATGCCGGGGAGCGGGCCCGCCTGGGCTCGAACGCGCGGGCATTCGCACAGGCCCGGTACGATCTGAAGACAGTCTGCCTGCCGCGCCAGATCGATTGGGTGGACTCCCTGGCGACTTGATGCGGCGGCCAAGCGATCGGCGGCCTGTGGCAGCGCCACCCTACAATCCAGGCTCAGTTTGCCGGAGCATCCGGTCTTCTCCACCACGATGAGTCCCGCCCAAGGAAGCACCATGCCCGATCACGTTTCCCTGTCCCACGTGACCCCCCTGGACAAGGCCGAAATCCTGGCCCAGGCGTTGCCCTACATCCGCCGTTTCCACGGCAAGACGCTGGTCATCAAGTACGGCGGCAATGCGATGACCGATCCGGCCTTGCAGGCGGCGTTTGCCCAGGACGTGGTGCTGCTCAAGCTGGTGGGCATGAACCCGGTGGTGGTGCACGGCGGCGGGCCGCAGATCGAGAACGCGCTGAACCGCCTGGGCAAGAAAGGCACCTTCATCCAGGGCATGCGGGTGACCGATGCCGAAACCATGGAGGTGGTGGAGTGGGTGCTGGCCGGCGAGGTGCAGCAGGACATCGTGGGCCTGATCAACCAGGCCGGCGGCAAGGCCGTGGGCCTGACCGGGCGCGATGGCGGCCTGATCCGCGCCAAAAAACTGCGCATGGTCGACCCGAAAGACCCGACCAAGGAGCACGACGTGGGCCAGGTGGGCGACATCGAGTCGATCGACCCGTCGGTCGTGCGGGCCTTGCAGGACGACCAGTTCATTCCGGTGGTGAGCCCGATCGGTTTCGGCGCGGCCAACGAGAGCTACAACATCAACGCCGACGTGGTGGCCGCCAAGCTGGCCACGGTGCTGCAGGCCGAGAAGCTGCTGATGCTGACCAACATTCCCGGTGTGCTGGACAAGCAGGGCCAGCTGTTGCCCGAGCTGACGATGCGGCGCATCGACGAACTGGTGGCCGACGGCACCATCAGCGGCGGCATGATTCCCAAGATCGCCGGCGCGCTGGACGCGGCGCGCAGCGGAGTGCACGCGGTGCACATCATCGACGGGCGTGTGCCGCACGCGATGCTGCTGGAGATCCTGACCGACCAGGCGTATGGCACGATGATCCGCAGCCATTGAAGGGGGGCGCGCTGCCATTGCGCGCGAGGCGCGGCGATCCTTTGCCTTCCGACGGCCCGGCCTCCGCACAAACCCTGACCGGGGCTGTGCGAGAATGATTCGAACCCCTGCGCCCGACCCGCCATGTCCGACTCCGATGCCCGTTCCGTCGCCGAAAATCCCGAACCGGTCACCGAGGCGTCGGGCCGAAAACGGCCGAAGCCGGGCGAGCGGCGGATCCAGATCCTTCAGGCCCTGGCGGCGATGCTGGAGCAGCCGGACGGCGAGCGCATCACCACCGCCGCGCTGGCCGCGCGCCTGCAGGTGAGCGAAGCGGCCTTGTACCGGCACTTCGCGAGCAAGGCGCAGATGTACGAGGGACTGATCGAGTTCATCGAGCAGTCGGTGTTCACGCTGATCAACCAGATCACGGCCGCCGGCGCGGGCGATGGTGCGCAGCAGGTGGCCCGGATCATGACCATGCTGCTGCAGTTCGGCGAGAAGAACCCCGGCATGGTGCGGGTGATGGTGGGTGACGCGCTGGTGTTCGAGAACGAGCGTCTGTTGCAGCGCATGAACCTGTTTTTCGACAAGGTCGAGGCCACGTTGCGCCAGGTCCTGCGCGAAGCCGGAGCGCAGGCCGGATTTGCCGCGCCCGGCGCGGATGCGCAGGTGCGGGCGTCGATCTTGACTTCCTTTGTCGTGGGGCGGTTTCAACGCTTCGCACGCTCGGGTTTTCGTCGGCAGCCGTCCGAGTATCTGGAATCCAGCCTTGCGGCAATGCTCCGATAACAATAGCATTCAATGACCATAGGACGCCGGGAAGGCTGCACATTGATTCCAAAATTGCCTCCGGACCACGAAGTCGGCCTGCGAAACCCGCCATGATCGAGGTCGTCAGTGCCACCCGAATGGCCGAGGAAGAATTCTGGAGCCAGTCGGCCTTGGGCATGTCGCTGAGGCGGCTGAACAAGGACAAGCGGCTGGTGCCGCGCATTGCTTTTTCCAATCGGCGCGGTTTGCCGGAGATCTTCAACGAGCGCATTTCGGCAAACGAAGGGCACGACTTTCTGGTTTTCATTCACGACGATGTGTGGATTGACGATTTTTTCCTTGCGGACCGGGTGATCGAGGGGCTCCAGGCCTTTGATGTGATCGGAGTTGCCGGAAACTTGCGCCGGGTGTCCCGCCAGCCGGCTTGGGCGTTTGTGGGGCGGAACGCGGCTGGCGGATTCGTCTGGGATGAGCGACGCCATCTCAGTGGGGCTGTCGCCCATGGCGTCAAGCCGTTTGGTGCGGTGTCGGTCTTTGGTTCCGCGCCCGCGCCGTGTGAATTGCTGGATGGCGTCTTCCTGGCTGCCACAAGAGCCAGACTGCTGGAGACGGGGGCCTTGTTTGATCCGGCCTTTGCGTTCCACTTCTATGACCTCGACTTTTGCCGAACGGCCCGGATGGCTGGATTGCGGCTCGGAACCTGGCCGATCGCGGTGACGCATCAGAGCGGAGGGGCGTTCGGGTCCTTGGACTGGAGTCGGCAATACCACGCCTACTTGAAGAAGTGGCGCGACTGATTCCCCTGGTGCACAAGGGATCGGGGCAAGCGGCCTTGCGCCGATGAGGGCGGCAGCCCGTCGGCGGGCTGCCTGGGTGGGCTGTACGATTCGGGCATGATGAAAGCAGACGAATCGGGCAGAGCCAGCAATCTGGACTGGAATCCGCGACTGGCGCACCTGCGTGGCACCGCAGCCTTGCTGGTGCTTGCTTTCCACGTCTTTCACACCTTTCACGGTCAGTGGCGGCCTTTTCCCCACGCGAGCGGATTGGGCTGGCTGGTTGAGGGACACACCGGCGTGAGTCTTTTCTTTGTGTTGTCCGGCTACCTGTTCATGACCATCGCCCAAAAGGCCGACGGGGTGATCGGCTATCTGGAGTTCATGCGAAACCGGGTGCTGCGCATCTTCCCCTTGTTCGTGGTGGTCTTTTTCGTGGCCATCTCGATTTCTCGGGACGGGTTCCGCCCCCAGGACGCGCTCTATCTCGTGTTTTCGAATCTGGGCGATGCGCCCACCAGCAAACAGTTCATGACCGGCGCGGCCTGGACCATTTCGGTGGAATTCACCTTCTATCTGGTGTTTCCATTTGTCGCGCGCTTTGCGCTGGCGCAAGGCCCGGGATACCTGGTGCGGCTGATCGGGCTTCTGTTCCTGCTCAAGCTGGGCGCTTATCTGGTGAGTGAGCGTCCGACGCACATGATCTATTCGACACTGCTGGGGCGTCTGGATCAGTTCCTGGTGGGGATGCTCGCCGCCCAACTGGCCGCCAATTACAAGCTGCGCGCCATCAGTGGGGCCTGGGTCCTTGCAGCGGTCGCGGTGATGTGGGCGTTGCTGGAATGGCAGATGCGCCGAGCGAGCTTTTTTCTCCCGCAACCTCGGCAGTTGTTCTGGTTGTTCTGGCCGACACTTGAGGCGTTGGGTTGGGCGGCGGTGATCTGCACGTATGTCAACTGGCGAGGCGTTGTCTGGGCGAGACTGGGTGCTGTCTTGGAGCGTGCGGGCGAAATCAGCTATTCGCTCTATCTCTGGCACGGCCTGGTTGTCTACCTGGTGTCCAAGCTGGTGGACGGCAGGAACCTGACGGGAAGCGCCATTGTGAACACCGCTGTGGCAGGCCTGTTGGTTCTGTTGCTGTCGTGGTGGGTTGCCGCCATGAGCTACCGCACCATTGAGTTGCCCTTTCTCGGGCTGCGCCGACGCTACGTGGGTTCGGGTGGTGCGCCCGCCCACACTCAGTGAACATTTTCCCGAGCCGGTCTCGGAACGGCCGGGCAATCTCTCAGGCGATTTCAGCCGCTGACATGAATATGGTCTGGCAAGAGCCCTTGCCGGTGGCGGGTGTGCATGGTTTCGTAGGCGGACTCGATGTCCCTTGCGAAGCGGTTTCCATCAAAGAGAGGCGTTGTTGTTCGATTCCGGTCGAGTTTCATCCTGATGGACTTCAGCCGCTGGGCGTTGCGCGCAAGTTCGATGGCGGCCCATTCATAGTCTGACGCCGAGCGCGTGACCAGCTCGGGCAGATCCAGGGCGATCAGCATGCTTGCGGCCATCCGGCTGGCAAAGGACGCCCCCATGCATGTGAGGACCGGCAAACCAGCCCACAGGGCGTCACTGGCGGTAGTTCCTGCGTTGTATGGCAGGGTATCCAGGAACAGATCGGCCGTCTGGTACCGGACCAGATGGTCGTCGTATGCCATTGTGGACGCGAATATCAGGCGGTCCCCGTTCACGCCTCTGAGCTTGGCCTCACGTTTGAGATTTGCAATGGTCTCAGGATCATCGGCATAAAGCCACAGTACGCTGCCGTTGACGGCACAAAGAATCCTCATCCAGCTTTCAAATGTGGCGGGAGTTATTTTATAAGAATTGTTGAAACAGCAGAAAACAAAATCAGATTCAGGTAGTTTCAGTTCCTGCCTTGAAAAAATACGGCTCGAGATCTTGCGCGTCGAATCGGATGCGTGAAAACTGTGCGGCAAATACACAATCTTTTCTGAAAAGAATTTGTGATCGGTCGTTGGAATGACGACTTTGTCGGCGATGATGTAATCAATATACGAGGCACCCAAAGTGCCTGGGTAGCCAAGATAATTGACCTGAACCGGAGCGCAGCGCTCAGCAAACAGGCCTGATCGTGCATTTTGCGTATGTCCTCCGAGATCGATTGCGATATCTACTTCCACATTCCGGGAGAGCAGCGCCGCATGTTTGTCACTCAATGGGGTAATGTCATATATCTTGTCGAAATATGACAGTATTTTCAACTGAGTCGGGTCATTGGTTCG
>ERZ1645185.1088-NODE-1088-length-11256-cov-3.542541_pt1 | contig 11256 bp, 13 predicted proteins | sample MGYA00575351_ERZ1645185 | MGnify/ENA primary metagenome ERZ1645185 (study PRJEB40838, sample SAMN11284767) | freshwater sediment metagenome | isolation source: river sediment | host: Sediment | place: India: Jana village, Kanpur | collected 2015-12-17 ... | reverse complement strand
TGTGGAAACTGTTTCCAGCCGGTTCAGGGCGCTTTCGTTCTGGCTCCACCAGACATCGGCTGGGCGCGCGCCGTAGCTGACGATGATGACCTCGGCCGAACGGCCGCAGGCCTTGCGCGTCCATTTCTCGTCGGGCAGGCCCACGTCGATCCAGAGGTCGATGGCCCCGGTCAGATCTTTCGCCCACACATCCGGCTCATCATCAATGCAGAGGCCCTTACCGAAGGTCAGCCCTTCACGGGCGAACAGGGCGAAGGCGAGCAGCCGCACCATCATGCGCTCGTCGGTTTCGGAGGGGTGCCGCGCCAGCGTGAGACTGTGGTCGGCGTAATAGGCGCGATCCATGTCGGCAATCGACAACTCGGCTTTGTAAACGGTTGCTTTCAGGGCCATGTCAGTTCCGCACAGCCGTTCCGAGGGAATTGGCCACCTCCTCGGGGGGGAAACAAGAGCAGCGAGTCAACGGGCGGTTTCATCCTAGTGCTGCACCTTTGGCGTTTCCTGCACCAGCACCCAGGGCGCGGCGACCACTGCCCAGAATTCTGCCTGGCGTTCCTGCCAGCCTTGCGCATCGACATCAGTGGCGCGGTGCAGTCGGCCGTCACCCAGCCAACTCGCCACCGCCGTCTGGTCATCACGCGAGATGCGGAAAGCCACTTCAACCAGGTCAATGCCTGGTGCCACAACGATGACCACGCCGCGCGCGAAATGGCGCTGCAGTTCCGCCCAGCCCAGACGTCCAGTCTCGGCGTTGAGCTTGGCACGTAGCAGGTCATCGGGGTGATCAGGGTCGAGCGATGGATTCATGCCGGGATTGTCTCATCCTCGGCACGCGCGCCGGAGACTCCTTCGCTCCAGCCGAGGCCGCACAGCACCCTGGCGAACTCTTCCGCCAGCGGACATTGCAAAGACAACGCCGCGCCGCTGTGCGGGTGTGTCAGCTGCATTTCGGTTGCGGCCAGCAGCAGGCGATTCACGCCGAACAACTCGGTAAACAGGCGGTTGTGCTTGCCCTTGCCGTGCGTCGCATCGCCGATGATGGGGTGGGCCAGGTATTTGAGATGCCGCCGCAGCTGGTGCCAGCGCCCGGTTTCCGGCATCAGTTCGACCAGGGCGTAGCGGCTGGTGGGATAACGTTCCACGGCGTAGGGCAGCTCCACCGTCGCCAGGCGGCGATAGTGCGTGACGGCGGGCTGGCGTTCATCGCGCACGGCCAGACCCACATGCTCGTCAGCCATGCGTGGCAGCGGGTGATCGATCGTGCCGGACTCGGAGGGATACCCGCGAACCACCGCGAGATAGCGCTTGTACACCGCGCCACGCTCGAACTGCTGACCAAGGGCGCGGCCGGTGTCAGGATCGAGCGCGAACAGGAGCGCGCCGGAAGTGCCCTTATCCAGCCGGTGCACCGGCCACACGCGTTGACCGATCTGATCGCGCAGCAATTGCACGGCATAGCGGGTTTCGTGGCGATCAAGCACGCTGCGATGCACCAGCAAGCCACTTGGTTTGTGCACCGCGATGAGCGCCTCATCGCGGTAAAGCACCGGCAGCACTATTTTTTACCCTTGCACGGGTACAGATCCTTCAAGGCGCGATCCACCGCCTGGCCTGCAGGCTGCTTTTGCGCCTCTGGATGGGTTTTGAGCCACTCCACGAGCCCGTTCGGAATGGCCTCCTTGCCGCCTTCCGGCACGCAGAATCCCGGCCTGGGGTTGTAGTGCATCGCCGCGTCCATGAAGCCGTTGAGGTAGTTGTGGCACATCACCGACAGCGCCCGCACCTTGTCGGCGCCCTGACACATGCGCTGGATAGCGCTGCCATCAAGGCCGGTGACCGCGCCCGCCGACGACGCCACGCACAACAAGCCGAGAGCCAACCAACGCAGCATGCCGCTCAATCGCCCTTTTTCAACGACTTGCGATACATCCAGAACGAAAAGCCCAGCACTACGGCCAGCGCGCCAACCACAGTGATGATGGACAGGATTCCGGTTTGCGATCCGAACAAGACTTTCAGCATGGCGCTTCTCCTTGACGTGACGGCCTAAGACCCTTCGCATCATAGGGAAAAGCAACCCAAACCTTCCAGTCCCCCGCTGATCCCCATTCATGACCAGTACTTCGCTTTCTCGGGAAGAATCCAGCGCACCCCGCCCCGCGGGTCTTCCTTGTCACCGGCGTAGCGCGGAATTAGGTGGATATGCAGGTGCGGCACGCTCTGCCCGCCCGCCTTGCCGTGGTTGACGCCAATGTTGTAGCCATCGGGTTGGTGACGTTCATCAAGGATCGCCTTGGCACGGTTGAGCGCCTGCAGCAAGGCAAGCTGCTCGGCTTCGGTAGCCTCGAACAAAGTGGCGAAATGGCGGCGCGGAATGATTACCGTATGGCCCGGCGACACCGGAAAACCATCCAGATACACCGCCACGACATCGTCTTCGTAAAGCACGCGGTGCGGTTCCAGCACACAGAATGGGCAAGGTTTGGTGGACATGATTCAGAACGGAACAGGGGAAGTGAAAGACAGCATCTCGCCATGAATGGGATGCGCGAAAGACAGCTCGCAGGCATGCAACAGGAGGCGCAGCGCAGCCTGCTGACCAGCCGGAGAGGCATACAACGAATCACCCAAAATGGCATGCCCCAGCGCCTGCATGTGTACACGCAACTGGTGTGAGCGGCCCGTAAACGGCTCCAGCTCGACACGGGTGGCAGGCAGCGCCCAAGCGTCGCCAGGCTGCCTTGGCAATACCCGCCAATGCGTGCGGCTCGGCTTGCCGTGGACGTGATCGACGATGTGCTTCGGCCGGTTCGGCCAATCCAGCGCCAGGGGCAGATTGATCTCTGCCCAGCCACCCGCGTGCTTCTTGGGCATCTTCAGATCCCCCTCCACCACCGCCTGATAACGCTTGTGCACCCGCCGTGCCGCAAACGCCATCGACAGCGTGCGTTGCGCCTCCACCCCACGCGCCATGACGATGAGGCCGGAGGTATCCATATCCAGCCGATGCACAATCAACGCATCCACGTACACCGCCTGCACCCGCGCCGCCAGACAATCCGCCTTGCCCTCACCGCGCCCAGGCACGGAAAGCAAGCCGCTGGGCTTGTTTAACACCAGCAGCACGGGGTCTTCATGCAGCAACTCAAAATCCGACACGGCTAGCGTCTGCCCCGAGGTTTGCTGCGGGAATTGCGCGGGCCCAGTGCGCCGCCCTCTGCCCTCGGCGCCGGCGCGACCTGACCCCGACCCGCACCGCGGCGAGGCGGGGTAACCCGTTCGACCTGCCCTGCCGTGCTCGCCGCATGCGGCTTGCCTGGTTGTGATGGGCGCTGTGGCGCTCCCTGGCTGCGCGGGTTTTCTTGCCGCCGCGGACTTGCCAGCCCCTTGCCGGACAACCCCGTGCCAGCCGGCTGGAAGCTGGGAATAAGGTGATGCTTGCCATTGCCGATGAGGTCAGCGCGGCCCATCGCCTGCAGGGCTTCACGCAGCAGTGGCCAGTTCTCGGGGTCGTGATAGCGCAGGAAGGCCTTGTGCAGCTTGCGCACCCTGCCCTGCTTGATCACCGGCACCGACGCCGCGCCGCGCAGCACCTTTTTCAGCGGGTTGCGTTCGCTGTGATACATCGCCGTGGCCAGCGCCATCGGCGTGGGCAGGAAGGTCTGCACCTGATCGAGCCGGAACTGATTGCGCTTCAGCCAGAGCGCCAGGTTCATCATGTCCTCGTCGGTCGTGCCAGGGTGGGCCGCGATGAAATAGGGGATCAGGAAGTATTTCTTGTTCGCCTTCTTTGCGGCTTCGTCGAAGAGCTTCTTGAACGCGTCGTAGGAGCCGATGCCTGGCTTCATCATCTTCGAGAGCGGGCCGTCCTCGGTGTGTTCCGGCGCGATCTTGAGATAGCCGCCGACGTGATGCGTGACCAGCTCCTTGACGTATTCCGGCGAGCGCACGGCCAGGTCGTAACGCAGGCCGGAGCCGATGAGTATCTTCTTGATGCCGGGCAGGCCGCGCGCCTTGCGGTAAAGCTGAATGAGCGGGCCGTGGTCGGTATTGAGGTTGTCACAGATATCCGGGTAGACACAGGACAGGCGCCGGCACGAAGCCTCGATCTTTTCATCCTTGCAGGCCAGGCGGTACATGTTGGCGGTGGGGCCGCCCAGATCGGAAATCACACCGGTAAAGCCGGGCGTGCGGTCGCGGATGGCTTCCACCTCGCGCAGGATGGAAGCCTCCGAGCGGCTCTGGATGATACGGCCTTCGTGCTCGGTGATGGAGCAGAAAGTGCAGCCGCCAAAGCAGCCACGCATGATGTTGACACTGAAACGGATCATCTCCCAGGCGGGAATTTTGTCCTCGCCATAGGCCGGGTGCGGCGCACGCGCATAGGGCAGGTCGTAGATGTAATCCATTTCCGCCGTGGTGAGCGGAATCGGTGGCGGGTTGAGCCACACATCACGCAGCCCCGCGCCCTCGCCATGCGCCTGCACCATGGCGCGGGCGTTGCCGGGGTTGGATTCGAGATGAAACACGCGCGAGGCGTGGGCGTACAGCACCGGGTTCTTTTCCACCTGCTCAAACGCCGGCAGGCGCACCACGGTACGGGCGCGCGCGGCGTAAAGGGCGGCGCGGCGCTGGTCTTTGGTCATCAGTTTTACGGGGAAAAGCGCACCTTCTCCCCGGCCCTCCTCCCTCAAGGGGGAGGGAGTCACCTCCCCCCCTCCCCCTTGAGGCGGGAGGAGGGGGTGGGGAGAGGATTGAGTCGCTCCCGCCCCCGTCATCGCATACGGGTCGGGATGCTTGTCCACTGCGCCCGGCGTATCCATGAGCAGAGAATCCAGCTCGAACCAGTCATCCTGCGGTTTCCAGCCCGGGGAGGCAGTGAACGCCGTACCGCGCAGGTCACGCACATCTTTCACCGACTCGCCTGCAGCCAGACGGTGCGTCAGCTCGACCAGGGCGCGTTCGGCATTGCCGAACAGGAGAATGTCGGCCTTCGAATCCATCAGCACCGAGCGGCGCACCTTGTCCTGCCAGTAGTCGTAATGGGCGATGCGGCGCAGGCTGCCTTCAATACCGCCAATCACCACCGGCACCTCTTTGTAGGCCTCGCGGCAGCGCTGCGCGTACACGGTCAGGGCGCGATCCGGGCGTTTATGCGGCGCCCCCCCCGGGGTGTAAGCATCATCAGAGCGGATTTTTCGATCCGAGGTATAGCGGTTGACCATCGAATCCATGTTGCCGGCGGTCACCCCGAAATACAGGTTGGGCTTGCCCAGGGCACGGAACGGCTCGGCTGACGTCCAGTCCGGCTGGGCAATGATGCCGACACGGAAGCCCTGCGCCTCAAGCAAGCGCCCCACCAGGGCCATGCCAAAGCTGGGATGGTCGATATAGGCATCGCCGGTGACCAGGATGACATCGCAGCTATCCCAGCCTAGGGCCGTCATTTCGGCGCGCGACATGGGCAAAAACGACGCCGTCCCGAAGCGCTTGGCCCAGTACGGGCGATAGGAGGTAAGAGGTTTGGCGGCTTGCATGGCGGGCAGGATATCAGGCCGCGAAATTCCACCGCGCACCGCTCAAGTTGGGACACGGCCGGCCGATAAGGCGGCAACACAAAATCACACCGGGGTTGTATGTCTTTGCCGTTGGAACGCGATGAAATCCAGCACATCACCGAGGAGCTGGAAGTCATCATTGCCGCGCACCTCGCCTGGTTCAAGCACATCAACCGCGCCCTGGTGTTTGGCGAAGCCGTGCAGCAGATCGACCTGGCCGATGACGCGCACCTGCGCTCACCGTTCGGCCAGTGGTACTACAGTCACGACCCCCACCCGCTGCAGGAATCGCCGGACTTTCAAGGCCTGGGCGCGTTGCAGCAGGCCATGCATGCCGCCGCCCGGCAAGCGCTGCTCGATGTCATGGATCACCGCCACCCTCGGCTTGATGTGTACGACCAATGCATCGACCTCGCTTTGCGCCTCAACACCACCCTGCGTCGGCTGCAACTGGAAATCATCGGCGAATTGCTCTCCACCGACAGCCTCACCGGCTGCGCCTCCCGGCGTGGCATGCTCGCAAAACTGCGTGAAGAACAGGAACGCGCGCAACGCATTCAGCGCCCCTGCTGCGTCTGCCTGCTCGATTTCGACCGGTTCAAACGCATCAACGATCAGCTCGGCCACCCCGCCGGCGACGCTGTGCTCCGCCAGGGCATGCGTTTCGTAGCCAGCGCTCTGCGCAAATACGACTCCGTCTTCCGATATGGCGGCGAAGAATTTCTGCTCTGCCTGCCCGGCACCCCGCTGAAAGACGCCGACATGGTCGTCGAACGCATCCGAGAAGGCCTGGAACGCCTGCCCATCCGCCTGCCCAACGGCGATCTGTTCAATGTCACCGCCTCATTCGGCATTGCCGAAATGCACCCCCGCCGCCCGGTGGAAGAAAGCGTCGCCTGCGCCGACATGGCCTTGCTGCGTGCCAAGGAGAACGGGCGTAACCGGGTAGAGCTCTGGCACGAAAGCTAGCATTCAGTAAGCCGTTGGCAGTCTTCAGTAAACTGGCTGTTCAAAACCCACAGTCGATCAAGCCATGTACCCCCTGCTCCGCCCCCTCCTTTTCCAGTTCGACCCCGAAACCGCGCACCACCACACCCTTTCCGGCCTGCGTCGGCTGCATGCGCTGGGGCTGTTGAAACCCTTTCTCCCTGTGGTGCCGCCCCTGCCCACCCGGGTGATGGGGCTGGATTTCCCCAACCCCGTGGGTCTCGCCGCCGGGCTGGACAAGAACGGCGAAGCCATCGACGCCCTGGCCGACCTCGGATTCGGCTTCATCGAAGTCGGCGCGGTAACGCCGCGTCCGCAACCCGGCAACCCCAAGCCGCGCGTGTTCCGCCTACCCGAAGCGCAGGCCCTGATCAACCGCATGGGCTTCAACAACCTGGGGGTGGACGTCCTGCTCGCCAATCTGGCGCGCACGCAATTCAAAGGCATCCTCGGTGTCAACCTGGGCAAGAACTTCGACACCCCGATCGAATGCGCCGCCGACGATTACCTGATCCTGCTCGACAAGCTGTACGGCAAGGTCAGCTTCGTCACGCTCAATATTTCCTCGCCCAATACCAAGAACTTGCGCGCCCTCCAGGGCGGTAGCGAGCTGGATGCGCTGCTCGGCGCGATCAAGCAACGCCAGGCCGAGCTGGCACAGCAGCACGGGCGCTACATGCCGGTGGCAGTGAAAATCGCGCCGGATCTGGAAATGGCACAGGTCGATGAGATGGCCGCGCTGTTCCTGCAACACCGTATGGATGCCGTCATTGCCACCAACACCACGCTGGGGCGCGAGGGTGTCGAAGGCCTGCCACATGGAGCAGAAGCCGGCGGCCTGTCCGGCGCGCCGGTGCGAGAGAAATCCACGCGCGTGCTGGCCCGTCTGCATACTGCACTGGGCGACGAGGTGCCGCTCATCGGCGCCGGCGGCATTCTCGAAGGCCGCCACGCGCGTGAGAAATTCGAGGCCGGCGCGAAGCTGGTTCAGGTCTATACCGGCCTCATCTATCGCGGTCCGGAACTCATCCGCGAGTGTGTACAGCACCTGATGTGACGGAGGCGATCATGCACATTGGCGTCCCAAAGGAAATCAAGGATCACGAATACCGCGTCGCCCTCACCCCGGCCGGCGCCGCGGCGCTGGTGGCGGCCGGGCACACGGTCTCGGTGGAGCACGATGCCGGCCATGCCGTGGGCTTCGACGATGCCGCATATGCGCAGGCTGGTGCGCAGCTCGGCAATGCCGAACACGTTTATGCCGCCGACCTAGTCTTCAAGGTGAAGGAGCCGCAGGCCGTGGAAACGGCGCGCCTGCGTCCCGGCCAGATCCTATTCTGCTATCTGCATCTTGCTGCCGCGCCGGCCCTGGCTCGGGAACTGATGGCGCGCAGCGTGACCGCCATTGCCTTTGAAACCGTGCTCGATGCCGCCGGACGCACGCCACTGTTGGCACCCATGTCGCAGATCGCCGGACGGCTCGCCATTCAAGCCGGTATGCAGGCACTGGAGATGAAACAGGGCGGACGCGGCGTGCTCCTCGCCGGAGTGCCAGGGGTGCCACCCGGCAAGGTGGCAATCCTCGGCGGCGGTGTGGTCGGCGCTAACGCGGCGCGCATCGCCCTCGGCGTCGGCGCCGAGGTCACCTTGCTCGACCGCGATCCCAACCGCCTGCGCGCCTTTGACGACCAGTACGGCGGTCGACTGAAAACCCGCTATTCCGATGCGGCCGGCATTGCCGAAGTGGTGCGCCAGGCCGATTTGGTCGTGGGCGCGGCCTACATTCATGGTCGCCGCGCGCCGCACCTCATCGGCAAAGACCTGCTGCGCCAGATGCCGCGTGGTGCGGCCCTGGTGGATGTGGCCATCGACCAGGGCGGGATTGCCGAAACTTCCCGCCCCACCACGCATTCCGCTCCGTTCTATGTGGAGGAGGGGGTGGTGCATTACTGCGTGGCCAACATGCCCGGCGCCGTGGCTCGCACCAGCACCCTGGCCCTGGCCGCCGTCACCTTGCCCTATCTCCTGCAACTGGCTGCCAACCCCGAGGCGGCGCTGCGAGCCGACGTCGGCTTCGCCGCCGGGCTGAACATTGCAGAAGGGCAGATCCGTCATCCCGGCCTGGCGGCAGATTTAACCCTTTAGTACATAAGGGAAATAGCCTTCCACGCATTGCCCTGCTAAATAGGCAATTCACCGCGCACAAGCCACCCCATTGAACTCGCCTCCCTTCCCACCCAAACAGAAAAAGCCCTGCACGGCAGTGGTGTGCATTGAGCGGGCGCGTTCGGCATTGGCAAGCTGGCCAATCGCCCTGATCGCCGGATTCGCGGCGCTGCTGGCGCTGATCATTCTGGTGACGCTGGTCGGCCTGAAGGAACTGCAGGCAACCGACACCCGCCTGCGCCTGCTGGTGGAACAGCACATGTTGCGGCTCGAGCTCACGAAGACGATGCATGCCGCCGCACGCGATCGCACCATGATCCTGGCGCGCATGATCAATCTGAGCGACCCGTTCGAGCATGATGCCGAGCAGTTGCGCTTCCAGCATTTCGCCGTCGAGTTTGGTCAGGCCCGTCAGCGTTTGCTCAGCCTACCGCTTTCCGCTGAAGAAAAAGATCTGATCGCCCTTCAGGGCGAATTGACGCACCGTGCTGTACCGTTTCAGGAACAGGTGATCGCCCTGAGTGCTTCGGAACAGCGCGCGGAAGCACAAGAAGTGCTGACCCAGCACGCCATTCCCGCACAGGACGCGGTGATGCAGGCGCTTTCAAAACTGGATGACCGCACCCGCGAAGCCGCCAATCTGGCCATCCAGGAGGCCACCCAGGCACACCAGCTCGCGCGCCAGTGGATTTTGGCGCTATCCACGCTCGCCTTGCTGCTCGGTCTGATCATCTCCACGCTGGTCGTTCGGCGTATTCATCGCGACAACCGCGAACGCGAGCACCTCGCCACGCATGACTCGCTGACCGGCTTGCCCAACCGCATGCTCCTGCTCGACCGTCTTGATCAGGCCATCCTGCGCGCCCGCCGCTACGGCAACCATGTCGGCTTGCTGTTCATCGACCTGGATGGCTTCAAGGCGGTGAATGATCAGCACGGCCACCAAATGGGCGATGTCTTGCTGCAGGAAATCGCCGCGCGCCTGAAACAGGGCGTGCGCGGCGGCGACATCGTCGCCCGTCTGGGGGGCGATGAATTCATCGTCGGCGTGCTTGATGCCTCCAGCCGCGAGCAGATCGAACACGTCGCCGACAAGCTACTGGCCGCCATCGCTGTGCCGGTGCCACTGGGGAACGGGGTGCTGGCGCAGGTTTCCGGCAGCGTAGGGGTTTGCGTTCACCCGGATCAGGGCCGCAACGCCGAGCACCTGCTCAAATGCGCCGATCTGGCCATGTACCAGGCGAAGGAAGGCGGCAAGAACCAGATCCGGCACTTCTCGCCAGATCAACCCGGGGCAGGCAAGGGCTGATTCATCCGGCATTTCCTTGTACGATTAATAGCCGATTATTTTTGTCGACTATTCACGAAAGGTAGCCGCATGTCTGTCCCGCCCTCTGAACCCGTCGTTGCCAGCAAGATCCCCCTTGAAGTTGAGCTCGAAGCCGATAAGGCTTATTGGTGGTGCACCTGCGGCCGTTCACAAAACCAGCCGTGGTGCGACGGCTCACATGCCGGCACCGATTTCCAGCCGCATGAATTCAAGGTGGAAAGCGCCGGCAAATACTGGCTCTGCACCTGCAAGCACACCGCCAACGCACCGCTGTGCGATGGCGCGCACGACCTGCTCGACTGAGCACCACGGCGACGCTGCCCGCCTTCGGGTTGTGAGCCCCCCGGCCGGGCGGCGATAATGCCGGGGCTGACAAGGCCCCGCATGGAAACCACCCTCGAACACTACCTCCTCCTGCTGATCGGCACGGTGTTTGTGAACAACATCGTGATGTCCAAGATTCTTGGGCTGTGTCCGTTCATGGGCGTCTCGCGCAAGCTGGAAACCGCCATCGGCATGGGCGCGGCCACCACCTTCGTGCTCACCCTGGCCTCCGGCCTGTCCTACCTGGTTGATACCTATCTGCTCGGCCAGGATCTCGCCTATCTGCGCACCCTCTCCTTCATCGTCGTGATCGCTGGCATTGTCGGCTTCACCGAGATGTTCATCAAAAAGACCTCGCCGGTGCTGTTCCGCGTGCTCGGCATCTACCTGCCGCTGATCACCACCAACTGCGCGGTGCTGGGCATTCCCCTGCTTAACGTGCAGGAACAGCACGGTTTTGTGGAATCACTGCTGTTCGGCCTGGGCGGCGCGCTCGGCTTCACCCTGGTGCTGATCCTGTTCGCCGCCATGCGCGAGCGCCTGGAAGCCGCTGATGTGCCGGCGCCGTTCAAGGGCGCAAGCATCGCCATGATCACCGCCGGTCTGATGAGCCTGGCCTTCATGGGCTTTGCAGGGTTGATCAAGTAATGCTCTCGGCCATCCTCGTCATGGCCGGCATCGGCCTCCTGCTGGGCGGGGTGCTGGGTTGGGCGTCGATCCGCTTCCGCGTGCAGGAAGACCCGCTGGTGGACAAGATCGACGCCATCCTGCCGCAAACCCAGTGCGGCCAGTGCGGCTTTCCCGGCTGCAAGCCCTACGCCACCGCCATCGCCAAGGGCGAGGCCGACATCAACCAGTGCCCGCCCGGCGGCGAGGAAGGCGTGCGCAAGC
>ERZ1645185.1087-NODE-1087-length-11256-cov-5.505580_pt1 | contig 11256 bp, 11 predicted proteins | sample MGYA00575351_ERZ1645185 | MGnify/ENA primary metagenome ERZ1645185 (study PRJEB40838, sample SAMN11284767) | freshwater sediment metagenome | isolation source: river sediment | host: Sediment | place: India: Jana village, Kanpur | collected 2015-12-17 ... | reverse complement strand
TCAGGTTCTCGTGCACCGTGAGCGACTTGAAGATGTTGCGCTCCTGCGGCACCCAGCCGATGCCGGCCGCCGCGCGCTCGTGCGCCGGCAGGCGGTGCAGTTCCACGCCACCGAGCACGATGCGCCCGCCGTGCTGGCGCGTGGCGCCGGCCAGCGTGTTCATGAGCGTGGTCTTGCCGGTGCCGTTGCGGCCCAGCAGCGCCAGGGTTTCGCCTTCGGCGAGCGCGGCGTGTACGCCGTTGAGCACCACGGCCTCGCCGTAGCCGGCGCTCAGGTTTTCAATCTGCAGCAAGTCAGCCATGGATGGCCTCCCCATGACCAAGGTAGACCGCCTTGACCTGCGGGTCGTTGGCGATGGCCTCGGGCGTGCCCTCGACCAGCACCGCGCCGTTGACCAGCACGGTGATGAAGCGGGCGAATTCAAACACCAGGTCCATGTCGTGCTCGATCAGCAGCACCGACACATCGGCCGGCAGCGCGGCCACGGTGCGCAACAGTTCCTCGCGCTCGCCCGCGGGCACGCCGGCCACCGGTTCGTCCAGCAGCAGCACGCGCGGCTCGCAGGCCAGCGCGATCGCGATCTCCAGCAGGCGGCGCTTGCCGTAGGCCAGGTGCTCGGTGCGCACGTGGCGCACATCGCCCAGGTGGAACTGCTCCAGCAGCTGGTCGCAGCGTTCGTTCACCGCCGGCTGGCGGCCCAGCGGCTGCCACCAGCGCCCGCCCAGGCCCAGGTGCTGCGCCACCACCATGGCCAGGGTTTCCTGCGGCGTGAGGCTGTTGAACAGTTGGTTGATCTGGAAGGTGCGCACCATGCCGCGGCGCACGCGCTGGTGCGGTGCGAGCGTGGTGATGTCGTCGCCGTCGAGCAGGATGCGGCCCGCCGAAGGTTCGAGCACCCCCGTCAGCAGGTTGATCAGCGTGGTCTTGCCGGCGCCGTTGGGGCCGATGAGCGCGTGGCGCGCGCCCTGCTGCACATTCAGGCTCACGTTCTGCGTGGCGGCGATGCCGCCGAAACGCTTGACCAGGCCTTCGGTCTTCAACACGGTGGTGTTCATGCTGCCCCCTTGCGCGAGAACCAGGTCCAGGGCTTGAGCAAGCGTTCACGCCCCACAAGCACCAGCACCACCAGGAACAGGCCGACCCAGAAATTCCAGTACTGCGGGGTGATGCCGGCCACCACGTCGTGCAGCAGCTTGAACACGACCGCACCGGCCACGCCGCCGTAGAGCCAGCCCACGCCACCGATGACCAGCATCATCACGACGTCGGCCGAGCGCTCGATGGAGAACACGTCGAGCGAGGCGAAGCCGGTGGTCTGGGCCAGCAGCGCACCGGCCGCGCCCGCCATGCCGGCGGCCAGGGTGTAGACCACCGACAGCCGCGAGAGCACCGGGATGCCGATGGCCATGGCGCGCAGCCGGTTGTCGCGCACCGCCTTGAGCGTGGCACCAAAGGGCGAATGCACCAGGCGCCGCGCCAGCACGAAGCACAGCAGCAGCACGACCAGCGAATACCAGGCGGCCACCTGGCCGTACAGGTCGAACTCGAAGCGGCCAAGCAGCGGACCAATGGTCACGCCCTGCAGGCCGTCGGCGCCGCCGGTGAGCCAGTCGAGCTTGTTGGCCAGCTCGAACAGGATCAGCGTCAGCCCCAGCGTGACCATGATGCGCGTGAGGTCGGTGCCGCGCAGGATGGTGAGCGAGAACAGCGCGCCCAGCAGCGTGCCCGCCACCGTGCCCACCAGCAGGCCGACCAGCGGGTCGGGCATGACGTGCTTGGCGAACAGCGCGGCGCTGTAGGCGCCAAAGCCCAGGAAGGCCGCGTGGCCCAGCGAAACGATGCCGGTGTAGCCCAGGATCAGGTCCAGCGACACCGCGAACAGGGCCACGATGGCGACCTCGTTGATGATGAGCGCGTGCTCCTTGAACAGCCACGGCGTGGCCAGCGCGGCCAGCCAGAGCACAGGCTCCCAGGGGCGCCAGCGGGCCTGTGCGGCCAGGGGGTTGGATGCGGTCATTTGCCACCTCCCAAGCGTGAGAACAGGCCGTGCGGGCGCCAGATGAGGATGGCGATCATGAGCGTGTAGACGATGAAGCCCCCGAGCTTGGGGATGTAGTACTTGCCCGCCACGTCGGCGATGCCCAGCAGCAGCGCCGCCAGCAGCGGGCCGGTGATGGACGAGGTGCCGCCGACCGCGACGACGATGAGGAAATAGACCAGGAACTTGAGCGGGAAGCTCGGGTCCAGGCCGAGCACCTCGGCGCCCAGCGCGCCGCCCAGGCCGGCCAGGCCCGAGCCCACCGCGAAGGTGGCGGCGAACACCAGGTTGACGTTGATGCCCAGGCTGGCGGCCACGCGCGGGTCGTCCACGCTGGCGCGCAACCGGCTGCCAAAGCGCGTGCGCGAGAGCACGAACTGCAGGCCCACCGTGAGCGCGGCGCAGATGGCGATGATGAACAGCCGGTAGTGCCCCATGCCCAGCGCGCCGTCGAACCACTCGGTGCGGCCGAGCAGCCATTCGGGCAGCTGGATGATCTGCTGCTGCGAGCCCATGAAGTAGTCGGTGGCGGCCACGGCCATGAAGGTCAGGCCGATGGAGAACAGCACCTGGTCCAGGTGCGGTTTCTTGTACATGGGCCGGTAGAGCGTGCGTTCGAGCACCGCCCCCACCAGCGCCGTAACGCCGAAGGCGATGGGCAGGCAGGCCAGGAAGGGCAGACCCTGGTGCTGCATCAACGCCACCGTGAGGTAGCCGCCGAGCATGGCGAAGGCGCCGTGGGCCAGGTTGATGAAGTTCATCAGCCCCATGGTCACCGACAGGCCCACGGCCAGGATGAACAGGAGCATGCCGTAGGCGATGCCGTCGAAGAGGATGGTCAGCATGGGACGTGTGGACCCCCGGTCGGGTGCACAGGGCACCCGCCTTCAGGGTCTGGAAAGGACGGGAGGAGGGGCGCGGCCGGGGCCTGGCCTCACTGGGCCTTGCCCGGGTCCTTGACGTCGGTCACGGTCTGGATCTCGGTGTTCCACATCTGGCCGTTGACCTTCTCGACCTTGCGCACGTACACGTTGTGCACCACGTCGCGGGTCTGCGCGTCGATGTAGATCGGGCCGCGCGGGCTCTCGAACACCTGGCCCTTCATGGCGTTGAGCAGGGCCTCGCCGCCCTCGCCCTTGGTCTTCTTGGCACCTTCGTAGATCACGCGCATGCCGTCGTAGGCGCCCACGGCCATGAAGTTGGGGCGCATGCCGTTGTTGGCCTTGCCGAAAGCTTCGACGAACTTCTTGTTCAGCGGCGAGTTGTGCGCGGCCGAGTAGTGGTGCGCGGTGACCACGCCCAGGGCCACGTCGCCCATGCCGTTGAGGATGTCGTCGTCGGTCACGCTGCCCTCGGCGATCATGCGGATGCCGGCCTTGTCCAGCCCGCGCTCGGCGAACTGCTTCATCAGCGCCGAGCCTGCACCCGAGGGCACGAAGGTGAACAGCGCGTCGGGCTTGGCGTCGCGCACCTTCTGCAGGAAGGGTGCGAAATCGGGGCTGCGCAGCGGCACACGCAGGGTCTCGATCACCACGCCGCCGTTGGCCTGGAAGCGCTGGCTGAAATACTTCTCTGAGTCCACGCCGGGGGCGTAGTCGGTCACCAGGCTCACCACCTTCTTGATGTTGTTCTTGGTGGCCCAGTCGGCCAGCACCGTCACCACCTGCGGCACGGTGAAGCTGGTGCGCACGATGAAGGGCGAGGCCTGCGTGATGCTGGAAGTGGCCGCGGCCATCACCACCAGCGGCGTCTTGGACTGGGTGGCCACCGGTGCGGTGGCGAAGGCCAGCGGCGTGAGGCCGAAGCCGGCCAGCACCTGCACCTTGTCGTTGATCACCATTTCCTGCGCGATGCGTTTGGTCACGTCGGGCGCGCCGGTGTCGTCCTTGACGATCAGCTGCACCTTCTTGCCCGCCACGGTGTCGCCGTTCTGCGCGACGTACAGGCGGGCCGCGGCTTCAAGCTGCTTGCCGGTGGAGGCGAACGGCCCGGTCATGGGCAGGATCAGGCCGATCTTGAAGGTGTTGTCCTGGGCGGCGGCGTGGCCCAGGCTGCCGGCCAGCGCGAGGGCGGCGGCGGCGCGGATGAAGTGGCGTTTCTGCATGGTCTGTCTCCTGGTGTTTGCGGGTTTTCCCGTATGCAAGCCACTGCAAGGTGGCAACTGCTCAGGCTGCGAATGATCTCCGCCGCAAGGGACAGGGTCCAATGCTTTTGCCGGATCAGCTATGCAGTTTGCTTATTCACTCAGGATGCAGCGGTGTCGCCGGCGATCTGCCGCGCCACGTGGCGCAGCGCGTCCAGCAGCGCCTGCGCGGCCGGCGTGGGCAGGTAGGCGGCGCGGCGCACCAGGCCGATCATGCGCGGCTCGTGGCGCACCGGCACCGGCAGTTCGGCCAGCAGCCCGGCGCGGATTTCGTCCTGCAGATGGCGCGGCGACATCAGCGCCAGACGATCACTGCGGGCCAGCAGGGCCTGCATCATCAGCGCGCTGTTCACGCGCAGCGCGTCGGCCGGGATGGGGATGCCCGCCACCTTCAAGGCCTGCTCGAACGCGACCTGCGCGGGCGTGTTCGGCATCGGCATGATCCAGGCCGCGTCGCGCAGGTCTTTCCAGCCCAGGCGCGGCCGCTGCGCCAGCGGGTGGGCGGCGCGCGCGACCACGGCCAGGCGGTCGAGGAACAGGGTTTCCTGCGTGAGGTCGCCGACAGGCAGCGCGGGGCGCAGCGCACCCACGATGAGGTCGATGTCGGCCTGGCGCAGCTGGTGCAGCAAGGCGTCGTAGGTGCCGTCGACGATGGTGATGGCCACACCGGGGTGGGTCTGCAGCACACGGTCCACCGCCAGCGAGAGCAGGTGCCCGGTGGAGAACGGCAGCGTGCCGATGACCAGCCGCCCCTGCACCACACCACGCCGTGCGGCCAGTTCGTCACCGGCCTGCTGCAGCTCGGCCCGCGCGAGCTTGAAGGCCTGCAGCGTGGCCTCGCCCGACTCGGTCAGGCGCAGGCCCTTGCGCGCCCGCACGAACAGCGGCGCACCGGCCATGTGTTCGAGCTGCGCCAGCGTCTGGTGCACCGCCGGCTGGCTGATGCCCAAGGCCTGGGCACTGGCGGTTTCGGTTCCGGTCTGCGCCAGCGACAGCAGCACCGCCATGTGGCGCGCGCCCACACCGGCGGCCAGCCGGCTGCCGGTCCAGGCCAGCGTGTCCGGGGTGTGGCCACGTCGAACCGGCGCATCGGCCTGCGCCAGCTGGGCCAGCCCGCGCGCCGCGCGCACAGCCAGAGCCTGCCCCAGGGGCGTGGGCGCCATGCCGCGGCCCGAGCGCTCGAACAGGGCGCCGCCCACGTCGACCTCCAGCGTCTGGATGGCGCGCACCACGGACGACTGTGACAGGTGCAGCGCGCTGGCCGCGGCCACGGTGCTGCCCTTGGCCGCGACGGCGCACAACGCGCGCAGCGGCTTGAGCTGGTTCACCAGGGGCGGTACGTTGGGCATGCAATCACCTTGGGCGCACGAAGTGCCGCCGATTATGGGAGCCGATGTGCCCTGCCCTGCCCTGCCCTGCCCTGGCGCGCGCGGGCTGCCCTATAGTCCCGCCCATGGCACGCCGCGACACCCCCCCGATGACCCCGCCCCGCCCCGCTGCCGCCGCCGTGGCCGTGGCCGCCAGCCCCATCCCGGACAGCGGCATCACCCTGCAGGCCGAGCCTGGCCACCTGATCCGCCGCGCGCACCAGCTGGCGGTGTCCACCTTCCACGACACGCATGGTCGCCAGATCACGCCGGTGCAGTACGCCATCCTGCGCGCGCTGCAAGACACGCCGGGCATCGACCAGGTGACGCTGGCCGACAAGGTGGCGCTGGACACCTCGACCACCGCCGACATCGCCACCCGGCTGGAGAGCAAGGGCTGGATCGTGCGCGAGCTGCTGCCGCGGCGCCAGCGCGCGCTGCACCTCACGCCCGAAGGCGAAGCGGTGCTGGCCGACATGCTGCCGCGCGTGGTGCCCATGTACCGCCAGCTGCTGGCCCCGCTGGCGCCCGACGAGCAGGCCGAATTCCTGCGCCTGCTGCGCAAGTTCGTGCTGCTCAACGAACCCGCCGCCACCGATCCGATGTCAGACCCGGATGCGGGAAAACCCGAAGCCTGACCCCCTTTTGTTGGCGCCCGCAAATTCCTACAATGCGCCACATTCAGCATACTGAATGAACTCCCCACAACACCACCGGAGACGCCCCATGTTCGCCCTCAACACCTGGTACGTCGCTGCGCGCAGCGAAGAGATCCCCGCCGACAAGCCGCTGGGCCGGCGCATCTGCAACCAGCCCATGGCCTTCTTCCGCAACAGCGCGGGCGTGGTGGCGGCGGTGCTCGATTTCTGCCCGCACCGCGGCGCGCCGCTGTCGCTGGGTTTTGTCGAGGGCGACACCCTGGTCTGCGGCTACCACGGCCTGGCCATGGGCTGCGACGGCAAGACCGTGTCCATGCCCTGCCAGCGCGTGCGCGGCTTCCCGGCCATCCGCAGCTTCGCGGTGCACGAGGCACACGGTTTCGTGTGGGTCTGGCCTGGCGACTCGGCCCTGGCCGACACAGCGCTGGTGCCGCAGTTCGAGTGGCAGGGCAACCCGGCCTTCGGCTACGGCGGCGGCCTGTACCACATCGCCTGCGACTACCGGCTCATGATCGACAACCTGATGGATCTGACGCACGAGACCTACGTGCACAGCAACAGCATCGGTCAGAAGGAAATCGACGAAGTGCCGTGCCAGACGCGGGTGGACGGCGACCACGTGGTCACCGAGCGCTACATGGAAGGCATCGAGGCGCCGCCGTTCTGGAAGATGGCGCTGCGCCTGAACGACCTGCCCAACGACCAGCCGGTGGACCGCTGGCAGATCTGCCACTTCACGCCGCCCAGCCACGTGATGATCGAAGTGGGCGTGGCGCTGGCCGGCAACGGCGGCCACGCGGCGCCCGACGCGGTGAAGGCCGCGAGCTGGGTGGTGGACTTCATCACCCCCGAGACCGACACCTCCATGCACTACTTCTGGGGCATGGCGCGCAAGTTCAAGCCGCAGGACGAGGCGCTCACCGCGCAGATCCGCGAAGGCCAGGGCAAGATTTTTGCGGAAGACCTGGAGATGCTGGAGCGCCAGCAGAAGAACCTGCTGGCCTTCCCCGACCGCAAGCTGCTGATGCTCAACATCGACGCCGGTGGCGTGCAGTCGCGCAAGGTGATCGATCGCGTGATCGCGGCCGAGCAAGCGACTGCGGCTGCCGCAACGCAGGGCGTGCCAGCATGAGCGCCCCGGTGGCCGAACTGTCGGTGCGCGTGGCGCGCAAACAGGCAGAAGCGCTGGACATCTGCAGCCTGGACCTGGTGGCTGCCGACGGAGGTGTCCTGCCCGCTTTCGAGGCCGGCGCGCACGTGGACGTGCACCTGCCGGGTGGCCTGGTGCGCCAGTATTCGCTGTGCAACCCGCCGGGGGAAACCCAGCGTTACCAGATCGCGGTGCTGCGCGACGCGGCCTCGCGCGGCGGTTCGCAAGCGGTGCACGAGGCCGTGCCCGAAGGCGCCACGCTGCGCATCAGCGCGCCCAAGAACCACTTCCCGCTCGCGGCCGGTGCGCCGCACCACCTGCTGCTGGCCGGGGGCATCGGCATCACGCCGCTGCTGGCTATGGCCGAGCAGCTGACCGCGCAGGGCCAGCCGTTTGAACTGCACCACTGCACACGCTCGCGCGAGCGCACCGCGTTCGTGGAACGGGTGGCCGCCTCAGCCTTCGCCGGCCGGGTGCGCCACCACTTCGACGACGGCGACGCGGCGCAGAAGCTGGACATCGCCGCCACGCTGCGCGCGGCCCCCGCGGGCACGCACCTCTACGTGTGCGGGCCGCAGGGCTTCATGGACGCGGTGCTGGCCGCCGGCCGCGCCGCTGACTGGCCCGAAGAGCGCCTGCACCGCGAATACTTCGCGGCCGCGCCGGTGGACCACGCCAACGACGGCGCCTTCGAACTGGAGATCGCCAGCAGCGGGCGCGTGATCCCGGTGCGCGCCGACCAGAGCGCGCTGGCGGCCTTGCTGGCCGCGGGCTTCGACATCCCCATGTCGTGCGAACAGGGCGTGTGCGGCACCTGCCTCACGCGCGTGAAAGCCGGCACACCCGAGCACCACGACCAGTACCTCACGCCCGAAGAGCAGGCCGCGAACGACCAGTTCCTGCCCTGCTGCTCGCGCGCGAAAACGCCGCGGCTGGTGCTGGAACTGTGACCGGACCGCTCAACGGTACGTGCTCAGCAGGATGCTGGTTTCCGTGCCGCGGATGCCGCTGAGCAGGCGGATACGTTCCAGTGCCAGCGAGAGCTCGGCCATCGAGCCGACCTCCAGTTCGGCCAACAAGTCCCAGCGGCCGTTGGTGTCGTGCAGCGACGCCACCGAGGGTTCGCCCAGCAGGTTGGCGATCACCTCGCGCGTGCGGTTGCCTTCGACCAGCACCCCCATCCAGGCGCGGATGCGTTCGGTCTGCGCCTCGGGCTTGAGGCGCACGGTGTAGCCCACGATCACCTGCGTGTCTTCGAGCTTGCGCAGCCGGTTGGTGACGGTGCCGCGCGAGACCTGGAGCTTGTGCGCCAGGTCGGCCACCGAGAGGCGCGCGTCCTGGCGCAGCAGGGCGATGAGTTGTTGGTCGAGGTCGTCCATGGTCAAAACGGCAGTCAAGTCTGACGAAATGATCCATTTTCTGCCGATTCAGTAGATTGTTGGCACTTTCCATTGCCATGACCGGCCTGCACACTGCCTGCTCCCCCCGTCATTGCCGGGGATGCCTGCCGGAGACAAGCCATGAAAACCACCGTTCACAACCCCGACCTCGCCCGCTTCGTCGAAGCCGGCACGCTGTACCTCAGCGCCCCCGAAGCCGCCGAACTGGTGCGCCGCCACGGCCTGGCCGCCAGCATCGCAGCGATCGCCCAGAACATCCGCGCTGACTTTTTGCGCTGGGCCGATTTCGACAAGACCGCGCGCGTGGCCGCGCACTCCACCGGCGGCGTGATCGAGCTGATGCCCGTGGCCGATGCCCACCGCTACAGCTTCAAGTACGTCAACGGCCACCCGGGCAACACCCGCCTGGGCCTGTCGACCGTGATGGCCTTCGGTGTGCTGGCCGACGTGGCCACCGGCGCGCCGCTGTTCCTGAGCGAGCTCACGCTGACCACCGCGCTGCGCACCGCCGCCATGTCGGCCCTGGCAGCGAAGACCCTGGCCCGCCCCGACAGCCGCGTGATGGCCCTCATCGGCAACGGCGCGCAGAGCGAGTTCCAGGCGTTGGCGTTCCAGCACCTGGTGGGCATTGAAGAACTGCGCGTGTACGACGTGGACCCGGCCGCCAGCGCCAAGCTGGTGACCAACCTCCAGGGCAGCGGCCTGCGCGTGACGGTGTGCGACAGCACGGCCGACGCTGTGAAGGGCGCGGACATCGTGACCACCGTCACCGCCGACAAGGCCATGGCGCTGATCCTCACACCCGACATGATTCAACCCGGCATGCACCTCAACGCCGTGGGCGGCGACTGCCCGGGCAAGACCGAACTGCACGGCGACATCCTCGATGCGGCCAAGGTGTTCGTGGAATACGAGCCGCAGTCGCGCGTCGAAGGCGAGATCCAGCACAAGCCGACCGATTTCGCCGTCACCGAGTTCTGGCAGGTTCTGCGCGGCGAGCGCAGCGGCCGCGACAGCGCGGCGCAGGTCACAGTGTTCGACTCGGTCGGCTTCGCGCTGGAAGATTTTTCCGCCCTGCGCTTCATGCAGCAGACCGCCGAACGGCTGGGCCTGGGCGAACGCATCGCGCTGATCCCGCAGCTGGCCGATCCCAAGAACCTGTTCGGCATGCTGAATGCGACGGCCCTGATGGAATCGACCGCCTGATGGACGCCACGACCACCCCGCTGCGCACCGCGCAGCCCATGTCGATCCAGGCGCCGTCCGCGGTGGTGATGGTCCGGCCGCGGCACTTCACGCCCAACCCCGAGACGGCGGCCGACAACCGTTTTCAGTCGGCCCCCGACCGGCCGGCCGACGAAGTGGCGCAACGCGCGCACGAGGAAGTGACGCGCGCGGTCGACGCGCTGCGCAGTGCGGGCGTGACGGTGCACCTGTTCGACGACGATGGCCGCCACCAGACGCCGGACTCGGTGTTCCCCAACAACTGGTTCTCGACCCATCCGGGCGGGCACGTGGCGGTCTACCCCATGTTCAACCCCAGTCGTCGGCGCGAGCGGCGCAGCGATGTGCTGGAGTTTCTGAAGCAGCACTACCGCGTGCAGGACGTGATCGACTACAGCGGCCTCGAACACGACCAGCTGTTTCTCGAAGGCACGGGCGCGATGGTGCTGGACCACCTGGCGCGCATCGCCTTCACCGCGCGCTCGCACCGTGCCGACCCGGTGGCGCTGGAGCGCTTCGCCACGCATTTCAACTACGAGCCGCTGGTGTTCGACACGGCCGATGCGCAGGGTCAGCCGATCTACCACACCAACGTGCTGATGTGCATCGCCACGCAGTTCGCGTTGGTCGCGCTCGACGCGATCCCCGACCGTGTCCGTGCGCAGGAAGTGCGCCAGCGGCTGGAGGAGACCGGCCGCGAGGTGCTGCCGATCACGCAGCAGCAGGTGGCCGACTTCGCGGGCAATGCGATCGAGCTGTCGACGCCGCAGGGCCGTGTGCTGGCGCTGTCGGCGCGCGCCGCCACGAGCCTGAGCGACGAACAGCGGCGTTGCATCGAGCGCTCGGCGCGCCTGCTGCCGCTGGACGTGCCGACCATCGAGCTGGCCGGCGGTTCGGTGCGCTGCATGCTGGCGGGCGTGCACCTGGCACCGCGCCGCGCGGTCTGACCGCGCAACCCCGCCGGTGACTCAGCCCGCCCAGGTGCCCGGCGCCAGCCCATCCAGCGTGTAGGGCCCGATGGCGGCGCGGATGAGCCGCAGCGTGGGATGACCCACCGCGGCGGTCATGCGCCGCACCTGGCGGTTGCGGCCCTCGCGGATGATGAGTTCGACCCATGCGGTGGGGATGGCCTTGCGCTCGCGGATGGGCGGGTGGCGCTCCCACACCACCGGAGGCGGCTCCAGCAGGCGCGCCTTGGCGGGCAGCGTGGGGCCATCGTTGAGCACCACGCCACTGCGCAGCAGGATCGCCGGTGAATGGATGGCCCCACCGCTG
>ERZ1645185.1086-NODE-1086-length-11274-cov-4.015242_pt1 | contig 11274 bp, 14 predicted proteins | sample MGYA00575351_ERZ1645185 | MGnify/ENA primary metagenome ERZ1645185 (study PRJEB40838, sample SAMN11284767) | freshwater sediment metagenome | isolation source: river sediment | host: Sediment | place: India: Jana village, Kanpur | collected 2015-12-17 ... | reverse complement strand
CATCAGATAAACACCTCGCGCCTGGGAGCGAGGTGTTTAGTATCTAGATTACACTGATTGAACTACACTATTTATGCAAAAACCATCTATACCAGCCGCGCGCCACTCATTTCATGCAGGCGTGCGACTGTCTCAGTATCCAGCTCAAGCGCTTGAGCCAGGTTCTTTAAATAGTTTTTTTCTGCATCAGTGTTAATATCGATAGCAAACAAGGATGCTGCGTAAATCTGTGCTCCAACAACTTGATTGGGAACCGCTGATACTAAATTTTGTAGATCAGAAGGTTTACTCAATTCGTCTTGAATAAATTTTCTTTCTTCATCAGAAATTCCATCAACACTGGCTTTTCCAAGAATTTTATCCATCTCTTGTTGATCAAGCTGCCCGTCAGCCTTGGCCGCATTGATCATTGCGCTGAGTACGAGTTTCTCAGTTTCAGTAGAGTTCATCGATGCAATATCATCGTTTGATAGAAACTTGGATAGTGAACCAGACTCAATATCCGATGGTTGTATATTCAATTTTTTCTGAAGTGCATTAAGTGCCATGGTGCCGAGCATAGCCAAAACACCTCCGCCGAGTGCGCCTTTTATAGCAGCAGTACCACCATTTAATAGTGCACCTGCTATAGCACCTAAGCTGCCAATCCCACCACCAGTCATATTGCCTGCTTGTTTTGATCGAAAAAAATTCATCACAAAATCCAATATTCCACTTGCGGACTGTGATTGCTGAGAGGATTTGATGATATGTTCGAGTTTCGAGGTTCCTTCATTCGCTAATACTTTAATTAAGCGACTAACAATATCTCCATAACTCATTTTTTTTCCTTTCTTCTGTTGATTGAATGGCTTTATCTACAGCATCTGCATTAGATAAAGATAAAAAGGTTTCTTATGATTTGTGACAAGTGCAGGTTAATCATACCAGTATTTTGAGAAGTTATAACGCAACTCGATGAATGAAGATAAAGCTTAATAAATAAGAATTTCTATTAAATCCTGAAAATGGATTGTCATAACTTTAGCCATGCGGGGCATAAAAAATGTTCTTAATAATGAGTAGTAAAAAAATCATTTCTCCTGCTTGAAAATAGATTTCGTATCCCTATATTGAGGTTAGTGCTCGTTATTAAATGTAGGCATTGATGATGAGTATTTAAGATGCTATTCCGATGACGGAGATATTTTGGCGTATCGAATAACGCGATGGCGTCAAGACATACAGGAAATTTTAATTGCAGTTAATTTGTAAACTTAAAATTGGAGATAATTGATTATGGCTATTACACGTTATGAACCATGGGGATTATTGACACAACTTCAAAAAGAACTGGAGCAAATGCGAAGTGATGTGGCTGGCGATGGTTCTTCGGCTACTGCTGAATGGGCTCCTGCTGTGGATATCAAAGAGGAATCTGATCGATTCGTTCTGCATGCTGATTTACCCGGCGTAAAACCCGAAGAAATTGATGTCAGTATGGAAAATGGTGTGTTGACTATTAAAGGTGAGAAAAAAACTGAAGCAAAAACTGAAAAAGATGGGTATAAGCGAATAGAACGAACTTACGGTTCTTTTTATAGACGTTTTAGTTTGCCTGATACGGCTAATCCAGATGCGATTTCAGCAGTTTCTAAACATGGCGTGCTTGAAATTACGATTCCCAAACGGGAATCAGTACAACCGAAAAAGATCAATGTGTCAGCAGTAGAGTAATTTAGTTTCTCGCTGTTAGTTGCGTAAAAAGGGAATCTATCAGATTCCCTTTTTCTTTTTGATGAATCAATTTAGATCGCAAGTAATCTGAAACTAGTTTACGGCATCCTATAATTCGTGAAAAAATCGCATCACTTTTTTTGTTGTTGATTTATATCATTGCTTATGCCACTTATTACACTTGAGGATGGTTGCCTAGCCTTTGGCCACCATGCCCTATTAAGCCGCGTTGATTTCCAATTAGATCCAGGAGAGCGGATCGGTTTGATTGGACGCAATGGTAGTGGTAAATCGAGTTTGTTAAAAACGTTGGCCAAGCAAATTAAGCTCGACGATGGAAAACTTTGGCATAAACCTGCGCTGAAGCTTGTTTATGTTCCTCAGGAACCTGAATTTGAAGTAAATGGTACGGTATATCACGAAGTATCCCGGGGGTTAGGTGATTTAAGCCAAATTCTCAATGAATATCATGAAATTTCTCAGGCTTTGAGTGAAGGGAAGGGGGATAATGAAACTAATTTTTCTCGACTCGAATCATTGCAGAATTCATTGGAGTTGAATGATGGGTGGCGGATCCAAACCAGGGTCGAGACAGTCATTCACCAATTAGGATTATCAGCACAAGATTTGATCGAAAATTTATCGGGTGGAACTCGAAAACGAGTTGCGTTAGCACGTGCCTTGGTAGTGTTGCCAGACGTATTACTACTGGATGAGCCTACGAATCATCTTGATTTTACTTCGATTGAATGGTTAGAGGAATTACTCCAGGCTTTTGCGGGCAGCGTGATTTTTATCACCCATGATCGACGTTTTTTAGATAACGTTGCCACTCGAATTATTGAGCTAGATCGCGGTTTTATTGAAAGTTTTGCGGGTAATTTTGCATATTACCTGCAAAAGAAAATGGAAATGTTAGAGGTGGAAGCGACTCAGCAACATAAATTTGATAAAGTGCTGGCACAAGAAGAAGCATGGATACGCAAAGGCGTTCAGGCACGATGCACTCGTAATGAAGGAAGAGTAAGGCGTTTAGAAGCGCTACGATTGGAGCGCGCGGCGCGACGCGAACGAGTTGGATCGGTCAATTTTAATGTCGAGGTAGGTGAGCGATCAGGACATTTGGTGGCAGAGCTTGAGCAAGTAACCAAGCGCTTCGGTGACAAGACTGTGATAAAGGATTTTTCTGGTCGAATTTTGCGAGGCGATCGGATTGGTTTGTTAGGCCCCAACGGTTCAGGTAAATCGACTTTATTGAAGCTCATACTAGGTGAATTGGAACCGGATTCAGGCAAAATAACGCGAGGAACAAAGTTATCAGTTGCTTATTTTGATCAAATGCGAGGGCAACTGAATCCAGAGTCGACCGTTATTGACACAATTAATCAAGGATCTGATTTTATTGAGATTAATGGTGAGCGTAAGCACGTCATCAGTTACCTTGAAGATTTTCTCTTTGCACCCCAGCGCGCTCGTTCGCCAGTTAAATCGTTATCAGGTGGGGAACGTAATCGTTTGTTATTAGCTCGCTTGTTTACTCAACCTGCTAATTTACTGGTATTAGATGAGCCTACCAATGATCTTGATATCGAAACATTAGAGTTACTGGAAGTGTTATTGCAAAGCTATACCGGTACCTTATTTTTGGTCAGTCACGACCGCACTTTTCTAGACAATGTCGTTACACAAGTCATTGCATTTGAGGGAAGCGGGTTGCTAACTGAGTACGTCGGTGGCTATGAAGATTGGGTGCGCAGTAACAGCGCCAAAGCTAATTTAACTAAATCGGTTGTTCAGCCAGCCAAAGTTGCAGTTGCGATTGAAGAGAAAAGGTCTAAATCACCTGCTAAATTGAGCTATCACGAAGTACGCGAATTAGCTGCATTACCAGAAAAAATCGATCTGTTAGAGCGAGAGCAAGCCGCAATAAATCAGCAACTCAGTGATGTTGCACTTTATAAAAATAACCCTGAACAAATCAAGGTATTGCAGACCCGTCTTACTCAAATTGAAGAACAGCTTACTCAGTCCTTTTTGCGCTGGGAGGTGCTAGAGACTAAACAATCTATAACAAGAATGTAGGGAATTAAGGTTTTTTCCCTATAAACAACAGGGAGATAGCGATTATCTTCATTGACTAAACAGCCCCCATCGTTTAAAGTTCTGATTTTTGAGAGGAGGATGCATAAAGTGAAAAAGTTGGCCGTTAAATTAGCGTTTGCAGTCGGCTTGGCTTTGGCAATTTCTGGTGGGGTTCATGCAGCCAGCAATGCTGAAGGAGTGAAAAGTAAAACTTCTATGTGCGAAGGATGCCATGGAATAGAGGGCTACCGTACTGCTTATCCCGTTGCTTACCATGTTCCTAAGTTAGGTGGGCAGCATGCAGCATACTTAGAAAAAGCACTGAGAGATTATAAATCGGGTGAGCGTAATCACCCTACAATGAAAGCGATTGCAGCTACCCTTTCTGACAAGGATATAGAAGAATTAGCTGCATACTACGCAGGTAATTAATTTCCCATTTACGCAAGGATAATAAGATTATGAAGAATTATTTAATTGCTGCAGTAACCGGAGCGGTTTTTGTTATTTCGGGAAATGCGATTGCAGCGGATATTGAAGCAGGCAAAAGAAAGGCAGCGGAAGTATGTGCTTCTTGCCATGGGGCAGACGGTAATAGCCCAGCACCCAATTTTCCTAAAATTGGCGGCCAACCAAGAACCTATCTTGAAAAAGTATTAAAAGACTATAAGACAGGTGAACGTAAAGATCCGATTATGGCAGGAATGGCAGCAGCATTGACTCCAGATGATATCGACAATCTTGCTTTTTACTATTCAAGCCAAAATATCGGCTTAAAAATGAAAAAGTAGACTTGTCTGATTACTAAAGTAGAGCATTGATTAGATGCTTTATTTTGGAGTATCAATGTGTGTAAAAAAAAGCGAAATATGAGCAGACATATTTCGCTTTTAGTTTTTCTGAGAGACATTCCAAAGATTTCCACTTGCTAAATCTGGCTGACTGAGTCTTCATTGCGGTTGGATTTATTTCAATGATTTTTTCTTATCAAGCTTCCTTGTTTTTATCGTCAGGGTTATAACTTTAAAGAAATCTGCTATATTAGCCATTCGTCCAATATGGAAATTATGGACTAGCTTTTTATCTTTTATGGAGAAATTGTTTAATGTCAAAGAAAATCATCAAACCTGTTTCAGCTGCGATAGGGACCGTACTTTTAACTACATTATCAGCCACTACTTACACTGCTGAGGGCAATCCTTTTGAAATGAAAACATTGTCGAGTGGCTATATGCAGCTCGCTTCTGCCGATGATGCCAAGAAAAATGAACAAGGTGACCAATCATCTACAGAGCAGAAAAAGGCTGATCATGAAGGTAAATGTGGTGAAGGCAAGTGTGGCAGTAAAGATGATATGAAGAAAAATATGGAAGGTAAATGCGGCGGTAAAAAAGCCGAGCAAGAAGGCAAATGCGGTGAAGGTAAATGTGGTAACTCCAACAAGAAATAATTGAGAGTGACCATGAGCAGTCCTAAATATCCTGTTCATGGTGTAGGTCTGGGTCTGCGGCGTGCTATGTTGAGTTCGCTCGCGGACTCGAGTACCGACTTGATTAGTTTTTGGGAGGTCGCACCCGAGAACTGGATCAATGTCGCTGGTCGATATGGTAAGCAATTTCGTGAGCTCACCGAAAAGTATCCTTTTATTTGCCATGGCTTATCGCTTTCCATCGGTAGCCCGGCACCACTCGACGAAGCGTTTCTGCAACGCCTAAAACGATTTTTTAGAGAGCATCAAATACGCTACTACAGCGAACATCTGAGTTATTGTAGCGATGACGGGCATTTGTATGATTTGATGCCGATTCCTTTTACGGAAGAAGCGGTTCACTATGTGGCCGATCGCATTCGATCGGTGCAAGCTATACTAGAGCAAAAAATCGCGATAGAAAATATTTCCTACTACGCTGCCCCGGGAAAACAAATGGAAGAAATCGATTTCCTGAATGCAGTTTTAGAAGAGGCGGATTGCGATTTGTTGTTGGATGTCAATAATATTTACGTCAACAGTATCAATCATCGCTACGATGCAGAAGCGTTTCTGCGACAACTTCCTGCAGAACGCATTCGTTATATTCATGTTGCGGGGCATTATCAGGAAGCAGAGGATTTATTGGTCGATACCCATGGATCTTCAGTTATTGATCCGGTCTGGCAATTACTGGAAAAAGCGTATCAGCATTTTGGTGTATTGCCGACATTGTTGGAACGCGATTTTAATATTCCAGCACTCCCTGAATTATTAGAAGAAGCTAAAGTCATCGATCATTTGCAAGCCAAATGGCTGAATCGCACTTGTGAGCACGCACAACACGCCTGACCGTCCCGATTTCATTCGGCAGCAATATGCTTTTGCTGCGCATATTCGTAACCCCGAGCAATTTCCCCGTCCTGACGGAATCGAAGCACGCCGCATGGCTGTGTATCGGGAGCTGTTCTACAACAATGTAGAATCCTTTATTGCCAATACGTATCCGGTGCTTCGTCAAATCATGGCAGAGAAGCACTGGCATGCCATGGTTCAAGATTATTTTGCGAATCATTTAGCGCAAACCCCCTTGTTTCCCGAGATGCCGAGAGAGTTCTTAAAATACCTCGAGCAAGAAAGAAAGCCGCAACCTGATGATCCTCCTTTTCTAATAGAGCTGGCTCATTATGAGTGGGTAGAACTCGCGCTATCGTTATTAGATGATAAGATTGACTATATCGCAATCGATCCAATCGGTGATTTACTCGAAGGGGTGCCTATAGTTTCACACCTCGCTTGGGTATTGAGTTATCGTTTTCCCGTTCACAAAATCTCGCCAACTTTCCAGCCCCAACAAGCTGATCCAGCAAATCCAACCTACTTAGTGGTTTATCGCGATAAGGCATTTGAAATTCAGTTTATTGAAACCAATTCCACGACAGCACATTTACTCCAACATATTACCCATAATTCCAATCAATCTGGGCGAATGATCTTGCAGCGGATTGCAGCTGAAATGAATCATCCGCAACCCGATCTCATCGTAGAATACGGAGCGCAGTTGATGCTGCAACTCAAAGAACAAGGCATCTTGCTCGGTACCGCACGTTAAGCGCGGGTAGATTCAATCGACTAAGCCTGCTACATTAAATAAGCATAATTAACAAAAAATCCTTACTACGGAAATTGGGATATGAATCATTTAATGAATAAACTAGGTTGGTTACTCTTTTCTCTTCTCGGCGCTTCCGCCCTTGCGGTCATTGCCCTCAATCGCGGTGAGTCGATCGGTGCGCTATGGATAGTCATTGCGGCCGTGTGCGTGTATCTGATTGCGTATCGGTTTTATAGCCTGTTCATTGCGAATCGCGTGTTGAAGCTCGACGAAACACGGATGACACCGGCGCATAAGCATAACGACGGGTTGGATCATGTGCCGACCAATAAATATGTATTATTTGGCCATCACTTCGCGGCAATCGCTGGCGCTGGACCATTGGTGGGGCCGATTCTGGCTGCGCAAATGGGCTATTTGCCTGGGATGTTGTGGCTGCTCGCAGGGGTCGTGCTGGCGGGTGCAGTGCAGGATTTTATCGTGTTGTTCGTGTCGACGCGACGCAATGCACGTTCACTTGGGGATTTGATCAAGTCAGAGCTCGGGCAGATTCCAGGCATGATCGCATTATTTGGCGCGTTTTTTATCATGCTAATTTTGCTGGCCGTGTTATCGCTCATCGTCGTTAAAGCGTTAGCTGAGTCTCCTTGGGGAACGTTTACTGTAGCAGCGACAATTCCTATTGCCATGTTGATGGGTGTTTATTCACGCTTTTTCCGGCCCTGTGCTATTGGCGAAGTTTCGCTCATCGGATTCGTATTGTTGATGTTATCGATTGTAGTGGGGCAATATGTGCAAGAAGACCCCACCTGGGCAGCGATGTTTACCTTAACCGGCGAGCAATTGACCTGGGCGCTGATTGGCTATGGTTTTATTGCTTCAGTCTTGCCCGTTTGGTTGTTGCTGGCGCCACGCGATTATTTATCGACTTTTTTAAAAATTGGCACGATCGTCGGGCTTGCAATAGGGGTTCTCATCATTGCCCCAGATCTCAAAATGCCAGCATTGACCCAATTTGTGGATGGTTCCGGCCCTGTCTGGTCTGGCGACTTATTTCCCTTTCTGTTTGTAACGGTTGCGTGCGGTGCAATCTCCGGTTTTCACTCGCTCATTGCGTCTGGCACCACGCCTAAAATGATTCAGAACGAAACAGATGCACGGTTTATTGGCTATGGAGCGATGTTAATGGAGTCATTCGTCGCAATCATGGCCTTAGTTGCTGCGGCAACCCTGGAACCCGGCGTGTATTTTGCAATGAATAGCCCCGCTGCAATCATTGGCAGCACTGCCGAATCAGCAGCGCAGACCATTGCACAATGGGGTTTTTATGTCACCCCTGAAATGATTACGCAAACAGCGCAAAATGTCGGTGAACATAGCATTATTTCGCGGACTGGTGGCGCTCCCACGCTAGCGGTGGGTATGGCGCAAATTTTATCTGAAGTGGTGGGGGGGACGGCCATGATGGCATTCTGGTACCACTTTGCGATTTTATTTGAAGCCTTGTTTATTTTAACTGCTGTGGATGCTGGCACACGTGCTGGGCGTTTCATGCTGCAAGATTTACTCGGTTCTTTTATTCCCGCCATGAAAAAAACCGAATCAATACCGGCTAGCTTGGTCGCCACGTTTATTTGTGTGGCAGGATGGGGATATTTTCTATACCAAGGCGTTGTGGACCCACTCGGTGGCATCAACACATTATGGCCTTTGTTTGGCATTTCCAATCAGATGTTGGCGGGGATCGCTTTGATTTTATGTACCTGTGTCTTGTTCAAGATGAAACAAGATCGCTACGCTTGGGTAACCATGATCCCAGTCACCTGGGTCTGTGTATGCACCTTAACCGCAGCATGGCAGAAGATCTTTCATGACAATCCACGCATTGGTTTTCTGGCCCATGCGGAAAAATACCAGGAGGCCGTAACGCAAGGATTAGTTCTTGCCCCCGCCAAATCAATTGATCAAATGCAGCAAGTCATCATTAACGACTATGTCAATGCAACGTTAGCGGGGTTGTTTATGGCGGTCCTGATAAGTATGTTGCTGTTTGGTATTCGAACCGTCCTGCAAGCTCGTACCAATCAACATCCAACTGTACAGGAAGCGCCTTTTGAGTTGTTACCGGTTACCGTTGCAACTGGAAAATAATTAAAGGAGTAACACTATGCAATTTAGCATCACAGCAGTTTGTAATCGCGTTGCGCAGAGTCTGCGTTTGATGGTCGGTGTCCCAGAATATAGCCAATATGTGGCCCATATGAGAACAGCGCATCCAGATCGAACGGTTATGACCGAGGTGCAATTTTATCGTGAGCGCCAAGAAGCGCGTTATGGTGGCAAGGTTAGCCGTTGCTGCTAAGTTCTGAGCGCGGGTAGAGGCTCACCTTGTGCCACAAAGTTAAGCGCAAGACCGTTATTGCACCAACGTTCACCCCGCGGCGGAGGGCCATCCTGGAATACATGACCTTGATGTCCCCCGCATCGCACGCAGTGATATTCAACACGGGGCTTTATCAGCTTGAAATCGAGTTGGGTTGCCACATGACCTGCAATCGGCTGCGTGAAACTCGGCCAACCGGTCCAGCTTTCATATTTGTGCTGACTTTCAAAGAGGGGTAAATAGCACGCCGCACAAAGATAAGTTCCTTCGCGCTCTTCATACACCAAATTGCTGGATTCTGGGCGCTCCGTCGCGGCTTCGAAGAGAATTTGGTAAGCGCGGGGTGATAACAATTCACGCCATGCTTGCTCGGATTTCTTTAATGGGATGATCGGATTAGCTGCTTCGCCCACAACGGGTATGCGCCAGCAGGCTGGAATCAAAGGCAAAACACTCACCATCGTCAGTGTTTGAAGAAAGGCGCGTCGTTTCATCTTAGTAGGGGGTAGAAGTTAGACCAACTCAATTAACAGCATCACAAATAATATAACCGCGAGCAAAGGGATGATAACCGATTGCCAATCCGAAGCTGTGGCTTTAGGGCTATTCTTCATCATGTTAAGTGCGGTGGGAAATAAAAGGACGATGAACATTAATAGCGCGAGTGCCGAAACAATTTGCATCCAATCCATACTCAAACCTTTCGTTTATTATTGGGCCAAAAAAAACAAAACCCCGGATGAACCGGGGTTTGCTGGTCTAACGTAGATAATTTATCGATCAGAATCAGTCATCTTTACCCATGATGCCTAAAATTTGCAGCAAGCTGATAAAGATATTGAAAATCGTCATGTAAAGACCGATTGTAGCCAATACATAATTGGTTTCACCGCCATGAATAATGCGGCTGGTGTCGTACAGGATAAAACCGCTCATGATCAGGATGACCACTGAAGAGATCGCCAGTGACATGGCTGGAATTTGCAAGAAAATATTAGCAAGCGCAGCGATCAGCACGAGGATAAACCCTACAACCAAAAAACCACCCATGAAGCTGAAATCTTTTTTGGTTGCCAGTGCATAAGCCGACAATCCCATGAAAATCACACCGGTTCCACCCAGTGACAAGGTAATGATATTGCTACCATTCGGCAGTGAAGCATACATTGTCAACATGGGCCCTAACCCAAGTCCCAATAAGCCAGTAATCAAAAATACGATACCGATACCCGCTGCAGAATGCGCAAAACGCGGCAACACAAACATCATAAGCACCATAGCACTGATTACAGAAATCAGATAAGTCATCGGCGGCAAATTCAAGAACATCGAAAGTCCAGCAGTTAACCCGCTAAACAATAATGTCAGCGATAACAGCATGTAAGTGTTACGTAAAACACTATTCGTTGCTAGTACAGATGTCGACCGTTGCGAAATAGTTGAATAGCTTCGATTCATGTATGACCTCCAACAAAATGTAGAAAATGTAAATAGTATCAGTCTATTTTAATCAGCGATATCAACTTAAATACCGCTTTTTAGGTTCTTCTCTTATCAACGTAGGATTAGACCTACTTTTTCAATTATAGATCAATTAATTTAATTGATTTAAGAAATTACGAACCCACAAACCCAGTTTAACCGATTTTTGTACTGAGATAACAATGAGATTGCCTTGATCAGGGTGGCTCATTGATTAAGACTCGTAGTCTATTTTTCTTTTCTTGCATGGAATGTATTGACGGTATTCACGACACGCTCGACATGACCGCATCTAGTAATTCACGCTGTTTAGTGCTGGCAGCATCGATTTGTTGCTCCAGTTGGTCGCAAAGAGTCATCAATTGGTCGATTTTAGCGACGATGCGGTGTTGCTCTGAGAGAGGGGGAAGAGAAAAAAGAAATAACTGAATCTCTGATAAATACAAACAGGGCTGTGCACCACCACGCTTTTTACCGTGAATTGATGCTTGCAAGAACTCTGAATCCATCGAGTATTTCAAATATTTT
>ERZ1645185.1084-NODE-1084-length-11283-cov-8.881813_pt1 | contig 11283 bp, 11 predicted proteins | sample MGYA00575351_ERZ1645185 | MGnify/ENA primary metagenome ERZ1645185 (study PRJEB40838, sample SAMN11284767) | freshwater sediment metagenome | isolation source: river sediment | host: Sediment | place: India: Jana village, Kanpur | collected 2015-12-17 ... | reverse complement strand
TTACGGGCAAGGGCCGCCAGATCGGCCACAATGTCAGCCACGCCAACAACAAGACGAAGCGCACCTATCTGCCCAACCTGCAGAATGTGACGCTGATGTCCGATGCGCTTGGCCGCTCGGTTCGCCTGCGCGTTTCCACCCACGGCCTGCGCTCGGTGGAACATGTCGGCGGCCTCGACAACTGGCTGCTGAAGACCAGCGACGACGACCTGAGCCTGAAGGCCCGCCGCCTGAAGCGCGACGTGGCGAAGAAGGTGGCCGAAGCCGCCTGAACCCTGCCCCGACGCGCCGTCAGGGTTGGCCCGGCGGCGCGGGGAGCAGTTCGAACTTCAACAGAAGCGTGCGTTGCAACGCGTTGAAGTTGTTGTCTGACATCAGATAGACAAATCGACGCTCGCCGTCCCTGCGGATGGCGAGCGCTTCCATATTGTCCACAGTCAGCGGCGGGCGAAGACGGGCGATCTCGCGTCCTTCGATCCGTCCCGCCGCCGCCGTGGGAATCTCGGCCTCCGACAGGATGGCCGAAACGCCTTCCAGCGGCGTGAAGCGGCGATGCAGGATCAGAAAGCTGTCTCCGCCAGCGGCGCCCGTCTTCGCCATCGCGGTCGGCTCATATCCGGCAGGCGGCGCCCACAGGAAACCCTTGGCAAGCTGCGCGGGCGCACCCGAAAGACCGATGCGCGTGCCGCCCGGCCCTTCCGCCCCTTCGGCGATCACCAGCAGTTGATCCTGCCGCGCGGCGATCGCTTCCGCCCCGCCATTTTCCGGCCAGCTGGCCATGTCGGCGGGTGCAACGGCCTTGTCGGGCGACGAGGCCAGCGATTCGGGGCGGCAGGCAGACACTTCGGCAAAGCGTTCCAGCCGGTGATCCTGTTCGAACGACACCCAGCTGCTGCCATCGGCCAGCCGGGCCAGACCCTCGGCATCAGCGGCGCGCTTGCTGACCGGCACATTGCCGTCCGGTCCCTTCAGCGGTGCGATCCATGCCGCCGAGATGCCCTTCAGCTGCCCATCCTGTTCGTCGGGCTCCAGCACGATCCAGCTTCCGGCGTCCGTCACGGCCAGCAGGCGGTTGCAGCCTTCTTCCCAGATCATGTCCGAGATGCCGCCAAAGCGCATGTTCTTCGCCGACAGCACAAGCCCGCCCATGTAGCGGAGCCGCCCGGCCCGATCCTGCGCCGGATCGGCGTTGCTGAACGGAACCGAGGCCGACGCCACCTCCAGCGGGCTGACAGCCCCCGCGCCGAGCGCCGGGCCGGCGAAATAGAAGCCGAGCGCGCCGCCGAACGCGAGCGCCCCCGAGGACATGGCGAGACGAAGAATCGGGTTCATCGGCACGACCTAGCAAGTTGGTTCGAGCCTGTCTGTGACATGAATGGCGACTTCAGCTTCGTGCAAGCGCGAATCGGTGACTGTGCGGCATCGAACGGGAAAGGGATGCCCAATCATGAAGACCGGACTCGCACTGACCGCCGCGACGATCGCCACCCTGGCCCTTGGCGCCCCGGCGCTCGCCGATGACAACCGGTGGGATCGCAAGCATGATCGCCGTGAATGGCGGGACGACCGGAATGATCGCCGCGAGCGCGCCGACGCCTATTCGCAGGGTTATCGGGACGGCGTGCGGGCGGAAAACCACCGGGATCGGCAATATGCGCAATATGGCCGCTATCGCGGTCCGAACAGCTGGCAGCCCTATTCCAACGGCAGCCGCTGGGACCAGGGCTATCGCGCCGACAATTATCCCGTCTATCGCGGCGCCTCCGTCCGCGGCTCCCAGCCCTATTGGTGGGGGTCGAACGGGCAGGTTTACTGCCGGCGTCAGGATGGCACTGCGGGCCTTGTGGTCGGCGCGCTGGCCGGCGGCACGCTGGGCAACATGATCGCCAAGCAGGGCGACAAGACGCTGGGCAGCGTGATCGGCGGAACGCTGGGCGCGGTGCTGGGCAACGAAATCGCCAAGGGGAACGCCCGCTGCCGCTGATGCGGCGGCGCCCTAATCCGGCTTTCGCCAGCGTGCGATGAAGAATCCGTCCGCCCCGCCCGCTTCCCCCCAAAGCGACGGCAGGGTCCGGACGAAACCCCCGGCCGCCGGCGAAAGCCCGGCCGGGAGATCGCTGGGCTCGACAGGGTCGGGCACCAGGCCCGCGGGAGGGGACGCCCCCTCCCCTTCCGCGGGTTCCAGCGAACAAACCGCATAGACCAGCCGCCCGCCGGGCTTCAGCCAGCCCGCCGCCCTGTCCCTGAGGTCCGCCTGGAGCGTGGTCAGCGTGGACAGGTCGAGATCGTCCTTCAGGTAGAGAAGATCCGGATGTCGCCGGAATGTGCCTGTCGCGGAACAGGGGGCGTCCAGCAGGATCGCATCGAACGGCGCATCGGGCTGCCAGCTCCGGGCGTCCGCCTCCACGATATCGGCTGACAGGCCGGTCCGCTCCAGATTGGCGCGCAACCGCTTCAGGCGGGACGCGTTGATATCGAGCGCGGTGACATCCGCGCCGGCAGCCGCCAGTTGCATCGTCTTGCCGCCGGGCGCCGCGCACAGATCCAGCACCCGCCGCCCCGCCACATCCCCCAGCAGCCGCGCCGGCAGGCTGGCGGCGATATCCTGCACCCACCAGTCCCCATCGGTGAAACCGGCCAGCTGCTCCACCTGTTGGGAGCCTTCCAGCCGGACATGGCCGGGCATCATCGAGGTTCCGCCAAGCCGTTCGCACCAGGCCGCCGTGGCGGCGGAATCGCGCAGGCAGAGGTCTGTCGGCGGAATTTCCGCAAGGCGCTGGGCCGCAGCCGCAGCCTCTGCCGCGCCCCAGCTTTCCGTCCAGCGGGCGGCCCAGCCGCCGGGCAGCGCCGGTTCGGGCAGCTGCGCGCGGGTGCGGATCAGGGTGGAGAGAATGCCGTGCGCCAGCCGCCTCGGCCCGCCTTCCAGCAGGGGCAGCGCGGTGGCGATTCCGGCGTGGGCCGGCGTTTCCAGCACCAGCAGGCCGGCCAGCGCCACCCGCAGCACCTGCCGCGCGCGGGCATCGGGGGGGAGCGGCTGCCGGGTGGTGCTGTCGATCAGGGCGTCCAGCCCCGGCAGATGCCGGAGGACACCGCCCGTCAACGCCCGGGCCAGGCCCCTGTCGCTGGGGGACAGCCCCTTCAGCGCCGATTCGAGCTGCCCATCCAGCGGGCGCCCCAGCACGACGACCGCATGCACGAGGCGCACGGCCGCCTTGCGGGCGGCGAGGCCCGGCACATCTGCGACGCCGTCTGCGCGCGTCCGGTCAGGCCCAGGGATTGCGCCCGTCCCGGTTGTTGGCGCCCCGATCGCCGTTCAGGCCCAGCGCGCTCGGCTTGCGGCCTTCCGGCTGGTCGCGCACCGGCCAGGGGCTGGCTGCCGAGGCATCCAGTTCCGGCAGGGCGGATCCGGCCATCGCCTCCAGCGCGGCGATGCGGTTTTCGGCGGCTGGGTGGGTGCTGAACAGGCTGTCGCGGACTCCGCCAAGGCCGGGGGCCACGATATAGAGCGAGGCGGCCGCCGGATTGGCTTCGGCCACGGGGTTGTGGATGCGCTGCGCCGCGCCCTGCAACTTGGCAAGCGCCGACGCGAGTTTCATCGGCTGGCCGGAGATTTCCGCGCCCATGGCATCCGCCCCATATTCACGGGTGCGGCTGATCGCCATCTGCACCAGCGCGGCCGCCAGCGGGGCCACGATCATGGCGATCAGCGCGACAAAGGCGTTCGACTGGCCGTTGCCCCGGTTGCCGCCGAAGAAGAAGGCGAAATTGCCCAGCATGGAAATGGCGCCCGCCAGCGTCGCCGTCACCGTCATCACCAGCGTGTCGCGGTTTTTCACATGCGCCAGTTCATGCGCCATCACGGCTGCGATTTCCTCGCGGTCCAGCATCTGCATCAGGCCGGTCGTGGCGGCGACGGCGGCATTTTCCGGGTTGCGGCCGGTGGCGAAGGCGTTGGGCTGCGGCTGTTCCACGATATAGACGCGGGGCATCGGCAGGTCCGCCCGCTGCGCCAGCGGCGCGACGATCTGGTGAAGGGGATGATCCGGGCCGACTTCCTGCGCCCGGTGCATCCTGAGCACCATCTTGTCGCTGTTCCACCAGGCGAAGATGTTCATGCCTGTTGCGAACAGCAGCGCGATCGTCATCCCCGGCCGGCCGCCGATCAGGAAGCCGACGCCCATGAACAGTGCCGCCATGGCGGCCATCAGCATGAAGGTCTTGGTGCGGTTCATGGGGAGCAACATGGCCCGCACGGCGAAAAAATCAACGGTCGGCCCCGCCCAGAAAGGTGCCGATCCGCTTCCAGTAGCTGACGGGGAAGATGCGCACCATCCAGTCGATGAAGCGGGCGTCCGGCCCGATCAGCACGCGGTGCTGCCCCTTTTCCATGCCCCGGATGATGGTTTCGGCGGCCTCGTCGGGCGTGGTGCGAACCGCCTTTTCGAACTCGGCGGCGCTGTCGAGCCCTTCGGGCGTGCCGGGCATGTGGGCGATCACCTTGGAATTGCGCGCCACATTTGTGCCGACGCCGCCCGGATGCACGCGGATCACGCTGACGTTCGGATCCGTCACCTGCAGTTCCAGGTGCAGCGCCTCTGTCAGGCCGCGGACGGCGTATTTGGACGCGTTGTAGGCGCTTTGCGTGGGATAGCCCATCATCCCGAACACGCTGGAAATGTTCACGATCCAGCCGCTGCCCTTTGCCGCCGCGCGCGCCTTCACATGGGGCAGCGCCTGCCGGCAGCCTTCGACGACCGCATCGAAGTTCACCGCCATCACCCGGTCGAAATCGGCCTTCGGGCAATCCGCAAAGGGGGCGACGACCGACAGGCCAGCGTTGTTGATGATGCCGTCCAGTCCGCCGAACTCGGCTGCGGCGCCGTCGATCCAACCCTTCAGCGCCGCATGGTCCGTCACGTCGAACGCCCGGCTGCTGTGCGGATAATTGCCCAGCAGGCGCGCCGTTTCCGACAGGCCCGCCGCATCCTTGTCGGCCAGCGCCACCGTCGCCCCCCGGCGCGCCAGCCCCAGCGCCAGCGCCCGGCCGATGCCGCTGCCCGCGCCCGTTACGGCGATCACCTTGCCCTTCAGATCCGGCATGCAGCCTCCCCGCGCTCTTCGGTTTGTGTTCCCGCCATGCTAGGGCGGCGGGCATGACCGATAAAGAGGCCCCCAAAAAGAAAGAGGCACGAAAGGTGCCGCAAACCGATGTGCCGCGGCCGGCGGAAGTGGGCGGCCGGAACGGGCCGGAACCCACCCGCTATGGCGACTGGGAAAAGAACGGAATCTGTTCGGATTTCTGAGCCGGGCGCCCGCCCGCTTCGTTCAGCTTTTCCCACTTTTCGCGCCAACCCACGCGCGGGGACCGCACGGCCCGCTTTCACCCGTTTCGGAAGCCAGCCGTGCGGAAGGAAGCGCCATCCCCCTGCCCTGCCACGGGCCGGCCGCTGTAGGACAGGCCCGTCAGCCCAGCGCCTTGCGGGCCGCTGCCAGCCGGTCCAGCGCCGCCGCGATGGTGCCCGGGGCCTTGGCATGGCAGAAGCGGACGACATTTGCCGGCGCGCCGGCGGTTTCGAAGAAGGCGCTGACGGGAATCCCCGCCACCCCATGCTGGTCCACGATGCGGGTGCAGAAGTCCACGTCGGTCAGCGCCAGCCCCGACGCCGCGAGGTCGATGGAGAGAAACCAGGTCGCCTCTGACGGCAGCACCGCATAGCCCGCCGCCGTCAGCCCGTCGGCCAGCCGGGCGCGGCCCGCTTCCACCTCTGCCCGCATGACGGGCAGCCAGCCGCGTTCGCCGTTCAGCCCGAAGGCGACCGCATCCTGAAGCGCCGGCGGCGTGGTGAAGGTGAGATACTGGTGCGTGGCCGCGATCCGCGCGGCAAGCGGGGCGTGGGCCAGCGCCCAGCCCACCTTCCAGCCCGTGACCTGAAAGATCTTGCCGGCCGAGCCGATCTTCACCACGCGGCCCGCCAGCGCCGGATCGGCGGCAAGGCTGACATGCGGGCGCGACCCGGGGCGCACCTCTTCCCACACCTCGTCCGCGACGATCAGCAGATCATGGGCGAGCGCGACATCGCGGATGGCGGCACGCTCCCCGTCGTCGAGCATGCGGCCGGTGGGGTTCACCGGGTCGTTCACAAGAAGGAGGCGGGTGGCTGGCGTGATCGCCGCCTCGAGCAATTCCCGGCTGATGCGCCAGCCCGGCGGGGACAGGCGCACGAACTGCGGCAACCCGCCGGCCCGGCGGACCAGCGGGGCATAGGCATCATAGGCCGGCTCGATCACGATGGCCCCGTCGCCCGGCGACAGAAGCGCGAGGATCGCGGCGGCCAGCGCCTCTGTCGCGCCGCTGGTGACGACGATGTCCGTGCCCGGATCGAAGGCCGGCCCCTGCGTTTCGGCATAGAAGGCTGAGAGCGCGGTGCGCAGGGCATCGGTGCCGCGCATCCGGGGATATTGATGCGGGCCGGCCAGCATCAGGCGGGCGGCTTCGGCCCGGACGGACGCGGGGCCGGCGGCATCGGGGAAGCCCTGGCCGAGGTTGATCGCGCCTGCCGCAACCGCCTTCGCGGACATCGCCTCGAAGATGGTGGTGCGGACCGGGATCGGCCCCGCGCCCGTCATTGCGGGCGGAGCTTCGAGAAGGGGTTGGCGGCCTTCTTGTCGGCTTCGGCCTGGGCCTCGGCCTCTGCCTCGGTCGTCAGGTGGCGGCGGGCCTGTTCGACGACCTCGTCGGGCGCGCGCGGCCAGGGATCGAGCGCGAGGGCGAGGGACTGGGCGACGGCTTCGCCCAGATCGATCGCATCGCCGTCCGTCGGCAGCACGTCGAGCGCGTCGGATTCAAGTTCCAGCTCCTCTCCGCTCTCGTCCGCCGGTTCGAAGCGAAGGGCCAGATCCTCTTCCACATGGGCTGGCACGGGTTCGCCCGACACCACGCAGGTCTGCACCACGTCTGCCACCATCCGGCCCGTCAGCGCTGCGCCGTCGCGGCTGCGGCTGACATCGAGCCAGGCTTCCAGCCGCCCGATCGATTGCAGCCCGAAGCGCGCGGCAAGCGCCGCGCGGGCGGCTTCACCGGCGACCAGATGATGGGGCTGCGGCCGGGGCGACAGCTTTGCCAGCGCCACGACATGGGAGAAATCGCGCGTCGTCATGGGATGCGCCCTTCCAGAAGGTGGGGAACAGGGGTTGCGCCGATCCGGGCGGAGAGGTCGCGCACGGCGTCGGCGAGCGCCGCCGCCGCGCCGTCGGGCGCTTCGCCGCGATAGACATTCCGGGCCAGCGCATCCGCCAGCGCCTGCGGCGGAGCCGCCTCTGCCAAAGCCTCGCGATAGGCGCCGAGACGGCCGCCGAGCGCCCCCATCATGCGGCCCATATGCTTGCCGATCACCATGTCGCCGATCCCGATGTCGCGCAGGGAGCCATCCATATCCTCAACGAATCGTTCGGTGAGGGCCGCCTGTTCCCGGCGAAGATCCAGCCTTTCCAGCCGGATGAGGACGAGGCTGGTGACGAGGGCGACCATGTCGAAGCGGCCGTCGATGCTGTCTGCCACCTGGTGGCGGGTGTAATAGAGGGGGTCGCGCGCGGTTTGCGTGATCCAGGCCCACAGCGGCGTGAGCGGCGGGGCGGGCGGGTTCAGCAGGCGCTTCAGAAAGGACATTCACGGGTTCCTGGGCCATGCGGGGCGCCGGGCCCATGCGACGAGCCGACGCCCGCTTGCTTGCAAGGGCGGCATCGGCAGCGCATATGACGCCGCGAGACGCCGCTATCAAGCGGCAGAGATGTGATGCCCGGAGAGCCGATGCGCCGACCCCTTCCCAGACAGGCCCTTTTCCTGCTGCCTGCCCTTGCCCTGTTCGCCACCGGTTGCGCCAACCGGCAGATGCAGAACAACCAGGGTTATATCGCGGACGAGGAACTGGCGAGTTCCGTGCAGCCGGGCGTGGACAACCGGCAATCGGTGGAAAAGGCGCTGGGCCGGCCCACGCTGGAAAGCCAGTGGGACCCGAATGTCTGGTATTATGTGTCGCGCAACACGCGGCAGCTGGCCTTCGCCCGGCCGGTGCCCAAGGACCAGCGCGTGATCATCGTGCGCTTCGCCGCCGACGGATCGGTCGCTTCGGTGGACCGGCGCGGGCTGGAGCAGGTGGCGAACATCAGCCCCAACGCCGACAAGACGCCGACGCTGGGCCGGGAAGCGACGCTGCTGGAAGACCTGTTCGGCAATATCGGCACCGTGGGCGCAGCGCCCGGGGGCGGAGGCGGGCCGCAGTAACGCGGCCCGGAATTGCCGCTGCAAACGAAAGGGGCCGGAGGATCTGATCCTCCGGCCCCTTCGCTTTCCGGTTACGGCCTCAGCCGTGGGCGAGCGCCGCCAGCAACAGCAGCGCCACGATGTTCGAGATCTTGATCATCGGGTTCACCGCCGGGCCGGCCGTATCCTTGTAGGGATCGCCCACGGTGTCGCCGGTGACCGCCGCCTTGTGGGCTTCGGATCCCTTGCCGCCGTGGTGGCCGTCCTCGATATACTTCTTGGCGTTGTCCCAGGCGCCGCCGCCCGATGTCATCGAGATGGCGACGAAGATGCCCGAGACGATCACGCCCAGCAGCAGCGCGCCCAGCGCGGCGAAGCCGTTGGCCTGCCCCGCGACCGCGGTGATGATGAAGTAGATCAGGATGGGCACCACCACCGGCAGCAGCGAGGGGATGATCATCTCCTTGATGGCGGCCTGGGTGACGAGGCCCACGGTGCGGGCGTAATCGGGCTTGGAGGTGCCGGCCATGATGCCGGGGTTGGTGCGGAACTGCTGGCGCACTTCCTCAACCACGGCGCCCGCCGCGCGACCAACCGCCGTCATCCCCATGGCGCCGAAGATGTAGGGCAGCAGCGCCCCGATCAGCAGGCCGACGATGACATAGGGGTTGTTGAGCGAGAAGTTCACCGAGAGATCGGCGAAATATTTCTCCAGATCGGCGGTGTAGGCGCTGAACAGCACCAGCGCCGCAAGGCCGGCGGAGCCGATGGCATAGCCCTTGGTGACGGCCTTGGTGGTGTTGCCAACCGCATCCAGCGCGTCGGTGCGTTCCCGCACCTCGCCCTCGAGGCCCGCCATTTCGGCGATGCCGCCGGCGTTGTCGGTGACGGGGCCATAGGCATCGAGTGCGACGACCATGCCGGCGAGCGCCAGCATCGAGGTGGCGGCGAAGCCGATGCCGATCACGCCTGCGAACTGGTAGGCGATGATCATGCCCGCGCAGATGACGAGCGTGGGCAGCGCAGTCGCCTCGAGGCTGACGGCGAGGCCCTGGATGATGTTGGTGCCGTGGCCGGTTTCCGACGCCTTGGCGATGGAACGGACCGGGCGATAGTTGGTGCCGGTGTAATATTCGGTGATCCACACCATCAGGCCGGTGACGGCCAGACCCACCATCATCGACCAGAACAGGTCCATGGGCGTGAAGCCGCCGGAGCCGTCAGCCGCCTGGCCGCCGACAACCGCCGTCATGTCGGGGAAGATCAGCATGGTGGCGATGTAGAGCGCCGGGATGGAGGCGACCGCCGACACGATGAAGCCCTTGTAGAGCGCGCCCATGATGTTCTTCGACGAGCCGAGCTTCACGAAATAGGTGCCGAGGATCGAGGTGAGGATGCACACGCCCCCCGCCAGCAGCGGCAGCGCCATCAGCTGGCCGAGATATTGGCCGCCCACCAGAAGCGCCGTCAGCACCATCGTGGCGCCCACGGTGACGACATAGGTTTCGAAGAGGTCGGCCGCCATGCCGGCGCAATCGCCGACATTGTCGCCGACATTGTCTGCGATCACGGCGGGGTTGCGGGGGTCATCTTCCGGGATTCCGGCTTCCACCTTGCCGACGAGGTCGGCGCCGACGTCTGCGGCCTTGGTGAAGATGCCGCCGCCAAGGCGGGCGAAGATGGAGATGAGCGAGGCGCCGAGCGCGAGGCTGACGAGGCTGTCGATCACCACGCGGTCGTCCACGGCGAAGCCGAGCTGCCGGGTGAGGACGAAGAAATAGCCCGCGATGGCGAGCAGCGCGAGGCCCGCGACCAGCAGGCCGGTGACGGCCCCAGCGCGGAAGGCGAGCGTGAGGCCCGATTGCAGCCCCTGCCGCGCGGCTTCCGCGGTGCGGACATTGGCGCGAACCGAGATGTTCATGCCGATGAAGCCGGTGACGCCGGACAGCAGCGCGCCGATCAGGAACCCGACCGCCGGATAGATGCCGAAGAACAGGTAAACCAGCACCAGCGCGACCACGCCGACGACGGCGATGGCGCTGTACTGCTTCCTGAGATAGGCGCCGGCGCCTTCCTGGATGGCGGCGGCGATTTCCTGCATGCGCGGGTTGCCCGCCGGTGCGGCGAGCACCTGTCGCGTGGTCAACAGGCCATAGAGCACGGCCAACAGGCCGCACAGGATGGCGATCAAGACAAAATCCATCAGTCCCCTACCCTTTATTATCTGGGGCGCGCCCCCTCCCCAGGGATCGCGCCGGTTACGGGCCCTCCGACCAGATGCATCCCGAGGATGGGTCCGGCGAGTAGCGGGGTTGTGGCACCGAGGATGCCTGCGCGCAACCCGTCGCGCGGCGCGGGCGGCTCAGCGATGTTGATAGCCCAGCCGGGCGGGCGCGGCCCCGTCCAGCAGCAACCCCGCGCCGGGGCAAAGCGCGCCGATGCGGCTGACGGGCGTGCGGGCGGCGGCAGCCGCCGCCGCGACATCGGCGCGCGCCGATGCGGGCGCCGCGAACAGCAGTTCATAATCGTCGCCCATGGCGGCGAGGTCGTTGACGGGGACGCCCGTTCCGCGCGCCGCATCGCTGAGCGGGATGGCGGCCGATTCCAGCCGGACGGCGAGGCCCGACGCCGCGCCAAGGCGGGCGGCATCGATGAGCAGGCCATCCGACACGTCCATCGCGGCGCTGGCGAGGCCCCGGAGGGCAAGGCCGAGGGCAAGGCGCGGGACGGGGCGGCGATAGCGTTTCAGCAGGGCCGCCTTGCCGGACAGGTCGGCCGCGACGGACAGACCCTGCGCCACCCGGAGGCCCAGCCCGGCATCGCCGATCGTGCCCGACACCCAAAGATCATCGCCCCCGGCCGCGCCGCCGCGGGACAGGGCGCTGCCGGGCGGCAGCTGGCCGAGCGCCGTCAGCGACAGCACGCTGGCGGGGCCGGAGCGGATCGTGTCTCCGCCCAGCAGCGGCGTTCCGTGCGCGTCGAGGCATTGCATCAGCCCCGTTAGAAGCGCTCCGGCCCAGTCG
>ERZ1645185.1083-NODE-1083-length-11286-cov-4.070697_pt1 | contig 11286 bp, 10 predicted proteins | sample MGYA00575351_ERZ1645185 | MGnify/ENA primary metagenome ERZ1645185 (study PRJEB40838, sample SAMN11284767) | freshwater sediment metagenome | isolation source: river sediment | host: Sediment | place: India: Jana village, Kanpur | collected 2015-12-17 ... | reverse complement strand
CCTGACGGGTGAGGCCGGGGTGGGCAAGACCGCCGTCGTCGAGGGGTTTGCCCAGCGTCTGGCGCGCGGCGACGTGCCGCCCAGCCTGCGCGGGGTCGAGTTGCACATGCTGGATATCGGGCTGATGCAGGCCGGGGCCAGCGTGAAGGGTGAGTTTGAAAAGCGCCTGAAGTCGGTGATCGATGCGGTGCAATCGTCGGATGTGCCGATTATCCTCTTCATTGACGAGGCGCATACCCTGATCGGGGCCGGGGGCGCGGCTGGCACCGGCGATGCCGCGAACCTTCTGAAACCTGCGCTTGCGCGCGGCGAGTTGCGCACCATCGCCGCGACAACCTGGGCCGAATACAAGGAGCATATCGAGAAGGACCCCGCCCTGACCCGCCGCTTTCAGGTGGTCAAGGTCGAGGAGCCCGCCGAGGAGATCGCCATCCGCATGCTGCGCGGCATTGCAGGCGTGCTGGAGACCCACCATCAGGTCGAGATCCTCGACGAAGCGCTGGAGGCTGCGGTCCGCCTCTCGCATCGCTATATTCCCTCGCGCCAGTTGCCCGACAAGGCGATCAGCCTGCTTGATACCGCCTGCGCCCGCGTGGCCGTCAGCCAGCACGCCACCCCCGCCGAGGTCGAGGACATCACCCGCCGCCAGCAGGCGCTGGAGATCGAATCCGCGATCATCGAACGCGAGGGGCAGGTGGGGATCGACGTGACCGCCCGCCGCGCCGAGGTCGAGGCCGCCCGCGCCACCGCCGACGCCGAACTGGCCGAGGCGACAATCCGCTGGGAGGCGGAGAAGGCGCTGGTTGCCGATATCCTGTCGCTGCGGTCCTCTCTGCGCGGTGCGGGTGCGGCGGTGGATGAAACCGGCAGTGCAGGCGACCTGCCGCCTGCCGAGGAGGAGACGCCCGCGCCCACGCCTGAGGATCGGGCTGCGATGCTGTCGGACCTGCGCGCCCGCATGGCGGAACTGGCATCGGTGCAGGGTGAGCGCCCGCTGATCCTGCCTTCGGTTGATCGGGGCGCGGTGGCGTCGGTCGTGCAGGACTGGACCGGCATCCCCACGGGCCGGATGCTGACCAGCCAGACCGAGCGCGCCCTTGGGCTTGCCTCGCTGCTGTCCGAGCGGGTGGTCGGGCAGGATCACGCGATGGAGATGATCGCCGCTCGCATCCAGACCTCATACGCGGGGCTTGGCGCGCCGGAAAAACCCATCGGGGTGTTCCTCCTTTGCGGCCCGTCGGGCGTGGGCAAGACCGAAACCGCGCTGGCACTGGCCGATGCGCTGTACGGCGGCGAGCAAAACCTCATCTCCATCAACATGAGCGAGTTTCAAGAGGCCCATACCGTCAGCACGCTGAAGGGCGCCCCCCCCGGCTATGTGGGCTACGGCAAGGGTGGCATCCTGACCGAGGCGGTGCGCCGCAGACCCTATTCCGTCATCCTGCTCGACGAGGTCGAGAAGGCCCATCCCGACGTGCACGAGATCTTTTTTCAGGTCTTTGACAAGGGGATGATGGACGACAGCGAAGGGCGGCGGATCGATTTTCTGAACACGCTGATCCTGCTGACCTCGAACGTGGGTTCGGACGAGATCATGGCCATGACCGATGCGGGACGCGCGCCCGCCGAGCAGGACGACTTGACTGCGGCCCTGCGCGCGCCGCTGCTGCGGGTCTTTCCGGCGGCCCTATTGGGCCGTGTCGTGACGATCCCGTATTATCCCCTTTCGGACGCGATGATCGAGGCGATCGCCGGGCACAAGCTGCGCGGCATTGCCCGCCGCCTGCGCGCAGGCCACGGGGCGGAACTGGAGATCGGCGAGGGCGTGATGGAGACGATCAAGTCGCGTTGCACCGAAGTTGAATCCGGCGGGCGCATGATCGATGCGATCCTGACCAACACGCTTCTGCCCGAGCTGAGCCGGCAGGTGCTGAACCGCAAGCTTGACGGAAGCACCCTTGGTCGGGTGCGCGTCACCGGCGGGCCGGGCGGCTTTGGCTATGACTTCATCGACGAGGAGGAGGGCGGCAATGGATGACGGCTTTCCACGTCTGCTGGCGCAAGCCATGTCGGCAACGCTTGTGGGCTTTGATGCCGGGGGCCAGCCGCTTGTCTCCCGCGCGGGCGGCCCGGTCGAGCCTGCGGCCTCGCTGATCCCGGTCAGTCCGGCGATGACCGGCCGGGAGGTCGCGGTGCTGCCCTTTGGCGGAACCGGCGTTCGGCTTTTGCTGATCGGCCTGTTGCAGCCCCCCGCCGTGATGGTCGAGGCCGATGGCGCGACACAGGTGATCAACGCCCGCGACGCACTGACGCTCCGCTGCGGCAAGGCCTCTATCACGCTGACCGCCGAGGGCCGCGTCACGATCCGCGGCACCGACATCCTGACCCGCGCCGAGGGCGCCAACCGCGTTCAGGGCGCAAGCGTGCAGTTGAACTGACGGGGGGTCACAGCCGCTCGACCAGCGGATTCTCGGCCTCCAGCCCATTGGCGAAGGCCGCCACCCTTGCGCGCTCGCGCGCCTCATCATACCGGCCAAGGTCACCCAGAAAAAGCCGCGACACTGGCGGGCGATAGACCATCCTTGGATCCAGCGGATCAAAGTCGGGATCGTCGCCCTGTGTACTCGGCACGGTGGCAAGCGCGACCAGCGCCCGTTCGAACCAGTCGGCAAAGGGGTCGCGGTCGGCGAAGATGATCTGGCAATACATCAACAGCCAGTCCGGACGCATACCCACCACCGGGCTTTCGTGAAGGCAGAAGATCGCGTCGTTCAGCAGGGTGATGACCATGGACAGAACGCCCCGGTAAGGGCCAGCCCATTCCTCGGCATCGACTTCCCAGTAGATCGGGAAATGCGTGTCCGAGAATGTGGTCCAAGCGGCGCCAAGCTGCTGCTCGGTCGAGTGGTCAATATCATGGTGGTGCAGCGCCGCGAAAAGCCATTCGCCAAGGCCAATCGCCAGTGCGAGCTTCGCCGCATCACTCAGCGCCTCGATGTCGTCCTCGCGACCGGTGGCATAGTCCTGATAGGCATCGAACACGTTCCAGTCGTCCCACGGATAATCCAGCCGTGCAATGGCCGGAGCCTGTGCCAGAAGGGCGTCAAAGTTCATCGCAGCACCCCATAGGCTTCGTCGGGGTCGGGCGCGCGGGAGACATAGGGGTTGGCAGCCCAGTCGATTGCCGCGATTTCTGCCCTGAAGCGTGTGGCGGCCTCACCCGCATCCAAGGTCGAAACCAGCGCCGCGCGTGGTACCGGATGGCCCCAATAGGGCGCGACATAGGCGCGGATTTCCGCGGCGGTCGGCTCGTCGTTGTCCAGCCTGGTCAGCCCCTCGCGCGGGCGGTGGGCCAGATAGCGGACGTTGTGGCAGGCCTCATCCAGCCAGAGGTCGAAGGCCGGGCGATGGGCCTTGTCCAGCAGGTGCCGCAGCAGATGCGCCAAGTGATAGAGGTCGCGCATCGGCGGCACCTTGTTGTCGGCCCAGCGACCGGGAAGCACGCAGACCATCGACAGCCAGCGGAACTTGCGAAAGGCTGAGAGGACCTTGGGCGCCTCTGGTACCTTTTCTTCAAGGATTGGTCCGAAGTCCACGCTTTGTGGGGCGCACATGAAGGCCAGTGCAGCATCGGAAACGTGGCCCAGAGTGGAGATATCCATCAGATGGGAAAACCGTGCTGCGCCCCAGAGAGCCAGACCCGACGCCAACGCGAAGCAGCCGCAGGAATTGATGTCGCCAAACTTTGCCATCAAGCGCGTTGCACCTTCAAGCTGACCAACGTGGTCAAGAGTTCCGTTCCAGACAAAGCGGTCGCCCGCCAGCGGCACTTCGCGGGGAATATAGTCGGGAAACTCCAACTCGGCCTCCTATGTGGATCAGTCGCAGTAACCCAGATCCTTGGGACTTTTGGGTTTGGCGGGATCGCCATGGCAGATCTTGATTTCGATACAGCCAGAGCCGGGATTGCTGGCGGAATCCACCTTGCACAGCAGCTTCTTGCAGGCATCACAGGCGTCCTGTGAAGTTTCGGGTGGTCTTGGTGTCGTCCAGTCGATCGCCAGCAGCAACTTACCCCCGGCCGGATTGGGCGCACCGGGCTTGAAGAGATCCTCGATGATCCGCGACTCCGTATGGGTCGGATGCGCCCCTCCACGTTTGTCGGAACGCGATTCCGCATAGGTATGGCCGCCACAGGCCTTGCTCGGCTTGCGTCCCCCCGCGGCGGTCGGCTTCTTCAGCGGCATCCCCTTCGACATGCCGGAATAGCGCCGGTTCACCAGACTGCGTGAGCAGGCACGTACGACGGATGATCCGCCGCCCGGTGCAGTGAATACTCCATGCGTGATCGTCGCCTTGGCGGCTGCGTCTTTGTAGTTTTCACGTGTGCTCGGCGCGCGGTCCTTGTCTCGGCTACGCTTGCGCAGGTCCTTGCGCACGGCCTCGTTCGCGGTTTGCAGTCTTTCGCATTTTGCCTGACCTGCGCGTGCACCAATTGCGGCTGAGGCAATGCTCATGCCAACCGCCCCATTCGTCGTGTTCATATGGTTGGTGGTGGTCAGGTCCATCAGCCTTTCCGCCCCGCTGCCCTCGAACATCACGTCAAAGGAATAGGCCGCGAACTTCAGCGGGCCGGTGATCTTGTGGCTGACCACGCCCGCGCCAAGGCCGTTGGTTGCGGGCTCATCCCCGGTGATCTTGCTGTATTTCGAGGCGTTCTTCTTGCCCGCCTCCTTGCCGCCCACGAAAACCGACGAACATCCGTCGGTCGTATCTGACGCCATGCCGAAGTTCGGATAAGGGATCGGCACCGGCCCCGCAGGTGGTGGGGGAGGTGAGAGGCAGACATCAGGGAAAGCCGCGATCGTCTTGTTGGGCGTGGCCTTGCCCGAAACCTCGCGACCATTGGCGAAAACATTGCTCATACTGGGCCCCCGCGCATCTCCAGCGTCATGGCGACGCGCGCGCCGTCATCTTCGCCGGCGAAGGCCAGTGCCCGGCCCTGGGGCAGGCGCCCCTGCCGTCCGGCCTCGAACGCCCAGCCCAATTGGACGGGCATCAGCGCGGCACCGATCTCTCCCAGGCCCTCGATGACGTTCCAGTGCTCGGCGTAGCCGCGCGGGCGGCGGCTTGCGTTTTCAGGCGGGGCGCGGTCGATGCGCATGGTGGCGATGGCGGCCTCCTTGAACTTGAAATGTTCCCCGTTCAGATCGCCGAGCAGACAGGGAATGTCGAAGAAGTCACGACCGGAGGCGGTGACGGCTGCGCGCATCGCGGTGGTCAGGCCCGCGCCGGTGACTGCCGCCTCGCGCGATCCGCCGTCGCGGCCGGGTTCCTGCCCCGCCCCCATGCCGGTGATCGCAAGTTCGGGGCCATTGCGCGCGCCACTGCGCATCACGAGAAGCGCCGCCGCCGCCTCTCCGGGGATGAAGCCCGAGCTGTTGGCGGCGCAGAACAGCCGTCCCTGCGCCAGATAGGCGTCAACCAGCCCCTGCCGGATGAAGCTTTCGACCCCCACGAGGATCTGCAGCGGATAGCGGTCGATCTGGGCGCTCGCACGTGCCACCAGATGCGGCAGGCCGACGCGCCCTGCGGCGATGACGCCGCTGCCCGGTGGCAGGGGGCGACCCAAGCGCCGCTCGATCCCGGCCAGAAGCCGTGCCTCGGGATCGGGCGGGCTGGTCGGGCGATGGCGGGGAGGGGCGGCGACAAGGATCGGCACCTCGGCCGTCCTGCGACGTAAGGCAGGGGGCAGGGCGCCGACTTGCGCCAGACATTCCTCGATCACCGGCACGGCAAGTTCGGGCAGGAAGTCCGGCCCCGTCCACCATTGATGCGCGGCCACCCGGAACAAGGGCAGCCCCGCGTCGCCCGTCGCATCCCACAGCGCCCCGGTTTCCGAGGCGATCATCCGCGTGCGCAGCCCTGCGACGGTTGATGGCCCATCGGGGCCAAGCGCGCTCCAGATCCCGTAGCCGATGACCGACAGGCCGGGGCAGGTGCCGATGGCGGGGGCGGCGTCAGCCATGGCTGGCCTCCGCTGCCGTGATGGCGATGCGGGTGAACTCGAACAGGTCCCGTTCTGCCGTCAGGCGGGCGCGGTAGGTCAGGGTCACGCGGTCCTGTTCCGGCAGGAAAAGCACGGTATCGAGATCGGCGATACGCGGCGTGATGCGGCCCGACCTACGCTCATATCCCGCGACGACCTGCAGATGCGGCAGGTGGGTCGCGATGCGCCCGCGCGGCGAGAGGTTCACCAGCTCGACCGGCTCGCCGCCGCGCGGTGCGGTGACCTGCTGATCCAGCGCCGCCGACTGGAAATAGCGGTCGTCGAAATCATCGGGCAGAAAGGGCATCCGCTCGGCCGTCCAGCGGTCGTCATAGGTGCCCGCGAACTGCCGACGGGGCAGCCAGGCGCGCCCGACCGGTCCAAAGGCCATCGGACGGCAAGGGCCGGTCGGCGTTGCGGCCTCATCCCCCCATTCGGCGGTCAGGGCCAGCGGCTTGCCCTCAAGGTCGCTCTGCAACGGGTAGAACCCGGTGCCACAGGGGTTTTCGGGGTGGTACTCGACCCGCTCGGGGTCCGCAGGTGCCCGGTCAATACCGCCAAAGGCCACGTCATAGCCGATGGGCTGGCTGGTGAAGGGCCGCTTGTCCGAGGGGCGGAACCCCGTGGGCCGGCGCAGCCAGATCCGTGCGCCATGCACCATGAAGCGCTTGGACCACTGCCCGAGGCGGATGCCCACGCCAAGTTCCGTCACCGGGCGTCCGCCGGGTGCATGGGCCCGACCGTGGCAGAGCACATCGCAAAAGGGTTTTCGCGCCGCAAAATCGGTCTCGAACACGGGCGCATCGGTGGCGGGATCGGGGCCAAACACATCCGCCTCGGTAAGGGGCAGCGGCTCCTCGGCGGGCAGGCAGGGCGCGCCGGGCTCGGTGGGCAGCACAAAGGTCGCCTTCACCACAGTCACGGCCTGTTCATGCCCCTTGCGGTCGAAGGCGAGGATGAATTGCGCGGGCCAGGGGGTGCGGTTGTCCAGCATCATGCCCCCGCCTATGGTCGTGCGAAGCCGCGCGGGGCCAGCCGCACGGGGGCACGGTGGTTGGGCAGTGGCGCCTCGGGGCTTCGGCAGGCGATCTCCAGCGCCCATGCGCGCAGATCAAGCTGGCTGCGATGGGCGGCATCATTCGGCAGGTCCGGCGGTGCGGGATGGGTCCAGGCGGCAAGGCCCAGAAGCAGACGCTCCCCCGACGCCATCCGCGTGGCGCGCGGGGCCAGCCAGTCGCGGATACGGTCGGGGTCTGGCCAGTAGAGGTGACTGTCGATGAACCGCTCCACCGGATCGGCGGGGCCATCGTCCGGCTCTTCGGGGAACTGCGCAAGCTCAAGATTCTCGGCCCCCATGCGCGCACCGGTGATCTGGCAAAAGGCGGCACCGGCAATCCGGGTCTGCACCGGGTCGGACATGAGGGTGATCAGCCCGTTCAGCAATTCGACGTCGCCAAGGGCGGCACATGCGACGATGCTCCACCGTCGCATGCGGGGGTCGCGCGACAGGGCGGCAATCAGGGCGCGCGCCTCGGATCTGGGCAGGATCAGCGGCAGCAGTTCCGCAGCCTGCCGGGCCTGATCGGCGGGACAGGCGGGCGTCAGCCTTTCAGCCAGTGCCGTGGGCGCAGCCCCCCGGTCGCCCAACAGGGCTGCGGCCCGTGCGGCGGCAATTCCCACCTCGGATGCGATCCGGCGTTGCAGATGGGGCAACAGGTCCACGCGGCCCAACTCTCCGGCAAGATTGGCGGCATGGGTCGCAACCTGCGGGTCGGGATGGGCGATCAACGGGGCCAGCGCCGCGCCCGGATCGGCACGCAACTGGCGGCATGCCACCAACCCTGCCGCCGCGGCAACGGGATCGGCTGCGTCAAGCCAGCGCCGCAGCCTTGGCGCAATCAGAGCAGGCGGCAGCATGGCGGCGGCAAGGCCGATGGGTTCTGCCGCCGCCATGGTCAAAGCGGGATCGGGCAGAAGCTGCGCAAGCTCTGCCCCGGCACGCAGGCGAAGGGCAAGCGCGGCCGCGACATGCAACTCGCCCCGATTTGCGCGGGAATCCGCAGTGGCAAGCCCCTCCAGCGCAAGGTCCAGCGCCACGGGACCGGCCAGTGCCAGCGCCTCAACATGCGCGGACAGGCGATCCTCAAGATCATAGAGGTCGACCATCCGATGCGCGGGCGAATCCTGCGCCAGCGGCCATTGCGCCGCCAGAAAGGCCGCATTCTCGCAGTGCAGACGCAGAACCCGAAGGTTCAGGATCGGTGCGTTCACGGTCATTTCCGGCATCCTTGCGCAGGAAGCGGGCCAAATCGGGCAGATGGGTCAAGGGGCGCTGCGGGCCGGATGGCCCGGCGGCATCAGTAATTGTCGGCGCGTGCAGACCGGGTTGTCGGGACCTTGGTGGGCGCGGGCGCGGCAGATGGCTTGCTGCCATAGCTTTGCGAGGGTTCGGGCACACATCCCGCAGCCATAGAAATCAGTGCCAGGGTCAAGCCAGTCTTCAAAAGGATCAGTCGTCTCTTCATGGGTGGACTCCTGAAAGAATGCCACAAAACGACGCGTTTAAAACACTTAGAGCCTAGACCCATTGCCCGATCGGATCAAGTATTCGCCAAAGGCCGGGCCATAGTTCACCGTCCAGCGCGGCACCCATTTCTGATGCACCCGGCGCCAGCGTTCTCGCAGGTAGGCCGGCCAGTCGCAGCCGGTCAGGCTGGTGGCAACCATCGCGGGGCCGGGCAGATGTTCCACCGGACTGCCCGTGGCAAAGAGCGCACGCGGATCGTCGCTCGTGGTCAGAAAGACCGTCCGCCACGGTCGCCGACCGCCATGGTCGCGGATGGCACGCAGGACACGATCGGGCGCGGCATCGAGCAGTGTGACCAGCACCACCGGGCGCCCCTCGGACGGCCATTGCTGCATGATGCCCACAGAAGGGGGCTCATTGTCGCCCGGTTTGCCGCCCAGCCAGAACATTGCTGCCTCCATGCCGAAAGCCGGTCTATAGTCGGGGTGTCGCCCCTTGCCACGCTGCGGACAGAATAGATGACTCGCGCGGAAACCGACATCCTGTTCCTTGCCGATCCCCGCTTTCCGGGCGGCACCTCGACGGCGCTGATCGCCGAGATGGATGCGCTGCACCGCGCCGGGCTTTCGGTTCGGCTGGGCATGGTGCTGTCAGGCATGCTGGGCGGGCCGCAGGTCATGCACCCCGGTATCGCCGCCCGGATTGCCGCCGGGCAGGTGACGCTGCACGATGTCACCCGGCCGGTGCGCGCACGGATCGCCCTCTTGCACCATCCGCGCCTTTTTGAGCAGCTTCCGGCCGCCCCTCTCGATGTGGTGGCCGATGTGGCCGTGCTGGTGCTGCATCATCCGCCCTTTGATGGCGAAGGGCACGCCGAATATGACTTGCCGCATGTCATCGCCAACCTGACCGAGGTTCTGGCCACCGATGTTCTGCTGGCCCCGGTCGGCCCGCAGGTGCGTGATCAGCTGAGCCCGGCGATCACACTGGGACACACCGTTCTGCCCGACTGGTCGAACATCCTTGACCCTGAGGGCCTGCCCTTTCAACCGCGCAGTCCCGACCCGTCACGCATCATCATCGGTCGCCATTCGCGCCCGCACCTTTCCAAGTTCCCCGACACGCGTGACGAGGCCTGCCTTGCCTATCCCGACCGGCCCGAGGTGCGGGTGCGGATGCTGGGTGCGGGCCCCGAGATCGCGCGGCATTATGCGCCTCTGCCTGCGGGTTGGCAGCTTCTGGGCTTTGGGGCAGAGCGGGTCCCTGATTTTCTCGCAACGCTCGACGCTTATGTCTATTACCACAGCCGCCGCTGGATCGAGGCTTTTGGCTATGGCATTGCCGAGGCGATGGCGACCGGCCTGCCGGTGATCCTGCCGCCGCAGTTTCAGCCGACCTTCGGACCCGGCGCGCTTTATGCCCCGCCCGAAGGGGTCTGGCCGCTGCTCGACCGGCTGGCCCGCGACCCCGATGCCCATGCCGCGCAGGCGCGGGTCGCCCGGGCCGAGGTGACGGGGCGTTTCGGGCCTGAGCGGTTGCTGCCAAGGCTGCGCGCCCTGGACCCCGACCTCGGGCGCAGTCCCGTGCGCGCTGCGAGGGCAGAGGGGCAGGGGCGGCGCGTGCTGTTTGTCACCTCGAACGGCGTGGGGTTGGGCCACCTGACCCGCGCCCTGGCGATCGCGCGGAACCTGCCGCCCGGTACCGAGGCTGCCGTCCTGACCATGAGCCGCGCCTACAGGCTGGCGATCGAGGCGGGGCTTCCCACGCAGTTCATTCCGCATCACCGGTTGACGGGTGCCGATCCCACGGCCTGGAACACTGCCCTTGCCGCCGAGGTGGGCGACGTCATCGCCTTCTTCCGGCCTGACGCCCTGGTCTTTGATGGCAACGTCCCCTACGGCGGCCTGCTGGCTGCGCTCGAACGGCATCCGTGGGTCAAGCTGATCTGGGTGCGCCGCGCGCTCTGGAGCCCGGTGAATGAGTCACACGCAGCCACGCAGCGCCGCTTTGACATGGTGATCGAACCCAAAGAGCTGTCGGCCCGCTTTGACCGTGGCCCGACCAGCGGCGCGACGGGGGTCAGCCATGTCGCGCCGATCCTTGCCGTTGAGCCGGATGAGAGGCTGCCCGCCGATGCGGCGCGCGACGCGCTTGGCTTGCCACGCGAGGGGGTCGTTGTTGCACTGATGCTGGGCGCGGGCACGAACTTTGACCTTCGCGAGATCCGCGCGCGCCTGATCGACCGGCTGGCCGCGCGCCCTGATGTGACCGTGGTAGAGCTGCTGCCGCCGATCCGGGAGGCAACGGAGCCCGCCCCACCACAGGTGCGCCAGCTTGAGGAGTACCCGGCTTTCCGCTTCAGCCGCGCGTTTGATGCGATGATCGCCGGGGCGGGCTACAACACCTTCCACGAGAACATGCTGGGTGCCATCCCCACGCTCTTTGTGCCCAATGAGGCCGAGGAGATGGACCTGCAAATCCTGCGCGCCCGGCACGCCACCTCTATCGGCTGCGCCCGGATGCTGCGCGCCGATGATGCCATCGGGCTGGATGCCGAGCTTGCCGCGCTGCTCGATCCCGACGTCAGGGCGCGGATGGTTGACCGCATGGCGCGTCTGCCGCAGGCGACAGGTGCCGCCGATGCCGCCCGGCTGATCCATGACCTGTGCCACGCCGTGCGCACAGCCGATGTCGCACGCCTTTTTTGACC
>ERZ1645185.1082-NODE-1082-length-11286-cov-9.319206_pt1 | contig 11286 bp, 10 predicted proteins | sample MGYA00575351_ERZ1645185 | MGnify/ENA primary metagenome ERZ1645185 (study PRJEB40838, sample SAMN11284767) | freshwater sediment metagenome | isolation source: river sediment | host: Sediment | place: India: Jana village, Kanpur | collected 2015-12-17 ... | reverse complement strand
CCCGCCGCCATCAGCCGCGCGATCAGGCCCAGCTTGCCGTCGGTCCCGATGATCTCGCGCTCGTTCTGCAGGCCGTCCCGCGCGCCGACTTCGACCACTTCAACCGGCCTCATGGCTTCCTCCTCGCCCCGCAATCATCCAACTCGATTGTATACAATGGCCGATATTGGCTATAGGACCGCCCGCAAGCAGCGGCAAGCAGACAGATGGAAAGGCTCAGGCAATGGCACAAGGGGCGCTCGACGGTCTCAGGCTGATCGAGATGGGGCAGCTGATCGCCGGTCCCTTCTGCGGCCAGCTGATGGCCGATCACGGCTGCGAAGTCATCAAGATCGAGCCGCCGCGGCGCGCCGGAGACGCCGCAGAAGGGGATCCGATGCGCCAGTGGGGCCGGGGCAAGCCCGTCTGGTTCCCCGTCGTCGGCCGCAACAAGAAGACGATCACGCTGAACCTGCGCGACGCGCGCGGCCAGACGCTGCTGAAGCGGCTGGTGGCGCGCTCAGATTTCCTGCTGGAAAACTTTCGCCCCGGCACCATGGAGAAATGGGGCCTCGGCTATGAGTCGCTCTCGGCGGGCAATCCCGGCCTCATCATGATCCGCGTGTCCGGCTATGGGCAGACGGGGCCTTATGCCCCCCGTGCGGGCTATGGCTCCATCGGGGAGGCGATGGGCGGCATCCGCAACCTCGCCGGCGATCCGTCGTCTCCGCCCAGCCGGGTCGGGCTGTCGATCGGCGATTCGCTGGCCGCCACCTTCGCCTGCCTGGGCGCGATGATGGCGCTGCACCACCGCCACCGCACGGGGCAGGGCCAGGTCGTCGATTCGGCCATCTACGAAGCGGTGCTGGCGATGATGGAATCGACCGTGCCCGAATATAGCGAGGCGGGCTTCATCCGGGAGCGGACGGGATCGATCCTCCCCGGCATCGCGCCGTCGAACGCCTACCCCTGCGCCGACGGCGACATCCTGATCGGCGCCAACCAGGACAGCGTGTTCATCCGCCTGTGCAAGGCCATGGGGCGCCCGGAACTTGCCACCGATCCGCGCTATGCCAGCCATGTCGCGCGCGGCGAGAATCAGGCCGAGCTCGACGCCCTCATCGCAGGCTGGACGCGCCCGCAGACCTCTGCCGGGGTGCTGGCCGCGATGGAGGCGCATGGCGTGCCGGCGGGCAAGATCTTCCGCGCGCCCGACATGATGGCGGATCCGCATTTCGCCGCGCGGGAGGCGCTGGTGAAGGTGGCGCACCCGGAATTCGCCAATCTGGTGATGCAGAATGTGTTCCCGAAGCTGTCGGAAACGCCCGGCAAGGTGAACTGGCCCGGCCCGTCGCTGGGCGCGTTCAACCATCAGGTCTATCAGGACATGCTGGGCCTGTCCGACGGGGAGATCGCGGAGCTGACGCGCGAGGGCGTGATCTGACTCACAGATCCGCCCGCTGCGGGCCGGCAGCGGGCGGATTGCGGCCGGTTGCTCCGGCTTCTTGAATTCGGGAAATCAGATCGCGGCGGCGCGGCGCATCTGCATCTGGGCCCGGCGGGCGTCTGCGCCCTGCACCTTCATCGCCAGCTCCATCTCCGCGATGTCGATCCGGCGGGCGCGGGCCTCCACCCAGCCGCGGCCGAATGCGGCAGCCCAGCCCAGCAGGGCGACAGCCGCGCCGAACGGCTCGGCACCGACGCCCAGCACCAGGAACAGGGTCAGCAGCAACTGCAGCAGCATCTGGGTGCCGAGCACCGGCCGCCCCGGCTGCACGACCAGCCGGAACATCGCGACCGAGAGGCCCGCCGCCAGGATCAGGATTGCCTGCTCCACCACCGGCAGGCGCGCCATCGAGACGAACATGATCAGCGCCACCGCGACAAGGGCGCCCGTCACCGCCATCCAGCCCGCCGCACGCTGCAGCCGGGCGCGTTCGTCGGCCAGGCGTCCGCACCGCCGGGCGATGCGATCATCCTGCGCGGCGGCCTGGCGAAGCAGGTCTGCCGCCCGGCCATGATGCTGGCCTGCCCGGCTATCGAGAAGACGTTCCAGCGCCTCGCGCGCATTGCGCTGACGGCGAAATTCTGCGGAGTTCCAATCCGACGCGACATTACTCATGGCGACCAACACCTTTTTGGTTCTTGGTTGCCGACCCTGCTGACTGGTTAACGCGACTCAACCTTGCCGCGCCAGCCCCCAAAAGGTCACAAATCGTTGCGCGATCCACCCCCGTTCGCGGCAGCAAAGGCGTGGAAGGCGCGGCGGATATGGCCCGTCATCATGCTCTGGGCCCATTGCGCGTCCTGCGCTCGGAACGCTTCGATCAGCCCGGCATGTTCGGCATGGCTGCGGGCGAACGCCTCGCGGTCATAACGGCGGGCCGTGCGCTGCACCACCGGCTGCTCCACCAGCGACCCCAGCATCCGCGATAGCCGGGGCGAGCGGGCGGCTTCCAGCACCAGGGCGTGAAAGCGGCGGTTCGCGGCCAGGAACCGGTCGGCATCCGCCGCGCCGGTCGCCGCGCCGATCTCGTCGTTCAGCGCCTCCAGCTCACGGAGCGCGTCGGCGGTGATGCGCGTTGCCGCCCGCGCGGCGGCATGGCCTTCCAGGATCGCGCGGAGGTCGAACATGTCGGCCACATCGTCGGCGGACCAGTCCGCCACATAGCTGCGCGCGCCGCCGGGGCGACGCACCAGATAGTCCGCCTCCAGCCGCCGGAGCGCCTCGCGCACAGGGGTGCGGGAAACGCCGCACAGGGCAGCCAGCTCCTCCTCGCGCAGCGGGGTGCCCGGCCCCCATTCGCCGCCGACGATGCCGGACCGGATCCGGGCATAGGCAAGATCAGACGCCTTCGACATGTCTTTCCGTCCTGCGCCGCCCCGGATCGGGACGCCCGCAGTCCGCTTCTATTGTATACAATAGGCCCCGTCCACTGCCGCCGGATCGCGATCAGAGCGGCCCTTCGCTCGCATAGAAGCCGGTGAAGCCATTGTCCCAGACGAAGTTGGTGAAGCTCATCCCGATGGTCAGGCTCAGGCCCGTCACATGGTGCCACCAGCCGACGGGGATGAACAGGATGTCGCCCGGCCCGATCTCCACCGTCAGGATCCGCGGCCGCTCCGCCTCCGCCACCTCCGACAGCGCGGCATCCGCCCCGAACCGGCTGAAGCAGTGGCGGTGGTTGCGCATCCGGTGCGTTTCAGCCGGCGACACCATCGCCACCCGCTTGCGCCCCGCCATGTTCACCAGCAAATTCTGCGTCAGGTCGTGGTGCCAGGGCGTCACCGTGCCCTTCGGCCCCATCCAGAAGAAGCCGTCGCCCAGGTGGCTCGGTCCCAGATAGCCGGGCAGGTCGCCCACATCGCGCCACAACCGGTCCAGCGCCCGGCGGTTCAGCCCCGAATTGTTCGCCGTCACATAGAAGTCGTTGGTGTCCGGATCATCGGCCAGCTTCGCCAGCACCTCGCGCCAGCGCATCCGCCGCTTGTGCGCGATGGAGTTCAGCTCGAAATCCGGATCCGCCTCCCGGTCCGTCTGCACCTCGATCTCGGGATCGCCCACAACGTCCGCCAGATAGTCCAGCGTCCAGCGCCGCCCCGGCCAATGGTCGGTCAGCCCGGTCAGCACCACGGGGGTCAGCGTCGTATAATGGTCGGCAAGGAATTCCTCCGGCGACAGCCGGTCGCGAAGCGGAATGCCGGCTGCCGCCATCCGCTCCAGCTTCGCGCGCGATTCCAGCAGCCAGTCCCGCTTCGCCAGCCGCGCCTGCAACGGTGCGGCTGCCTTCAGATAGGGGTGGTTGCGCGCCGCCTCGATCTCCGCCCTCAGCGCCGCCAGCGGCAGGCCCGCCTTCAGCAGGGCGGCGAGGATGGCGTCGGGCGCCTCCCCGGCCAGCAGACGCGCGGCAATCTCCTCCCGCCGGCTGTCGTCCAGCACGGCCGGCGCGTCGCGAATTCCCAGCGCGCGAAGCGGATCATCGGCGCGAAAGCCTTTGCGAGCATCCAGCATGGCATCAGCGCCTACGACAGATTTGTGACAGTCCGGAGTCCTGCGGACGGCAGCCGGTCGCGGAAGCGACGGCTTGCCAGGATCGCGCCGCCGTCGCGCAGGTCCAGCAGCACGTCGCCCGAAGGTTGCGGCCGCTCCCGCAGGATCAGCGCCCGGTTCAGCAGCTTCGATCGATGAATCCGGATGAACTGCGGGCCAAGCTGGGCCTCCATCCCGCCCAGCGTCGCCCGGACGAGGTGCCGTCGTCCATCGGCCTCGATTTCCACATAATTGCCTGCCGCTTCCACGATGCGGATCGAAGACGGCCGCAGATGCACTGTTCCGCCGCCGGTCCGCAGGCTCAGCATCGGCTCCCCGGCAGCTGCCGCAGGCCGGGCCGAGCGCAGCCGCGCGAAGCCCCAGAACAGGCCGAGCTGGAGCGCGTAGCTCAGCACATCCTTGCGCCACTCATAGACAAGGATGCGCGCCAGCCCCTCGTCGAGATAGCCATACCGGCCACCCGCCAGTTCATAGACCACCAGCCGGATCGCAAGCATCGCCAGCACATGCGCCACGGAAAAGGGTATGGTGAGCGCCAGGTGGGTCAGCAGCGCCCGCCCCCAGGGGGGGCGGATCGGAACATGCTGCAAGGCACGCCACACCAGCGGCGCCAACGCCAGCAGTACCACGCCGCTCGAACCTTCCCACAGCAACGGCTCCCAGGCCTCGAAATTGCGGGCATCCGGCGGCACTTCCATCAGGATCGAACTGACGTTCACTGCAAGGCTCGCCGCCGTCAGCGCCGCCAGCAGACCCCACGCGGCCCAGGGGAACGCACCGTTCGTCCCGGGCCTTCCGCCGCTTGTCCCTGTCGTCTCACCGTTCGTCACAGGCGCCTGTCCGTCCATGGCCGGGCGCTAGGTTGGGCGCCTTGCCCGTGCAATTCAAGCCGGCATGACAGACATCCCTGAACCCGGCCGCGATCCGGCCAGACCCGCTCACGCCTGTTCCGGTCAGGTCCGCCGACTGGATCTGGACTGGCTCCGCATCTGCGCCTTTGCGCTCCTCATCCTTTATCACACCGGGATGTTCTACGTGACGTGGGACTGGCATGTGAAAAGCCCCCGCGCGTCCGACGTGATCGAGCCGCTGATGATGCTGTCCAGCCCCTGGCGGCTGGGGCTGCTTTTCCTGGTCTCGGGCGCCGCCACGCGCTTCCTTTCGGACCGGCTGGCGCCCGCTGCCCTTGCACGGAACAGGGTTCACCGGCTGCTCTGGCCGCTTCTGTTCGGCATGTTCGTGGTGGTGCCGCCGCAGGCCTATCTGGAAGTGGTTGAAAAGCTCGGCTGGACCGGCAGCTACCCGGCCTTCATGAGGCTCTATGTGCAGGGCTATGGCGGCTTCTGCCGCAGCGGGGATTGCCTGGCGCTGCCAACATGGAACCATCTTTGGTTCGTCGCCTATCTGCTGGTCTATGGCCTGCTGCTGGCCGCACTGCTGGCCGCGCGCCCGGTGCTGCCGCGCCTGCCGCACCTGCCCGACCGTCTCGTCGTTCCGCTGTTCGTGATCGGCCCATGGCTCTGGCTGTGGACGATGCGCGCGCTGCTGTTTCCCCGGTTCGATTCCACCCATGCCCTGGTGGACGACTGGTACAATCACAGTATCTACCTGCCGCTGTTCCTCCTTGGCTTCGTCATCGCCCGGTCCGACAGGATCGCGGAAGCAACGGTCCGGCTGCGCTGGATCGCGCTCGCCGCCTTTGCGCTCGGCTGGTCCCGGCTGTTCCTGATGGACCTGTCGGACAGGTCGCCGCCCATGGATCTGCTTCTTGGTCGTGGCCTGCGCGAGCTTCAGGCCTGGGGCGCGATTCTTGCCTGTCTTGGATTTGCCCGCCTGCACCTGTCCGGCGCCGACGGCCCGGCCCGCCGCTGGCTGACCCGAGCGATCTTCCCCTTCTATATCGTCCACCAGACGGCGATCGTCGTCGCCGCCCATCTGCTGGCGAGACAGGCACTGCCGCTTCCTCTCGAAGCCGGGTTGGTCTTGCTGGCCACGATTGCGGCCTGTGTGGGCGCGGCCATGGCCGCGATGGCCTGGCCGCCGCTGGGCGCAGTGCTGGGCGTGCCTCCGAAACGCCCGCTCAGCCCCGGTCGGGCATGATCCGCTTCATGAACTGGTCGAACATCGGCACCGTGAAGGCCGTGTCGCCATGGGCCGGGGAATAGAGCATGCCCTTGCGGATCAGGCTGTTGCGGATCGGCGCCAGCTGGGTCACCAGCTTGCCCAGCATCTCGGCAATGTCGCCCGACCGGTGCGGCCCCGGCCCCAGCTCCGCCATGGCGCGCATGTAGCGCTTTTCCGAAGGCGTCAGCCGGTCGAACCGCACCCGGAAAAAGCTGGCGTCCAGCTCCGCCAGCGCGGTCACCCCGGCATTCTCCACGTCCAGCACGCTGATGGGGGAGGCAAAGGCGAGATCCCAGGCATGCTTGCCCCATTCCTGCAGGAAATAGGGATAGCCCTGCGTCGCGGCCACGATGGCATCCACGGCGGCCGGCTCGATCGCCTCCTCCTCCCGCTCGATCGGGATCACGATGGCGTTGCGCGCCGCGCCGGGCGTCAGGGCCGCCACCTCCACATATTCGAACAGCCGCTCGGCATAGCTTTTCGCCCGCCCCATCTGCCCCAGCAGCTGCGGCAGCCCGGCCGCCACCAGCCCCACCGGCAGCTGCGCCTGCGCCACGGCATGCAGCGCCGAAATCAGCGCCGCCATCTCGGCTTCCTTCACATACTGGATCTCGTCGATCGCCAGGATCGCGGCCGTCCCCCGCTCCTTCGCGGCCTCGCCAACCGCCAGCAGCAGCTCGGTCAGATCCACTTCCAGGTCGCCGGAATCCGCCACGCCCTTCTCGGGCTCGGCGTCGATGGTCACCTCGATGTCGTGATAGGCGACCTTCAGCTTCGCGAAACCCGCCAGCGCGCGCAGCGCCTTGCGCGCGCCCGCCTTGGCCGATTCCATCCGGTCCAGCTTCAGCAGCAGCGCCCGCAAAGGGGCCGCCAGCATCGCCGGCAGGGATCGCCCCTCCGGCGCTTCGATCCGCACCGTCTGCAGCCCCCGCGCCTCCGCATCGCGGCGGATCTCGCCCAGCAGCACGGTCTTGCCCGTGCCGCGCAGGCCATAGAGGATGAAGCTGCGCGCGGGCCGCCCCAGCGCGATCCGGTCCAGCGCCACCGCCGCCCGCTCCACCAGCTCGTCGCGCCCGGCCAGTTCCGGCGGGCGCGTGCCCGCCCCGGGCGCGAAGGGGTTGCGAACCGGATCCATAACAAGATTAGGGCAAATTATCTCCTACAAGTAAAGTGCCCAAAACTTCCTACAATTCGAGATAATCCGCCGGCACGCTCAGCGGCAGCGCCAGCCGCCTCACCCCGCCCTTGCCCGGCGCGGGCAGCCGCCCGCCCTCGATGTTCACCTGGATGGAGGGCAGGATCAGCTTCGGCGCCGCCAGCGTCGCGTCGCGCGCGGTCCGCATCGCCACGAAGTCCGCCTCGTCCACGCCATCGCGGATATGCACATTGGCCGCCCGCTGCTCCGCGACCGTCGTTTCCCAGGCGAACCGGTCGCGCCCCGGCGCCTTGTAGTCGTGGCACAGGAACAGCCGGGTTTCCGGCGGAAACGCCAGCAGCTTCCGGATGGAAGCATACAGCGCCTTCGCGTCACCCCCCGGGAAATCGCAGCGCGCGGTGCCGTAATCCGGCATGAACAGCGTGTCGCCCACGAAGATCGCGTCATCCACCCGATAGCTCACGCAGGCGGGCGTATGCCCCGGCGTTCCGATCACCTCGATCGCCAGCCCGCCCAGCGCGATCCGCTCGCCATCCGCCAGCAGCCGGTCGAACCCGTCACCGTCATTGTCGCCCTCGATCCCGAAGCGCGGCCGGAAGATGGCCTGCACCGCCCCGATCTTCGCGCCGATCCCGATGGGCGCCCCCGTCTTCGCCTTCAGATAACCCGCGGCCGACAGATGATCGGCATGGGCATGGGTTTCCAGGATCCAGCGGACCGAAAGGCCGCCCTCCGCCACCGCCGCCAGGATCGCATCGGCGGACCGGGTCGCGATCCGCCCCGAAGGCTGGTCGAAATCCAGCACCGAATCCAGGATCGCCGCATCGCGCGTCCCGGGATCCCACAGCAGATAGCTCACGGTGTTGGTGGGCTCGTCGAAGAAGGCCTTGATCTCGGCTGTCATGGGCGCCTCGCAGATTGACAGGGTCGGCAATGAGATTAAATTAGGAAAGTCTAATATAAAGGTCAAGCCGCCATGCCTGCCTTCCTGCTGCCCGCGCTGGGCGCCGGCGCCGCCATCGGCCTCATCCTCGGCCTCATCGGCGCGGGCGGCTCGATCATCGCCGTGCCGCTGCTGGTCTATCTGGTGGGCGTGCCCGATGCCCATGCCGCCATCGGCACGGCGGCCGTCGCCGTCTCGCTGTCGGCGCTGATGGGGCTGGCGGGCCATGCCCGCGCCGGCAATGTGAAATGGAACTGCGCGCTGGTGTTCGCCGCCAGCGGCAGCCTCGGCGCCTGGGCGGGCGCGCAGGCCGGCAAGGCGACCGATCCCGATCTGCTGCTCGCCCTGTTCGGCCTGCTGATGCTGGCCGTCGGCCTGTCGATGCTGCGCCCGCGCCGCTCTGCCCCGAACCCCGATGTCCGGCTCACGCGCGGCACCGCGCGCCTGCTGCTGCCGCGGCTGGTTCCGCTGGGCCTCCTCGTCGGCCTGTTCGCGGGCTTCTTCGGCATCGGCGGCGGCTTCCTGATCGTCCCGGCGCTGATGCTGGCGACGGCGATGCCCATTGGCTACGCGGTCGGCACCTCGCTGGTGGTGGTGTTCGCGCTCGGCGCCACAACGGCCGCCAGCTATGCGCTCGCCGGCCATGTGGATTGGGCGCTGACCGGCCTGATGGTGGCGGGCGGCGCCGCCGGCGCGCTGCTGGGCATCCGGCTGGGCAGGCGGATGGCGGGCGCGAAGGATCTTCTCACGAAACTGTTCGCGCTCGTCGTGATCGGCACCGGCCTCTATGTCACGGCCAGCGGCTGGCCGGCGCTCAGCGCGCTGGCGTCAGCCGGATGATCCGCCCCTCTTCCTCGTCCGTCAGCACATAGACGAAACCGTCCGGCCCCTGCGCCACGTCGCGCACGCGGGCACCGATCGCGATTCGCGTCTCGCCCGTCGGCCGGCCGTCCTTGCCGATGCGGATCACCCGCACGTCCTGGCTCATCAGCCCGCCCGCCAGCAGCGCGCCGTCCAGCGCCTTCAGCCGCGATCCGCGATAGACCGCCAGCCCCGACGCCGCGATGGAGGGGATCCACACCGAAACCGGATCGCGGAACCCGGGGCGCGACCGCTCCTCGGTGATGGGCTGGCCCGAATATTCGATCGAATAGGTCACCAGCGGCCAGCCATAGTTGCCACCGGCCGACAGCCGGTTCAGCTCGTCGCCGCCGCGCGCGCCATGTTCCGTCGCCCAGATCGCGCCCGTCTTCGCGTCCAGCGCCAGCCCCTGCACATTGCGGTGGCCCATGCTGAACAGCCGGGCGTTCCAGCCCTTCGCCGCATCCGCCCCGGGGTTCCCTGCCGCCGGTTCGCCGTCCGTCGTCAGCCGCAGCACCTTGCCGAAATAGGCGTTCGGGTTCTGCGCATTGTTGCGGATGTTCTGGCCGTCCAGCTGGATGTTGGGGTTGCCGCCGTCGCCCACGCTCATCAGCAAGCTGCCGTCCGGCAGCCACAGCAGCCGCGATCCGAAATGTGCGCCACCCGTTTTCGCCTGCGGATTGCGGAACAGTTCCCGCACCTCCACCAGCGAATTGCCTTTCAGAACCCCGCGCGACAGCGCCGTCAGATTGGCCTTGGGGTCGCCCACGGCATGGGTCAGATAAACGAAGCCATTCTCGGCAAAGCGCGGATGCACCGCCACGTCCAGCAGCCCGCCCTGCCCCACGGCGGCCACCACCGGCACACCCTCCACCGGCGCGCCAGGCTTGCCGTCTTTCCCCACGATCCGCAGCGCGCCGCCACGCTCCGTCACCAGCGCCCGGCCATCGGGCAGCCAGGCGATGCCCCAGGGCCGGTTCAGCCCCGTCGCCCAGATCTCCTGGGCGATGCCCGGCTCGGCCGCCACCTCATAGGCGACAATGGGCGGCCCCGATGCCGGCGCACCGGCAGGTTCCGCCTGCGCGCAGGCCCCGGCAATCCCCAACAGCCCCGCCACCAGCAGCTTCTGCATCCCTCGCTCCCATTTCATTCACCGAACCGGCGGGCATCTCGCGCAGAACCGGCCCCCGGCACAAGAGCCAGTGCAGGCCGCGTCCCCTTTTGCTCGCATCCGCCGCCCGCTTCGCCTATCCTGCACCGCGAACAGAGGGGGGCAGGCATGCGGCTCGACGACCAGCGCGAAAGCGGCAACATCGAAAACCGGCGCGACGAAGGCGGAATCGGTTTCGGAGGCGCGGGGCAGGGCGCGGGTGGCATGGGCGGCGGGCTGGGCGGCCTGCTGGGCCTGTTCCTGCCGCTGATCGGCTCGAAATTCGGCATCATCGGCATCGTGGTGGCGATGGGCGCGATCTTCCTGTTCAGCAACATGGGCAGCATCACCGCGCCGTCGGCCCCCACGCCGCAGGTTTCCGCCCCGGCCCCCGGCGCGCCGGCCGGCAGCGCCTCGCAGCTGCAGACCGAAACGGACCGCTTCGTCGCCAAGGTGCTGGCCACCACGGAAGACACATGGGGCAAGGTGTTCGCCGCCAGCGGCCAGCAATATCCCGCCCCCCGGCTGGTGCTGTTCGACGGCAGCATCCGCTCCGCCTGCGGCGGCGCCTCGGCCGCCTCCGGCCCCTTCTATTGCCCGGCCGACCAGAAGGTCTATCTCGACACCGCCTTCTTCGACCAGCTCGGCCGCCAGTTCGGCGCGCCCGGCGATTTCGCAGCCGCCTATGTGATCGCCCACGAAGTCGGCCACCATATCCAGACGGTCACGGGAACCTCCCAGCAGGTCACCCGCGCCCAGCAGCGCGCCGGCCGCAGCGAGGCCAATGCGCTCTCGGTCCGGCTGGAACTCCAGGCCGATTGCTACGCCGGTGTGTGGGCCGCCAACAACCGCAACCTGCTCGATGAAGGCGATTTCGCCGAAGGCGTCCGTGCCGCGCAGGCCATCGGCGACGATACGCTGCAACGCCAGATGCAGGGCCGCGTCGTGCCCGACAGCTTTACCCACGGCTCCGCCGAACAGCGCATCCGCTGGCTGACGAAGGGCTTCGAATCGGGCGACCC
>ERZ1645185.1081-NODE-1081-length-11300-cov-8.223121_pt1 | contig 11300 bp, 25 predicted proteins | sample MGYA00575351_ERZ1645185 | MGnify/ENA primary metagenome ERZ1645185 (study PRJEB40838, sample SAMN11284767) | freshwater sediment metagenome | isolation source: river sediment | host: Sediment | place: India: Jana village, Kanpur | collected 2015-12-17 ... | reverse complement strand
GGGCTGGAAACCGGCCAGCAGACCGTGGTCGAGTTCCGCTTCGGCACCGATCCTGCCGGCCCCTGGGGCGAACCGACCACCCGCATCGTCACCACGCCGAACATCGCGACCTACGACCCGCCCGCCGATGGCTGGGTGCAGGTCACCGTCTATTCCATCCGCGACGGCATCACCAGCTGGCAGGCGCATGTGGGCGTGGTGGCGGTCGTCGGCGGTGAACTGTTCACGCCTTCGCCTTACGAGGACGAGGACGCCGATCTCTACGTCGATCAAGACGCGAACCAATACGAGGGCTGACCCGTGGCAAACAAGCGATTCACCGACAACCCACTGCTGCTTGCCCTTGCCGGCACGGAGGTCCTCGCCGGCACCTCTGTTGCGGGCGGCAGTGCAGACCCTAGCGGCAGCGTGGCCGCGGGCGCGGACATCAAGATCGAAGTGGACCAGCTGCGCGACTACATCGCGGATCATGTGGCGGGCACCGATCTTACGATCATCACCGAGGCCAGCGCCTTCATCGCGGACCCTGTCACGCACCGCGGTGGCCGAAAGCTCACCCTGGCCGGTGGCGACGTCACCTTCGACAACGCCGAAGCCTATGCCGCCGGGCAGGAGTACAACATCCGCGCGACTGCGGCGGTCGATTTGATCGAGGACGGCGTGACGCTGACGCCACCCGCAGGCGGCACGTTGGCGCTGGAAGCGGACATGGCGGTCACGGTGGTGATGACCGGCGCGACCACGGGCATCGTCATCGGCCAGACGGTGCCGGCATGATTCCTGGATTCTTTGCGGCGGGGGCGGTGGCGGGGGCTGCGGGAGGCAGCGATCCCTATTGGGCCAACGTCGTGAGCCTGCTGCATTTCGACGGCGCGGACGGCAGCACCACGTTCACGGACGCCACAGGTCGCGTATGGACGCCAACAAGCTGTGAACTCGACACAGCGGAAACGCTGATTGATGGAGCCGCTGGGTTATTTCCCGGCCCCGGAAACCCCGGCTATCTGGGGACCAGCAAAACCGGCCTCGCCGTCGGCAGCAACGATTTTTGCATTGAGGCAACGATCAAGCCAACAGCGATGCCAGAATCCGGTAGGATCGCCACGATTGTGTCCACTGGCCGCTCGTCCCCCCCGGACTACTACGGCATCCGATTCTTCTTCGAGCCGGACGGGAAGCTCCGGTGCTACCTTTCATACGATGGCACCAGCGTTGCCGTAGATTTAATCAGTTCAGCCGGTATCATCTCTGCCGGAACGCGCAGTCGCGTTGCGCTCGCGCGCGTCGGTAGCACGGTACGCATGTTTCATGAGGGCGCGATTATAGCGAGTAGCGTCATCTCCGGCTCAGTCTATATGCCGAGTGCAGACATGGCTTACATCGCTCGCGCCGTTGATCGAGATGGGTCCAACACATACCTGCAAGGTATCTATCAGGGCCGCATGGACGAGTTCCGTTGGACGATTGGCGTTGGCCGTTACTCTGCGAACTACACCCCGGCCAACGATCCGTTCCCGAATAGCTAAACCCCATCCGCCAGTTCATCGGCGGTGGTGTTGAAGGCCAATGCTCCGGTTTAGCGTCGAACCCACGTGGGGACGCCAGGAAAACAGAGGTCAGAGTAGACTTTCGATTACAGAAAAAAAATGTCAGGCAGGCATGGCAAGGCAATCTCACCCGCGCCGTCGCCCGCCGACGTACCGCCCCACCGGGTCCCCCGAAGGCGTATTGGCTAACAAAGGCAGGAGGCAGCCATGCCGACCGACATCGAACAAAACGAAAGGAGTCGACGCGTGACAGACAAAGACGAGAACCTCTTTGACGCGGCTAAGAACGCAGTACGCTTGGCGGAGCTAAAAGGGGAGCACTCGTTGCTAGCGCAGCGCATGAGCAACGGCATGGAGAATGTCACGAACATTCTCGCTGACCTACAGGCCTCTGTTCGGGGTTTGTCTTCGCGCATGCAGGAAGTGGTGCAACTCCAGCACGCGCACGACACCAACCGCGACTCCATCGCCGAAGTCAAGACCGCGATATCGGGCATCGAGAAGAAGCTCGAAAGTTGGCTGGATGAGGTCGAGAAGAAGAACGATCAGCGATGGCGCGACTACGAACACAACCGGGATATGTGGCGGCAGCAGCACGAGGCGAGCAACGCCTCCATGAAGACCACGTTGGAGACCGAGATACGTAGCGTACGCGAGACCCTGATCCGCGCGGTCGGCTGGGGCGGCGGCGCGGGCGTACTCGTCACGGTCGTCGTCAGCGGCTTCCTGTTCTGGCTCAACCAGAAGTTCGAGGATACGGCGGTCGCGACCGAGCGTGCGTACGCGGTGGCCGTGGAGAGCACCAGGCGCATCGACGCGCAGAAGGACAAGTCACACGAGATCGAGTTGTACCTTGCACGCGGCGGCGTCAACCCGGCGCAGCCGTACGTTCCTACCCAAAGAAAGGACAAGCAATGAGCGCCGACAACCTCAACGCCGCCGGCAACCCGACGCCTCCACTAAAGCAGCGCGCGTGGGAGTTCTGGCGTCGCAACCAAATCCTGCTGCTGCATCTACCGATCATGGTCGCGTTCCTGTTCGGCAGCTACGTGTTCCTGAAGGCTATCGACTCGCGCATCGGCGTCGAGGGGTTCGGCGACATCTTCGGGTACGCGCTCAACGCGATCCGCATCTGCTTCATCGCGTTCACCGCCTGGTACATCAAGCGCAACTTCTGGTTCGACCTGTACGACAAGACCGAGCTTGCGCTGTTCAACACGATGCGGGGCGACAACAAGCAAGACGCTTGGCTCGCGTTCTGGATCGTCGCCCGTGACCGCCTGGAGTGGGTTGCCGCCCTGGCCTTCTCGACCTATTGGTACACCCGGTGAACCGGCTCTTGCTGTTTGTCTTGCTGGTGCTGCTGACGGCGTGCGAGAAGCCCGACGTGGCGGTGCCTCCGGTGCAAGCCCCGGCCGCGCAGACGCCCGCCACGGCTCCCGCGGCCGTACAGGACGCCGTAGTGGCCCACCAACCGCTGCCCCAGGCTGTCGAGGACGCCCCACCCATCGTGCAGTCGCCTGTGCAGGCCATGATCGAGGCTGTCGAGCCGATGGTGGTCGGCGCTGTGCTGCCGCCCGCTACCGGCCCGCCGCCTGAGATGGCGGAATGCCGTCGCGCTGCGGCGGACCTCATCATCCGCTGGGAGGTCACCGGGCCTAGCCGGTACAACCGCGCGCTGCGGTTCCCGATATGGCCGGGCGGGGCTTCAGGCGTCACCTGGGGCGTCGGCTACGACGGTGGGCACCAGACCTCGCGCGTGATCCTCGACGACTGGGGCGAGCACGCCGGGAAGAGCCGCCTAGCGCTCACCGCAGGCCTCACCGGCAAGCGTGCGAAAGCGGCACTGCCGAAGTACCGCGACATCGAGACGCTGTACCCGTACGCCGCGCATGTCTTCGAGACACGAAGCCTGATCGAGTACGAGCGCGTCGCCGAGCGCGCCTTCCGCGTCGACCTCGCCACGGTGCCGACCGGCGTCTGCGCGGCGCTAGTGTCCATTGCGTACAATCGCGGCGGCGCGACAGCCGGCGACTCTCGTCGCGAGATACGCAACATCCGAGATGACCGCATCCCGAAGCAGGACTGGAGCGGCGTCGCGTACGAGATTCGCTCCATGAAGCGACTCTGGCGCGGCACCGTCAACGAGAAGGGCCTGAGCGCCCGCCGAGAAGACGAGGCTGTCCTCGTCGAGACCCTCACGTAAGGAGAGACCCATGATTGGTTCCGCCGTTGCATGGATGTTCGGTACGAAGCTCGGCCGCAGCGTGACGCTCGCAGGCGCTATCGCGCTCGGCGTGCTGCTCGCGTGGTGGCTGTTCGCTTCGCACTACGAACTGAAGGGGTACGCCGCGTGCAAGGCCAAGTGGGACTCGGCCATCGCTGCGGCCAACGTAGAGCAGGAAGCGAAGAACTCCGCGAACGACGCGAAGAGCGCCGAGACCGGGAAAGCGGCGGCCGACGCGGTTGCCGCGTCGAACCGCAAAGCCGACCAGCAAGCCGACAAGAACAAGGAGACCGTCAACGATGTTTACCGCCAACCGATCCGCACCGCGCCTGTTGCTTTTGGTTCTTGCGTGCACCCTGTCGATGCCCGCGTGCAAGACGCTATCGAAGACGCCGCCAAGCGTGCCCGCAAGGCCCCCTGAAGTTCGATGCGCGCAGAACGACGACCCGGTCCCGCCGGCACCGCCGAAGCGCGATGAGTGGGTCATGTGGGTGCCGCCGCTGCCGGGCCAGGCGAACGGTGCGGCCGTCCTGAGCGAGAAGGCCGCGAAGTGGGCCATCGACGTGCTCTCGTCGTTCGAGAAGCTCCGTGGCGTCCGGGCGGCCGAGCACGCCTGCCTCGACGCCCTGGAGAAGAAGGGCTTGATTACCCAGTGACCCCGTCGTAGGATCGCCGTACCCACCCGCTGTGCAGCAGCGACCCCCGTTGACCCTCCCTTGCGGAGGGTCTTTTTTGTGTGATACGGTCAGGTCTCGTAGATGTTCTTCCGCCGGCAGAGGAGACCGCCCATGAAGCTGACCTAGCTCCGCACTGTCCTGGAACCCATCACGATTAAAGCCCGGCCGCGATGCCGGGCTTTTCTTATGCGTTGAGAAACCTCGGCCAGGCGTTGCGGATGTCTTTGCGCATCGCTCGCGCGTAGTTGACGCAGTTCGCAGTGCCGCCGGTCGAGCCGTCCCACAGGGCGAGCACGAGACCGCTGTTGTCGACCATCCACTCGTTGCGTAGCTGCATCTTCCAAGGGGCGTATCGACCTTGCGACACGATGACGATCTCGGCCGCGTGCGTCAGGAGATCGTGGAACTCGCGCTGGCTCGCGTACGGCCACTTGCCCTCTTGCCCACGAAACGGCACCGCCGCGACGAACGGGATGCACAGGTCTATCGCGGCGTGCGCGATGGCCTGATCCCACCCGAGCGCCATGCCGGAGATCACCCGCGTCGGCGCGATCTCGGCGATCTCACGCCGCGCTAGCGCGCGTAGCCGCAGCGCGGTGTTCTCGTTGTGCCCGCCGAGTTTGTCGGGGCGGTGGCCGGTTGCGGATAGGACGAGGTCGCCAGTCACAGGGGGCTTTCCTTGTACGTGACAACACCTCGGATCGAGCGGTAGAGGAACCCGCGACGGCGGCCGTTCAAGCCTAACCACTGGAGGACTCGGCCGCGCGCGGGGTCGGCGATCACCGCGTGCGTTACCGCTCGGTCGTCTACGAACACTACGACTGGCGGGAGGTCGTCACCCGCTTTCCTGTAGGGCAGTGCGTCCATCAGTACAGGTTCTCCGAGTAGAGGCGTCCTTCGTCGCCGCCAACGCGGCGCACGACCTGGCCGTTGGCGAACGCGATAGGCCAGGCCTCTTCGCGCGTGTAGAAGCGGCCGTGCTGGTCGATGAAGCCCTGCTCTTCGTCCGGTGAGCCGGTGAGGCCAAGCGACATCACCAACTCGCGCATGCGCATGTCGAGGTGTCGCGCGCTGGGGATCACGAGCGGGCGGCCGAACACGTAGTACCTGTTGGCGGCGCACACGATGCGCGGCGGCGAGAGCTTGAAAGGCTTGGCCTCTGCTTCGCAGCTGAAGTCTCTCATCGCCATACGCCGCCCCAAACGAGCATAAGCACGATCACTTGGCCCTCGCCATCAAACACGACCTCCGTCGTCCGCATCCACTCAGGGAAGTCGATGATGCGGTCTCCGGCGTTAGCAGGTGCCGGCAACTCGATGCCTCCGCGTCTGCCCTCCCTTTGCGCGAACAGTGCGCCCGCGCGCCGCTCTTGCGAGAGCCACAAGCCCTGCTCGTCGACATAGGTGTACGCGCCTTTCGGGACGCGCTGCGCCGGTTGGTGCCGGCCGTAGCGGGGGAGTTCCCTGTGCTCCAGCTGCACGCCTTCGAGCACGAAGACCAAGCGGTTGCACTCGGTGACCTGGTCGAACGTGGAGTCGCTTCGGTAGCGCAGGCTCAGGGCGATCCCGAACCACCGCGTGCACCACAGCGGCCACGTCATGCCGATCTCGGTGAAGAACGCGGGCCGCCTGTTCTCGATGATCTTACGCCACCACTTCATGCTCGTACTCCGGTTGATAAGGTTGCCCCTGCCATGCTTCACCCTAGCCTTAGTCCGCCCCTAGAACGGACTCCCTGTCGAGGTAATGTTCGCAGCATGGCACATATGCACGTGTAGGGCCGGCACGTCTTGTCCGACAGGGCTAAGTCACTTGACCACGTTCTTGTGCTTCACGACCTCGGCGTCTTCGACGGCCGGAGCCTTCGTGGTCACCTTGGCGTAGTTTGCCTTCGCCTTCGCGAGCGAGGTGTAGCCTTCGGTCGACGCGCCTTCGCGGCGGCCGTTGCGTTGCTGTTTGAACTTCAGTTTCATGTCTCGTCCTCTTGGTCGGGGTTGAAAGAGCGACGCCAGTCGGACAGACGCCGGCTCCACTTGTGCGCGGGATTGCGCAGGGCCTCGTAGACAACGTCGGGCGGGTGGTCTTCGCGCGGGTTGTCGGTGTTGGTCACGAACAACACGCGGTAGACGCCTCCGTTCTTGTGCCGCCACACGCTGCCAGGGGTGACCTCGGCCCGCGAGGTGAAGTAGTAACGCCGACCGCGCGAGTCGAGACCGACCTTCATGCCTGCGCTCCAGGTGAAGCGCACAGCGCCGCGCTGCGGCCAGCAGGCGAGCACAGTGTCGCCGTCGACCGCGAACACCCGGTAATGCACGTAGTGCTGTCGGATGCACACCTTCACGGTGTCGCCGATCTTCAGGGCGTCCGGTACGTCTTTCATGCCCGTATCGCCTTCGCGCGCCCGGTCGACTCATAGACCTCGGCGAGTAGTTGGGCCATCGTGCTGCGGCTCACGTACGCGCCGCTAGCCGGAGCGAGGACCGCCTTCTCCACCTTGGCGAGGAGTTCTTCACTCATCGGCTTGATCTTCGGCTCACGCTTCATTGGTGCGCTCCTCTTCCGCCCACGGGCCGTCCGGCTTCATGCCGAGGTATTCGCGCCACGGTACCTTCTTGCCGTCGACCAGGAAGCCCCACATGCCCTTGTAGCCGTAGGTGATGAAGAGCGTCCAGACGCCGCCTTCGGAGACGCTGGTGATCGTGTGGTACTCGCCGAACTTCAGCTTCGCCGTCTGGCCGCGAAGACGTGCGTGCGTGATTCGAGCGTGGGCGAACTTCGGGCCGCCGATCATCCGCTGCTCGGTGTACCAACCTTTCAGAAGGATCGTGCGCGCGTTCCACGGGTGATCGTGCAGGTGGCGGTCGTCGTCGCGTCGCAGGATGTGGTGGACGCGGATCGACGGGAGCCACCGGATCGGCGTGACCTCCTGGCCGTTGCGCTTCTCATAAGCGTTGAACAGCCAGTACCGATTCATGTAGCCCGGCAAGTGCGAGTACGGCGTACGCATCGCGCGGTTGATCAACCAATTGCGGACGCGCTCGCGCGAGACGAGCCAAGCAACCCACTGCCAGGCGTACTCGCGAGCCGAGAAACTTTTCGGGGCGACAGCCCGGAACAGGCAAACGAAAAACACGACCCAACACAGAATGACAAAAAACAGGCTCATGGCTTTTCCTTCCGAGAAGAGGGTTTAGGGGCGCGAGGCGTGAGTAGCCAGCAGACAAGAACGGCTCCGACAAATACAAGAGCGTGAGACAGCACTGCGCTCATGCCGGCCCCCACGCGCGCATCTCAACCTCCATGCCGTCGATGCGTGAGGCGATGGCCGGTGCCGGGTTTTCGTCGAAGTCGCGCGCTGCGGCGATCAGCTTGCGGATGTCGTGGACTGCGGCGAAGCAGGCCCAGGGGCGACGACGGAATTGCAGCATGCGGTTGAACTCGTACGCAGCGGTCGTCGGCCACTTCTTCTTGTCGATGGTGGTCTTGACCCACTCGTAGAAGTCGATGGCGTTGCGCGCGTCCCACGGTGACCAGAACCAGTGATGCGTGATCGGTAGCGCCGGATCGTCGAACTCGTCGAGCACGACGTAAGCGACCGGCACGTCGAACCCCATCGTGTCCTCGTGGCCGGGCGCTCCGGTGTACTTCTGCGCGACGATCCGATAGCCCCGGTACTCGACTTCTTTCTGCATTGTTCCGCTCCACGGTTGATAGAACTCAGGGTAGTACGGGTACGGCGGGAGGTCTGACGCGGTGAGATGCCAGGCGTCGCGGAGTCGATCAGGCTGCGTCCACTCGGCGATCATCGGCGTCTCTTCGGGTTCTCTATCTCGGGGTCTTGGTTGACGCCGTAAAGCCGTATCTCGTTGTAACGGATGAACTGGTGAAGCTCAGGGCAGAGGACGGTCTTCTCGGTGCCGTCTAACACCTGGCACCGGATCAAGCCTTCTTCCTCGACGTACACGCGCGACATACAGTCGCGGCATTTGTCGTGCATGTGGTTCTCGAACGTGTCGCTGACCAGTGCGCCGCCGTCGCACCGGCCGCCCATCATCCGGTGCGGAAAACGGTAGACGCCGCACCGGCATACGACTTCACCCTTGCGGCGTTTGCGGCGCATCAGGGCGGAGCGCTTCGTGGTCGGGCGGAGTGTCTACGGACTTGACCGCTGTCCAGTGTGAAGCCAAAGGCGTGATGAGCAAGCTGCGCTTCTCTGCCAGCAACTCGTCCAGCCTCCGAAGGTGCGACGCATGCCTGCGAAGCGCTACGCCCATGTCGCACTGCTGGCGCTCTTCAACGGTGAACTTGTCGGACGGCGGTCGCCTCCACAGTTTGTTCGGGTCTGCGATTTCCGCCAGGGCTTCGATGTACTCGGGGGTCACGGTGTTGCTCCTCACGGTGGATGCGGCTGGGTCAGAACGACATGCTGCCGTCGCGGTACTTGTTCTCGACATCGGACGCGTACAGCGGCTCGCGGGTGACGCCGATCTTCTTCAGGATCGCCGGGCAGGGCGGCCTCTTGTCGTTGCGGGCCTCGGACAGCTGCGCCGTGGTGCAGCCGATGGCCTGCGCGGCGGCGGCGTAGCTGACGTACGGCTTGCAGAAGTTCTCGATCTTCTTCAGCACTTCCTGCTTGGTGTGAACTTTCATGGTGGTCCTCTTGCGTGGTTGTTGAGTTACGGTAACAGGGGAAGCCGCGGCCGTCAAGGATATTCTTCCTCGACGGCCGCGAGCGCCTTCTCCTGGTCGATGTACAGGCATTCCCGCTCCGGCTGTCCGGCGTGGTCGACAGCCGAGAAACCGTTGTCTACGGCCGACACGATGGCGACGATCTTGCCGGAAGCCTTCTCGTGCCGGAACGCGGTGCCATGGGCGACAGGCGAGTAGAACCAGGCGTGGGTGCTCATACTAAGTCCTCGAACTGTAGAGAGTGGTTGCAGGTGTGCGGAGCGATGGAGCCGTGCGGGCGGTTTTCGTACAGCGCGACTTGACCCTTGTAGACAACGACCCAAAAGCAGTCGTCCTTCCCGCAACGCTTGCACGTCGCGTACTCATCCGGCTCTTCGATGGCGTCTGTGTGCTCGCTCACTTCCCGGACCAGACGTAGAGGTCGTTGAAGATGCCGATGATCGCGGCCGACGCGGCGATGCCCTGGCCCACCATAGATGCGTAGATCAGCGACGGCAGGCGCTCCTTGTCCGCGTGTTCGTTGAGCCACTGGCCGTCGAGAAACTTCGTGAGCATGCGGAACATGAAGAACAGCAGCACGAAGACGAGGTCGATCAAGAGTTTTTCGAGCATTGGTATTTCTCCTTACGCTTCTTGCGTTGGTCGGCTTCCTGCCGCGCAGCGGCGAGAAGTGATTGGGCGGCAGCGATCTCCGGCGGAAGACGAGCGACGATCTCGTTGATCTGAGCGTCGCTCATCATCCGGCAACGGCTGCGGTTCTTCTTGCTCACGTCTAGCCATGCACCTTGCGGAGCCGACCGAGGCTCGCGGCGGCGTCGGGCACCGGCCGCCAGGCGAAACGGCCGTACCCGATGCCGACGACAGAGTCACCACGCTTGCGGTGCTTGCGAGCGGCGCGAGCGTGACAGACGCGGTAGCCGGCGGCCTTGTAGAGAAGCGCCTGCTTGTCGGCTTGGTCGACCTCGCGGATGAAGGGCGCGAAGATCATGTTCGGATTACCTTCTTCACCGACCGGGTTTTCGTTGACGACGTGCGTGTACTCGTAGCCGGGGCGAGCGCCCTTGGCCGACACGGGGTCCTCCGTGCGCTTGATCGCCTCGATCCTGGTCGCCAAGTCGACATCGCCGACCGGCCCGAGGATCGCCTCGATCTCGGCTTTGTTGGCCGCAGACGCTTCGGCGAGGGCCTTCCCGTGGTCGGTGCAGCCGTTGGGCACGTCGGCGAACCGGGTGAACGTGTAGCCGCACAGGGTGACGGTGTCGTCCTTCGCGCGGTGCGAGACCTTCATGCCCGGCCAGGTCGACGGGGCGAGGTTGGTCGCCTTGACGGTACGGTCCTTGGCGACGTAGATCAGGTTGCCATTGGGGCTACGGTAGATGCCAGCTTTCATGTTGCGTCCCTCACGGTGGGTTGGTGTTACCTACTCTAGACAACGAGTTATCGGATGTCAACAACAATTTTCTGAATGCGGTACGCCATGTAGCGGCGGAAGTTCACCTGGCCGGTCTCGCGGTCGATCCGCTGCATCACGTCTTCGGTGATAACCTCGTCCATGATCCGGTTCGTCTTCTGAAGTTCGTCCATCGAGGCCTTGATGATGCGCTTCGCGCGCTCGACCTCCTCCGTAGTGAACACGTCGATGCGCTCGCACTCATCGCACACGCATTGCGCGCAGTCCAGGCAGTCGGGCTTGGTGAATGCTTTCATGCCTCAGCCCTCTGAAGGTTTGGCCGCAGCGATAGCCGCCGCAGCAGTGAGCCACGCGCCGAGCCAGAACCAACCGCCGAACTCTTCGTGCATGTACGAGATCGCGACAAGACCGTAGACCAGGAGCGCGAAGCACAACGCGAGCGCAATCGGGATCGCGACGATGTAGAGCAGCCATCGGCCGAGGAAGCGGATCATGACTTGGCCTGCTGCGCGAGGGCGGCGGACTGGCAGATGCACGGGTAGCGGTCGCCGCAAAGGTTGTCGAATACGCCACTGCCGTTGCAGTTTCCGCACACCGCATCCGCCTGCCCCTGTAACCGCAGGGCTGCATTGATTTGATCGCGCAGATATGTGGCTCCTTGCGCAATCGTCGGGCCTGACCGAACGGCAATGGCTCGCACGTCTCGCATCACGCTATTGCCGCTGGTGAACTTGGAAACGAACTCCAGCG
>ERZ1645185.1080-NODE-1080-length-11301-cov-4.511293_pt1 | contig 11301 bp, 14 predicted proteins | sample MGYA00575351_ERZ1645185 | MGnify/ENA primary metagenome ERZ1645185 (study PRJEB40838, sample SAMN11284767) | freshwater sediment metagenome | isolation source: river sediment | host: Sediment | place: India: Jana village, Kanpur | collected 2015-12-17 ... | reverse complement strand
CAAGGAATGACGGCGGGCCCTGCAAAAGCCCGCCGTCCTGGCATTCGTGTGTGCGTCAGCGCGCCCTGCCGAGCCGCATACATGCGGTGCGATGATGGCACCTGTCGAGCTCGATCCCCAGATAATTGCGTCCGCTATGATGCGCGGCCGCAAGCGTGGAACCCGAACCGCAGAACGGGTCAAGGATGAGGTCGCCCGGGCGGCTGAATGTCTCGACAAGCGGTTGCAATATCTCGACAGGCTTCTCGGTCGGATGAAGCCGGTTTCCCGTGTAGCGGGGCCAGTCGATCACATCGGGAATCGTCGTTTCGGGAAGCCCCGGGCGGCCCTTTGCCAGCAGATAGGCCTGCTCATGCGTGTAGCGAAGGAAACGCTGCGAGGACGCATAATGTTTTCGAAAGACGATGTGCCCGACCATGCGAAGGCCTGCGGATCGCCAGGCGGATATGAATTTGTCGGCAGCGGTCCAGCCGTAAAAACTGATTGCAAATCCGCCCTCCTTGAGGACGCGGTGGACTTCGGAAAATGCCGGCCCTAACCAGCGGTCATTGTCATCGTTGGCAACGGTTCGCCCGTCGCGCGCACGGTAGCGGCAAATGTACGGCGGATCGGTCAGAACGAGGTCGATGCTGCGATCGGGAAAACGCTGCATTACGTCGATGCAATCGCCGTGAACGATGGTGTTGCGGATGCCTTCCTGGTGGCCAAACCTCATTTCTGTCGTGTCCGGCCGTGTTGTCGTCGTCTGCATTTCTGCTCTCCTTGTATCAGGGTTTCAGCGCTTTGGCGGCGCTGACCCCTGCCTCGCGGCGAGCCGTGGGAGAGCGGGGACGCAGCGGGAATCTGCCCGGGGTGGTGCGGGCGCAGCGCAGCGAGCCACGGCCCGGCTGATTGCCGTTGCGGGGGAGAGAGGGCTGGCCCTTTCCCCCGAATTTCGTTCGCGGCGAAGGCGGGAACGATCCGGCTTCCGGGAATCGCGCATGCGCTCTATAGGAACCGCCGAACAGGGAAACGGATGACGACGATCTTTCAGCGGGTGAGCGGGTTTATCGAGCGGCTGTCACCCGAGCCGGTATGCGACGATTGCATTGCCGGGCGGCTGGCACTTGAGGCGATCGACGATGTCGCGAACCGCACGCGCCAGCTCGCGGGGAGCGGCGGCTTCGAGATCCGGCGCGGTGTCTGTACGCTCTGCGGCAAGGTGAAATCCGTAATCCTGAAGTCCTGATCGCGGACATAGTGCCGACACTCGCCTCGGGTCGACTCCAGGCAATCATGCACCGCAGCTGACTGTGGAGCCCTGCGCTGTGACTTGCAAAACCGCATGATTTGCGGTTGAAGGATTCCGCTCGACATGAGCGCCGGTCCCGGGTGTTCGAAGACTACCAAAGCGCAGAAAAGTCGGGACCGGTTATTCCCCTGCGCAGAATGTATCACCGGATCAGAAATGGACCTTCAGACAATGCTCGCCGCGCGCACCTTCAGCGTCTCGATCGCACGCGAATGGCGCGCACTTTACGAGGAGATCTGGAGGCCGCAAATCTTCCCGAAATGGGCTTCGGGCCTCTCGGAATCACAGCTGCTTCCGCGCGGTGATTACTGGCTCGCCGAAGGCCCGGAAGGAGCGGTTCGCATCCGGTTCACGGGCCACAACGAATACGGCGTCATGGACCATGTCGTCGATACGGGGAGCGGCGATCTCGTACACGTGCCGCTTCGGATCGTGCAGAACGGAGACGGCGCGGAGGTGATGCTGACGCTGTTTCGTCAGCCCGGGATGGAGGATGAACGCTTCTCGGCCGATGCCAAATGGGTGATGCGCGATCTGCGTGCACTGAAAATTATGGCGGAGCGCAAACCGCAACGGGACTGACGGTCTCAGGCTGCGCGTTCGAGCTCGTCGATGCGCTGGAGGCACAGCGATTCAATGATACTGCGCAGGACCTCGACACGGCTTCCGATCCACGCCAGTTCCTCGGGCGTGATGCGGTAATGACGCGAATAGCGCGCCTTCACATAGGCCGCGCGCAGCAGCTCGTAGCAGCGCCGCTCGAACTTCGTCGTACCCGGCCACACCTCGCGAAGCTGCGGTTCCAGCGCCTCGGTCTGCGAGCGAAGCCGGTTCAGATTGTGCGTCTTGGGCGATTATGCCGTGCGGCAGGCTATGTCGATAGCGATGGGTTTTGCCCGGCGTGACGGACGTTTAGGCGGATTCTGCGCGGCATAGTTTCCTGCCCTCCACGCACATCACGTGCGCGGAGGAGCAGCGATGATTACCGATGGTTATTTGAACAGAAGCCGGGTGGTGCGGAGCTTGATGGAAGGCCCGCTCGGCATGCACATCGATCCCTATGTCGAGCAGTTGCGGCGGGGCGGCTACAGCATCGAGGTGAGCCATCGGCTGCTCAGCATCGTCCGGGATTTCGGGTTCTGGCTCGGCGCGACCGGAACCGGCCTCACCGATATCAGCGAAGCACTCGCCGCCAGGTATCTCGCCGAGCGATCCCGGCACAGGCCGCCGAACAAGGCGGACGCCCGAGCGCTGGACCGACTGTTGACGGTGCTGCGCGAGGCGAACGTAATCGCGGCGCGACCGGTGCCGTGCAGCGATCCGCACGAGGATATTCTCGAGGCCTATCGCCTCTACATGGAGCGCGAACGCGGTCTCGCGCCGATATCGATCGCGAGCCACCTGTGGTTCCTGCGACCGTTCCTACAGGAGATGGGGATCGCCACCTGCGCGGATGCCGTGCGCCTGGCCGGGCACAAGGTTGCGTTCTATGTCGAGCGGCATGCCGGCGACCGCAGCGCGACAACCGCCCGGATCATGTGCTCCCGCCTTCGGGTGTTCCTGCGATACCTGCACCGCGAGGGTTTCGTCAGCGCCGATCTCACGACCGCGCTTCCTTCGATCCGGCGGGCAGCCGACGCGCACCTGCCGGGCTTCATGCCGCTCGAAGATGTCCAGCGCATCCTCGCGGGCTGCGACCAGAGCACCGTGATCGGGCGAAGGGACTATGCGATCCTCATGCTGCTCGCGCGGTTGGGATTGCGAGCATGCGAGGTGGCAAGGCTCAACCTCGACGATATCGACTGGCGATCTGGAGAGTTCACCGTCCACGGCAAGGGTCGCAAGACCGCGACCATGCCGCTGCCATCTGATGTCGGCGCGGCGATCGTCAGCTATCTGGAGAACGGGCGCCCTCGGTCGGACAGCCGGCAGCTGTTCTTGCTCGCCAGCGCGCCCTACACGGGGTTCAAGGGCGCGAACGGCATCCAGACCGTCGCACGTTCGGCGATCAGACGCGCAGGCATCACTGGTCTGGCACATCGCGGCTCGCACGCCTTTCGCCACAGCCTGGCAACCGGGCTTCTGCGATCGGGCGCCACCTTGACCGAGATCGGACAGCTCCTGCGCCACGAACAGCCGGACACGACCCGGATCTACGCCAAGGTCGATATCGACAGCCTGCGCGCCCTGGGCTGCACCTGGCCGGGAGGTGAGCTATGAGCGCGCTTCGTCAGGCCCTGACCCGCTATCTGCGCATGCGGCGTGCGTTCGGCTATCGCTACGACAACGAAGAGCGCTGTCTCGTCGAGCTCGTCGCGTTCATGGAGGCGGCCGAGGCCGCCGTTATCACGCGCAAGCTCGCCATGGCGTGGATCACCCAGTCCCAGCGAACGTCCTGGCCGCAGCGGCTTTCGGCGGTGCGTGGGTTCGCGCGGCATCTCTCGAACATCGTGCCCGGCACCGAGACGCCGCCCGCCGGCGTATTTCCGTCACCCAGGCGGCCGCGCCCCTATATCTACACCGGGGCGGAGATCGAGCTGTTGCTCGAAGCGACGCTCAGCTGGGGTTCGGCCACGGGCATCAACCGCCGCACCTATCACTGCCTGTTCGGCCTGCTCGCCGCCACTGGCATGCGCCTGGGCGAGACGATTGCCCTCACACGGGCGGACGTCGATCTCGAAGCGGGGATATTGTCGCTGCGCGTGACCAAGGGCGGCAAGACGCGGCTCGTTCCGATGCACCCGACCACCACCCGGGCGCTCAAGGACTATGCTATGCGCCGCGACGATTGTCGGGCCTGCCGCAACAGCCCCTGGTTCTTCGTCCTGCGGCAGGGCCAGCGGCTGCGGCACCAGTATCCGGAACGCGTATTCGTCGCCGTGATGCGGCAGATCGGCTTGCGCGATCTCGAGCCGCATAGCCGGGGCCCACGTCTCCACGACCTTCGCCACAGCTTCGCCGTCAACACCATCATGCGCTGGTACCGGGCCGGCGAGGATGTCGAGCGGCTGTTACCAGCGCTCGCCACCTATCTCGGCCACAGCAAGCTGCGCGATACCTATTGGTATCTATCGGCATGCCCCGAGCTCATGGAGCAGGCGGCGAGCAGGCTCGAAGCGCGCTGGGAGGCAGCGTCGTGACCGCCGCTGCGACCCTGCCTACGCTCATCGAGCGATTCTTCACCCTACGCCTCATGCAGCAGCGCAACGCCAGCCCGCACACCATCGCATCCTATCGTGATACGTTCCGGCTGCTGTTCGCCTTCGCGCAGGAGACCCTGGGCAAGCCGCCATCCCGGCTCGACCTTGCCGATCTCGACGCCCCGTTCATCGGCGCCTTCCTCGACGATCTCGAGGCGAGCCGCTCGATCTCGATCCGGACGCGTAACCTGCGTCTCACTGCCATCCGTGCCTTCTTCCGCTTCGCCGCGCTCGAGGAACCCGCTTATGCCGGGCAGATCCAGCGCGTGCTCGCGATCCCCGGCAAGCTCCACGACAAGCGCGAGGTGCATTTCTTGACCCGCAGCGAGATCGACGCGATCCTGGCCGCGCCTGACCGAAGCACCTGGATCGGCAGGCGCGATCATATGCTGCTGCACCTCGCCATGCAGACCGGCCTGCGGCTCTCGGAGATCGTCCAGCTCGAACAGGGCGCCGTCGTTCTGGATGTCGGCGCGCATGTCCGCTGTATCGGCAAGGGCCGCAAGGAGCGTTGCACGCCGCTCACCAGCCAGACACGCCGCGCGCTGCGGGCCTGGCTCAAGGAAGCCGGACAGCGCGGTTCCACCAGGCTGTTCCCCAACATTCATGGGGGCGCCTTGAGCCCCGATGCCGTGCAGCGCTTGCTGACCCGGCATGTCGCGGCCGCGGCGCTGCGATGTCCCTCCCTCCGCCGCAAGCGGGTCACGCCCCACGTCCTTCGGCACAGCGCGGCGATGGAGCTTCTCCAGGCGGGCGTCGATATCTCGGTGATCGCGCTCTGGCTCGGGCACGAGTCGATCAAGACCACCCAGGTCTATCTGCATGCCCACCTCGCGCTGAAGGAGGCGGCACTGGCGAGGATCAAGCCGTTCGACGGACACCAGGGCGGGCGATACAAGCCCCGCGACCGGCTTCTCGCGTTCCTCGATGCGTTATGAGGCGCCGCCGGCCTTTTCGCGTAAGCCGTCGAGCCACGCGCGCGACACCGCCTCGACCATGTCGCGAAGCGCGCTAACCGCGTCCGTAATGGCCGTCAGATCGTCGATGCCGATCTCGTAGCTCGCCGAGTACCGCGCCTCAACATAGGCGCGCTTCGCGAGTTCGAACCGCCGCCGGTCGAGTTTCGTCGCGCGCGGCCACGCATCGATCAGGCGCGGCTCCTTGTCCTCGGCCAGCGACCGCAGGAACTTGAGGTTGTGCGAGCGAGGAACATAATGCGTGCGCACGAGCAGGAAGCAGGTGTAGGCCCGTTCCGCCGCTTGATGCAGCGTGAAGGCGGCGTCCTTGTGGTGGCCCTTGCTGACGTAGAACGCCGCGCCTTCCAGCGCCGCATCGACCTTCCCCAGCCAGTCCGCAAGATAGGCACTGGCCATCTCGTAAGCGTCCGTCGCCGTCAGCGGCCTGGGCGCCGTGAACTCGGCGCCGGGCAGATCGTAAAGCGCGATGCCGTCGCGCACGATATCGACCCAAAAATACTCGCCGCGCGTCAGCCCCTGATTCACCTCCTCCAGCGTGTGGACGATGATGTTCACCGGACGCGCGACCGCCGCCTCGCGCTCGATCTTGTCCTCGGCGACGTACCAGTATTCGGCAACGTCGGTCAGGTCTTTGTGGCTCACAATCACCAGGATGTCATAATCCGACTGGTAGCCATTCTCGGGCTCATCAACCCAGTCGTCGCGCGCATAGCTGCCGAACAGCACCACCTTCTCGATCCTGCCGTTCTTCTTCCACGGCTGCGTCGCGCGCGAGATCGCGACCGCGAACTCGTCCATCAGAATATGCTGAACGCGCGCCAGCTCGTTTTGCTGGGTCAGAGGCAGATGATCGACGTCTTTGCGCATTTCCAGATTCTCGCGATCTCTGAGGCAAGTAGCAAGTCTTCGATGCGCGCCGGGGCGCAAGAATCCTCCTCGGTCATTGGCAACGCCGCTGGAAACTATGCCGCGCCGATCACCGCAAATTTGCCGGAAAACCCGCACATCCCGAGCCCACTCGGCATAGTGTCGCGCTCGGCATAATCGCCCTTATGCCGCGCGCGGCATAAGGGCGAGTACAACGTGCGGACGAGGAAAAGCGTGTGGTAGAGGCGCTCTGTCGCCTGATGGAACTGGAAAGCAGCTTCTTTGGGAGCGTCATCACCAATCAGAAATTCAGCTGCTCGCTTGAACTTCAGAGCACTCCGAAACCATTCTTCGTAATAGTCCTGCGTCTCGCGCAGCGCCTCTGCAGGCGATAGCGGTTGCGGCGCCTCGAACGGGTGCCGCGGCTCCTCGAACAGTACGATGCCGTCGCGCAGGATATCGGTGAAAAAATAGCGCCCGCGGCGCAGCTGTGCGTTCACGTCATCGAGGCTGTGATAGATGAGGCTGACGGGCGTGCGCAGCCGTCCGTCGGCAAGCTCGGTGAGCAGCCGGTCCTCGGTCTTCGTCCAGAATTCCGGAACGTCGGTGAGGTCCTCGTGATTGACGACGACGAGGATATCGTAATCGGAGAAATAGCGCCCGACCGGGTCCTCGACCCAGTCGCCGCGGGCGTAGCTGCCGAACAGGATGATCTTCAGCAGATGCCCGCTCCGATACCGTGGCTGCGTGCGCCGCGAGATCGCCTCGGCGAAGCCCTCGCGCACGATCCCGACGACATGCGCAAGCTCGCGGCGCTTGCCTTCGGGCAGCGATACAGCCGGGTCATCGGGATATTTCATGGCATCAGAATCGCGCCAAATCATATGCTTGCCAAGTCTTATTTGCGGAATTCGTCGTGTGCATCCGCTGCCGGCCCGGTCCCGGCCGCATCACCTTCAGGCAGCGCAAACAGGCTACCCGCCCCGGTGTCCGAACGCGCCTGCGCGCCCCCGCCTCCGCCGAGGAGGAACAGTGCCGGCCGCGGGGCCGAAGGCGCCGGCGGAGCGCCTTGCCGTGCGCCGCATCGCGCAGCGGGCCTGCCCGCGACCGCGACGACATAGGCGCGTGTCTCGCGCGGCAGCGCGCGCGCACCGGCAAGGCATTCGCCGTAGCGCGCGGGACCGGCGTGATAGGCGGCAAAAAGGCCGGGAAAGCCGAAGCGATCGTGCATCAGCCGCAGATAGGCAGCGCCGGCGAGGATGTTGTCGCGGGGCTCATACGGATTGCGCCCGAGGCCAAGCGCGGCGCGCATATCGGCCCAGGTGCCGGGCATCAGCTGCATGAGGCCCATCGCGCCCGCGCTGCTGGTGATCGGCCGGCCGTCAAGCACGGTACGTCCCGCGCTTTCGGCGCGCATCACGCGTTCGATCCAGTCCGCCGGAATCCCGAACCGGAGCGACGCCTCGGCGACGAGCGGGCGCCAGCGCGCCACAGCCTCGGCGCGCACGGGCTGGGCGGCCGCGAGTGCGGCCAGCAGCGCCAGCCACCGCGCCGCGCAGACGGTCAGGGGTGCAGCCAAATCAGATGCGCCTTGCCGAGGATGTCGCGGCGTTGGCTAAGCCCGAAATACCGCCCGTCGAACGAGGCGGGATGCGCTGCGAGTAGCAGCACGTCGCCCGCGCCGAGCCGGTGGCAGCCATGCCATGCGGGCATCGGCCTGCCGGCGCCGTCGCGGCGAAGGCGCAGCGCGGCGACGTCGCCGTTGACGGTGATCCGATCGTCGCTTGCGCAGGCCATATCGCCGGGTATTGCGGCGATGCGCTTGATGAGCGGCACGTTCGCCGGGAGATAATGGCGGCGCGCGGCAAGGGCGCGCCAGGGCGCCGGCAGGCGGGCGGCAGCGCGCTCGCCGCGTGCCGGATTTCCGATCGCTGTCACGAGATAGAGACCTGTCTGCACGCTCGCCGAGGCGTTCCAGATGAGCAGCGGCCGCGGGCGCGCAAGGCTGACGGCGCCAAGCGCTGCGATCAGAAGCGCGGCTCCGGCTGCGGGCCACGTGCGCAGCGCCCGGAGGGGCGGCGTCACGGTGTGCCGGCCTTCCTGCGTCCAGAAGCCCGCGCCGTTGCGCGCGACCATGCATCGAGATCATCGATATGGTAGCGGATGTTGCGGAAGTGCCGCCGGAAGCGCGGCCCCGTGCCCTTGCTGCGATGGGCCTGCAGCGCGCGGGGCGAGATTCCGAGCCACGCTGCGGCCATCGCCGGATTGAGGTACGGCGACCGCGGCCGCGCTGGCCGCTCGCGTCCGGGTTCCCTTTGCGTCATGAGCGCGCCTCCATAGCCATCGCGGCGCCGCACGCGGCGCGGCGTGCCTTTGGTGCCAGTATGGGCAGGCCGTGCAGAGGCTCGAAAATCGCCAATCCCGAATTCGAGCCTGGCGCTGCCGGAAGCCCGGCAGGCCGCGCCCCCTCCGTCTGCTGCAGGAAAGGCGGCCCCGCGCACGAGGCGCGGGGCCGAACCCGCTTAGTCGTAAGGGTTCCAGATGACCGCGAACGTTTCGTCGGCCTCGCCCGGCACGCGGCCGAGGTTGGCGTAGAGCCGGCGCGGTCCGAACTCCGGCGCGGCGATGCTCAGCGACACATAGTCCCTGCCCGACGTCTCGCCGGTGCGGATCCAGCCGGCACCGACCTCGATGCCCTGGGTCAGTACGCGGTAGTCGGGCTGGGCGTCGCCGGTCTTCGTGCGGTTGGGGATGATCTCGATCCCGGCGCGGATCGAGAGGGTTTTGAGCTCGCCCTTGTAGCCCTCGCCGCTGCGCTTCACATGTCCGATTGCAGGCATTTCATTTCTCCTTTGTGTCTCGCCCGAACCCGTTCCGGGCGATGGGCAGACCGTCAGACCGGCCCCGAGCCGCAGTCCCGCACCCGAAAGGGCCGGAGCGTGAGCGGCGGACCTGACGCCCGGCTTGTTTGGAAGCGAAGCGGCCGCGAGGAGCCCGGCACGGGCGGGGAAAGAAGCCGCAGGGGCGGAAGGTTTCGGGACAAGGCGGCTGGTCCAGGTCAATGCCCCAAACGCCGGGTCACGGGTACGGGGAGACGTCCTGGGGGGAAGAGAAGCCGCACACGGCCACAGCAGATGCAGCGGCGGCGCGATACCGCGAGGGAGCCTCGGCGTTCGTCAGGGCCCGGTATCGAACGCAAGCGTGAGGACGGCGGCCAGCCCGCTGGAGGGAATCCCGGAAGTACCGGGATTCGTGAGATGCTTTTCCGAACCGTCGGCGCCAGAGGACAGAAGACGGCTGAGCCAATAGCATGAGATGGTACCGCGCGAAGGCAATGTCTGCCTTCGCCGTGGTCGGAACGCCGACGATCATAGTGCCGACGATCATCATGCCGGCGATTAGCAGGCTGGCGAGTACGCCTCCCTGCCCCGTCCGGACCATTTGCAGCGTTTGTTCGCTATGGCCGCCCCATAAGCCTGCAGCTTGTCTGGTTGGCGGGTTTACGGATTCAGGAAAACACCAAGTGTCACTTGGCGAATCTGGAGAAACATAAACCGTCGCACGCCCTTACTTCAGGTGTGTCTTTCGTCCCGGCGGAACATCAGCGATGCTGAAACGCCCTCGGTACGAGAAGGCGTGTTGCCGGCTGCGCGCGAAGCCGCCGTGCCAGCCGGACGAGACGCTGGATCTGTGTCCTGCGTGCCGCAGCATTGACGCGCCAGCGGCGACCAATGGCGTCCTCGCCGAAGAAGGCCTCCGCAATGTCGCGCTGCGAGGCACCCGCATCGAGCGCATCGCTGACCCGCAGCAGCAGCGCCCACCGCCGCGCCCCGGCGGGTGACGGATAGGTGCCGCGCCGCAGGACGCCGGTCCGGCAGAGCGCAATAAACCGGGCAAGCGCGTGCATCGGCGCGGCCGCCGCTACGAGCCCGGGCAGCTGCCATGTCAAATATACAGGACCTTCGAGGAGCGTGCCCGCGACGATATCGACGCGCAGGCTGCGCGCGCCGTCTGTCACGAGAAGCCGCTCGGTGCCGGCCAGGCGTTCTATCGCAGCGGCGACAGGCAGCAGGTCCGGAGAGAACGCTTCGGTGCCGGCGCAGGGCGCCGCCGCGGCAGTGAGCACGAAGGGATCAACGTCCCTGCGCCACCAGACCCCCACCAGCGCGCTGCTGCACGCCGGGTCTTCGAACCGGTGAAGACCAAAGCGTCCGGCATCCGTATCGCCGCGCACCACGGCGGCGCGGTATGCGGGGTCGCGGCGCAGCCATTCCCAGGCGATGAGCGGCGCGTCGCACGCCGCAAGCGCGCGATAAGGCGCATCGGAGCGCCAGTCAGGGATGCCCTGATCGGGCATAGCCCGGCACCGGCCGGATAGCGCGACCCCACGCGCCGGGACGGCTGCGATGTCCACGGCAAGCGCAGGTGATTTCTGTCCAAAGCTTTTCCACAAGCAGCCTCCGGTTTGCGCGCACGATGCCGGAAGGGGATGGCTGCGCCATCAACCCCCAAAGGGGGTATTGCCAAGGAGTGCAGTTCGCCGCAGTCGATTTCACAGAAACAGAGGACGGCGAGCGCGGGCTGCCTTGGTGGGCGCCTCTCGCGTACTGCTGGCCCGTCATATGCCCTTACCGACCGGCAATCCCGTCGGACCTGCCTTTTGCCGTCAGGGGATACTTTTCGTCAGGAACGAAGCAGTCCCATCAGCCGTGTGGACATCGAAAGGTTATTGTTCTATATAATGATCGTAAAGTCACTTACCGTTCACTTTATGAGGCATTAAAATGCGATCCACAATGGTGGACACACTTCCTGCAGGGATCAGGCGTGCGCTCGGAAAACTGGGCGGCGACATTGCAATTGCTCGCAAAAAGCGCAGCCTTACCACCGCGATGATGGCCGAACGTCTCGGCGTCGCCCGCGGGACATATCTGAGGGTCGAGAGGGGTGACCCGACCGTCGCTAT
>ERZ1645185.1079-NODE-1079-length-11302-cov-18.195786_pt1 | contig 11302 bp, 10 predicted proteins | sample MGYA00575351_ERZ1645185 | MGnify/ENA primary metagenome ERZ1645185 (study PRJEB40838, sample SAMN11284767) | freshwater sediment metagenome | isolation source: river sediment | host: Sediment | place: India: Jana village, Kanpur | collected 2015-12-17 ... | reverse complement strand
TGGCACTGTTCCCGGTGACCGCGCCGGAGGCGAAGTCGCTGACCGCGCACGCGGCATGGGAGGACAACGGCCTGTGCCAGCGGGCGGTGCGTGCGCTGAAGCAGCGCTTCCCCGGCCTCGGGGTGATCACCGACGTCGCGCTGGACCCGTACACCAGCCACGGCCAGGACGGCCTGGTCGACGACACCGGGTACGTCATGAACGACGAGACCGTGGAAGCGCTGATGAAGCAGGCACTGTCGCACGCCCGCGCCGGCGCCGACGTGGTCGCGCCCAGCGACATGATGGACGGGCGCATCGGCGCCATCCGCGGCGCGCTGGAGGACGAAGGCTTCATCCACACCCGCATCCTGGCCTACAGCGCGAAGTACGCCTCGGCGTTCTACGGTCCGTTCCGCGATGCGGTCGGCTCGTCGGGCGCGCTCGGCAAGGGCAACAAGTCCAGCTACCAGATGGATCCCGCCAATTCCGACGAGGCCCTGCGCGAAGTCGCGCTCGACCTGGACGAGGGCGCCGACATGGTGATGGTCAAGCCGGGCCTGCCCTACCTCGACATCGTGCGGCGGGTGAAGGACGCGTACGGCGCGCCGACCTTCGTGTACCAGGTCAGCGGCGAATACGCGATGGTCAAGGCCGCCGCGCAGAACGGCTGGCTGGACGAACGCGCCTGCGCGCTGGAGGCGCTGGCGAGCATCAAGCGCGCCGGTGCCGATGGCGTGCTGACCTATTTCGCGCTGGACGCGGCCCGCTGGCTGCGCGAGGCGCACTGACGCGGCGGCGCGCCGCCACGGGAGCCCTGCGATGGACGCCCTGCATGCCGTGTTCGGACATCCGGTGGCGCATTCGCTGTCGCCGCGCATCCATGCCGCGTTCGGGCGGCAGGCCGGGATCGCGCTGCGCTACGAGGCAATCGACGTCGAACCCGCCGGCTTCGCCGCGGCGCTCGCCGCTTTCGCCGCGCGCGGCGGCAGCGGCGCCAACGTCACCCTGCCGCTGAAGGAAGCGGCGTTCGCGCTGTGCACCGAGGCCAGCGAACGCGCCCGGCGCGCCGGCGCGGTGAACACCCTGGTCCGCGGCGAGGATGGGGCCTGGCGCGGCGACAACACCGACGGCAGCGGCCTGGTCCGCGACCTCACCCAGCGCCACGGCCTGGACCTGCGCGAGCGGCGCACGCTGCTGCTCGGCGCCGGCGGCGCCGCGCGCGGGGTGGCGCCGGCGTTGCTGGACGCCGGCATCGGCGAGCTGACCATCGCCAACCGCACCAGCGCGCGCGCCGACGCGTTGGCCGACGCGCTCGGCGATCCGGCCCGCGTGCACGTGCGCTACCTCGACGACCTCGCCGCGCAGGGCGAATTCGACCTGGTGGTGAACGCCACCTCCGCCGCGCGCGGGGGTGAGCTGCCCGCGCTGCCGATGGCCCTGGTCGGGCCGCGCAGCGTCGCCGTCGACCTGAGCTACGGCGAAGCCGCGATCCCGTTCCTGGCCTGGGCCCGCGCCGCCGGATGCCGGCAGTCCGTGGATGGACTGGGCATGCTGGTCGAGCAAGCGGCCGAGAGCTTCCGGATCTGGCACGGCGTGCGCCCGGAGACGGACGCGATCCACGCGGAACTGAGCAATCGCGCGCCCGCGCTGGTGACCGCCGATTGAGTCAGAGCCGCCCCTCGCGCTTGATCGCGAGGTAACGCTCGACCAGCGCCGCCGGCAGTTCCGCGCAGGTCACGTCCAGCACCCCGACGCGATGCGCGCGCAGCGCGTCGTGCGCGGCGGCGCGTTGCGCGAGGTAACGCGCGGCGGCCGCGGCACGCACCGCCCCCGGCAGATCCTGCGCAGGCCCGTCGAGGGCACCGGCCAGGCTTTCCTCGCGCAGGCTGGCGACCACCACGTGGTGCCGCTGCTGCAGCATGCGGACCGCGGCCAGCAGGTCCTCCATGTCCTCGTCGCGCAGGTTGGTCACCAGCATCACCAGGCTGCGCCGGCGATGCCGCAGGCTGAGCTCGGTGGCGGCGGCCAGGTAATCGGTCGCCACCGGCGTGGGCTGCAGCGCGTAGGTCTCGCGCAGGAACACGTCGATCGCGCCCATCCCGCGCTGCGGCGCCACCCAGCGACGCTCGCCGCCGCTGGCCAGCAGGCCGACCGCGTCGCCCTGGCGCAGGGCGAGGTAGGACACCACCAGCGCCGCATCCAGCACGTGGTCGAAGTGGCTCAGCGCGCCGTCTCGCGCCAGCATGCGGCGGCCGGTGTCGATCACCATCAGCAGGTGCTGGTTGCGTTCGTCCTGGTACTCGCGCGAGATCAGCCGGCGCATGCGCGAAGTCGCCTTCCAGTCGACCTGGCGCAGGCTGTCGCCGACGCGGTAGTCGCGCATCTGGTGGAAGTCGGTGCCTTCGCCGCGGCGCCGGCGCACATGCGCGCCGACCATCCGCGAGGCCTGTTCCGCGCCGAGCAGGGCCAGGCGCGCCAGCGGGGCGAAGTTGGGGAAGACGCGCACGCGCTGGGCGGTCCCGGCGACGCGCCGCTGCCGCCACAACCGCCACGGCGAATGCAGCCGCAGGTGCACGCCGTCGAAGCCGAAGTCGCCACGCTCGTCGGGCCGCAACCGGTAGGCAAAGCGCACGCCGGCATCCGGCACGAGGTCGAGCGTGCGCGGCAGCCCGTCTGCCTGCCAGCCCTGCGGGTGCAGGTCGTGCAGGTCCACGCGCATCGCCCGCGCACCGCCGTCGACCACCAGTTCGACCTCGCGCTCCACGCCGACCGGCCATGCCTCCGGCGCCACCCGGGCGACATCGGGCGTGGCCAGCCGTCGCAGGCGCCAGGCATCCAGTGCCGCCACCAGCGCCAACACCCCGCCATAGGCGATCCACGCCGACGCCGGCAGCAGCCCGAAGCTTGCCGCCACGCCGGGCAGCAGCCAGGCGAGCACCAAGGCCAGCAGGAGCGGCGCAGGCCTCACTGGCGGGGCGCGTCCACCTTGGCCAGCAACGCATGCAGCACGTCGTCGGCGGACTGGCCTTCGATCTGCAATTCCGGGGCCAGTGCGATGCGATGCCGCAACGCCGGCTTGGCGATCCCGCGGACATCGTCCGGTACCACGAAGTCGCGGCCCTCGAGCATCGCCTGCGCACGCGCGGCGCGCACCAGCGCGATGCTGCCGCGCGGGCCGGCGCCCAGCGCGATGCCTGGCCAGGCGCGGGTCGCGGCGACGATGCGCACCGCGTAGTCGAGCACCGCGGCATCGACCCGCACCGCCGCCGCGCGCCGCTGCAGCATCAGCACCGCGGCCGGGTCGGCGACCTGCGCCACCTGCGAGAGGTCGAAGTCCGCGGCGGTGCGGCCTTCGCTGACCGCGGCCACCATCCGCTTCTCGTCGACCAGGCTGGGGTAGCCGATCAGCACCTTCAGCAGGAACCGATCCAGTTGCGCCTCGGGCAGCGGATAGGTGCCCTCCAGTTCCAGCGGGTTCTGCGTCGCCAGGCACATGAACGGCGGCGGCAGCGGGAAGCTGTTGCCCTCGATGGTGACCTGCTGCTCCTGCATCGCCTCCAGCAGCGCGGACTGGGTCTTGGCCGGCGCGCGGTTGATCTCGTCGGCCAGCAGCAGGTTGGTGAACACCGGCCCGCGGCGGATCTCGAAGCGTTCCTGCTTGGGATCGAATACCGCATGCCCGCTGATGTCGCTGGGCATCAGGTCGGGGGTGAACTGCACGCGCGCATGCGCGCACCCGAGCGCCTGCGACAACGCGCGCACCAGCAGCGTCTTGCCGAGGCCGGGCACGCCCTCCAGCAGCACGTGGCCGCCGGCGAGCAGGGCGATCATCACCGCATCGAGGACGTCCTCCTGGCCGATGAAGGCCTTGCCGACCTCGGCGCGGATGGCGGCCGCCAGCGCGTCGGCGCCGTCGGGCAGGGAAGATTCGTGGGCGTCGGTGGTCACAGGCGTGTCCTCAGGTCGATCAGGCGGGCGATGCGTTCGCGGAATTCGCGCTTGTCGCGCGGGGGGCGGGTGTCGAGGGCGGCGCGCACCTCGCGCACGCCGAGGCCGCTGCGTTGCGCGACCAGCGTGGCGCGCGCATCGCCTTCCAGCGCGGCGGCCAGCGGGTCGCGCCGGCGCAGGCGGTCCAGCACGGCATCGCGCATGGCGGCGTGCAGGGTGCCGAAGCGCCCGTAGCGCAGCAGGTGCTCGCCGCTGGCCTGCACGTGTTCGAGCAGGGAGCGGCGCGCGGCCGGGGGGCTGGCGAGCAGCGGGCCGAAACGCTGGCTGCGCATCCACAACCAGCCCAGCAGGGCCAGCGCGAGCGGCAGCAAGGCCATCCAGGCGCGGTCCAGCAACCAGCGCCACAGCGGCGGCATGTCGGCCGCGTAGACCAGGTGGTAGCGCCCCGCGCCCCAGCCCGGCGCCAGCAGCTGCCGCGCGAAGACCTGGTGCGGGACGTCGCGCAGGCTGCGGTTGTCGAGCATCTCCAGGCTGCCGGCGAGGTCGACCGTGCCGCGCCCCTGCGCGAAGCGCGCATACGCATGCAGGCCCTGGTCGTTGCGCCAGGCCGCCAGCGGGCGGGCGTCGTCCGCGAGGCGGAAACGCGGCGCGCGGCAGAACTCGACATGGTCGGGCTGGCCCGGGATCCGCAACGACAGGCAGCGGGCCGGCAGCAGCAGCGGCTGGATCGGCAGCCACTCGGCGAGTGTGCCGGCGGGATTGACGCCCTTCTGCCAACCCGGCAGCCGCAGCACCAGGTGCCCGCCGGCGTCGACGAAGGCGAACAGGTCGTCCCATTGGGTCGGGGTCACCGTCCGCGGATCGCCGAGCAGCACCACGGTATCGCCGGGCCGCAGCGCCATCTCCGCCACGTCCAGCCGCTGCCGCGACGCCACCACCTGCCCTTGCGCACGCAAGGCGAGCTTCAGCGCATACAGCGGGTTGTAGGTCGCCTCGCCGCGCGGCGGCAGCTTCTCGGTTTCCTGCTTGCGTTCGTGGGTGCTGAAGAACCAGGCCGCGCCCAGCGCCAGCGCGACGGCGACCAGCACGCCCGGCAGCACTGTGCGCATGCGGCTCATGCGGGCGTCCCCCACGCGAAGCGCGCGGCCAGGCGCGAGGCCAGCGCATCGAAGCCGGCGTCGTCGGGCAGGCGTTCGGCATAGGCGGCGTATTGCCAGACCCGCACGACCTGCGCGAAGGCATCGCGGTCATCGGCGTCCGCCATCCCGCGCGCGGCGCGCAGGCATTCGGCCTCGGTCGCGCCCGGCACCAGCACCGCATCGATCCGCGCCGCCATCGCCGCGACGCTGGCGCGGTACAGCAACGCCAGGGCCCGGCGACGCCGTCCCGCGGACCACAGCGCGCGCGCGGCCGCGGCCGGATCCGCCGGCAGCGGTTCCGCGTCGGCATGCGGCTCCAGCCGCAGCGCCGTCGGCGCGGGCGCGGGCGCGGCGGTCAGGTCGCGCATCCACGGCCACCAGGTCTTGCGGGTCCACGCCAGCAACAAGGCCAGGCCGCCGAACAGGAACCACAGCCCGTATTCGCCCAGCGCGGCGATCGCGTCCCCCACGCGCTGCAGCCAGATCGGGATCTCGCTGTCCTGGCGCGGCTTGCGCGGATCGCGCGACACCCAGCGCGTGACCTTGCGTTCGGGCGAGAGCAACGGGTCGCGGTACGCCGCCTCGGTGGCGGCCTGGAAGGCGCGCGCATCCTCGACCTCGCCGAACACCCGCGGCAAGGTCGGCGGCGCCGGCGTGGCCGCCTTCTTGGGGGGGTCGTCGGCCGCGGCCGCCGGCGGCATGGGCAGGCACAGCATGGCGCCGACCAGCAGCGCGGTGGACAGGCCCGCGATCCGCGTGCGCAAGCGACGGAAGGCGAGCTCGATGTCCCAGCCTTCGATCTGGGTGCGGCGGTTGAGGTACATCCCGAAGCCGGCGCCGACGTAGAACGGTTCGATCGCGCTGCTGGCGACCCACACCAGCGCATTGCCCGCCAGCTGCGCCCAGCGCGGCGGCGCTTCGAACGCGAGCGTCCACAGCGCGCGCGCCGATTCCGACAGGAACTCCACCGGCACGAACAGCACCACCGAGGCATACATGCCGAACACCAGCACGGCCTCGAAGTTCGCGCAGGCCAGGGTCAGCAGGATCGCCATCCCGCGCGCCGAGCCGCCGATCACCTGGCGACGCGCACCGCCGCCCGCGCCGCCCTCCAGCAGGTCGACCGGCAGGTACAACGCGCGCGCCGGCCCCAGGCGCCGCCACGTCAGGTAAGCCGCCATCGGCCGCCAGCCCCAGCGGCGTTGCGCGGCCAGGGTCTCGCGCACCGCGGGCGCCTGTCCGAACACCGCGCGCGACAGCACGTACAGCGGCATGCGGTCGAACACCGGCTTCAGCCACCACATCGCGAGCGCCGCCAGCGGCACCAGGTCCAGCGTCCACGCCAGCGCGTTGAGCACGACGAACAGGGGCAGGGTGATCGCCGCCCACGGCAACCAGATCGCGCGCGCATGCCGCCGCACCAGCGCGATGCCGAGCTCCATCGCCTCCCACGGCGAGCGCGGGCGCAACTCGACCTGGACCTGGTCAAGCCGCATGCCGGTCGCGCCCCCCGCGCCACAGCCACAGCAGGACGAGCAGCCACAACGCGCCGCCGACCCCGAACTTGACCGCCGCCGGGATCCAGCCGATCGAGGACCAGAACGCCTCGATGAAGGCCGCGACCACCAGCATCGCGAACACCCCGAGCGCCAGCCGCGCGCCGCGCCGCCCGCCTTCGACCAGCGCATCCACGCGACGCCGGCGCCCGGGCGCGAGCACCCCCAGCCCGAGGCGCAGGCCAGCACCGCCGGCGATGACGATCGCGGTCAGCTCGAACGCGCCATGCCCGGCGACGAAGCGCCAGAACGGATCGCCCAGGCCGACGCCCTGCAGGTGGCTGGCCATGCCGCCGATCATCACCCCGTTCATGCCCAGCACCAGCACCGGTCCGATCCCCGCCAGCAGCCCGCTGGCGAAGCTGCGCAGGCCGATGGAGACGTTGTTCATCACGTAGAAGCCGAACATCTGCAGGTCCTCCCCGGAGTCGCGGCCGAGCTTCGATGCGGCGGGGTCGTACATCGCTTCCATCTGCGCCAGCTGGACCGGCTCGAACAGGGTGTGGATCAGCTCGGGGCGCACCTGCACGGCCACGTAGCTGAGCACCAGCGGCAGCGCGAACATCAGCAACGCGGCCGCCATCGCGCCGCGTTCCGCGCGCACCAGCCGCGGGAAGTCCGCGAGCAGGAATTCGACGCTGCGCCGCCAGCGCGGCGGCGGCGGGCGGTACATCACGTCGTGGCCGCGCTGCACCAGCGCCTGCAGGCGCTCCACCAGCTGCGGGCTGTAGCCACGGCGGCGCGCGAGCCCGAGCTGCTGGGTCAGGCGCCGGTAGGCCGCCGGCACCGCGCTGTCGTCCATCCCGCGCCAGTCGCGGTCCGCACGCGCCCGCCGCGGACGCCCGCCGCGCGCATCCAGCCAGGCATCGAAGGCCTGCCATTCGGCCTGGTGCCGGGCGATGAAGTGTTCCTGGCGCATCGGCCTCAGCGCCTGCCCAGCAGCCAGTTGGCGATGCCCTGCAAGGCGACCACGCCGTCCGCGCCACGCAGGCCGGTCAGCGGTTCGGCGATGTCGGCGAGTTCGGCCTGGCGTTCCGGGGTCAGCCGCGGCGCACGCTCGGCGAAAGCGACCACCGCCGCCTGCTCCGCCGGCCGCAAGGCGACCCGTGGCGCCGCCACCTCCGCGCCCGGGACCAGCGGCTGCGCCTGCACGCGCGGCGCATGCACCACCAGGGTGCCGGCGACGATGTCGCCGAGGCGCCGCCCCCAGGGATCGGCCAGGCTGCTCACCAGGCCGCAGGCATAGCCGAACGGCAGCATGTCCACGGTGCGCATCAGGTTGCGCACGCAGGCGGCAAGCCAGCCCACCGGCGCGCCGTCGCTCGAGACCACGCGCAGGTCGAGCACGCGCTTGCCCGGCGTCTGTCCGTTGAACAGGCCCTCGCACACGATCGGGTAGGCCCAGAACACCAGGAACAGCATGACCAGGTACAGCCCCATGCCGCCCTCGCCCAGCGCCCCGAAGATCGCGGAGCACACCGACAGCAGGGTCAGCCGGATCGCGAGGTCGATCGCCCAGGCCAGCGCGCGCGGCACCGGGCCGGCGGCCGGCAGGCGCAGGGCCACGCCCTCCGGCGTGTGGACCTCGCGGACGGTGTCGAGCATCAGGCGTCGACGACGATGGTGTCCGCAAACAGATCGTGCAGGCAGCGCTTTTCTTCGCCGAAGATGAACAGCGGATCGGCCAGCGCGAACAGCGCGCCGAGCAGCGGGATGTTGCCGATGACGCCGGGCACGAAATAGCGCAGCCAGAAGATCCGGCCCAGGCCGGCGCGGCTGCCGTCCTTGCGCACGATGCGGATGCCCATCAGCTTCTTGCCGAAGGTCTGGCCGTGCCGGTGCAGCATCACCAACTGGTAGATGGCGAACGCCACCACCGAAATGCCGGCCACCGCCAGCACCACCATGGCCACTGGGGACATCGCCCCGTTGCCACTGCTGCCGACCGCCGGCGCCAGGATCGCCGCGGCGATCGCGATCGCCATGATCGGCACCGCGTCCAGCAACACCGCGGCCAGTCGCGCGCCGCGCGAGGCCTTGGCCATGGCATCGCCGCTGGCGACCTCTTGCACCCGCGCCGCCGGCGCGGCATACGGATTGGCCGGCGCGTGCGCAGCGGCCGTGTTGTACGGATCCATCCGGTGACCTCGTGTCCCTTCCCCGCCCGCGACTTTACCGATTGGCGTCGCCGGGTGGAACGGCAAGATTCCCGCAGGCGCGCAGGTACTCGTCCTTCAGCCGCACGTAGTGGCCCGCGCTGTAGTACAGCGCCTCGATCTCCGCGTCGGACAGCAACCGGGCCTTCCTCGCCGGATTGCCCAGCCACAGCTCGCCCTCGCCGACCACCTTGCCAGGCGGCACCAGCGCGCCGGCGCCGACGAAGCCGTGCTTCCGCACCACCGCGCCATCCAGCACGATCGCGCCCATCCCGATGAGCACCGCGTCCTCGATCGTGCAGGCGTGGATGATCGCCTTGTGGCCGATGGTCACGTCGTTGCCGATGCGGGTGGCGAAGCCGCCCAGTTTCGCGTGCGGGCCGTCGTGGCTGACATGGACGACGCTGCCGTCCTGCAGGTTGGTGCGATCGCCGACGCGGATGAAGTTGACGTCGCCGCGGACCACGGTGAACGGCCAGACCGAGACGTCGTCGCCGAGCACCACGTCGCCGATGACGCTGGCCGCCGGATCAACGTAGGCGCGCGCGCCAAGGGTGGGCAAGCGGTCGCGGAAGGGGCGCAGAACGGACGATTTGGTCTCCATGCGCGCATTCTAGAGCCAGCCTGCAGCGACCCGGGTCTACACTCGGCGCATGAACGCGACCGCCGATGCCACGCCCCTCCAGACCACCGCCCACCCGGGCCAGGACGCCACCGCGGTCGCCGCGCTGGCGCCCACCCTGCAAGGCCTGCGCAGCGCCTGGCAGGCGCGCAAGCCCGACCACGCGCAGCGCCGGCGCGACCTGCAGCGGCTGCGCGACGCCCTCAAGCGGCGCCTCGACGAGATGGCCGACGCGATCGCCGCCGACTTCGGGCATCGCTCCAAGGACGAAAGCCGGATCGCCGACGGCATGACCGTGCTCAACGACATCGACCACCTGCTGCGCCACCTGCGCGGGTGGATGAAGCCGCGCCGGGTCGGCGTGGGCTGGCGCTTCCTGCCGGCGCGCGCACAGGTGCGGCCATCGCCGTTGGGCGTGGTCGGGGTGATCGCACCGTGGAACTACCCGGTCAACCTGGCCCTGATCCCGCTGGCCACCGCGATCGCCGCCGGCAACCACGTCTACCTGAAGCCGTCGGAACACACGCCGCGCACCAGCGAATTCCTGCGCGCGCTGCTGGCCGAGGTGTTCCCGGCCGAGCGGGTGGCGGTGGCGCTCGGCGGCGCCGAGGTCGGCGCCGCGTTCGCCGCGCTGCCGTTCGACCACCTGGTGTTCACCGGCTCCACCGCGGTCGGACGCAAGGTGATGGCGGCGGCCGCGCCGAACCTGACCCCGCTCACCCTGGAACTCGGCGGCAAGTCGCCGGCGATCGTCGCCGACGACTATCCGGTCGCCAAGGCCGCCGCGCGGATCGCCACCGGCAAGTGGTTCAACGGCGGCCAGACCTGCATCGCGCCGGACTACGTGCTGGTGCCCGCCGGCCAGCGCGATGCCTTCATCAACGCCCTGCGTGCGGAAGTGCAGGCGCGCTACGGCGCCGACCTGTCGAACCTGTCCGACTACACCCGCGTGGTCAACGCCGGCCAGTACGCACGCCTGCAGGGCTACCTCGACGATGCCGCCGCGCGCGGCATCGAAACGCTCACGCTGGCCGGACGCGCCGATCCCGCGTCGCGGGTACTACCGCCGACCGTGTTGCTGGAGCCGGGCGACGACGCGACGGTGATGCAGGAGGAGATCTTCGGGCCACTGCTCCCGGTGAAGTCGTACCGCACGCTCGACGAGGCCATCGCCTACGTCAACGCGCACGACCGGCCGCTGGCGCTGTATCCCTTCAGCCACGACCGTGCCACGGTGGAACGCATCCTGGCGCGCACGCTGGCCGGCGGGGTCTCGGTCAACGACACCCTGTTCCACTTCGCGGTCGGCAACCTGCCGTTCGGCGGCGTCGGCCCCAGCGGCATGGGCGCCTACCACGCACGCGCCGGCTTCGATGCGATGAGCAAGCAGTTGCCGGTGTTCTGGCAGGCGCGCATGACCGGCGGCGACCTGCTGAAGCCGCCGTATGCGAAGGCGAAGTGGTTGCTCGACCTGATCATCCGCTGAGCGCCGGCGCGTGGCATCGACTAGGATGCCGCGCATGAAGATCGCCAGCTGGAACGTCAACTCGTTGAACGTGCGCCTGCCGCAGTTGCAGCAGTGGCTGCAGGACTTCGCGCCCGACGTGGTCGGCCTGCAGGAGACCAAGCTGGAGGACCACCGCTTCCCCGACGGCGCGCTCGCCGAGCTCGGCTACCGCAGCGTGTTCCACGGGCAGAAGACCTACAACGGGGTGGCGCTGCTGGCGCGCGGCCGCAGCCTCGACGAGGTGCAGGTCGCCATCCCCGGCTTCGACGACGCGCAGGCGCGGGCGATCGCGGCGACCGTGGACGCTCCCGGATCCTCGGATCCGGGACAGGCAATCCGCATCGTCAACCTGTACGTGGTCAACGGGCAGGACATCGGCACCGACAAGTACG
>ERZ1645185.1078-NODE-1078-length-11312-cov-6.416630_pt1 | contig 11312 bp, 9 predicted proteins | sample MGYA00575351_ERZ1645185 | MGnify/ENA primary metagenome ERZ1645185 (study PRJEB40838, sample SAMN11284767) | freshwater sediment metagenome | isolation source: river sediment | host: Sediment | place: India: Jana village, Kanpur | collected 2015-12-17 ... | reverse complement strand
TTCAAAATCCGCCGGTGGTGACACTGTGGGGGTTCGAGTCCCCCTCCCGGCACCAAGATAAAATTCAGAGTAGTCCAGGAAAGTCCTGATTTTCCAAGAAATACGTGCAAGTAGCTCGGTTTATGCTCCAAGGAAATCCAGTAATAGTTATTGAAATCCGGGGGCATCAAGGGGCATAATCGGGGGCATATTGCGAATCATCGTAATTGATGCCCCCAGGAGATGCCCCCATGCTAACCGATCTGGAGTGCAGGAAAGCAATTCCCAAAGAGAAAACCTACCGCCTTTATGACGGTGGCGGCCTGTATCTCGAAGTCACCCCTACGGGCTCGAAATACTGGCGCTTGAAGTATCGCTATAGCGGCAAGGAAAAACGGCTTGCAATAGGCGTATATCCCGCCGTAAGCCCCAAGCAGGCTCGGGAGAAGGTACAGGATGAGAAGCGCAAGCTATCCGAGGGGCGCGATCCTTCCACAGAACGGCGATTACAGAAAATCCTTAGCCAGGTTGCAGCCGAAAACAGCTTCAAGGCTGTAGCCCTTGAATGGCTTGACAGGCGTGCCCCCACCTTGTCTGCCAAGCACGTTGATAAAGTAAGGGGCAGGCTGGATAAAAACCTGTTCCCGTGGATAGGTGACCGTCCCATAGCCGAAATTGCCGCCCCTGAATTGCTGAGCGGCTTGCGCCGGGTTGAGGAAAGGGGCGCTGTCCATACCGCCAAGCGGCTTTTGCAGTATGCAGGTCAGATATTCCGCTATGGCGTGGCTACCGGGCGCTGTGAGCGCGATATAGCCGCTGATCTGAGAGGATCATTAACCCAGGAAAAAGAAACGCACAGAGCAGCCATTACAGACCCGCTAAAGGCGGGTGGGTTGCTACGTGCAATAGACGGCTATCAAGGCTCCCTGATTAGCCGCTGCGCCCTTCGTCTGGCCCCCTTGGCCTTTGTCCGTCCCGGTGAGTTACGCCATGCGGAATGGTCTGAAATTGACCTGGATAGAGGCGAGTGGAATATTCCGGGCGAGAAAATGAAAATGGGCCTTCCCCATCTTGTTCCCCTTTCTAGGCAGGCCATAGAGGTACTGCGTGAAATCCAGCCTCTTACAGGCCAGGGACGCTATGTATTTCCTAGTCAGAGGACATCCGAACGACCCATTTCAGACAACACCATCAACGCATCGTTACGGCGCATGGGCTTTGATACGCGACAGGAAATGACCGCCCACGGCTTCCGGGCAATGGCGAGAACGATCCTTGATGAGGTTCTAGGTTTCCGGCCGGACTTCATCGAGCATCAGCTAGCCCATGCGGTACGCGATCCCAATGGCCGCGCCTATAACCGCACGGCACACCTGGCCGAAAGGCGGAAGATGATGCAGGAATGGGCTGATTATCTGGACAAAATCAAGGCCGGGGCGGAAGTGATACCTTTGCACGGACGTACATAGCAGCGGTTAAGCTGCGCCTAGGCTGATCCCCGAACACCCGTAACCCTTGCGGGCTGGCGCGGCTCCTTATTCAAGGGGGCGTGCGGGGCGCTGAGATGCCAGGTAGCGAAGAGAAGCTTGCAAATACTGTTAGAAATTCCGTGTTGGGCTGGCTTTACCTTGCTAGAACACAAGAGGAAGTTAATGCGCTTGAGCGGCTAACCAACGATGGAGATGCGCTCATGGCTTGGAGTGAATTATCCAAGAAGAAAACAAAGACAGGCGATTCTTTCGAGATAGTTGCTTCATTTATCGGGAAAGACGCAATAGGTTCACATCTATCATCGGCACATAAGAAGACTCGGCAAGAAATCAGAGACGCAGGATTTGAAGCCGTAACGTTGGGGAAAAGATTAATCAGCCTGATTGATGGCAACGCTACGCTTAGATTTCACGGTGATGACTTGATGCCCCAATTGGAGCAAGCTGCTCTGGAGAGGCTTCTTGGTGGGTTAATTATTCAGGCTGTAAACATATCAAAACAAAACAGGGGCTCTGGAAATTTCTTTTCTGCTGAAATTGAGGCGGAACTAGACTCTTCCCTAGCCAACAACCACCCAGAATTCAAGACAATGACAAGCTCAGAGGCGTATCGAGTAATTCGACTCACCCAAACTTTTGATGACGGATTTATTGAGAGGCTGAAGCTGTTCGTTCAACTGGCTGAGCAATCTGCGAACAAAACACCCGTTGTGGCAAGGCCAAACAAACTCACTGCTAATCAGCATGTCTTTTCGCGTTCGGTGTGCGGGATATTGGAATATTTTTACGGTTCTCCCCACTGTGAGATTGTTGCGCGCTTTGCATCAGCCGTTTTTGATACCAGTGTCAGTTATGAGTCAGTGCAAAAATGGTGGCAACGAAGGGCGGAAACGATAGAAGAGGACACTTCTCAGGAAGAATGAGGACGAAGTGTCCACGACAAGTTCCAATATGCTCTAAATAATCCATAGCCGTGTACAACAGCCCATAGGAGGGCAAACATGGCTAGCACTATCCAGCAACTCCCTGAAACCGGCTATGTCCGGCTCCCCGCGATCCTTCGAGTTTTTCCTGTCAGCCGGTCAACCTGGTGGCAAGGCGTCCGACAGAAGCGCTACCCGCAACCCGTGAAACTTGGCCCGCGCATTACTGCGTGGAAGGCTGAGGACATTCGCACCCTGATTGAATCTCAAGGCAAGTAAGGGGGCGATTATGGGTAACAACAATGGAAATGAAATCGCCCCGCTGGCAGGCGAGGCGAAGGTAAAACAACTTGATGAACTGCACGAAAAGTTTAAAGGCAATGCCCGCACTGAGCAAGCAAAACGGCTACTTGAGGCGCTGAGAAGGTTTCCAGTTTCGACCTTTGAGGCAAGGCGTCATCTGGACATCATGCACCCTGCGGGGCGCGTACAGGAACTCAGGGATGAGGGCCATGAAATTGACACCTTGCGAATCTCGGAACGAAGCGAGATTGGACGGGCGCATAGCATCGCTGTTTATGTGCTTCGTGAGGAGACCCGGCCATGAAAGCGGAACGCTTGCGACAACGCATTATAAGCCTCGCTGCGCGGCTTTCAGGGCTTGGGGTGGAGGCAGACATCTATGCGCTTTCAATCGTTGAACTAAGGGGCTTATATGCCTTCCTGAAGCGGCTGGCTGGACAGTAGCCATGTCGCAAAAATCAAAACGATGGAAAGACGCCAAGGAAAAGCGGGACGGTGGGGCATTTATCACGTTGCCCCTGTCCGTCCTGAATTCCCGCGCCTATATCGAGTGCAGCCCCTACTCAAAAATGTTGCTGTTTGATCTGCTGCAACAGTACCGTGGGAACAACAATGGTGACTTGTCTGCCTGCTGGAAATTCATGAAGCCGCGCGGCTGGCGATCTGAGGCTACCCTGATGAAGGCGAAGCGGGAATTGCTTGAAATGGAATTGATCGTTGAGACTCGAAAAGGCGCAAGACCAAACAAGGCTAGTCTGTACGCCGTGACTTTCTATGCCCTGGATGAATGTGGCGGAAAACTGGAAATGTCACCCAGGGGATTCCCGAGAGGTGCTTACAAACTGCGCGATCCGTTACCACCTGTTCGGCTCAAAAACGAATGTCTTACTACGCGTGGTGAAGTAGGGAAGGTGGAATAGCTACGCTTGCTGAAGTAGGCTGGTCTTTTCTTGCTTCACCTGCTGTAGCTATGGAGGCTAGTTTCCTTGTGCTGCCTACTTCATGTACTGTAGTGCTCTATAGAATTACCATATACCCATGTACCCATGTTTCGAGAGTTGCTAAGGCCCTGGAAGCTTGCCACATTTGCCCTTGGTATGGCTTGGTTAATTTATGGGGCGCTGAATTACGATATTCCGGATTGGGATGTGGGCATCAGCATCTTCATGGGCTTGCTGACCTATGTAACCGCGCCGCTTGCTGTCAGAATTATTCTTTCCAGAAAATACCGACATTTTCCTTTAGCGCTGTTCTATTACTGGTTTACTGTTGATGGAAGTTATTGGTTTTATCACACGATTGCAGGAAACGAGATGTTTAGAGAAGCCAACTTCTATGCGTCCAGTACACTTTATTTTCTGTGCGGCTTTATATGGTTGCACAATGGCACCGTGAAAGAACTCATGTCAAAAAGAACGGTTTCTGAATAGCGTTGTTAATGGGAGGTATATGAAATTTTCAAATTTAATATCGCTGACTTTGGCATTCTTTTCAATTACGGCTTTAGCGTCCCCCGGACTTTTTCCCGGAAGCGACAAAATGTCGAACACAAATGCTGAATGGGAGGCATTGAGAACCATGAAGCCTTCATTTGTAACCTCACTACATAATGGCAGTTTTTTTAATCCAGCCCGTGCGAGTGCAATCTTTAATAATTTACCCATCGAGAGGTCATTGGCAACAAGGGGGGCGAAAGAAATATCCCTCTATGCAAGCCTGTCATCCGCAGTTGTGCTGATCATTACTGATGATGGATTTGGTACGGGTACGCTGATCTCTAAAGATGGTTTGATTCTTACGAATAATCACGTTATTGCTGGTTATGAAAGTGTTGGTGTCCTTTTCAAGCCAGCCAAAGGTTCAAATAAGGTAAAGAAAGACGATGTAAAGATTGCCAGAGTTATTAGAGTAGATGAGATTGCTGATTTGGCGCTTTTAAGACTTACTTCATCGACTGATATTCCAAAAGTAATGCCTTTGGGCAGCATAAATGAAATTGAGATAGGCTCGGACGTGCATGCAATAGGCCATCCTGCTGGGGCAGATTGGAGTTATACAAAAGGCCTTGTGAGTCAGATTCGCAAGGAATATAAATGGATAACTGAACAAAAAATCCAACATCAAGCTGATGTGATACAAACCCAAACTCCTATCAATCCAGGCAATTCGGGCGGCCCTTTGATTTCTGATCGAGGCAGAATGATTGGCGTAAATTCATTCAAGTCTGAAGGCGAGGCTTTGAATTATGCGATATCAATTGACGAAGTAGAGCGCTTTCTCAAAAGTAATGAAAGTCGATATTCGGAACAGCCGAAAGTTTCAAAAAGTCCCGAAGACTGCAATCCGAGAGAGGGAAAAAGGCGGCGCAATGAGGAATCGAAAGGTTATACAACCCTAATCGATCTTGATTGTGATGACGAAGCTGATGCAATGTTTGTTGAACCCTTCGACAAGTCATTACCTTTTCGGATAGTTATGGACAAAAATGGTGACGGTAAGGCAGACATTTACTATTTCGATGAAGGCCGTGATGGTAAATGGGATTACTCCTTATACGATACAGATTTTGATGGGAAAACTGATGTAGTCGGAATACACACTGATGGAAGCATCACTCCTACCAGATATGAACCCTATGAAGGCTCTTGATCTTTAGGAAATCTAATGGTGCTGAAGTTGGCAAACTTAGCTGCTGCTTTTGTACTTCTGCTTTTCACAACGCCAACGCAAGCTTCGCCTGTCGAAGAGACGCTTACCAAAGCAGCCACACTTTATCTAAGCGGGAAGGCGTTATCAGCGGTTTCTTTGGTTGAAAAGGCTTTGTCTGAAACAACCATTGACCAAATTGAAGCCAAGAAAGCCTACATCTTCTTATTTGAATTGTGCGCTGACATTTACGATTTAGGGTGTATTGAAAGAAACTTTAAAAAATATCACGAACTGTCTGAGGGTGAGGGAACATCCGATATAGAAAAGGCATACAAATTCTATTTCATGAATTACTACTTATTCTCAATAGGGAATAAGGATAACCTCGAAGCACAAGCTGCCTCATTGGCCAATATTGCAGAACCTGTATGGGTTAGGCTCTACGTAAACTCGTTATTGTTGTCTGCCCGTCGATTTGTTGACCTGCATGATTATGTGTCGGCGAATAAGAGTATCGATAAGGCCTTGTCATTGATACTTACTTTAAATAAGCCTGAGAAGTATTACACAGCTGCATGGCTCTCAGAGATGATTGAATTGCTCACCTTTTCTGGGAATTTCTTGAAGGCATACAATATTTATCAAGTTGCGGGCAACTTTATCGCAAGTTCATTGCCGCTAACCGATTTCAAGTTTGCACAGTTTCGTTTTAGGGAAGGGGTTTTACTAAGCTACCTAGGCAAATGGGATATATCGGCAAAAGCATTCGCTGAGAGCATCAAGACCCTTTCACAAATTGAGATACCTAAAAAGGTTACTGAGCATTTGGTGTTAGAAGCGAAAATAAATCTGGCTGTGGCATGTACCATGGGTGGTGCTATCTCTTGTGCTAATGAAGCTATTAAGGATGCGGAAACCAGCGAATCCCTGATCAAGGAAGGTAAGTTTTCCAATCCAAAATCATTACGCTATGTTGCAGCTGCAACGCTAGCAAAGCGCTTACAAAACCTATCAGTACCCGATAAGTGGGTGACAGCATTCGAAAATGGCTTTCACGGTGATGTTGATCCTGTAGTTAGAGAAGTTCACTATGGTTATCAGAAAGCAGCCTTGGGATTAATCAAACGACAGGATAATCCACAAGAAACAAAGGAATTTTCGGAATTAGCAAAAACAAGAATTAATCTTTTTAAGTTGAATGCGAAAGGGACGCAAGAAGGTTTCTACTTGCCGAGCGCATTTGATAGGTTTGCATTGTGGCTTTCATTGGCAGGTGTAGCCAACGATAAACTATCTGAGCATGAAAGACATGACCTGGCTTTTAAGCTTATTGAAGCCTACAACCGAAATTTACGAAGTGCGGACTCAGATGCACAAGCTTTAATTGCAAAGGCGCCTGATGAAAGTGCCAGGCGAGAAGTACATTCCTTAATGAGATTATCCGCTAGGCAGAACTCTGAAGAAATTAATCGATTAAGTAACTTAATTGAAAAATTGAAAGGCACAAACGCAACAGGCCCGTCTGAAGAAAACAAAACATACAACCACGGAATACGGAGATACCTTGCCGATTACGGAATTAGAAGACAGGAAATTCGAGAATCATTGTCGATTTCATCGCCACGATACACAGACTATTTGCTCCCGAATCTCGCAGATTTGCAGCATGACCTCGGAAAACAGGAGGTGTTTGTTAGTACTGCATTCGGACATGGTGAACTAGTTCAGTTATGTATTCGATCAGATAGTGTATTGATTAAGGCGAGAGAGATCGATGCTACATCCTTATTTAAAGATGTTCGTCTTATCAAGGCTGCTCTTAGTGCGGGCCATGCACCAAATAGAATTCTCGATGCGCAATTCCCAGCCGATTCAGCAATTCGTTTATATGAGGGCCTGCTGAAACCCATAGTTGGATGTATTAAGGAAGGCGATCATGTTATCTGGGTGCCTGATGAATTGTTGCTAACGCTGCCACTGTCAGTCCTCTTTACTAAAAAGCCTCCAAAGCTGGGTGATGGTCTTGATCTTTACAGGGCGGACTGGCTTGTTCGACATTACAGCTTTTCTTATTACCCCTCTGCTAGGGGATTTCTTGCATCAAGAGAACTTACAAGAAAGCGTAAATCACCAAGTTCGTTTCTTGGAATAGGCGACCCTGTTCTATCTGGAAAAACAGCAGAAGGATTAGACAGGGTTTCTGTACTAATTAAGCGAAGCGCAGTCGGGAATTCAGGTGAATTAAAAAATCTACCGGAACTTCCTGACACTTCGAATGAATTAATCCAGGCGGGAAGTCAATTTGAACCAAACGCCAAGCTCCTCTTACGAGATAAAGCGACCGAAGGGCATTTCCGCCGTGAGCCTCTGGGCATGTTCGATATACTTAGTTTCGCAACACACGGTCTTGTGAAGGAGGAAATTAAAGGCCTTACTGAGTCCGCCTTGGTATTAACCCCTCAGGCGGAAAACAATCCTCATGACAATGGCCTTATTACAGCATCTGAAATCGCAGATTTAAATCTGTCTGCAAGGCTGGCCGTCTTGGCGGCATGCAATACAGCAAATTATGATATTGAGCACTTTGGTAGAGGAGTGCACAGCCTACCAACAGCTTTCGCTTTAGCGGGCGTTCCCTCAACTCTTATTACTCTTTGGCCGGTTGAGAGCAGTATAACCTTCGATTTGATGACTGGGATGTATAAACATTTCTCAAAGGGTTCCATGGGGATATCTGAAAGCCTGAGACAGGCTACGCTCTTCCATTTGAATTCGACGAAGGACTCTACTTATTTACACCCAAGATTCTGGGCGCCCTTTGTAGTATTTGGTGATGGAGGAGTAATCCACTCTGATGCATGGCCAGCAGAAATGAATGGTACAAAGTTAGAGCACTTGGTTGTCGAGGAGCATGAGGGGGGAGGAGAGGCATATAAACTGGTCAAGAAGAATGACCAAGGGCTTTATGCAACTGGATATGCGGGCCTTGAAGACAGGAAAAGATATAAGTCATTTGTTGCCAGCTTGAATAAGAACGGTGTGTCTGAATGGGTAATCAGGGATAAGGTCATCGGGGCAAGTAATGCGCTTGCACAAGTGTCTGGAGGGCTGGTTACGGCTGGCTTTGTTAGCGGTAGCGATGGGGAAATGGATGTGATCGTTACAAGATATGATTCCCAAGGCATGAAAATTTGGCAGAAGCCTCAATTGTTTGGTGCGCGGGATGGGTTTCCAATAGGAATCGTGAAGATTAACAATGACAATCTTGTTTTGGCTGTATCAACAACTCAAAGAAACAACGGTCAAGACCGTCCCATCGTAATGAATGAAATATCGGAAAAGAAGCGATCAATTTTCTTGATCAAAATGTCTGTTGAAGATGGGGAAGAATTAGGCAGAATGGAATTGGATTTACCAGAGTTCACTTCTAGTCTAGTAAGTGGTGAGATTAGTCTTATAGATGGCAAATTAGTGCTCATGTTAGCAGACGAATTTATTAACAGTGGTGCTTACCCAACCGTCGATTCTTATAAGGAAACCAGGATATGTTTTGAGAACCGGGCAATCTCCAATCTTTACTTGATTGAACCTGAGAAGCTTCAAATCATCTATAAGGCTCTTTATAAAAACATAGTTTTTAATGATGTAATTCTTGGCAGTAACAACCAATTGCTTTTTGCCGTGACTGCATATTCACGCTGTTTTCCGCATAATCGTGCGCTTCTAATGTCGCTCGATAAAGACTATAAATTGTCCAATTTATTCACCGATCTGAGCCCGTTTGCCTCTGAGGGAAAGAAGGTAATTAGGAGTAAGACAGACGGAAAGATTTTTTTAGTTGGCTCAAGCAGATCAGTCCATAGCCTGGAAGAGCCGGTCGTGAGAAGTGGATTTGATCCAGTGACCTTTCCTATCGAGGCTAATAAGCACTCCCAAAGCGACGTGGTTATTTGGGAAATGGATGAAACGGGGAAATTCAAGGATAGAAAATGGGTTCAGGCTGGGACATCAATTTGGCTTAATGATGCGTTACTGGATGATGATCTTTTGTGGGTTAGTGGGTCGGTTGGCAATCAGCCAATGTGGGCAAGCATCAAGCTACATTAAGAAATAACGCTACGTTCCTGAACAAGGACACAGACCAAAGTGACTGCCTTATCCAAGAATGAGGGAAACGTGGTGATTAATCCGTGTGTTAGATGTTTATCTACTTTAGAAACAAATAGATAAGCTCATGTTCGATTCGTTTCGGCGCGGATAGGTCAGTAAAAAAGTTACATATAAAATCAACGAGTTACGTAACAAACAACTTGAATCTAATTGCCAATCTGACACACCCAGCCTCTAATATTTGGGGGCACATATGGGGGCATATTTCTAACTGAATTTTTATGGAATCAGGATTAACAAAGTGTTCAGAGGTGTGTTCGAGTCCCCCTCCCGCACCAGAAGTTTCAATTGTCTGGATCCATACTTTTGGATCAAGGCCAGGTCGATAAAAATACACAAGGGATGGTGGGTAAGCCTCGTCTACACACAAAATCGTTGCAACGGATGTTAGTTTTTAACAACTCTTGTTGTTAGATTTCCACACTACGAATGCCTGGACGGTAGTAGAAGAGGTATTTTCGAATATACTTATAAAAAATTACTCTCGCTGTTTATTTGATTGGCTTGGAATGCGTTTTCCGGGGTTCTAAAGGAGACCGGGAAATCCGCCAGATAGACAGTAAAAAACCGATTTAGCAATGTTTATGGAGAATTATCATGCAACGCTCGCGCCTTAGTTTCGCCCTGGCTGCCGCCCTGGCTGCCACTCCCCTGATGGCAGCCCAGCCTGCCGCACCTGTGCAGTCTTACCCTGTCGCGCAACCTGGCGCGCCCATTCAGTTGCCCTTGCCGGTTATCCCGGGCTTGACCGTTCCCATGGGTGGAAGTGGGCAACCCGTACTGCTGCCGTTTCCGATGCCTGCCACAACCCCGCAAGCGCAGAATGCGCAGAAATGGCTTGAGCGCATGGGCGACTTTACCAAGAACGCTTCAGCTTTCAAGGATCCCAAGACCTTTACCCAGTGGTACGGCGCGATGACTGATCCGTCCATGGTGGGTGCTTCCATGGACATGATGATGGAGCCGGGTAGCTGGATTCGCATGATGCAAAGCATGATGCAGCCCGCAGCGCTTCAGAATTACATGGGTTTTCTGGACCCGAACGTATCCGCACGCTGGGTTGGTGGTCTGATGGACCCAGGCTTCTATCTGCAGAATACTTGGTCAACCGTTGATCCGGCCAAGATGATGCGCTGGATGATGTTGCCGATGGACCCCAAGTTCATGCAGGCCAGCATCAACATGATGAACCCCAATACTTACATGAAGTGGATGATGGCGCCGATGGACCCGCGCGTATGGGGCCTGATGTTTGCGCCGGTGAATCCGCAGCTTTATGGCAGCATGGCGGGCGCCCTGATTAACCCGGCTGGCATGGGCGAATCCTGGGAAACCTTCATGAAACCGAAATATCCCGTGGTTTCGCTGATGCCGCCGGCAGGTGTGAACGTGCCGATCAACGTGCTGGATCCCTCAACCTACGGAAACATGTTGGGCATGATAGCGGGCTTCCTGCCTGCCGGTACCCAGCAGATGTTTAGCGGATTGGTGCCAGGTGGACTGGTTCCTGGCGGTGCTCCGGCAGCTGGCGGCGGCATGCAGATGCCCAGCCTTCCTTTCTTTGGCCCGAATCCTTATATCCAGCCTGGTCAGGCACAGGCTGCGGCCCCGGCCACAGCGCTTGCACAAGCCGCACCTGTTCCGGCTTTCCAGCCCGGCGTGGCAACCAAAGTAGCTTTGGGTGGCGACACCCTGTTCAAGTCTGGCAAATCTTCCATCAAGGACCTGACAGCGGAAGGCAAAGCCAAGCTGGATGAACTGGCTGGCAAGATCAAGGCTGCTGGCAAGGTCGACACCA
>ERZ1645185.1077-NODE-1077-length-11335-cov-4.411259_pt1 | contig 11335 bp, 8 predicted proteins | sample MGYA00575351_ERZ1645185 | MGnify/ENA primary metagenome ERZ1645185 (study PRJEB40838, sample SAMN11284767) | freshwater sediment metagenome | isolation source: river sediment | host: Sediment | place: India: Jana village, Kanpur | collected 2015-12-17 ... | reverse complement strand
GGAGATGCGGCGCTTGTCTTCGTCGATATCCAGCACCATGACTTCGACTTCGTCACCCAGTTGAACAACCTTGCCGGGGCTGACGTTCTTGTTGGTCCAGTCCATTTCGGATACGTGCACCAGACCTTCGATGCCGGGTTCGATTTCCACAAATGCGCCGTAATCGGTCAGGTTGGCCACCTTGCCGAACATGCGGGTGCCTTGCGGGTAGCGGCGGGCAATACCCACCCACGGATCGTCGCCCAGCTGTTTGATGCCCAGCGAAACGCGGTTCTTTTCCTGATCGAACTTGAGGATCTTGGCTTCGAGTTCCTGACCAACGGTAACCACCTCGGAAGGATGCTTGACGCGGCGCCAGGCCATATCAGTGATGTGCAACAGGCCGTCAATGCCGCCCAGATCCACAAATGCGCCGTAGTCGGTAATGTTTTTGACCACGCCCTTGACGACGGTGCCTTCCTTCAGATTTTCCAGCAACGCTTCGCGGTCTGCACCCATGGTCGCTTCCAGCACGGCACGGCGAGACACCACAACGTTATTGCGCTTGCGGTCAAGCTTGATGACCTTGAACTCCATTTCCTTGTTTTCGTAAGGCGTGGTGTCCTTGATCGGGCGCATGTCAACCAGCGAACCCGGCAGAAAGGCGCGCAGGCCATTCATCAACACGGTCAAACCACCCTTGACCTTGCCAGCTACCAGACCGGTCACAATGCGGCCTTCGTTCATGGCGGCTTCCAGGTCCAGCCAGGCGGCCAGTTTCTTGGCACGTTCGCGCGACAGCTTGGTAGAGCCAAAGCCATCTTCCAGAGATTCGATGGCGACTTGCACAAAATCACCGGCCTTGACTTCGATGTTGCCGTGATCGTCCTTGAATTCTTCTGTCGGGATCAGGCTTTCGGATTTGAGACCGGCGTTGACCACCACGAAATTGTCATCGACACTCACCACTTCAGCGGTGATGACTTCGCCTTGACGCATTTCCTGGCGGTTGAGGGATTCCTCGAACAGTGCGGCAAAGCTTTCGTTGGAGGCAGTAGAGGTTTGGGTTGCAGACATTGATGAGACCTTACAATCCGCGGGTTAGGCGGGGTTCGTTGCACAAAGCCTGCCGGTAAGAGCAGGCACGTTTAATACAAATCCGGGCAAATCTTTAGCTGTGTTCGCGGTAACGATTCAGTACCGCATCCACGACCTGTTGTATCCCCAGATTTGTGGAATCCAGTATGACGGCATCCTCGGCAGGTTTAAGCGGAGCAACAGAACGTTGCGTATCACGTTCATCCCGTGCGCGCATGTCACATACAAGGTCGGCAAGATTAGCAGAGTTTCCCTTTTCGATCAACTGCTTATAGCGCCTCTCCGCCCTCGCCTCTGCGCTTGCGGTCAAAAAGACCTTGATTGGTGCATGGGGAAACACCACGGTTCCCATATCGCGCCCATCGGCCACCAACCCGGGCGGTTGCGCATAGCCGCGCTGGCGTTGCAATAGCGCTGTGCGCACGGCGGGCAAAGCCGCTACTTTAGAAGCACCTTCGCCCACTTTTTCTGCACGAATGGCCTGGGTGACATTCTGACCAGCCAACCAGATTTCACCTGCACGAAACTCGGCAGGCAGGGATGCAGCCAATGCCGCCACGCCCGCTTCATCATCCAGTGCCACGCCAGATTGCATCGCCGACAGCGCAGTCAACCGGTACAGCGCGCCGGAATCCAGCACATGAAAGCCGAGCCGTTCTGCCACACGCTCGGCGATGGTGCCCTTGCCCGAAGCGGACGGGCCGTCGATGGTGATGACCGGAATACTCATACCAGTTTGCACGCCGCAGGCTGGCCGGTAATCGTGCCCAGCACGTTGAAATATTCCGGGAAAGTCTTGTTCACACACTTGGGATCGTTGATGCGCACGGGTACGCCACCCAGCGTGACCAACGAGAAACACATGGCCATGCGGTGGTCATCGTAGGTGTCCACGGCCACGTTGGGGGTGAGGCGTGAGGGATGAGGCGGGGTGATTTTGAGGTAGTCAGGCCCCTCTTCAATCTCCGCTCCAAACTTGCGCAGTTCGTTGGCCATTGCGGCAATGCGGTCGGTTTCCTTCACGCGCCAGGAGGCAATGTTGCGTAGCGTGGACGGGCCATCCGCAAACAGGGCCAGCACGGCGAGCGTCATGGCCGCATCGGGGATGTGGTTGCAATCCATGTCAATGGCGCGGATGCGCTGGCTACATGGTAGTTGTGCCTCAATCCAGTTCGGGCCCATGCCGATTTCAGCGCCCATTCTGGCAAGCGCGGCGGCAAACTGCACATCCCCCTGCAAGGCATTGCGGCCCACCCCCTGCACGCGCACTGGCCCGTGTCCTAATGCACCAGCGGCCAGGAAATAGGAAGCGGACGATGCATCGCCCTCGACTTCGATCTCGCCGGGGCTTTGGTAGATGCCTGCTGGCACGGTAAAGCTTTCCCAACCCTGTTGCTCGACCTTGATGCCATAGCGCGCCATCAGCCCCAGCGTGATCTTGATGTAGGGTTTGGAAATCAGTTCGCCCGTTACCTTGATCGTGACGGTGCGGCCAAGCAGCGGTGCGGACATTAGCAACCCGGTCAGATACTGGCTCGACACATTGCCCTTGACCGTCACTTCGGGGGTATCGCCAGGCGCAGCGGGATGAATATGCAGGGGCGGGAAGCCTTCATTTCCCAGGTAGTCAACATGCGCACCAAGCTGACGCAAGCCGTCCACCAGATCGCCGATCGGACGCTCATGCATACGCGCCACGCCCTTGAGCACATAATCCCCGCCAGACAGCGCGCAAGCCGCCGTCAGTGAACGGAAAGCCGTACCGGCATTGCCCAGAAACAGTTCAGCCTGCTTGACCGGAAATGCGCCGCCGACACCTTCGACCCGATAATTGTCCGTGCCTGTATGACGCGTCCATTTCACACCCAGCCGCGACAGCGATTCAAGCATCACCTGCGTATCGTCGGAATCCAGCAGTTCGCGAATTTCAGTTGTGCCTGAAGCCAGGGCGGACAACAGCAGCACGCGGTTGGAAATGCTTTTCGAGCCCGGTAGTTTGACCATGCCGGATGCGGAGTTGAAGGCGGGAAGATCGAGGTAATCCATAAAATCATTCACAAAGAGGACAAGAGGACATGAGGACGGAAGAAATGGCTCCCTCTTGTCCTCCTTGTTCCAAGGGATTTAATCTCCATGCCAATCGCGCCGCGCCTTGCTGGCACGGCCAAAAATTTCTTCAAGCGCGGTGGCATCTTGTTTGTCGAGTGCAGTGGCAATCTCGCCCAGCTTGTTCATATAGGCCGACAGTTCGCCCAGCAAGGCTTCGCGGTTGGCCAGCGCGATATCGCGCCACATTTCTGGTGATGAACCGGCAATGCGGGTGAAATCGCGGAAACCACTGGCGGCATAACGGAAATAATCTTCTGCCTCGGCGCGGCCAGCCAGATCATCCACCAGTGCAAAAGCTGCCAGATGCGGCAAATGGCTTACCGCAGCAAAAATCCGGTCGTGACGTGCGGCATCCATCTGCGCCACGCGGGCACCCGTTGCCTCCCACATGGCGGCAACCTTGCGCACAGCTTGCGGATCGGTTTCTGCGCCGGGGCACAACACCACATTGCGATTGGCAAACAAGTCTGCACGCGCAGCCGCTGGGCCATTCTGCTCGGCTCCGGCAATGGGATGCCCCGGCACGAAGCGCACAAAACCGGTGCCCAGTTGGGCACGTGCTGCCTCGATCACATCAGACTTGGTGCTGCCTGCATCCGTGATTACCGTGCCCGCATCCATATGCGGTGCAATCTGTGCCAGCACATCCTGCATCTGCGCCACCGGCATCGCCAGCAAGACCAGTTCCGCTCCGGCCACGGCTTCTGGCGACTCTGCAATCTCGTCAATCAGGCCAAGTTGTCTGGCCTGTTCCAGCGTCTCGCGACGACGGCCAAGCCCCACAATCTGACCGACAGCGCCACGTTGCCTGAGTGCCGCAGCAAGTGAACCGCCAATGAGCCCCACACCGACGATGACCATCCGGTTAAACAACGTGCTCACAGGCATGCTCCCAGCGCTTCAAGAAAGCGCGCGTTCTGTGCAGGCAAGCCTATCGACACCCGCAGAAATTCGGGCAAACCATAATTGCCCACCGGGCGCACAATCACGCCGCGCTTGAGCAGTCCGGCATTGATGCGTGCCGCATCGCCGACTTTTGCCAGCAGAAAATTGCCACGCGAGGGTACATGATCGATATTCGTTCGATTCAGCCCCTCGACGATCTGAGCCATGCCAGCCTGATTGAGTGCAAAACTTTGCGCGAGAAAATCCGTGTCCTCCAGCGCCGCCTCTGCTGCCGCCAGTGCAGGCAGGTTGACATTGAAAGGGTGGCGCACACGGTTGAGCAGGTCGATCACATCGGGATGCCCCAAACCATAGCCCACGCGCAACCCGGCCAGGCCGTAGGCCTTGGAGAAGGTGCGCACGATCAGCAGATTGGGAAACTTACCCAGCCAGGACACCGTGTCGAAGCGCTCATCCGGCGGCAGGTATTCGCCATAGGCTTCATCCAGCACCACCAGCACGTTTGTCGGCACAGTCTGTAAAAAGGCCTCGATTTCAGGCCAGGGCAAAAACGTGCCGGTCGGATTGTTCGGGTTGGCAATCCACACCACGCGCGTATCTTCACGAATCGCGGCGCGCATGGCCGCCAGATCGTGGCCGTAATTTTTGGCAGGCACCGCAATGCCGGTTGCGCCCGCCGTCAGCGTGGCGATGGGATACACAGCAAAAGCGTGCTGCGCATAGATGGATGAAGTGCCAGTATCGAGAAAGGCGCGCGCGGCCATGTCCAGCACATCGTTGGAGCCATTGCCCAGCACGATGTTTTGCGGCGCGACATTCAATTTGCGGCACAGCGCAGATTTCAGTGCAAAACCCGCGCCATCGGGATACAGCGCAATTTCCTTCAGGCTGGCTTGCGCTGCTGCCAACCCTCTGGGGCTCGGCCCCAGAGGATTTTCATTGGAAGCCAGCTTGACGATGCAGCCCTCGTCCAGCCCCAGCTCCCGCGCCAGCTCGCCGATCGGCTTGCCGGGCACGTAAGGCGCAATGGAGCGGACATGGGCGGGAGAAAGGTCACACAACAACATCATCAAACATCAGCAAGTCTTGTAGCCGGTCGGAGTTTTCTTGCAGCATGAAGTTGGTCCACTTGGTGGAGGGCAGGTCATAGAAACACATCCAGTCGGGCAAGCCGCCATGGTGCTGGCTGCTTCCGGCTGAACGGCTTTTTCCACAGATGGAATGCTGGGCGGTGTGGCCTCAGTCATAGGTGTGGCAGCAGGCTCTGCCGGGGCTGCCGAAGCATCGACCGCAGAAGCAGCAACAGGTGCTTCGGCTACTGGCGCGGGTGTTGCTGCCTCGGTTTGCGGGGCTTCCTGCTTGCCGCAGCCAGTTGCTACAACCAGTCCCAGGGACAGCAAGGTGTAATTAATCAAACGCATGTATCCTCTCCTCTTCTTTATTTATTTATTTATTTATTTACTTACACAACATAAAAAAACCGCCCGACAAACAGGCGGGCTTGAAACACTTTACCAGTTCAGACTAACGTTGCCATAAACAAAGCGGCCCTTGGAAAAACGCGGAGCCAGTGGATCGGTTTCGGTGTATTCAAAATGATCGTCCGTCAGATTGCGTACTCCCAGTTCTGCGCCACCCTGCTTGTGTTTCCAGCGCAAGCTAGCATTAACTTGGTTAGACGCATCATCAAAAGACGTTTTCGGCGGAATAACCTGCTGGTATTGACCTTCCACCCAATTGCGACTGACCTCGGCGCGGGCACTCCAGTTTGAATTGATCATCCAGTTGGCACCCAGCTTGACATCCGTCAGCTGTTGCCAGCTGATTGAATCCAGTTCTGTAGCCTGGTCAGGCGCCTCTCGTTTTTCGATCCCTGCGCTCAAACTGACCGACAGCACTTTCTGTACGGGCAACCAGTGTAGCGCCACTTGTCCTTCCTGTTGCCGGTAAAGGTGCAGCTCTTGGGTAATGCCGCCGACAGGCTTGTGCATGTTGCGAGTAGCCATGTGCCCCGACAATAACCAATCAGTTGTCAGCCGCTGTTCACCCGATAGTTCCAAGCTACGCACAAGGCGGCCAGTATCACTCTGGCGATTGCTGAACATGCCCGCAGTTTCAACCGGCTCCAGCGTTGCCCCACCGACGCTGGGCAGATTAATGCCCTGCCCCAATGCCAGTCTCAACCGGGTGTCGGCATTCGATGTGTATGAAAAGCCCAAGCGTACATTTGGGCGGTCGAGTTTAGTGTCGTTGGTGCCGCCCTTGTCTTCATTCTCAATCCAGCCCCAGCCAAGTCCAATATCCATATCCCAATGCTCGTCAAGCCGAATTGGCTGGTAGGCGTATAGCTGTTTCGCGCGGGTGGTTCCTGCAACTAAGGGAACAATAAGGTACTCACCGAGATCGGTATATCCGGTGAAGTATTCATATTCTTTGCTGTAGGAATATACACCCAGCGTCAATAGTCCGAGTTTGTTATTTTTCCGGTACTGGATTTCTCCGCTTACAGCATTGCTATCGGGTAATAAACTATCAAAATCAAACAGCACATCATGCACCGTTTGATTCATATGCTGCCTACTTAATAACAAACTTAACTCTCCATCATTTGACAGTTTCTGGCGTAAGCCCAAACGGGCGCTCCAACTTTCTTCCTGAATTAATGAGGGTGAGTAAAGGAAAGGGTCTTGGGGGACAAAAATCGCTCCACGTTCGGAACTGAAGTTCTGATAATTCAGAAAAACTCTCGTGCCCGGTTGCGGATCCCACTTCAGGGTTGTCTGCCAGACGGAGTTGTTCAGATCATCGTAAGGCACAAAGCCATCGGTCTGATAATGCAGCTGCGCAAAACTAATACTGAACTTTTCATTCCCGATTGCTAACCGCACTTGCTCACCCCAGGTCTGGCGGTTGCCTGCCAAGGCATTAAGCTTGATTCTGTCTGGCTGCTCAAACAGCGCGCCATAATCTCCAAGCGTAATCTGCTGACCGGACAAACCTCCTATTGCACCCTGCTGCGGGGTCTGCGTACCTGTCTGCCCGCCACCATCGCCGTAGATATCCAGCGTGACCGGCAAGGCGTCGAGATCGTCATTGAACAGGCTTTGCAGGACCAAGCTGCGGCGGGCATTTTCGGCATAGCGCTGGCCTTGCAGGACTTCGGCCTGGTTTTTCAGATTTTGGGCGTTCTTTTCACCCGCGCCATCGGCCAGGGTGCGCCAGGCAAAATCCTGCATGCCGAGGGCTGTGTAGGTAGCGGCCAGGTTGGCTTGCAGGGTTTGCGCGTCTTCGTTGAGCAGGTTTTCGCCTCGGTATGCGCCACGGCTGGATTTAAGCTTTTCTGCCTCGCGCAGGCCTTGCAGGGCAGCAGCGGGCTGGCCGGATTCATTGAGCAGTTGCGCCAGATAAATACGCGGAGCGGGGTCGTTGGGATCAAGCTTGATAGCGGCTTCAAAAGCTTTTCTGGCGCTGCTTACATGTCCGGTCTGCTGCAAGGCGCGTCCCAGATAGGTCTGGATGACGGCGCTGGAAGGATCGCTGTCCGCCGCCTTGCGCATATGAGCGATGCTTTGTTCCAGCCTGCCCTGTCTTGCCTCGGCCAACCCCAGGCCGAGCAAGGTCTTGGGGTCTTCGGAGTCACGTTTGAGGGCGATTTCGAATGCGCGCTGGGCGCTGGCTGGCTGGTCGCTGATCAGCCAAACCAAACCTGACACAGCCATGACATAGGGGGAATCCGGCGCAATTTCCCTGGCGCGCGCAACCAGTGGCTGGGCGCGAGGGGCATCCCCCAGACTGAGTGCCAGTTCGGCTTCGCGCGCGAGGTTCAGCGCATTGACCGCCCCACTTGCGTTCTCTTTGGCCATCAGCGCCGAGGCTTCTGCCAGCATGCCCTGCGCCTGCAATGCATAGCTGGCCACGCGTGCCGTGAGTGGTGAATTTCCGCTGGCCAGCGCAGCTGACGCGGTCTGTCCCGCAGCCTCCAATTTGCCGCGTTGCAGGTAGCTCATGGCCATCAGGGCCTGGGCTTCGGCCAGGCCGGGCGAGGTTTTCAGCACGGCGGCCAGAATATCTTCGGCCAGGCGCGGCTGGTCGCCCTGCAGGTAGTAGCTGGCGCGTAAAAGCTGCAAATCGGCCCTGGTGTCATTGGATTTTTCCAGCAGATCGATGGCTTCAAGGTAGCGGCCCGACTGTTGGGCTGCCATGGCGGCCTGCATTTCTGGCGTGGGTGCGTTTGGTACGAACTGCGTGGTTTCAAACGGCAATGTCCACAGTGCCAGTTTGGAGCTGTGAATGGCGCGTTCAGTACGAACGGTGTTCTTGTCCAGCAGATCAAGTTCGTCGATGGGTTGTGCCAGCGCAAGGCCCGCGGGAAGCAGCGCCAGGATGCCGATCAAACCCGCCAGATATCGTCTGTTGTTTTTATTTTTCACGATCACTTTTCGCCATCGCCCCATCCTGAGTGGAAAGACTTTCAGTTGTTTACCGCCGCCGGATACGAGCCCAGCACCTTGACCATGGCTGCACGTGCCGTGACTTCTTTCAGCGCTGCGGACACAACCGGGTCATCACGATGCCCCTGAATATCGACGAAAAACAGGTATTCCCAATTGGTGCCCTTGACCGGACGCGATTCGAGCTTGGTCATGGAAACGCCCGCATCCGCCAGCGGCTGCAAAAGTTTGACCACTGCACCCGGCTGGTTGGGGGCTGACATGACAATCGAGGTTTTGTCCTTGCCCGAAGACGCCGTGTCGTGATCCGCCAGCACCAGAAAACGCGTGGTGTTGTTGGGGTCGTCTTCGATACGCGGCGCAACGACGTGCAATGCATAGGTTTCTGCTGCCAGATCACCGGCAATCGCGGCTGCGCTGTGGTCCTTTGCTGCCAGACGCGCAGCCTCGGCATTGCTGCTGACGGGGATGCGTTCAGCGCTGGGCAAATGCTTGTTCAACCAGTGCTGGCATTGCGCCAGGGATTGGGCATGGCTGTAGACCTGAGTTATTCCCTGCAATTCAGCCTGCTGCCGCAACAGGTTCTGGTGAACCGGCAGCAATACTTCCCCGCAAATTTTAAGATTGCTGCCCACAATCAAATCCAGCGTACGCGACACGGCACCTTCGGTGGAATTTTCCACCGGCACCACCGCATAGTCGGCCTTGCCGGTTTCCACCGCGCGGAAGGCCTCGTCGATGGTGGCGCAGGGCACGCTGCCGACGGCATGGCCAAAATGCTTGTAGGCCGCGGCCTGGCTAAATGTGCCTTCCGGGCCGAGAAAGGCCACGCGCAGGTGCTGTTCCAGATCGCGGCAAGCCGACATGATTTCGCGGAACAGGTGCTCGATATTTTCCGGCTTGAGCGGACCGGGATTCTCGGCACACAGGCGGCGCAAGACCTGGGCCTCGCGTTCGGCACGGTAAATCTGACCATTCTTGATATGCCCGACCGCCTGGGCGATTTTGGCGCGATCATTCAGCAGGCGCAGCAATTCTGCATCAATGGCATCAATGCGGTCACGCAGTTTGAGCAATTCGTCAGACATGGTCAGGCGTTGGATGGCAGGTAGCGGACGTTGAGCACACCTTCAATGGCGGTCAGTTGCTTGAGTACGGCATCGGTTGCGGCGCTGTCCACATCCACCAGGGTATAGGCCAGGTCGCCCTTCGATTTGTTGACCATGTTGTGGATGTTCATTCCCGCTCCGGCAAGCGTGGACGTGATCGACCCCACCATGTTGGGCACATTGGCATTGACGATGGCGAGGCGATACGCTGACTCGCGCGGCATCTCGACGTTGGGAAAGTTGACAGAATTAAGGATATTGCCGTTTTCCAGATAGTCTGTGACCTGCTGGGCCACCATGATGGCGCAGTTTTCTTCCGCCTCTTCGGTGGATGCACCCAGATGCGGCGTGGTGACGACCTTGGAATGGCCTTTCAGTGCATTGGCCGGAAAATCGCAAATATAACCGCCAAGCTTGCCAGCATTAAGCGATTCAACCACAGCCGCATTGTCCACTGTACCTTCACGCGCGAAATTGAGCAGGATGGCTCCCTGGCGCATGACGGCGATACGCTCGGCGTTAATAAGGTTGCGCGTGGCATCAATCAGCGGGACATGCAGGGAAACAAAATCGCTCTGGCGCAACAGGTCTTCCACGCTGGCAGCCTTTTTGACCTGTGCGGGCAGACGCCAGGCCGCTTCAACGGTAATGCCCGGGTCGAAGCCCACCACATTCATGCCCAGGCGGATGGCGGCATCGGCCACCAGCGAGCCAATCGCGCCCAGCCCGATCACGCCAAGGGTTTTGTTGGGGAGTTCACCGCCAGCAAAGTTCTTTTTACCGGCTTCGGTCGCCTTGTGCATTTCCTCGTCAGTGCCGCTCAAACCCTCGCAGAATTTCACGGCGGGAATCAGGTTGCGCACGCCCATCAACATGCCAGCGATGACCAGTTCCTTCACCGCGTTGGCATTGGCGCCCGGCGCATTGAACACCGGCACACCGCGCTCTGACATGGCCTTGACGGGAATGTTGTTGGTGCCGGCGCCAGCACGGCCGATGGCCTTGATGCTGGCGGCAATGGACATGTCGTGCATATTGGCCGAACGCACCAGAACGGCATCCGGCTCACTGACATCCCCGCCCACCAGATAACTTTGCGGCAGGCGCGCCAGTCCCTTGGCGGAGATGGCATTCAAAGTCTGTATCTTGTAGGCGTGGCTCATGGCTTATCCGTTCTGCTTTTCGAATTCGTTCATGTAGTCCACCAACGCCTTGACGCCTTCGACCGGCATGGCGTTGTAAATGGAAGCGCGCATCCCGCCAACCGAACGATGGCCCTTGAGCTGCAACAGACCCGCCGCCTTGGCGCCTTTCAAAAAAGCTTCGTCCAGCGCGGCATCTTTCAGGGTAAATGGCACGTTCATCAGCGAACGGTTTTCCATTGCCACGGGAGAATTGTAGAAATCAGTGGAATCGATCTTGGCATAGAGCATCCCTGCTTTCTCACGGTTGGTCTTTTCCATCGCTGCCAGGCCGCCGTTGGCTTTCAGCCATTTGAATACCAGACCTGCGGTGTACATGCCGAAGGTCGGCGGCGTGTTGTACATGGATTCGTTATCGGCGTGAATCTTGTAGTCGAACATGGTCGGGGTACCGGCCACCGTCTGTCCAATAAGGTCGTCGCGCACGATCACAATCGTCAAGCCGGCAGGGCCGATGTTCTTCTGCGCCCCGGCGTAGATC
>ERZ1645185.1076-NODE-1076-length-11342-cov-6.421458_pt1 | contig 11342 bp, 4 predicted proteins | sample MGYA00575351_ERZ1645185 | MGnify/ENA primary metagenome ERZ1645185 (study PRJEB40838, sample SAMN11284767) | freshwater sediment metagenome | isolation source: river sediment | host: Sediment | place: India: Jana village, Kanpur | collected 2015-12-17 ... | reverse complement strand
CTTGGCCGGCGGCGGCGCGGACATCTTGCCGACGAATCCGACGTACTCGCGGAAGTCCATCTTCTTGTCCTTGTTCAGGTCGTAGTCCGCAAAGGCCGGCTTTGGCGCCGGCATGGCCTTGATGCCCGGCAGCTGGCCGAACTCAGCGGAATCCAGAACGCTGTCGGCGTTCTTGTCTGCCGCCTTGAAGGTGGACTTCAGGCGTTCGAGTATCAGCATCTGGCGCCGTTCCGCGACAATGCCGTTCTTGAACTCCTCGAAGCTGAGTTGCCTGTTCTTGTCTTTGTCCAGCCCGGCGAACATCTGATCGATGCCCTGTTCGAGGTTAGGCTGCTGCTGCGTGGGCTGCTTGGACGGCGCGGTGGCCGGCTTGGCCTTCGTGGCAGGCTGGGCCTGGGCGGAAACATGCATCGGCGTGGCGCAGAAGACGATCGCCGCGGCGAGCGCGGAAAGCCGTATGTTTTTCATGCAGAGTGCTCCGTATCGGGAATGGATGATTCAAAGGTGATGAGTTCGCGCACGTCCGTGGTTTTCAGGCCGACCAACATCGGGTTGCGCACGCCTGGCAGGAAGCAGACATCGAATACTTCATTGAGGTCGCCCTCGAAGCGGATCCAATGCAGGACATCGCCGTTGGTCAGCGAAACGAACTGCACGCCGCACCAGGGATCGGCGTCGCGTTTGGTCAGTTCACTGTCCAGCTCCAGGCCTTCGAAGCGCTTGTTACGCGGCTTCGACAGGCCGATGGCGGCCACGTCGCCGTGCATCGACAGGCCGCGCAGGAAGCCCGGGCAGAAGGCATGCGGAACAAACCGCTTGGTTTCGAAATCCACCCAGCCGAGTTGGCCGGTACCGGCGTTCAGCACCCACAGCTTGCCGTTGTGCCAGCGCGGGGAATGCGGCATCGACAGGCCTTCGCAGACGATTTCGTCGGTATCCACATCGACCACCACGCCGCCGTCCTTGCGGCGGTCACGCCAGCCGTCGACGGTATCGCTCCTGCAGACCGCCGTGACGTATTTCGGCAGACCGTCCTTCATCGCCAGGCCGTTCAGGTGACAACGGTCTTCCGGCGCCAGTTTGCTGATGAACGGCGGTTTCCAGACTGCCTTGAAGCTGTGCACCGGATCGAGTTCAGCCAGGCAGGAGTATTTGGTGTTGACGAACACCACCCGGCCGTCCTTGCGGATGCCCAGCTCATGGATGTCCAGGTCGCCGATGGTCTGCGCGTTGCGCGGCACATAGCAGCGGTCGTATTGCTTGTTGGCCAGCTGGCCCTTGCGCAATACGTTCTCGAAACGCCAAAGCTGGAATAGCCCGCCAAGGAAAATGCGCTGATGGTTGCCGACCACGCCCATCGCGCGCTCGAAGATGCGTTCGTAAAAGGACACGCGGCCCGTCGGCTCTGAACCGACCAGGTACAGGCGGCCGGACTGATAGGACGTCACCGCAAGGCTCATGTTCTGTTTCGCCAGCCAGGGGCCGAAGCCACGTGAGCAGGATTTTTCAATTTTAAGCGTGGTCAGGTCTTTTGGCTTGCCGGCTTCCGCGGCAGCCGGCTCGGACGCGGCAGGCGCTTCCGCCACGGCGTCGCTGCCCGGGGAGGCGGCGGAATCAGCCGCCGTCTGGTTTTCAGCGGGGATTATTTTGCTCATGAATACTCTCGAAGTTGCGCCATGGCGCGGGACGCCATGGCGTATGGATCATTCTAACGCAGACAAAGCCGTAAAAGGAAAAGCCGGCTCGCGCCGGCTTTTCCTTTTTCAGTTATGCGCTGTTACCAGGCATAGCGGACATTCAGCTGGCCGCCGAAGACGAAGTCGTATGCGCCGCCGTCCTGCATGCTGATGCCGGCGTTGAACACCCAGCTGTTGTAACGGGCATCGGTACCGAGTTCCAGCAGGGCGCTGCCGCCCGATGTATCGACGCCGCCTTCGAGCGCGCCGCCGATGGCGTAGCTGTTCGAAGCCGACGAGACATTGACATAGCTCAACGCGCCGTATGGCGTCCAGACACCCGAGTCCTGCTGGTAGGATTTACGCAGGGCCACGCCGAGCCTGAACTGGCTGGAGTCGCCGTCGGTCAGTTCGAAATCGCCGCTGCCGTAACCGACGTCGTCCATGCTGACGCTCATGCTGCTGTACTGCATCTGCGGTTCGATTTCCAGATTGGATTCGGTTTTGAAGCCGTAGCCAAGTTCCAGCGAGAAACCATCCGCGTCGCCGTTGATGTACAGGGTTTCGGAGCCGTTAAGGACGTCGCCGTCGAAGTCGAAAGCGCGGTAGCTGAGGTCTGCATAGAAACCGTTGCCGTGGATGTAGGTCACGTACGCGCCGAGGGTATTGCCATCGATGTCGGTTTTACCGCCGGCCTCCGGCTTGTAGTCGCCCTCCAACATGCCGCCCAGCAGGCCGACTGTCCAGGATCCGTTGAACGAGTAGCCGACGCCGACTTCGATGCCGTTGCTGCTGAAGTCGAAATTCTGGCTGCCGCCGCCGCCGAAGTTGCTGCGCGTTGCATCCGGTGCCATGGAGCCGTCGTTGGCGTAGTACCTGCCCCAGACGCCGCCGGCGGCCTCTACTTCCGCCGTGCCGTCAGCCGAGAAACGGCGTTCAGCGCCCTGACGCTGATACATGGTGCCCAGGCTGCCGTACCACAGGTTCTGGACCGCAGGAGCAGCCGTGCTGAGCAGGACGCCTGCATTGCTCAGGCCGGTCACCGCAAAACCGAGCGCGTAATCGCCGGCGCCGTAAACCAGGCTGTAACCGGTCGTGAACAGCGCGGTGTCGGTGGTGTTGACCGACCCCAGCACGAAGTTCGAGGCCGAGCTGGTTCCGCTCACCGATATGACGTCGATCGTCTCTCCGGCCACGATATCCGCGGCGCTGGGCAGGCTGAGCAGGTTGACGTTGAGCGTATTGTCCGTGCCGGCCAACACGTTGCCTTCGATGTACAGGCGGTCGCTGCTGAGGGTTGCACCGTCGGCATCGACGTTGACGTCGCCGCTGCCGGCGAAATCACCGATGATGGTCAAGGCGTCGTTGGCGGCACCGTCATCCATATGGATGGAGCTGCCGTTATTGACGAAAAGACCGTTGCCTTCGCCGTAAGACCCCATGTCGATGAGGTTGTCCGTGCCATTGACGTAAAGTTTGCCCTCGTTGAGGAAGTAGTTATCGCCGTCGCCGAGCAGGATGCTGTCGTTGTCCATGAAAATCCGGCCATCTTCGCCGTTGTAGATGTAGTCGTCGCCGCCGTCGGTGATCATCGAACCGAAGATGTCGCCGTAGTTGTACAGGCCGAGCGCGCCGCCGACCGCATTGACCGTCCAGGCGTCGTCGCCGGTAGCCTCAAGCGAGCCGTAGTTGACGATGGTCGCGCCCTGGTAGCCGCTCTGGACGGCGACCGCGTTGGAGTAGCCGGCGCTTGAATCCGCGCTGATGTCGCCGTAATTGACCACCGTAACGTGACCGTCGTAGCTTCCCGCCAGGACGCCCTGCGTCAGCGAGGTGCCTGATGCGTCGATGCTGCCGTAATTCACCACGGTCACATCGCCGTAGTCCGAGAACGCGGAGATGCCCCGCGCGTATTCGGATCCGGAGCTGACGGCGATGTCTGCGGCGTTGTAAACGCCCACGTCGCCGTATTGCGACTTGGCGAGCACGCCGGTGCTTCGGCCATAGCCGGCGACCTCGATGGAGCCTTCCGCGTAAACCGACACGTTGCCATAGCCGGCGGTGGCCTGGATGCCGGCAGCACGGCCGTAGCCCGACGTCACCGACAGCGCGCCGGCGCTAATGACGTTTACGTCCGCCGGGAACGAATAGTAATACCCTTCATAGCCGAAGGAATCGGCGAAGATGGCGCCGGCATTGCCGCCGGAAGCCACTGTGACATCGCCAACGTTGATGATGTCGACGTTACCGTACGCATTCAGCCCGACCAGGCCGAAGGCGTTGCCGTAACCGTCGTTGTCGACGACGGCGCTGACATGGCCGGCGTTGTAGATCAGCAGATCGCCGAACGCCTCCTGGCCCTGGATGCCGACCGCAAGCACATTGCTGGTTACGGTGATATCGCCGGTGTTGATGATATCGCTGCCGCCTTCATAGCCGTTGAGGAAGGCGTCGTAGCTGGAAGCGTTCGAGCTGATGCCGTAGGCGAACACCGCTTCGCCGGACACCGTCAGATCGCCGCTGTTGTAGACGGAGGAGTTACCGTAACGCGTATTGGCCGACAGGCCCATGCCGCGGGTGACGCCACTGACGGTAACATCGCCGGTATTGATGACCGTGGCCGTGCCTTCGAAAAGCGCCGTCGCGAACACACCGTAGGCCCATCCGCCCAGATAGTCGGTAGTGCCGTAATATTCGTTGTACATCGTGTAGTAATAGGTCGCGGTCACCGAGACATCGCCGGTGTTGATGTTGGTGGCGCCGGAAAGGCCCATGGCTCCGGAGCCGATGGCGCCGATGCCGCCGACCACCGTGATATCGCCGGAGCTGCGGATGTAGCTGGTGTTGTCGGCGATGGCGTAAAGCCCTCTTGAACGCGCTTCTTCGGTGGTTACCGTGATATCGCCGGTGTTATAAATGACGGAATCATTGCTGGAATAGGCACCGATGCCGGTGGCGGAATACGATGCGCTGACGGTGATGTCACCGGAATTGCTGACTATGCTGCTTCCGTATGCGTACTTGCCGGTCGAACGGGCAGAGATGCCGACGGCATTGCCTTCGGCGGTGTTGGTGACGGAGATGTCGCCGCTGTTGACGACGGTGGCATTGCCGCCGTATTTGCCGGTGCCAACCACGATGCCTGCACCGTAGCTGAAAGCAAACTCCTGCTCAATACCGACGGAAATCGTGATGTCGCCGGAATTGACCACCGTGGCATCGCCGCCGCCGACGTTGTCGAAGCAGACGTAATAACCGTTGTCATAGGGTGGCGGGCACTGGTAATAGTACTTCTTGCTGTCTGTTGTGGCCACCAGGCCGTAGCTCATTTCACCCCCGGTGAGGGTGATGTCGCCGCTGTTGACGATGGTCGAATCGCCGAGAACGGTCTTGGCCACGATGCCGGTCAGCCTATCGCCGGTTCTGAACCCGCCGGCCAGGCCGCCGCCGGCATTCTCGTCGGTGATGACGATATCGCCGCTGTTGCTGACGGAAATCGAACCGATTTCGGATTCGGCGCTGATGCCGGTGCCGGTGAAATCACCGGTGATGTAAACATAGTTCGGATAGTAGCCGGACCTGCCGTAACCGTCCCCGCTGGTGCCGGACAGGGTGATGTCGCCGGAATTGCTGATAACGATATCGGCATAGGCTTCGGCCTGGATGCCGACGGCAACCGCCGCCCCGAAATACTGGCTGTTGTTGGCACTGGCGGTGATGTCGCCGGAATTGTAGATGCTGACGTCATAACCGTAGGCCTGGATGCCGATCGCTGACGCGGTGCTGACCAGGTTGGGGTAGATGCCGGCCACGTCCGCGCTGACGTCGATGTCGCCGCTGTTGCTGATGATCGCTTCGCCGTTGGATGCGGCCAGGATGCCGGTGGCGGAGGACGAGCCGTAGACGCTTGACGCATCGACGCTGATAGCGCCGGCATTGTCCACGGTAGCCAGATCGCCGCCGATGGCCCAGATGCCATACGCCCTGGCGGAGCCGTTGGCTTCGGCATTGGCGATGACGGTGATGTCGCCATCGCTCAGCACAGCGGCGTCGTAGCCCGCTCTGGCATAAATGCCGGCCGCCAAGGCGCTGTCGCCGTATTCGCCGTAGGAGGCGTCGGCGATCGCGCTGATGTAGCCGTGGTTGATGACACCTGCGTCGCCGTTAAACGCGGCGGCGACAATGCCGGCCGCGATGTTTTCCGCGATGGCGGAAAGGTCATCGGCGTTATAAATGAACGCATCATCAAACGGGGCGATGTCTTCGATGACCACGTGTCGGAACGGCGCCGCTACGGCCACGGCCGGCGCGACGGACGCCGCCAGCACGCCCGCCATCAGCGCGGCGCGCAGCGCCTTGACGGTCGGGTTGATTCGATAAGTGCGCTTCAAGCCGTAGCGGGCTTTGGATTTACGGGTCATGGTGATGCTCCTGGATGGCTGTTATTTGTTTTTGGCGTCTTCTGACGCTTTTTAGCACATACAATTTAGCCGGTGTTAAGATTCATTGTCAATATGGCGTTAAGCACGACATGGTTTAATTATGGCTTGACATTTTATTATCATATATTTCATCAGGTTAATTAATTCATACTTGACCGGAAGCATCCGCAATCCGGCTGATAACCAATTCGCTTGACTTGAAATTGCGCCCCGCCACCCGCAGCACCCGCAGCACGCGCAACACGCCATGGCAATGACCTTTCGCTGCCGTCTTTTGGCAGTTACGCACGGCTTTGCTACACTGGACCTGCATTCCCGCCTCATCACACCGCGCCCCGACAAACAAAGAGAGCCCCATGTCTTTTACATACGATGCCATCTGGAAAAAAGTGACCCCCGAGCTTGCCCGCGAACTCATCGAATTCTGGACGGAGGAAAAAGCCCTGCCGAAAGCGGGCAATCCCGAACTGCGCGCCCAGCAGGCCGTGGTCGCGATGCGTGACGAACAGGGCAAAATCGCCGCAGTCAGCACAGCCATGCTCAGGGTGATCCCGCGGTTGCGGCAGCCTTTGTATTACTACCGTACGTTCTGCGCCGAGAAACACCGCGGCGGGAACACCAGCATGCCGATGATGAAGGCCAGCCAACAGGCCCTGCTTGACTACAATCTCGGGCTTGAGAAGCCGGAATCAATCGGCGTCCTCATCGAAATCGAAAACAAAATGATCGCCGAGCACTACAACGAGGCTTTTTGGCCGCAAACCGGATTCAGCTTCATAGGCTATTCGCCGCGCGGCCTGGTTTTGCGCGCCCATTATTTTCCCGGCTTCGTCCTGATGAAACCCGCACCGCCCAGGAAGCAGCCGAAGCAGAATAACGTCCAGATAAACTGAGCCGCATAAAACAAACCCCGCCTTGGCGGGGTTTGTTTCTTCATGACAGGCAATCCTATTGCGGCGTGGCATCTTCCGGCGCAGTGGTTTCGGATTCAAAGGTGATCAGTTCGCGGATTTCCGCCGTACGCAGGCCGACCATCATCGGATTGCGTACGCCGGGCAGGAAGCTGATGTCGAAGATTTCGCTGATGTCGCCTTCGAAACGGATCCACTGCAGCACGTCGCCATTGGTCAATGAGACGATCTGTACGCCGCACCATGCATCGGCATCGCGCTTCTTGAGTTCATCGTCCAGCGCCAGGCCGGAGAAGCGGCCGTTGCGCGCCTTGGAAAGCCCGACGGCGGCGACGTTTCCTATCATCGACAGGCCGCGCAGGAAACCCGGGCAGAACGTGAACGGCACGAAGGCCTTCTTTTCGAAATCCACCCAGCCAAGATAGCCGGTGCCGGCATTGAGCACCCACAGCTTTCCGTCATGCCAACGCGGTGAATGCGGCATGGACAGGCCTTCGCAGACGATTTCATCCGTTTCGACATCGATGATCACGCCGCCGTTGTCGCGGCGGTCACGCCAGCCGTCGACGGTGTCGCTGCGGCAGACCGCGGTCACGTACTTCGGCTCGCCGTCCTTCATGGCCAGGCCGTTCAGATGGCACCTGTCCTCGGGCGCCAGCTTACTGATGAATTTCGGCTTCCAGACCGCTTTGAAGCTGTGCACCAGGTCCAATTCGGCCAAACAGGAATATTTGGTGTTCACGAACACCACTTTGCCGTTCTTGCGGATGCCCAGTTCGTGGATATCCAGGTCACCGATGGTCTGCGCATTGCGCGGAACATAGCAGCGGTCGAACACATTGTGGATGACCTGGTTCTTGCGCAGCACGTTTTCAAAGCGCCATAGCTGATACAGGCCGCCAAGGTAAATGCGCTGCGTATTGCCGACGATGCCCATGGCCCGTTCGAAGATCCGCTCGAAGAAGGAAACGCGGTTGTTCGGGTCGCTGCCGACCAGGTACACGCGCCCGGTCTGGTAGGAAGTGATCGCGAGCGAGATTTTATGGCTTGCCAGCCAGGCGCCCATGCCGCGCGAACAGCTTTTCTCCACCTTCAGCTGGGTGATGTCCTTCGGCTTGCCTTCGCCCTTTTCCTGGGATTCGGTGATGGTCTGCACCTGCGGCTTGGATTCCGGGGAATCACTGGTGTTCATCGGTTCGGAAGCGTTCGCTCCCTGAGCGTCGTTCGAACCATCCTTCGGCTCGGGTATTTTCTTGTTAGACAAAAACTTTCTCCATTTGTTGATTGCCCGCACATGGGCGGTTTGTCCGGCATTCGGCAATTCTATCAGCACAGCTCAGCGGGTGGCATAAAAAAAGCCGGCGTGAGCCGGCTTTTTTCATTTACTTGCTGGCTTACCAGTCGTAGCGCACGCTCAGCTGTCCGCCGAACACGCTGTCGTAGGCGCTGCCATCACGCCAGTTCATGCCGGCGCTGACGCCGAACTTGCCGATGAAGCCCGTCACGCCGGCCTCGAGCAGGGCACTGCCGCCGCCGGTATCCACGTCACCGGTGAGCAGGCCGCCGATTTCATAGCTGTTGGAACCGTCGGTTTCATTGAGCCAGCTAAGGGCGCCGTACGGCGTCCAGTAATTGCCGCCCGCGGTCTTGTAGGATTTACGCAACGCCGCACCGATACGCAGCAGCGATGAATCGCCGTCGGTAAGTTCGAAATCGGACATGTTGTAGCCGATCGTGTTCAGATCGACGTCAACCGAGCTGTACTGGAACTGCGGCTCGATGATCAGGCCGGACGACATTTTGTAACCGTAACCCATCTCAAGGCTGTAACCGTCGGCGCTGCCTTCAAAGCCGAACTCGCTCTGGCCGCCCATTCCGTAACCGTCAAAGTCCATGGCACGGTAGCTGAAGTCGGCATAGAACCCGTTACCCGGGGTATAGGTGACGTAGGCGCCCAGGGTGTCGGCATCGATGTCCGCGCGGCCGCCGGCATCCGGATCAACGGTGCTTTCGGAGGTGCCGCCCAGCAGACCGGCGGTCCACTGGCTGTTGAACGCGTAGCCGACGCCGAACTCGATGCCCGAGCCATCCATGTCGAAGTCGTGCGAACCGCCGTCTCCGAAATTGTCACGGTGGGCGTCAGGCGAAGCGCTGCCGCTGCTGGTGAATCCTCGCACCCAGACGCCGGCTGCGGCCTTGTATTCCGCCTTGCCGCTGCCATCCGGATTTTGGTTGAATTCACGGTGTGTGCCTTCACGCTGGAACAGCGTGCCGGTACCCTGGTTCCACAGGTTCTGTACGCCCGGAGCGACCGAGCTGGCGACCACGCCGGCCGTGCTCAGGCCGCTGATTTCGAAGCCCAGCGAGAACAGGTCATTGGTGCCGCTGTAGTTGATGTCTTTGATCAGACTCGATTCAACCGTGTATAGCTCGTCGAACGGCGGCGTCACGATGCCGATGTTGAAGTTCGCCGCGGTGCTGGTGCCGGATACATGCACGATTTCGATCGTTTCGCCGGCCAGCATGTCGGCGATGCTCGGGCCGCTCAGCAGTTTCACGTCGATGATGTTGGCGGTGTTGGTGACCACGTCGCCTTCGATGTACAACCGGTCCGCCAGCATGGTGGCGCCGTCGGCGTTGACCACGATATGGCCGGTGCCGGCGAAGTCGCCGTAGATAGTCAGCGTATCGTTCACATCGGCGTCATCCATGTGGATGGAGCTGCCGTTGTTGGTGAATACCGAACCATTGCCGCCCATGTCGATGACGTTGTCGTTGTTGGCATACAGCTTGCCGTTATTCAGGAAGCTGTTGGTGCTGCCTTCGGAATAACCCATGCTGATGTACGAATCGTCCATGAAGATCTTGCCGGTGGCGTTGTTGACGATGGAATCGTCGCCGCCGCCGAAGTCCGTGCCGTTGATGTCGCCGACATACCATTTGCCGTCATTGGTCAGTGAGTCTTCAGTGTTACTCCAAGCGGTAGTCCATATGGCGCCGAAAATCTTACCGGTTGAGGTGTTGGTGATGGTGGTGCCTTCCGCGTAGGTCACAATGGCCCAGGCATTGTCGCCTGCGGCGTCGATGGTGCCGGAGTTGGTGATGGACGTGCCATTACCACTTTCGGTACGTATACCCACCGAGAACCCATCAGATGCGGTGGCTTTGATGCTACCAGCGTTGGTGACGCTTACAGAACCCGCTGCTTCAGCATTAATGCCAAAGGCATCATATACGCCATTCGCATTGATGTTGCTGGCGGTACCGGTGACCACCGAGATATTGCCGCTGTAGGTATAAGCGTATTCACCGTAATAGGTGGTGAAGGATCCTGTTGAAGCAGAGATGCCGGTGGCGTAATAGCCATTGGCGGTGATGGCGCTGTTGTTGGCGATGCCGATATCGCCGGCTACGGCGACGGCCAGGATACCGGTGGCGGTATCCTCCGCCCAGGCGTTGATCACGCCGGTGTTGCTGACGGCGATATCGGAATACTTGCCGCCTACCAAGGCGTGGATGCCTGTGGCGCTGCCGTACTCCGAAGAAACTGTAAGGTCGCCGCTGTTGCTAACATAGACGGAACCGTAGTCTGCGTCGGCGGAGATGCCGATTGCCTCACCGTAGGTGGAGCTGACAACCATATCGCCAAAATTATAAACAGTAACATCGCCATAGTATGAATTTGCATCTATGCCTGTACTAGAGCCATACACTGCAGTGGCAGTGATGCTGCCGCTGCTGGCCACAAAGGCATCGTATTTAGCCTCAGCCTGTATACCGAAACTGCTTTCAGGTGCATAAACCGATATATCACCGCTGTTGAAAACCGTCGCAGCACCATATTGCGCCAAGGCCAAGATGCCGCCGGCGTAAGTGGCGCCTGTTGCGGTGATATTGCCCTGGCTGGCTACGTAAGCATCGCCAGCATCCGATTCGCTTAAAATTCCGCCGGCATAACTCAGCTCCGAGTAGACCGTAATATCGCCGAGATTGAACACGTCAGCATCAAATTCGGCTTCGGCTTGAATTCCGATTGCCGGACCAACGGCAGCAATGTCGAAGTCACCGCTGTTGGCAACATAAACATCGCCATAGCCAGCGCCAGCCACAATACCCACTGCGAACAAATATGCGTCAACCGCTATATTGCCGGCGTTCAACACCGCGACATCTCCGGCCTGCGAGATTGCAGCAATGCCGGCGCCGACATTGCTGCTGGAAACAGCCATCTCGCCGCTGTTGTAAACACTGATGTCGCCACCAGCAGTGGCGTAGATGCCTGCGGCCAAACCATAGCCATCGATATTCATATT
>ERZ1645185.1075-NODE-1075-length-11349-cov-6.655038_pt1 | contig 11349 bp, 10 predicted proteins | sample MGYA00575351_ERZ1645185 | MGnify/ENA primary metagenome ERZ1645185 (study PRJEB40838, sample SAMN11284767) | freshwater sediment metagenome | isolation source: river sediment | host: Sediment | place: India: Jana village, Kanpur | collected 2015-12-17 ... | reverse complement strand
TTGAGTTTGATGCGCTCCGGCAGCCTGTAGCCATTCTGCTCGATGTAACTCAGGTACTGGATGTGCCAGCCATCCTGTTCCAGCTGGTTAAGGTGGCTGTCGCTGTCGAGTATTACCTGACTGGGGCTGTCAGGTGCCGGCAGGCCGCGCACCCACCAGAATAGCTGGGTCAGTGGCAGTCTCCAGCCCAGCCCCTTTTCCAGCAGGTCTTCTGCCGAGTTCGACTGGAAACGGCCCTGCGCGGAAAGATCAAGGACAACATCGTTGGTGCGCCCGCTGATGCGCGCCGAGCCCACTGAAAGCGGGCCGGCCAGGCGGATGTCGAAGTAGCCCTGACGTTGCAGCCAGAACAGGGTGGCGCTGCCAGAGTCGCTGGGTGCGCGGATGCCGATCTTGCCGTTGATCTGCCAGCCATCAATGGCATTGATCCTTTCCTTGTGGGCTTTCCAGTCTGTCGGATTGCCCGTGCCCTCAACGGATTCCTTGCTGGTTAAGCCTGCGCAGCCCGCCAGCAGGGCCATGGCGCAGGTTAGAAACAGGGTGCGCATCAACATGGGTCAGGGTGTCTCGCGGCCGGTGAGGCGCTGCAGGGTGCTGCGCAGAATGAGGTTGTCGGGTTGCTGCTGGTAGGCTTCGTCCCATACTTCCCGGGCCTCGCTCTGCCGGCCCTGGGCCCATAGGACTTCGCCCAGGTGGGCGGCAATTTCGGCGTCGGGATACAGCTTCAGTGCCAGGCGCAGGTAGGTTTCGGCTTGAACCAGGTTGCCGGTGCGATAGTTAATCCAGCCAAGGCTGTCGAGGATTGCCGGATCCTCCGGCTTTAGCTGATGGGCACGCTCGATAAGCGATTTTGCTTCGGCATAACGGGTGGTGCGGTCCGCCAGTGTGTAGCCAAGCGCATTGAGGGCCATGGCGTTGTCGGGGTCGGTCTTGATCACGTGGCGCAGATCGCGCTCCATCTGACCCAGGTCATTGCGCTGCTCGGCCAGCATGGCGCGGGTATACAGCAGATTCAGATCGCCGGGGAACTGCTGCAGGGATTTCTGGGAGGTCTGCCAGGCAAGCTCGAGGAGCTGGTGTTCGGACAGGCTTTCAATTTCCAGCATATAGAGCTGGATGGCGTATTCGGGTTGCTCACCACGGGCTTGGGCAAGGCGCTGTCGAGCATCCTCACTGCGCTTTTCTTCAAGCAGGAGTTTCGTTTGCTGGGCCTTGGCGGGCAGGTACTCATTTCCCGGGCCGACCAGTGAATATTCGATCAGCGCCCCTTCGTTATCGTCGAGTTCTTCGTGGATCAGACCGAGGTTGAAGTGCGCGATATCCAGGTGGCGTTCGCGGTCGATCAGGTCGCGCAGATAGGCCTGGGCTTCATTCCAGGCTTTGACTTCCATCGAGACCAGTGCCAGCGACAGGCGCAGGTCATCGTCTTCGGGGTTCTGTTGCAGCAGTGTGGTGAACTCAAGCTGAGCCGCATCCAGCTGTCCTTGCTCGACCAGTGTGCGGGCGTAGGCCAGTCGAATGCGTAAGTCATTCGGGTGTTGCTCCAGGCCATCCTCGAGCAGCGGCAGGGCTTCCTCACTGCGGTTCAGGCTTTGCAGAAGGCGCGCGCGCAGCAGGAGCAGCGGAGGCAGCTCTTCACTGAGATCTGACCGGTTCTCCAGTAGTTCCAGCGCGGCTTCGCTCTGGTTGTCCTGTTGCAGCAGCAAGGCTTTGCCAAACAGCAGCTGGCCATTTTCCGGGTGCTTGAGCAGCAGGCGATCGAAGCTAAGCATCAGCCCGGCGCGGGTTTGCACATCCGATTCGGAGGCAGACAGGGCGAGGAAATCGAAGTGGGTGTCGCCTTGACCCTGCAGCACCTGCTCCATATAGCGCATGGATTCGTCATAGCGCCCTGAGCGGGCCAGCTGGATGGCTGCGGCGCGTTGCGCTTCGACGCTGTCCGGTGCGGTGCTGGACCACAGCAGCGCGTTTTCCAGGCTGGCGGGTTGTTCGTTCAGATACTCGGCAATCCGGAAGGCGCGCTCCGCTACGGCTGGGTCGCGGGTGGTTCTTGCCTGGGCGGTGTAATTATTCAATGCAACGTCGTACTGATCGCGCTGGCCGGCAATTTCTGCGCTGAGCAGGGCAAACAGGGTTTCCTGTGAAAACGAGGCCGCCGGGGCCGGTTTTTCTGCAGGTGCTTGACTGGTTTTTGCGGTGGGTGCGGGTACGGCTGGGTGGGTGCTGAGCGCACTCTGACAGCCGCTAACCAGCGCAAGTGTGGCGTAAAGCGCGAAAATTCTTTTCATGGGAGGGTATTAGAGACGTACTGACCTGCAATTGCCGCACATGATGACACAAGCCGGGCTCTGTGCGTACGTGCGCGCGAGTAACGGTCGGTGCTTTGGTGGTTGTCCTGCGTCGGGTGACGTAGGACAATTGCCCGCTTTCCATTCTCCCAGCGATTTTCATGGCTTTTCTGGCGTTAGGCATCAATCACAAAACAGCATCTGTTGGGGTTCGCGAGCGCGTGGCGTTCACCCCTGAGTTGCTGGTGGATGCTTTGCAACAGTTATGCAGGGCGACTGGCAGTCGCGAGGCGGCCATTCTGTCGACGTGCAATCGCAGCGAGTTGTATCTCGAACAGGAAACGCTGGACAGCGATGAAGTGTTGCGCTGGCTGGCTGACTTTCATCGCCTGAGCCTGGTCGAATTGCGCGATTGCGCTTATGTGCATGCCGATGAGTCCGCCGTACAGCACATGATGCGGGTAGCGTCCGGGCTGGATTCGATGGTGCTGGGCGAGCCGCAGATTCTCGGGCAAATGAAGTCTGCATTTGCCGTTGCGCGTGAAGCCGGGACCATCGGGCCGCTGCTGGGCCGACTTTTTCAGGCCACTTTCAGCACCGCGAAAAGTGTCCGCACCGACACGGCGATTGGCGAAAATCCGGTATCGATAGCTTTTGCCGCCGTCAGCCTCGCCAAGCAGATTTTCAGTGACCTGAACCGCAGTCAGGCGTTGCTGATCGGGGCCGGGGAAACCATTACGCTGGTTGCGCGCCATCTGCACGAGCAAGGCATCAAGCGCATCGTGGTGGCCAATCGGACCCTGGAGCGGGCCAGTCAGCTGGCTGAGCAATTTGGGGCGCATGCCATATTGCTGGCCGATATTCCTCAGGAGCTGGTCAATAGCGACATCGTCATCAGCTCCACGGCCAGCCAATTGCCCATTCTGGGTAAAGGTGCGGTTGAGAGTGCGCTGAAGCAGCGTCGGCACAAACCGATCTTCATGGTTGACATAGCGGTTCCGCGTGATATCGAGCCTGAGGTCGGTGAGCTGGAAGATGTCTACCTGTACAGCGTCGATGACCTGCACGAGGTCGTTTCGGAGAATCTGAAGAGCCGGCAGGGGGCTGCCGCAGCAGCTGAAAAGCTGGTGACGGTGGGCGCGCAGGATTTCATGCTGCGCTTGCGCGAGTTGGCGGCGGTAGACGTGCTCAAGGCTTGCCGTCAGCAAGCGCAAGCGCTGCGCGATGAAGAGCTGGCCAAGGCGCTGCGATTGCTCAACAACGGTACGCCGGCTGACGAAGTGCTGGCATTGCTGGCGCGTGGCCTGACCAACAAGCTGATGCATGCACCCAGCGTGCAGTTGAAGAAATTTTCTGCCGCCGGCCGTCAGGATGCCCTGGCCGTGGCTTCGGAACTGTTTGCGCTTGATGAGCGCCCGGCCTCGGACAAGAACCCGCAATGAAAGCGTCATTGATCAACAAGCTGGATATGCTGCAAGACCGTTACGAAGAGCTGACGGCCCTGCTCGGGGATGCCGAGGTGATCAGCAACCAGCCGCAGTTTCGTGCCTACTCGCGCGAGTATGCTGAAGTGGAGCCGGTGGTCACGACCTTTCGTGAATTCTGCAAGGTGCAGTCGGATCTGCAGGGGGCGCAAGCCTTGCTCAAGGACAGTGATCCGGATCTGCGTGAAATGGCCGAAGAGGAAGTGGCCAGTGCGCGCGAGCAATTGCTGGTACTTGAGGATCATCTGCAGCGGATGTTGCTGCCCAAAGATCCCAATGACGGCCGCAACGTGTTTCTCGAGGTGCGCGCCGGCACCGGCGGCGATGAGGCAGCGATCTTTTCCGGTGACCTGTTTCGCATGTATTCGCGCTATGCCGAGAAAAACGGCTGGCGGGTCGAGATACTCTCCGAGAGTCCCGGCGAGCATGGTGGTTACAAGGAAGTGATTGCCCGCGTCGAGGGTGACAATGTGTATGCCAAGCTGAAGTTCGAGTCCGGAGCGCATCGTGTGCAGCGCGTGCCTGAAACCGAATCCCAGGGGCGCATCCATACTTCGGCCTGTACCGTGGCGGTGCTGCCGGAACCGGATGAGCAGGCGGCCATCGAAATCAATCCGGCCGACTTGCGGGTGGATACCTATCGCTCCTCCGGCGCCGGCGGCCAACATGTGAACAAGACGGATTCTGCGATCCGTATCACCCACCTGCCGTCCGGTATCGTCGTGGAGTGTCAGGAAGAGCGCTCGCAGCACAAGAACCGCGCCAAAGCCATGGCCTGGCTGGCGGCCAAGCTGCAGGATCAGCAGGATGCCGCGGCACACAAGGAAATTTCCGCAACGCGCAAATTGCTGGTCGGCTCCGGTGACCGTTCCGAACGCATCCGCACCTACAATTTTCCTCAGGGACGCGTCACGGACCACCGCATCAACCTGACGCTGTACTCGTTGAATGAGGTCATTGCGGGCGATTGCGAGCAAGTCATCGGCCCGCTGTTGCTCGAGTATCAGGCTGATCAGCTGGCGGCGCTGGGTGATTAACCTGTTGTGCGCTTGTGATGTCCGGCTCCTCGGGCTGGGAGGCTAGGCGCGTTTATGTCTTCGATTAAGGATTTGCTGCAGGCTGCCGTGCTGCCCGACTCACCAACCCCGCGTCTGGATGCAGAGCTGCTTCTGGCGGCTGCGCTCGGCAAACCGCGCAGCTTCCTGCACACCTGGCCCGAGCGCGCCCCCGAACCGCAGCAGCAGACCGCTTTTTACCGAATGCTGGAGCGCAGACTGTCCGGGGAGCCGGTGGCTTATATCCTCGGCCATCAAGGTTTCTGGAGTCTTGATCTGCAGGTTGAGCCGCATACGCTGATTCCACGGGCCGACACCGAGTTACTGGTGGAAACCACGTTGCAATTACTACCAGAGGGGGCTTCAAGGGTTCTCGATCTGGGCACCGGCAGCGGCGCCATTGCACTGGCGCTCGCGGCAGAACGGCCGCAATGGCAGGTTATGGGCGTTGATCGGATACCTCAGGCCGTGCAACTGGCCGAACGAAATCGCCAGCGTCTGGGGCTGGAAAATGTCTGTCTTGCCCTTGGGCACTGGTTTTCCGAATTGACCGGTCAATCCTTTAGCGCGATTGTCAGTAATCCGCCTTACATAGCGGCCAGCGACCGGCATCTGCAGCAAGGTGATGTGCGCTTCGAGCCAAGCAGTGCGCTGGTGGCCGGCGAGGATGGTCTGGACGATATCCGCACAATCATCCACCAGGCGCCGGACTTTCTGCATGACGGCGGCTGGCTGTTGCTCGAGCATGGGTTTGATCAGGCTGACGCGGTTCGCACACTATTGATCGGGCGCGGGTTTGCTGCGGTAGAAAGCCGCTGCGACCTGGGTGGTCATCAACGCATTTCCATGGGGCAATGGCAGGCATGACGCCAGAACTCAGTGATGAAGAGCTGCTGCGCTTCAGTCGGCAGATTCTCTTGGCGCAAATCGACGTTGCCGGACAGCTGCGCCTGCAACAGTCCAGCGTGCTGATTGTCGGGCTCGGCGGACTGGGTTCACCGGTGGCGCTGTATCTGGCTGCTGCCGGTGTGGGAACACTGCATCTGGCCGACTTCGACCGGGTGGATGTGAGTAACCTGCAGCGACAGATCGTGCATGACATGCGCAGCATAGGTCAGCTCAAGGTGCAGTCGGCCGCACATCGTCTGCAGCAGATCAATCCGCGACTGGAACTGCACTTGCACGAGCAGGCCATGGATGCCGACACGCTGGGCGCTGCGGTTGCAGCAGTTGATCTGGTGCTGGATTGTTCGGATAACTTCAGTACCCGCGAAGCGGTGAATGCCGCCTGTGTAGCCGCGGGCAGGCCGCTGGTCAGCGGCGCAGCGATCCGTCTTGAAGGGCAGTTGTCGGTGTTCGATCCGCGCCGCAGTGACAGTCCCTGTTACCACTGTCTGTATGGTCATGGCACGGAGGCCGGGCTGACGTGCAGCGAGGCCGGTGTGGTCGGGCCGTTGGTCGGGCTGGTTGGCAGTCTGCAGGCCCTTGAAGCGCTCAAGCTGCTGGCCGGGTTTGGCGAGCCATTGGTGGGGCGCCTGCTGTTGATTGATGCGCTGACCAGCCGGTTTCGCGAATTGCGCGTCAAGCGTGACCCTGCATGCAGCGTCTGTGGGGGCATGCATGCACAGTGATGCGCCGGTGGGGGTGTTTGATTCCGGAGTGGGCGGACTGTCGGTGTTGCGCGCGATTCGTCAGTTATTGCCCGCTGAGCGGCTGCTGTATGTGGCCGACAGTGGGCATGTTCCCTATGGCGAAAAAAGCCCTGAATTCATCCGCCTGCGCAGTCAAAAGATTGCCGGATTCCTGCTTGGGCAGGGTGCCAAGGCACTGGTTGTGGCGTGTAATACGGCGACTGCGGCTGCGGTCAGCGGTTTGCGCGAGCAATTTCCGCAGGTACCGATTGTCGGCATGGAACCCGCAGTCAAACCGGCGGCAGCGGCTACCCGTTCGGGTGTAGTGGGTGTGCTGGCGACCACCGGGACCCTGCAGAGTGCCAAGTTTGCCGCGTTGCTTGATCGTTTTGCCAGTAATGTCCAGGTGGTGATGCAGCCCTGTCCGGGGTTGGTCGAGCGCATCGAGGCGGGGGAGCTGGATAGCCCGGCTACGCGGGATTTGTTGCAGGAACTGGTCGCGCCCTTGCTCGACGCTGGTTGCGACACACTGATTCTGGGCTGCACGCATTATCCGTTCATCAAACCGCTGTTGCGACAGCTGGTTCCATCCTCAGTCAGTCTGATCGATACCGGGGAGGCCGTGGCGCGGCAGTTGCAGCGGGTTCTGAGTGAGCGCAGCCTGCTGTCTGCCGACCGCTGCGGGCCAGACATCTTCTGGTCCAGCGGCGACATTCAGCGTCTGGCAGCTGTCTTGCCCGCGTTGTGGGGGCAATCTGAGCCCGTTCTGGCGTTGGTCGATTGATGCGCTTTGTAGTACGCAGCTTGTCCCAGTGCGGACAGCTTTGCTAATTTCAGTTGTGTTGCGATTTTAATAACAAGACTAAGGACAGACAGATGAACAGATTTTCAGGCCTGAGTGCAGCATTGCTGCTGTGCATGACGATGACGGGTGTTGCCCAGGCGGTTGAGCTATCCGCTGCGGCTGGTGCCACCGATGATGGCAGCATGGTCTATCGGATGGGAGCACAGTTGCCGTTTTCCAATAGTTGGTGGCGCAGTGATACCGGGCATCTGTCCGGTTACTGGGATGCCGGTTACACCTATTGGTCTTCGGGAAATGACAGTGATGCGAATGGAAGCCTGTCCTTCACACCGGTCTTTGTCTATGAATTCGCGGGTCAGACAGTGCGTCCGATTATCGAGGCTGGAATTGGTGTCGCGGCGTTTGCCGACACTGAGGTGGATGGCAATGATCTGGGTTCGGCCCTCCAGTTCGAAGATCGTATCGGACTGGGATTGCGTTTTTCCGGGCAGGAAGTCGGCGTGCGGGCGATGCACTATTCCAACGCCGGCCTGAAAACGCCCAACGATGGTGTCGAAAGTTACAGCCTGTATTACCGGACCTCACTCTGAGCAAGGCGTGGGAAAGCGCCGGACAAAGAAAAGGGCGCCAATGGCGCCCTAAAAATATCTATGGAGTAAGTCCGCTACTGTGAGTCGAATGAAGCTGGATTCGTTCCCTTTGTCCCGACGAACGGTCAGTTACTGTTCTGGCAGCAGCAGTAACCCGCGCTTGCCATAGACTCTGTCCTGATTCTTTGCCTGCATGGGGAAGCTCATGTACTGGCCTGTGCGCCAGGCATCAATGCCGTCAGCATAATGCGGGCTGGCCGGATTGCCGGATTGGCCTGAGCTGTTGTGTCCGATCATCGGCTCTTCGCGGTTGAAGTCGACAATGATGCGCATGGCCGGAATCAACCAGGTGTCGAAGTTCTCGCCCCAATGATAGGCCGACACGTTAAGCGTTGTGTGGTCGCCGCCCGCCAGAAACGGTCCCCGGTCCAGGTAGTTCTTGATCGCGGCAATACTGGCGCGTTCGCTGCTGCTCATGAAGGGCGCCATCAGGGTGGCATCGCTGGTCCAGCGGTAGGTGTGCAGTTTGCCCCACTGCCAGTTGCGCGAGTCTGTCCCCATCCGCTGTTCACAGTACGCCTGGGCAGCCGCCAGGCTGCGGGCCAGAATGGCGGCCTTGTCTTCCTTCTGCGCGGTAGCGATATCATCCCAGAACGGGCTGTCACTGCGTCCGGTCAGGTGGTCGGCCTGCGCTGAATAGGACATGTCAGCGTTATGCACCAGCGCCTGCCAGCCAGGCGAGTCCGTCGGGCCCAGTTCGTCAAGAAAGATCTGTTTGGCACTTTCCTGCAGGAATGCCTGATACAGCGCGCCATCCGTCGAGGTTGCTGACAGTTTCCCGTCAAACTCCAGCACTCGCGCCAAGGCTGCTTTGGCTTGTGTTTGCTGGTTGACGGAAAGTTTGGTGATTGCCTTTTGCAGGTCCGCCGCCATTTCCGGCGCGGTCAGCATCGACTGCAGTTTGCCGGTAAAGGGGGAGGTCTGATCGTATTGCATGGCAATCATGCTTTGCGTGTCGTGCCGTCCAGCCGGCGCCAGTTGGGCAATGCGTTCTGCACGTTCCGGGTAAAACCAGGAGTTGGACATCTGCACTGCATAGCCGCTGGCCACCGTGCGGTGATTGGCCGTTCCCAGCCAGCCTTGCGGCGGGTCCTGATCATAGGGATGCAGCATGCTGTCGGCGAAACCGTCCCACTCGTAGCGGCTGTCCCAGCCCGGCGAAGGCAGCAAGCCGCGACCGCCGCGGCGGTTGGGGTAGAGGCCGCTGACTTGCCAGGCGATGTGCTGCTGATCGGCATACAGCAGGTTGAGGCCGGCAGCCCGGATGTTGCGGGCGGGTTCGTGAGCCTCGTCCACCGATTGGGCGCGCGACAGTTCAAAGAAGGCGTCCAGACTGCGATCGGATTCGAACAGTGTGCTCTTGAAGGCCAGACCCAGCCCACTGCTCAGGGACATCGGCTGCAAGGGGCTCTTGCGCTCGCCAAGTACAGAGTTCAACAACGGGCCGTGGCGGGTTTCATAGATGGTTTCGTGAATCGGCCGTTCACCCTTGATGAAGAAGGTTTCACTGCGCTGGCTGACTGGAAGCCATTTCCCGTCTGCCAGATAGAGCGTCTGTTTGCCTTCGCGTTTGATTTTTTCCAGAAAGATATCCTGATTGTCAGCCATGACCATGGTCATGCCCCACGCCAGCTTGCCGTTGAAGCCGGCAATCACCGTCGGCACTCCGGCAAGACTGACGCCCGCCGCTTGATACTTGGGGGTGCGAATATGCACAAAATTCCACGCCGACGGCATCGACAGCGGCAGGTGCGTGTCGTTGGCCAGCAGGCTTTTGCCGCCCTTGCTCAGCGCGGGGGCAATGGCCCAGTTGTTGGAGGCGGCCACGCCGAGCATATCGAGGGTGGTGATTTGCTCAATGGTCCGTCCCAGCTGGGCAATTCCCGGAATCTTTCCATCCAGACGCAGTCCCTGAAGTTTTTCAGTTTCGTCGAACGGCAGTGATTCATCCGGGTAGGTGGGCATCAGCCAGGCCAGTTGGTTGCTACCCACTTTCTGCGCCAGTATCAGCGCGTTGATCTCTTCCTGCAGGTTCATGGACAGACCGAAATTCAACAGGCTGAAAACCAGCGCCGAGTCTTCCGGGGTCCAGTAGGCAGGCTTGTAGCCGGATTCGGCCAGGTCCATCGGGAGTTTGTCGCGATTGCGGTACAGATAAGCGTTAACGCCGCGCGCATAGACTTCATAAGCTTTCTTGATCTGCGGGGAGGCACTGCGATACATGCCGGACGAGCTTTTCCTGAGGTTGATGGCGCGCATGAAGCGGTCGATTTCAATCACGCCAGGGCCGGCCATTTCGGCCAGCCGGCCTTCGGCCATCAGGCGCATGCCGACCATCTGGCTCAGGCGGTCGCTGGCATGCACATAACCCAGGGCAAACAGTGCATCATGGGTGCTGCTGCTTTGGATCAGCGGCATGCCCAACTCGTTACGTCGGATTTCGGCGCTCTGTGCCACGCCACTGAGGCGTACTACGCCGGTCGCTGGTGGCACGCTGTCGGCATACTGGCTGTTCAGAAGCGCCTCGCAGCCGGTAAGCCAAAGGCTGCCACCGACAACCAGCGCGCCTAGGCACAGGCTAGGTCTTCGCGCAGAAATGAAAGGCATGGAGTGCTCCCTGCAAAGGCTGCAAGCGCCAGCAGTCAATTAGCAGTGGTCAGATCATCAGGCGCCGTGGCACTTCTTGAACTTTTTCTGGCTGCCGCATGGGCAAGGGTCGTTTCGGCCTACATCCTTAAGCGGATTGCGCACAGGATCCTGATGGTGGTGATTGCAGTCAGGGCCGTGCACATGTTCATGTTCATGCTCATGGTGGTGCTCGTGGTTGCAGTCAGGGCCGTGGACGTGTGGTTCTTTGGACATGGGGTGTTACTCCGGAATGAAATTGCCTGGAATGATCTCGCCGCTGCGTTGCAGTTGCACGTTGCGGCCAAACCATGAGCCGACTTCAACCTGGCCCTCCAGGCGATACGTGATCGGCTCATGCGGGTTTTTCAGCATCTTGATGACCTGTTTCAGGTTGCGCCAAAGGTTGGAGCGAACCGGAACCTTGATTTCGGTCGTGCTGTTGGGGGACAGGGTGAAGCTGATATTGCTCTGTCCGCTTGCCAGCTTGATATCGTTGAGAAAGACGCTGTAACTGAGGTCCTGAATATCGAGACTGACGCTGTTGGGGTTGTCGACGCGAAAGTACAGATTGAATCGTTGTTCCAGCATTTTGGCGCGAACCACTTCCACCCGGATCAGGTGAATGCTCGGGTCGCGGAAATCGTTGGAAAACAGGCTGGAGCAGGCTGACAGGAAGAGTGTCACGCTCAGAACTGCAAGGCGCGTTAGGGCTTTTCTGGTGGCGGGGGAAAACATGCCGATGCTCCGAAAGAGGGCTCAGTGTAACAAGCCACTAATGCCATGCAATCGCTTGTTTGCTAAAAAAAAA
>ERZ1645185.1074-NODE-1074-length-11353-cov-5.246504_pt1 | contig 11353 bp, 6 predicted proteins | sample MGYA00575351_ERZ1645185 | MGnify/ENA primary metagenome ERZ1645185 (study PRJEB40838, sample SAMN11284767) | freshwater sediment metagenome | isolation source: river sediment | host: Sediment | place: India: Jana village, Kanpur | collected 2015-12-17 ... | reverse complement strand
GCCAGACCGCCGTCGCCGCCTCTGGTGGCAGCCAGCCCGTCATCCGTTCACTTCATCACCTTGAACCCCTGTGCGGCAAAGATTGCATCCGCCGCCGGTTCGGACAAGGCTTTCAGGAAATCACGGTCCGCCTGATCGGCCGCCCCGGTCAAAAGCGCAACCGGATAGGCAATTGCCGGGTGGCTGTCGGACGGGAAAGTCCCCACCACTGAAACGCCCGGCTCAGCCACTGCATCCGAGGCATAGACGATGCCAAGGGGTGCCTCGCCAAGAGCCACCAGCTTTAGCGCATCGCGCACGTTTTCGGCCTGCGCGACCGAAGGCGCTACGCCCTCCCAAAGCCCGAAGCTTTCCAGCGCAGCCTTGCCATACTGGCCGGCGGGCACGCTGTCGACCATCGCCATGGACAGCTTGCCGTCAGCCAGCAACCCGTTCAGGTCAAGATCCTTGCCAATCTCGACCTGCGGCGCACCCGCGCCATGGGCCACCAGAACCAGCGCGTTACCCAGAAGGTCAGACCGTGTCTCTGGCACGACAAGTCCGGCCTTTGCCACCTCATCCATCCAATTCTCGGCGGCCGAGATGAAGATGTCGGCCGGTGCGCCCGCGATGATCTGCGTCGCAAGCTTGTTCGACCCGGCATAGGAAATGGTGACCCTGTGCCCTGTGGCCTTGCCGAAATCGGCTCCGATCTGGTCAAGCGCGGTCTTCAGCGAGGATGCTGCAAAGACGACCACCTCATCGGCCTGCACCGAGGTAGGCAGGCCAAGGGCAAGCACAAGGGGAATCACGATCCGGCGCATGGGGCTTCCCTATCGATATGTTCCCATAAACATATCCGTCGCTCCTCGCCCCTTGGCAAGCGCTATTTCCCGCCAGATATATCCGACCTTGGGCGCAGCAGGCCCGTCAGCGCCGCGATATCCCCCGCACCTGCGCTGCGGGTCGCCTCAAGGACTGCCTCATACCGCATCAGAACCTCGGCCCCGGTCTCGGTCAGGCGCGCCCCGCCCCCCCCGGCACCGCCGCGCGCGGTTTCGACCAGAGGGACGACGAAGGCCGCATTCATCTCTTCGACCAGCGACCATGCGCGCTTGTAGCTCATCCCCATCGCCCGCCCGGCCGAAGAGATGGAGCCGGTGTCGCGGATGCCGCGCAGCAATTGCGCCTTTCCGGGGCCAAATCTGGTCCCGTTGAACAAGAGCCGCAGGAAGAGCCCAATGGAGGGGTCTGCATCAGTCATGCCTGCAGTCTGGCCTGCCGGGACGGCGGGATCAATGCGCCTCGTGCCCCGTCAAGCGATCCAGCGGCGCGGGATCGGCGGGCCCTTACAATTCCCGCCCTTACAATCCCCGCTCGGGCGACCTAGGGTCCCTGCGCAACCGCAGCAAACGAGTCGGATCATGCGCGCCTATGCCATCGGGGACATCCACGGCCACCTGTCGCTGCTGGAGGCCGCGCATGCGCTGATTGACCGTGACATGGCCGAGAACGGCGCCGCACCCGTCATTCATGTGGGCGATCTGGTCGACCGCGGGCCTGACAGCCGTGGCGTGATCGATCATCTGATGCGTGGGCAGACCGCGGGGGCCGACTGGCATGTTCTGCTGGGCAACCATGACCGGATGTTCCTGCGCTTTCTGGATGATCCGGCCGAGCCCGAGCCCGGCCTGCGCTCAGACCTGAGCTGGCTGCACCCGCGCCTTGGCGGTGCGGCGACGCTTGCCTCATATGGTGTACACGCGCCCGGCGACCGCCCCATCGCAGGCGTACATGCCGACGCCATCGGGGCAGTTCCAAAGGCGCAACGCGACTGGCTGGGGTCTCTGCCGCTGCACCTTCACTTCGGTGACTGCGCCTTTGTCCATGCCGGGATCCGCCCCGGCGTGCCCCTGTCGGATCAGGCGGAAACCGATCTTGTCTGGATCCGTGAGCCGTTTCTTTCCGATACCCGCGACCATGGGCACCTGATCGTGCACGGCCATACCGCACTGGACCGGGCGACGCATTACGGCAACCGCCTGAACCTCGATAGCGGGGCGGCCTATGGTGGCCCGCTTTCCGCGGTGGCTATCGAAGGGCGCCGGGCCTTCCTGTTGACCGACGCGGGGCGCCTGCCGCTGGACCCGTAAGCCGGATCAGGGCGTGGCCGTGCGTGCGCCGCTGCGCTGGATCAAGACAAACAGCGCCACAACTGCCGTTGCACTGGCAAGACCTGCAAGCAACAGGAACAGACCGTTCGGCCCCATGACCTCGGCCACCCGCGCCAGCACGAAGGGCATGCCGATTCCGCCGACAAGCCCACCCGCGATGATCAGGGGCGAGACGCGCGGGCCATGGCCCATCCGCGCCATGCCCTCGACGAAATAGGCGGGGAAGATCAACGAGGCAAAGGCACCCGCCACAACGAACGGCCAACCCGGCGGCAACGCAAGCGCCAGAAGCATCGAGACTGCGACGCCCGAGATCGACAGCGCGTAAAGCGTGAAGGGTGCAATCCGGTGCGCGGCAAAGGTCAGAACGGTGCGCGCCAGCAGGAAGGCCATGAAAAAGGCGCTCAGGAACTCGGCCGCTGCGGCCTCGGAGTATCCGTTACGCACAAGGGCCGAGGGGCCAAGCCCGATCAGCACCGCCTCGAACCCGATGCCGAAGGCGCCAAAAGCGAGAATCGCCCAGTCGGCGCGCAGGGGGGCGGTAGAGGTTTCGACCGGCGGGCGGCCCACGTCCTGCGCCCCTGCCGCCACGATCAGCAGAGCGACACCGACCGCCAGAAACACCAGCCCATAGGCGCCGCCCATCATCACGAAGGCCAGGGGCGCGAGAATGGCCCCTGCGCCGAAGATCGCGTTGATCATGCTCAGCATCGCAGGGCCGCGCCGCCCGAACAGTGCAAGCAGACGCGGGTTGAAGACGACCGCGGCGCAGCCCTGACCGAACCCCGCAAGGCTCGCCCCAAGCAGCGTCACCGGCCACCCCCAACCGAGGCCGAGCAGCACCGCGCCAAGCGCCATGACCGCGACCAGCATCCGTGGTGTCATCCGCCGGCCAAGAGCGAACATGGCCGCGACACCCGCGGCGGAACCGACCCAATGCACGGTGAACAGGATTGAGACGTCGGCGACCGCGCGTCCGGTTTCGCGTGCGATCACCGGCAGTGCCGGACCATAGACAGCCTGCAAGGCCCCCATCAGGAAGAAGGTCGCCATGCCGGCCAGCAGAAGTTGTATCCGGCCTTTCTGCATCTCGGTCATCGTCGGCTCCTGTCGCGCTGCGCGCCTCTTCGTCTGCCCATCGGCGGAAGTCAACCGCCGCCCCTTTACCACGCTTGCGCGATAGGCCGACGCGACGTCACACTCGCGTGACAGGGCGCGCGCAGCCAGTGTTGACCAGACTACAGGGAAAGGCTCTTTCATGACCGACATCGTCATTCTTTCTGGCGCCCGCACGCCGATTGGCACCTTTGGTGGCAGCCTCGCGGGCTTTGCGCCGATCGATCTGGCAACCCATGCCGCAAAGGCGGCGATTGCCCGTGCCGGGATCGAACCCGCACAGATCGGGACCACCGTCTTTGGCCACGTCATCAACACCGAACCGCGCGACATGTATCTGTCGCGGGTCGCAGCAATCGGGGCGGGCGTGCCGGATGCGACGCCGGCAATGAACGTCAACCGGCTGTGCGGATCTGGCGCGCAGGCCATCGTTTCGGCCACGCAGGCGCTGATGCTGGGGGACGCGGATTTCGCACTGGCGGGCGGCGCGGAATGCATGAGCCGGTCGCCCTTCATCCTGCAGTCGGCCCGCTGGGGTCAGAAGATGGGCGACACCCGCGCGCTTGACATGATGACCGGCGCGCTGACCTGTCCCTTCGGCACCGGCCACATGGGGGTGACGGCGGAAAACGTCGCGGCGGAATGCGGGATCAGCCGGGCCGATCAGGATGCCTTTGCGCTGGAAAGCCAGACCCGTGCGGCCCGCGCCATCGCGGCTGGCTACTTCAAGGACCAGATCGCCCCGATCGAGATCGCTGGCCGCAAGGGCACCGTGGTCTTTGATACCGACGAGCACCCCAAGGCCACCACGCCCGAGGCGCTGGCCGGGTTGAAGGCGGTATTCCAGAAGGATGGCACAGTGACCGCCGGCAATGCCTCGGGCATCAACGATGGCGCGGCGGCGCTGGTTCTGGCGCGGGCCGATGCGGCCAAACGCGCAGGACTTGCGCCGCGGGCGCGCATCCTTGGCTATTCGGTGGCGGGGGTGCGCCCGCAGGTCATGGGGCTTGGCCCCATCCCGGCTGTGCGGCAACTGCTCGACCGCACGGGCCTCGGCATCTCTGATTTCGACCTGATCGAATCGAACGAGGCTTTTGCCGCGCAGGCGCTCGCGGTCTCGAAGGAACTGGGCCTAGATCCCGCCAAGGTGAACCCGAATGGCGGCGCCATCGCGCTTGGCCATCCGGTCGGGGCGACGGGTGCCATCCTGACGGTCAAGGCGATTGCCGAGCTGGAGCGTACGGGCGGTCGCCGTGCCATCGTCACCATGTGCATTGGTGGCGGTCAGGGCATCGCCATCGCGCTTGAGCGCGCCTGACCTATTTCAGACGCAACCTGACGCGGGAGGAGCGCCCTTCCGCGTCAATCACACTCAGCGTCACGAACCCCGCGCCCGGCATGTCGAGCATCGCCTCGCGGCTTCGCAAGCCGGTACGCAGGGGGAGGCCGTCGGCCATCAGCGTGAAGGGCGCCGTGCCACCGCGCAGCTTGACCAGAAGCTGCCCATCCAGCCGCTCCACTTCGGCCCCCTCGGGCGGGAAGGTCACAACCGGCGGATCGACCGGCTGGAAGGCCGCATTGCGCGACCGGAACCGGCGCAGCGGCTGTGGCAGTTCGGCGTTCGAGACCAGAAGCGTGGCCTTTGGCGCGGGCGGCAAGGGGACAAGTCCGCGGCTGATCCGGCCCATCGCCTGAAAGAGCACGGGTGCGGCCACCTCGGCCCCGAAGGCCCCCGGAACCGGCGTGCCATCAGCCCGTCCCATCCAGACGCCCACAACGTAGCGCCCGTCAAAACCGATGGCCCAGGCGTCGCGGTGGCCGTAGGACGTGCCGGTCTTGTAGGCCAGCCGATTTTCCGGCGCACCCGGCGGGGGCGGCAATCCGGCGAGGATATCGGTCACCTGCCAAGCGGCAACCTCGGACATAACGCGCTGCCCCTCGGCGCCTTCGCCGGAATGGCGTAGGGGCAGCGCAACCCCGCCGCGCGCGATGGCCGCATAAAGCTGCACCATGTCGTGCAGGGTGACGCCGACACCACCCAGGCTGATCGCAAGGCCCGGCTCATCGCCCTTGAGCATGGGCTGCATGCCCGCGCGGCGCATGGCGGCGATGACCTTTGCGGGGCCCAAGGCCTCGGTCAGCAGCACGACGGGGATGTTGAGCGACAGCTGCAGTGCCTCGCGCAGGCGGATCGTGCCGCGCCATGTCTTGTCAAAGTTCTGCGGCGCATAGGTGCCGAAATTCACCGGCTTGTCGTCGATCATGGTTTCGGGATGGGCCAGCCCCTCGTCAAAGGCCAAGCCATAGACCAAGGGCTTCAACGTCGAGCCGGGCGAGCGGAGCGCCTCTGTCATGTCGACAAAGCCCTGCCGCCGGTCGGCCAGAAACCCCGCCGAGCCCACCGAGGCCAGGATCTCGCCCGAGCGGTGATCGGCCGCCAGAATCCCGATCTGCAACTGATCGCCGCGCCCTTCGACCGCCTGCCGGGCCAGCGCCTCGAGCGCACGTTGCAGCCCCGCATCCAGCGTCAGCACATGGCGCGGCACACCGGGGGCGGCCCTGACCACACGGTCAGCCAGATGCGGCGCCAGCATCGGAACCGGACGGCGCGCGCGGGGCACGCGTTCCCCTGTCGTGGCCTCGGCCTCCTCGGCTGAAATCACGCCGTCACGTCTGGCCCGCGCCAGAACGCGGTCGCGCGCGGCAACGGCGCGGTCAGGGTGGCGATCCGGGCGGCGGCTTTCCGGGGCTTGCGGGATCGCCACCAGAAGTGCTGCCTCGGCCGGGGTCAGCCGCGCGGGCTCTTTGCCCAGATAGGACAGGCTTGCCGCGCGCACCCCTTCGATGTTCCCGCCATAAGGCGCGAGTTGCAGGTAAAGCTGCAGGATCTGCGTCTTGGCAAGTTGCCGTTCCAATGCCAGCGCCACGCGCATCTGACGCAGCTTGCCCCCGACCTTGCCTGTGCCGCTCTCCTCCAGCAGTCGGGCAACCTGCATTGTCAGGGTCGATCCGCCCGAGACGACCCGGCCATTGCGCAAGGCCTGCACTCCGGCCCGCAGGATCGCGGTCCAGTCAACCCCGGAATGCTGCCAGAACCGCTTGTCCTCATAGGCAACCAGCATGGCAAGGTAATCGGCATCCACCGCGTCAGGTGTCACCTGCATGCGCCAGCGTCCGTCCGAGACGGTATAGGCGCGCAGAAGCTCGCCCTTGCGATCAACCACCTCGACCGAGGTGGGCAGCGTCAGGTCGGGCAGCTCTGTCGCGGCAATCCAGTCACGCGCGCCGTCCATGCCGGCTGCCGCCGCCCAGAGGGCTGCGGCAAGCACAAGGGGCCAACGGGCGCGCATCACTCGGCAATCGCGATCCGTCCGGTGCCGCTTTGGGCGCGGAAGGACGGGCGGTACATATCCTCGACCGAGGCGGCGGGATGGGTGAACACACCCGGCGAGACCGCCCGCACCACATAGGCCAGACGGAACGGCGCATTGTCGCTGCGGTCGATCGCCGTCAGGAACCGATCCTGCCGGAACTCGCTATGCGTGGCCTCGGCCTCAAGCCCCAGCCAATCGAGCGCCTGCACATTGCCGCCGCCGATCAGGTTGGGGTTGTCGATCTCGAAGCCTGCGGGCAGCGGGTCGTTCACCATAAGCCGCGCCTCGCCGCGGCCAAAGGGCGTGACCTCCAGCACCGCGACAAGCCGGTCGCCCACGCGCAAGGCGTCAAGCGAAGCTGCCTGACCATCGAGCGTGTAATAGGTGCGCGTGATCGCATAGCCATTGCCACCGGCCGTCAACGGCTCGGACGGGATGCCCCATGTGGTGACGGTCAGGAAGGTCTTGTCACCGCCATTGGCCACCGTAACCGGAGCGTCGCCATCACGCACCACCCGCACTGGCGCCCCTTCCGCCGGTTGGCCGTTGATCGTGATCCCAGCCCCCGCCCCGTCGATCAGCGCGTTCGAAGCGAGAAGCGTCCAGACGCTTTCCTGTGTGGAGAGGCCCGTGTCCGTGGCAATGCGGTTGATCAGCTCATCCCGGTTGACGGCCTCAGACCCGGCCTCAGCCGCCAGCGTCAGCACGGCAGCGTTGTCGCGCAGGTCGGTGCCGAAATCGGCGCGGAACACCTGCTCGGTTTCGGGCACCGCCGCGTCGAGCCGCGCCTGCGCCTTGCGGAACATCGCGTCAGCCCGTGTCGGATCGCCATAGGCCGCAAGCGCCGCCCCGATCTGCGCCTGCGCCAAGGCCGTGGCAAAGGCATCGCCCTTCACATCGGCATAGTAGCGCAGATCACCGATGGCCGCCGCGCCCTCGCGTGCCAGAACCAGCAGCGCATAGGCCAGATCCTGCCCGCCCTGATCGAAATCGGCGTAGTAGTTCACCTGATTTCGCAGGTTGTCGAGCGCGTTGCGGAAGGCGAGGTCGGGCACCTTGTAGCCCTGTGCCCGCGCGCGGCTGAGGAAATCGGTCACATAGGCGTCAAGCCACAGATCCTGCCCCGAGGATTCGGGCGCTGACCACAGGCCAAACGATCCTTCGGCATTCTGGTTTTGCAGGATTTCGGTCACCGCCTGCTCGATCCTGAGCGCGATGTTCTCGGCGCCCTGCAACTGCATCGCCTGGGCCACCTGGTCGAAATAGACCAGCGGCAGCGCCCGCGAGGTGATCTGTTCGGTGCAGCCATAGGGGTAGCGATCCAGCGCCTGCAACAGCCCCGGCACGTTCAGCCGCGCAATCGGCCCTGCGGCCAGCGTGGCTTTGCCGGTGCCGGGGATCATCCCGGCAAAGGCGTTGGCGTCGAAGGTGAATTCCTGCCCCTGATCCAGATCGAAGCGGCTGATCCGCGCGACCTCGGGCTCGTTCGACTGCACCGGCAGAACCAGTTTCTTCACCAGATCCTTTCCATCCGGCGTGGTCAGCGTAACGGTGATCGATTGCACCCCTGCGGCAGAGGTGGTGACCGGAACCCGGATGACCTGCTTCTGCTTTTCTCCGAGATCGATCTCTGAGGGCACGGCGCCCAATGTCAGCCCCTCGGCCGCGACGGCAAGTTTCATCCGCCCGGCGGGGCCGCTGGCGTGAACCACCTCAAGCAGCAGGCGGCTTTCGTCGCCCGGCGCCATGAAGCGCGGCAGGGATGCCGTGACCACGACCGGATCGCGCACCAGCACATCGGCCTCGGCCTGCCCGACGGCGCGACCGGACCATGCAATCGCCATCACCTTTACGCTGCCATTGAACGCAGGCAGATCGAAGCTGACCCTTGCCAGCCCATCAGCGCCCACCTGTACCGGTCCGGTGAAATAGGCGACCAGCTCCTCTGTAGGTGGGGGGGCCTGAAGCCGCGCCTGTGCGCCCGCATCGCCGCCCGAACGTACCTGGCCCTCGGCCCCGTTCAGCCCGTCGATGAGCCGACCATAGAGGTCACGGATGCCGACCCCCAGCTTGCGCTGACCGAAGTAATGCTGCGACGGGTCGGGCGCCTTGAACCCGGTCAGGTTCAGGATACCCTGATCGACTGCGGCGACAGTGACAAAGGCGGTATCACCGGCCTCTGTTCCTGCGACCTTGACGGCAATCTCCAGCGGGCCGCGCGGCGCGGCCTCGGCCGGGGCCTCTACCGCAACATCCAGCCGGGCCGGGCCTGGGTCGATGGCGGCATGGGTCAGCCCAAGCGCGCGCGCCGGATTGCGCCCGGCAGCCACATCCATGGGACGCAGGGCCGAGGCCGTGACATAGACGCCCGCGCCCCAGTCATCCGTGACGGGCAGGTCGATCAGGTTCTCGCCCTCGACCACATCCACGGCCTGCATGGAGACCAGCCGATCCGACAGGACCATCACCAGCGCCTTACCCGCCGCGCGCGGCACCAGCCGCAACTGTGCGACATCGCCCGGTTTGTAGGCGGGCTTGTCGAGCGAAAGCTCGAGCGTATCGGGGGTGGAGGTGGTGTCTGCCGGGGCATACCAGCCGGCAAAGAAGGTGGTGGAGGTTTCGGCAGGCCGACCATCGACACGGCTGACCGCCAGTTCATACTCGCCCCAGGTTACGGGCGCCGCGATCTCGACCGGGGTGCCCGCCAGATCGGCAGTGCCCTTGGTCACGCGGGTTCGGGTCGTCACCGGCTCCCAGTTCCAGTTGCCGGAATACTGATACCACTGATAGCGGGTCTCGATCCGCGTCAGCTCCCACGCGACCTTCATCGGCTCGGGCGCCGCATCGGCGCCAATGCCGATCAACTGGAAGCGCGCCTCGGCACCTTCCGGCACCTCGCCATCAAACAGCGGCTTTACCCCGATCATCGGCGAGGAGGGCGCAAGGATACGTTCCACACGACGCTCGACCGGACGGCCCGACCCTTCGGCGATACGCAGGGTAAAGCGTGCCTCAAGCGGACGGCCCGGATCATCGGCCTCGGGCAGGGCTGCGGCAACGGTCGCGCGACCCGCCGCATCGGTGCGGGTGCCGGGGGCAATCGCTTCCATCCGCGCATCGAAGGGCTGGTCATGGCGGCCAAAGACAAAGCCGGGGAACTGCGGCAAACCGGCAGCGGCGCGCAGCAGGACCTCTCCCTCGATCGCCAGATCCGCGCCCGGCGCACCAAAGAGGTATTTCGCCTCGACGCCGATCTCGGCCACATCGCCCAGCGACAGCGGTGTATCGGGCAGTGTCAGGCTGTAGTCGATCCGCTCGGGCAGGAAATCCTCGACAAGGAAGGTCTGGCTGGCCAGCGGCTGCGCCTCAAGATCAGCATAGACCTCCATCCGCCAGACACCGCGCGGCGCGCTGCCCGCGATGGGCTGGGCAAAGACATGGCCGCCCATGCCGGCATCAGGCGCCTGCGACCGGGCGTACTCCACCCCGTCGGGCCGTTTGAAGAGCGCGGTCAGGGGCACGCCCTCGATGGCGCGGGCTTGTGGGTCACGGGTGAGCGCGGTCGCGTAGACCGTCTCACCTGCACGATAGGCCCCGCGATCGGTCGAAAGGAACACGTCGATCGGACCGGCGGGCTCGCGCCCCTCGACACCCCGATCGGACAGGTCAAATTCAGGATCGGTCAAAGACAGGAAGGCGAGATCTCCCTCACCTTTGCGCGCGACCAGCATCGCGGGCGCCGCCCCGCCGGTGCCGCGCGCAAGACCGGCATCAAAGCGGGCAAGGCCTGTCTCATCCGTCACTGCCTCGGCCAGCACGTTGTTGGCGCGGCTCAGAAGCTGCACCGTCACGCCGGGCTTGGCCTCGGCCGTGGCAAGGCTGCGCAGGATCACATGCAAGCCATCCGTGCCGGACAGCGAGGTGATCCCCAGATCGGACACAACGAACCACTGCCAGGCGGCGGGCACGGCATAGGGGTCAACCCCCGGCACGCTGGCCTTCAGTGCGTAGATGCCTGCGCCCAAGCCCTGCAGGGCCTCGGCCATCGGCAGGCGGGTGGTCACGTCGCGGTTGACCTCTTGCGCGACGGTGGCGGTGCCCTTCCACAGCTCTTCGCCCACATCGCCGGTGAAGCCGTATTCCTGATACTCGGCCAGCGGCATATCCAGATAGCCGTTCTGCACCGCACGCAGGATATTGCGGTCAGATACGCGGAACACCGCAAGATCAAGCTTTTCAGTGTTCACCGTCACAACCGGCAAGGCGGCCTCAGCCGTCTTGGGCAGAACATAGGCGCGGCCCGCAAAGCGCACCCCCGGCGCGCGGTCACGCACATAGGCGGTGATCGACACCGATTTCGCCAAGGCCTGCCCGTCGGCCGAGGGCAGGCCCTCGCGGAAGGTAAAGGCATAGCGCTGCCCGTGGCTGACGCCCTCGATGCAAAGCTGCCGCCATCCGGCAGGCGCCACGGTCAGGCCCGGTTCGGGCAGTTGCACATAAGGCGTGTAGTCGAGCCCGGATTCGACCAGATCTTCCGACATGTTCACGCAGACGCGCGGGTTGGCATTATCCGACTGCACATCGGTTTCCAGAACGCGGAAGCCGTATTTTCCGGCGGCCTCGTCCAGAGCCGCGGCAGTGTCGTCGCGCGGCAGGGTGGCCTGCGCCAGACGCAGCGCCTTGACCATCTCGCCGCCACGCCCTTGCGCC
>ERZ1645185.1072-NODE-1072-length-11354-cov-18.825737_pt1 | contig 11354 bp, 8 predicted proteins | sample MGYA00575351_ERZ1645185 | MGnify/ENA primary metagenome ERZ1645185 (study PRJEB40838, sample SAMN11284767) | freshwater sediment metagenome | isolation source: river sediment | host: Sediment | place: India: Jana village, Kanpur | collected 2015-12-17 ... | reverse complement strand
GCGTTTCCTTCTCGGTGGCGCGGCCTTCGCGCTTGAAGAAGCCGCCCGGGATGCGGCCACCGGCGTAGAACTTCTCCTGGTAGTCCACGGTGAGCGGGAAGAAGTCCTGGCCTTCGCGCTGGGTCTTCGCCGCCACCGCGGTGCACAGCACCATGGTGCCGTCGCACGACACCATGACGGCGCCACCGGCCTGGCGCGCGATCTCGCCGGTTTCGAGGGTGACGGTCTGCTTGCCGTACTGGAAGGTCTTGGTGATTTTCGCCACGTGGGAATCCTTGGTTCGTCTGTCTCGTCTACGCCGCGGGGCCCCGCCCCGTGCGCTGCACCGCCGGTGCGGTGCGGGAATGCGGCTGCGCCGCGTTGGAGTGGTGCCGGCCCGCCGCGAAGGCGTGCCGCAAAAAAGACCGCGGCGCATCGCTGCGCCGCGGTCGGGTATCGCTTAGCGACGCAGGCCCAGCTTCTGGATCAGCGCCTTGTAACGCTCCGCATCCTTGCGGTGCAGGTAGTCGAGCAGGCTGCGACGGCGGTTCACCATCATCAGCAGGCCGCGCCGGCTGTGGTGGTCCTGCTTGTGCACCTTGAAGTGCTCGGTGAGCTGCTCGATGCGGGCGGTCAGCAGGGCGACCTGCACTTCCGGCGAACCGGTGTCGTTGTCGCCGCGCTTGTGTTCGTTGATGACTTTCTGGGAATCGATGGACATGGTGGCCTCGTAGTCGCGAAACCGGCAGGAACAGGGGCACGAGGGCCCGCGCACCGCGCGGTTCGTCGGGATGGGAAATGAAAAGCGCTCCGGGGAGCAGCGGGAGTATAGCCCGTGCAGGGCTTCGGCGGCAACGCGCTGCAGCGCAGCAAACCGGTCAGTCGGCGGGCGGTTCGCCGCACTGTGTCGCCGCGGCCCAGCGGAACAGGCGGGTCGGACGCAGCCCGCCCTCGGCATCCACGTCGCCCAGGCCCAGGCCGCGGCCGCCCTCGTCCACGATCGCGACCTGCCCCGCCGGCTTGTACGGCCCGCGCAAGCCCTGGCCACGTCCCAGCCGATGCGCCTGCGCCTCGCTCACCCGCACCTGCGGCCACGAGGCCATGCCGGCTTCGATCGGCAGCAGGCAGGCATCGAGCACGCGTTCGCCCGCCTGCGCCAGCAGGTCTTCGAGCGCGTCCAGCGTCCACATCCGCGGCTCGCGGAACGGGTCCACCCACAGCCGGCGCAGCTCGGCGACATGCGCGCCGCAGCCCAGCGCCTCGCCGAGGTCGCGCACCAGGCTGCGCACGTAGGTCCCGGAACCGCACTCCACGTGCAACCGCAGCAGTGGCGCGCCGCCGTCGAGCAGGTCGGCGGCATTCAGCAGCTCGAACGCATGGACCTCGATCTCGCGCGGCTCCACCTCGATCGCCTCGCCGCGCCGCGCCTTGGCGTACAGCGGCTCGCCGCCGCGCTTCAGCGCCGAGTAGATCGGCGGGCGTTGCTGGATCCTGCCGGTGAGCCCGGCCAGCGCGGAATCGATCGCATCCACGGTCAGCGCTGGCACCGGGCGTTCGCGCAGCGGCTGGCCCTCGGCGTCGTCGGTATCGGTGACGATGCCGAGCCGGGCCACAGTCTCGTAGGCCTTGCGCGCCCCGAGCAGGCCGCCCGCGATCTTGGTGGCCTCGCCGAAGCAGACCGGCAGCAGGCCGGTGGCCAGCGGGTCCAGGCTGCCGGTATGGCCGCCCTTCTCGGCGCGGAACAGGTGGCGCACGCGCTGCAGCGCCTGGTTCGACGACAGCCCCTGCGGCTTGTCCAGCAGCAGGATGCCGTCCAGCCGGCGGAACACGGTGCGCGGGCGGCGCTCCCGCGGGGGCGCGGGCCTATTCGGCGTCGTCACTGGCGCGGAGGTCGCGCAGCAGGGAATCGATGCGCTCGCCGCGATCCACCGATTCGTCGTAATGGAAGTGCAACTCGGGCACGTGGCGCAGCTTGACCGCGCGCGCGAGCTGGTAGCGGATCTCCGGCGCCAGCGCCTTCAACGCCTTCACCGTCTCCGCCGCGCGATCGGCCTGCAGCACGGTGACGAACACCTTGGCGTGCGCCATGTCGCGGGTGACCTCGACATCGGAGACGCTGGCCGAGGCCAGGCCGTGCTCGCGCACGGCTTCGTGGACCAGGGTGCCGAGCTCGCGGCGCAGCTGCGCCGAGACCCGGTCGGTGCGATGGAAGGATTTCTGCGCCATGGCGGGGCGCACGCCTTACAGCGTGCGCTGCACCTCGATGCGCTCGAAGCACTCGATCTGGTCGCCAGGCTGGACGTCGTTGTAGGCCTTCACGCCGATGCCGCACTCGGTGTTGACGCGGACTTCGTCCACGTTCTCCTTGAAGCGGCGCAGCGATTCCAGCTCGCCCTCGAAGATCACCGTGTTGTCGCGCAGCACGCGGATCGGCTTGGACTTCTTGACCACGCCCTCGACCACCATGCAGCCGGCGACCGCGCCGAACTTGGAGCTGCGGAACACGTCGCGGACGTCGGCGGTGCCGATGATCTCCTCGCGGATCTCCTTGCCCAGCACGTTCGAGGCGACCTGCTTCACCTGGTCGATGACGTCGTAGATGATCGAGAAGTAGCGCAGGTCGACGCCGTTGCCCTCGATCACCCGGCGCGCGGAGGCGTCCGCGCGCACGTTGAAGCCGATGACCGTGGCCTTCGAGGTCGCCGCCAGCTGGGCGTCGGACTCGGTGATGCCGCCGACGCCGGAACCGATCACGTTGATGCGGATCTGCTCGTTGGACAGGCCGGTCAGGGCCTCGCGCAGCGCCTGCATCGAGCCATGCACGTCGGCCTTGACCACCAGGTTCAGGGTCTGCTGGCTGGCGCCGTCGCCCATCTGCGCCATGATGTCCTCCATGCGGTTGCCCGCGGAGGCGACCAGGCGCAGTTCGCGGCGCTTGGCGTCGCGCTGCTGGGCCACGTCCTTGGCCAGGCGCTCGTCGGCCACGACCACGAAGTCGTCGCCGGCTTCCGGCACGCCGGACAGGCCCAGGATCTGCACCGGGATCGACGGGCCGGCCTGCGCCACCTGCGTCCCGGTCTCGTCGAACAGGGCGCGCACGCGGCCGTACTGGATGCCGCAGACCAGGTAGTCGCCCTTGGCCAGCGTGCCCTGCTGCACCAGCACCGTGGCCACCGGGCCGCGGCCCTTGTCCAGCGCCGACTCGATCACCACGCCGGCGGCGCGGCCCTCGTGCACGGCCTGGAGGTCGAGGACCTCGGCCTGCAGGTTGATCGCGTCCAGCAGGTCGTCCACGCCCAGGCCGGTCTTGGCCGACAGCTCGACCATCTGGGTGTCGCCGCCGAAGTCCTCGGCGACGACGTCGTGCGCCAGCAGGTCGTTCTTGACCCGCGACGGATCGGCGTCGGACTTGTCGATCTTGTTGATCGCGACGATCAGCGGCACTTTCGCCGCCTTCGCGTGCTGGATCGCCTCGACCGTCTGCGGCATCACGCCATCGTCGGCCGCGACCACCAGCACCACGATGTCGGTCAGCTTCGCGCCGCGCTGGCGCATGTGGGTGAACGCCGCGTGGCCGGGGGTGTCGAGGAAGCTGATCGTGCCCTTCGGCGTCTCGACGTGGTAGGCGCCGATGTGCTGGGTGATGCCGCCCGCCTCGCCCGACGCCACCTTGGTCCGGCGGATGTAGTCGAGCAGCGAGGTCTTGCCGTGGTCGACGTGGCCCATGATGGTCACCACCGGCGGACGCGAGGACTTGTCGCCCTGCGCCTGCCCGGCCTGCGCCAGCAGTTCCGACTCGGCGTCGTCGCTGGCCGCGGCGACCGCCTTGTGGCCGAGCTCCTCGGTCACCAGCACCGCGGTGTCGTGGTCGATGGTCTGGGTGATGGTGGCCATCACGCCCATCTTGAACAGCGCCTTGACCACGTCGCCGCCCTTCAGCGCGAGCTTCTGCGCGAGGTCGGCCACGGTGATCGCCTCGCCGATGGACACCTCGCGCACGATCGGCGCGGTCGGCTTGTTGAAGCCGGTGCCGGTGCGCGACTGGTCGGGCGCGCGGCGTTGCGGGCGACCGGCCTTGCCGCGGGCATTGGTGCTGCGGCGGGCGCGCTCGGACGCGGACAGGTGCAACTGGCCGGCGAAGCGCGCGGTGTTGTCGTCGTCCTCGACGCTGGTGACCATCACGTGCGAGCCGCGATGCGCCTTGCCCTTGTGCGCGGCGGCCTTGTCGGCTTCGCGCGGGGCGGCCGGCTTCGGCGCCTGGCCATGGTGGCCCTTGTGCTTGCCGGCTTCCTCGAGCGCGAGCTCGGCGCTGGCCGCGGCTTCCGCGGCGACGCGCGCCGCCTCGGCCTCGGCCTGGCGCTTCTGCTCCTCGAGTTCCTGGAAGCGCTGGCGATCCTTGGCCGCCAGCTCCTGCTGCTCGGCGAGGTTGCGCTGGCGGGATTCCTCCAGCTTGCGCAGGATCTCGGCACGCTCGTCGTCGCCACCCGCCTGCGCGCTGCGCGCCTCGCCCTGGCCGGGCTTGAGGGTGATCTTCTTGCGCACCACGACATCGATGGTGCTGGCGGCGCCTCGGCCGGCCTTGCCGCCGCCGACCGTGATTTCCTGCTTGCGGCTGCGGTTGAGGGTGATCTTGCTCGGCGCGACGACGTCCTCGGCGGCCGCCTCGGCCTTGCCGTGCGAACGCTTGAGGAAGCCGAGCAGCTTCACTTTCTCCATGCTGGTCACGACCTGGTCGGGACCGCTGAAGCTCATGCCGGCCTCGGCCAGTTGCTCCAGCAGTTTCTCGACCGGCGTGTTCACCAGTTCGGCCAGCTTGCGGATGGTGGTTTGTTGCGACATTCGGATTCCGTTGCTGGCCCGGGGCAAGCCCGGGCATGGGTGGGCGAGTTTATCGCGTTGGCGCGCGTCAGCGCGCCGGCGGTCACTCGAACCAGTGCTTCCGCGCTTCCATGATCAGCGCCGCGGCGCGCCCGGCATCGATGCCCTCGATGTCGTCGATCTCGTCGGTGGCGGCCTCGGCCAGCTCCTCGCGGGTGCGGATGCCGCGCTCGGCCAGGGCGTAGGCGGTGGCCTCGTCCATGCCGTCCAGCGCCAGCAGGTCCTCGGCGGGCTGGTGTTCCTCCAGGCCCTCCTCCACCGCCAGCGCGTCGTTCAGCAGGGCGTCGCGGGCGCGCGAACGCAGCTCCTCGACGATGTCCTCGTCGAAGCCCTCGACCGCCAGCAGCTCGCCGACCGGCACGTAGGCGATTTCCTCGACCGTGCTGAAGCCCTCGGCCACCAGGATGCCGGCGATCTCCTCGTCGACCTCCAGCTTGTCCATGAACAGCTGGCGCGCCGCGGCCTGCTCGGCCTCCGACTTCGCCTGCACCTGGTCGGCGGTCATCACGTTGAGCTGCCAGCCGGTCAGGCGGCTGGCCAGGCGGACGTTCTGGCCGCCACGGCCGATCGCCTGCGCCAGCTTGTCCTCGGCGACCGCGAGGTCCATCGAGTGCTTGTCCTCGTCGACGATGATCGACTGCACCTCCGCCGGCGCCATCGCGTTGATCACGTACTGCGCCGGGTTGTCGCTCCACAGGATGATGTCGACGCGCTCGCCGTTCAGCTCGTTGGTCACCGCCTGCACGCGCGAACCGCGCATGCCGATGCAGGCGCCGATCGGATCGGTGCGGTTGTCGTGCGCGAGCACCGCGATCTTGGCGCGGTCGCCGGGGTCGCGCGCGCAGGCCATGATCGAGACCAGGCCCTGGCCGACTTCCGGCACCTCCAGCTTGAACAGCTCCATCATGAATTCCGGGGCGGCGCGGCTGATGAACAGCTGCGGGCCGCGCGGCTCCGGGCGCACGTCGTACAGGTAGCCGCGCACGCGGTCGCCGGTACGCAGCACGTCGCGCGGGATGCCCTTGTCCTTCGGGATGATCGCCTCGGCGTTGCCGCCCAGGTCGACGTAGATGTTGCCGCGCTCGACGCGCTTGACCACGCCGGTGATCAGCTCGCCGACGCGATCCTTCCACGCATCCACGACCTGCGCGCGCTCGGCCTCGCGCACGCGCTGCACGATCACCTGCTTGGCGGCCTGCGCGGCGATGCGCCCGAAGTCCGGGTTCTCGATCTGCTCCTCGATGTAGTCGCCGACCTCGGCATCCTCGCTCTCGTCCAGCGCGTCCATCAGGCGCACCTGGCGGTCCGGCGACTCCATCACCACGTCGTCGGCCACCACTTCCCAGCGGCGGAACGTCTCGTAGCTGCCGTCCTTGGCGTCGATGGCGACGCGCACGAGCACGTCCTGGTCGGCATAGCGCTTCTTCGCGGCCGAGGCCAGCGCGGCTTCGATCGCCTCGAGGATGACCGACTCCGGCACGCCCTTCTCGGCGGCGACGGCATCCACGACGAGCAGCAGTTCCTTACTCATTTCGGTTGAACCTCAGGCACTTGGTTGTCCATGGTCACGGCTGCGCGGGACCTGCCCCCGCAACCCCCGCCGGGCTGCCGCCCGGCCGCCTCCGCCTACCGCGTCGGCTTCTTCTGCTTGCCCGGGCGCGCATCGCGCCCCGACTTGTCCTTCGCCGGGGCGAGCCCCAGCGCCACCCAGTCCGGCACCAGCCGGGCCTTGTCGACGTTGTTGGCGTCGACCACCAGCTCGCTGCCGTCCACGTCGAACGCGACGGCGTCGCCCTGCACGCGGACGATCCTGCCCTGCAGGCGGCGGCGGCCGTCCTGCGGCAGCTTCAGCGCGACCTTGGCGGACTCGCCGACGAAGCGCGCGAACTGCGCGGCGCCGAACAGCGGGCGATCCAGCCCGGGCGACGAGACCTCCAGCGTGTAGTTCCCGCTGATCGGGTCCTCGACGTCGAGCTGCGCCGAGACTTCGCGGCTGACCGCCTCGCAATCCTCGATGCCGACGCTGCGTTCGCCGGCCTCCGCCTGCGGCACGTCGATGTACAGGCGCACCACCGCGCCACCCGGCGCCGGCAGGTATTCGATGCCGAGCAGCTCCAGCCCCATGGCGGCGACCGTGGGTGCGAGCAACGCGGCGATTTCGTCGGCCTTGTCAGTCACGTTGAACCTGTTCGTGGAATCCCGGAACCCGGAAACGACAAAGGGCCCATTGGGCCCTTTGTCCGATGACGCTGGATTGCGAAACCCGGGAACAACGGGTTCCGCGAGCCCGAGCCCGTGATGCACCCATGCCGGCATCCATCACTGCAACTTGGTAGCGGGGGCAGGATTTGAACCTGCGACCTTCGGGTTATGAGCCCGACGAGCTGCCAGACTGCTCCACCCCGCAGCAGAAGCGGAATTATGGAGAGGCCCGCGGTTTTTTGCAAGCCTCCCGATGCGCGCGTACTTCAGCCGGCGATCAGGCGAAGGCGCGCTGGCACCATGCCATCAGCGGGCTCCACAGCAGGCCCAGCGCGAGCAGCCCGAGCGCGTTGACGCCGAACACGACGCGCACCACGTGGTCCTCGCGCGGGGTTACCGGCTCGCCCGACGGCTCGTCGAAGTACATCGCCTTGATCACCCGCAGGTAGTAGAACGCGCCGACCACGGCGAACACGATGGCGACGATCGCGAGCCACAGCTGGCCCGCCTCGACCGCGGCGCGCAGCACCGCGAGCTTGGACCAGAAGCCGAGGAACGGCGGCACGCCGGCCAGCGAGGCCATTACGCACAGCACCAGCCCGGCGGTCCAGGGGTCGCGCGCGTTGAGGCCCTTGAAATCCTCGATGCGCTCGGCTTCGAAGCCGCGGCGCGACAGCACCACGATCGCGCCGAACGCGGCGGCCGACATGATCGCGTAGCTCAGCGCGTAGAACATCGCGGCGGCATAGCCCGACTGCCCGCCCGCGGCCAGGCCGAGGAACAGGAAACCGACGTGCGACACGGTGGAATACGCCAGCATGCGCTTGAGGTTGGTCTGCACCAGCGCGACCAGGTTGCCGATCGCCAGCGACAGCGCGGCGAGGCCGGCGAGCAGCGGACGCCACTGTTCGCCGAGCGGACCCGCGCCGACCTCGAGCAGGCGGATCGCCATCGCGAAAGCGGCGAGCTTGGGGGCCGAGCCGATGAACAGCGTGATCGGCGTGGGCGCGCCCTGGTAGACGTCGGGCAGCCACATGTGGAACGGCGCCGCGCCGAACTTGAACGCGATGCCGGCGACCATGAAGGCGACGCCGGTCAGCAGCATCGCCGGCTGGGCCACGGTGGTGGCGTTGGCGGCGATGGTCGCGAGGTCGATGCTGCCGGTGGCGCCGTACACCAGCGACATGCCGTACAGCAGCATGCCGGAGGCCAGCGCGCCGAGCACGAAGTACTTCATCGCCGCCTCGGACGCCCGCGGGCTCTCGCGATCGATCGCGACCAGCGCATACGAGCACAGCGCCAGCATCTCCAGGCCGAGGTAGACCATGACCAGGCTGCCCGCGGAGACCAGCAGCATCATGCCCAGCACCGCGAACATCACCAGCACCGAGACTTCGCCCTTGTACAGCCCGCGCTCGCGCAGGAACGGCCAGCCATAGACCAGCGCCACCGCCGACACCAGGCAGATCCCGGTCTTCAGCACGTCGGCCATGTTGTCGCGCACGAACATGCCGGACAGCACCGTGCCCTGCCCGCCCCACCCGGTGGCGACCAGGACGCCGACCAGCGCCAGCGCGGCCACCGCGAGCACGTGGGTGAGCACGCGCTGCCGGTCGTTGAGGAACAGGTCCAGCAACAGCAGCGCGAACGCGGCACCGGCCAGCACCAGCTCGGGCAGCAGCGGCAGCAGGTCGGCAAGGGTGGGCATGGTCTGCGTCATGGCGGGCGGCACCTTACAGCTTGGTCGCGGCGAGCTGGCCCGCCAGTTGCGCGATGGAGGGCTCCATCAGGTCGGTCAGCGGCTTCGGCCACACGCCCAGCAGCAGCACGCCGATGGCGAACACGCCGAGCACGATCCATTCGCGCAGGTTGATGTCCTCCAGCTCCGCCACGTGGGCGTTGCCGGTCTCGCCCCAGATCACCCGCTTGGTCAGCCACAGGGTGTAGCCGGCGCCGATGATCAGGGTGAACGCCGCGGCGAACGCGACGAGCGGGTTCTGCTGGAAGGCGGCCAGGATCACCATGAACTCGCCGACGAAGCCGCTGGTGCCGGGCAGGCCGGAATTGGCCATCGCGAACAGCACCCAGAACATCGCGAACCACGGCATCGCGTTGGCGACGCCGCCGTAGTCCTTGATCATGCGGCTGTGCATGCGGTCGTAGAGCACGCCGACGCTGGAGAACATCGCGCCGGAGATGAAGCCGTGGCTGACCATCTGCACCATCGCGCCCTGCAGGCCGAGGCGCGCGCCGTCGACGTTGCCGGCATCGCGCACCAGCGCGAAGGCGATGAAGGTGCCGAGGGTCACGAAGCCCATGTGCGAGACGGAGGAATAGGCGATCAGCTTCTTCATGTCCTCCTGCACCAGTGCCACCAGGCCGACGTACACCACCGCGACCAGCGACAGCGCGATCACCAGCCAGGCGTATTCGTGGCCGGCGTCGGGGACGATCGGCAGGACGAAGCGCAGGAAGCCGTAGCCGCCGATCTTGAGCATGATCGCCGCCAGGATCACCGAGCCGCCGGTCGGCGCCTCGACGTGCGCGTCCGGCAACCAGGTATGCACCGGGAACATCGGCACCTTGACCGCGAACGCGACCAGGAAGGCGAAGAACAGCCAGGTCTGCTCGACCAGGGACAGCGGCTGCGCGGCCATGTCGGCCAGCTGCCAGCTGCCGCCCTTGAGGTACAGGTAGATCAGCCCGACCAGCATGAACACCGAGCCGAGGAAGGTGTACAGGAAGAACTTGACCGATGCGTACACCCGGCGCGGGCCGCCCCAGACGCCGATGATGATGAACATCGGGATCAGCATGCCCTCGAAGAACACGTAGAACAGGATCGCGTCAAGCGCGGAGAACACGCCGATCATCAGGCCTTCGAGGATCATGAAGGCCGCGTAGTACTGGCTGACCCGCTTGTCGACCGAACCCCACGCGCCGATGAGCACGAGCACCGTGGTCAGCGTGGTCAGGCCGATCAACGCCACCGAGATTCCGTCCGCGCCGAGGTGGTACTGGATGTCGTAGGCCGGCAGCCAGGCGCGCTGTTCGACGAACTGCATCGCCGGGTTCGCCAGCTCGAAGCCCGTGAACAGCGGGATGCTGCAGGCGAAGGTCGCCAGCGCGAAGGCCAGCGCGATCCAGCGCGCGGCCTGCGGGCGCGCGTTGCCCGCCATCAGGGTGAACACGCCGCCGAGGATCGGCAGCCAGACGAGCAGGCTGAGCAGGGGCCAGTGGGTCACGCTTGCGGTTTCCATCCTGAAATCGTCGGGCTCAGAGCCAGTAGTGGTTGGCCAGCGCCAGCAGCGCGACCAGGCCCAGGATCATGGCGAAGGCATAGTGGTACAGGTAGCCGGTCTGCAGCTTGCGGACCAGTGCAGCGACCAGCCCGACCGCGCCGGCGCTGCCGTTGACCGCGACGCCGTCGATCAAGCCCGAGTCGACCTTGCGGAAGAGCTTGCCGAGGCCGACGCCGCCGCCGGCGAAACCGCCGATCCACAGGTCGTCCATCCAGTACTTGTTCTCGAGCACGCGGATCGGCAACGCCATGGTGCGCTTGATGCCCGCGCGCCATTCCGGCTTGACCAGGTACAGCAAGGTGGCCAGCAGGAAGCCCATCAGCGCCAGCCAGAACGCCGGCGCCTGGAAGCCGTGCAGCGCGAACGCCACGGGGCCGTGGAAGTCCTCGGCGAGCTTTGCGACGACATCGTGTTCCTTGAGCACCTCGATCGCGCCGAGGAAGAACGGCAGCTGCTTCTCGTGGCCGAGCACGTCGGTACCGAACAGCATCGGGCCGACGGTGAGGAAACCGATCGCGATCGACGGGATCGCCAGCAGCACCAGCGGCAGGGTCACGACCCAGGGCGACTCGTGCGGCTCGTGCGCGCCGTGGTGGCCGTGGTCGTCATGCGCATGCGCGTCGTGCCCGTGCGCATCATGCGCATGCGCGTCGCGGAAGCGCTCCTCGCCGAAGAAGGTCAGGTACAACAGGCGGAAGCTGTAGAAGCTGGTCACGAACGCACCGAGCAGCACCGCAAGGTAGGCGTACTGGGCGACCCAGTTCGCGTGTTCGGCGGCGTGGTGGTGGGCAGCCTCGATGATGGTGTCCTTCGAGTAGAAGCCGCTGAAGAACGGCGTGCCCACGAGCGCCAGCGTGCCGAGCAGGCTGGTCCAGAAGGTGATCGGCATGTACTTGCGCAGGCCGCCCATCTTGCGCATGTCCTGCTCGTGGTGCATGCCGATGATCACCGAACCCGCGGCGAGGAACAGCAGCGCCTTGAAGAACGCGTGGG
>ERZ1645185.1071-NODE-1071-length-11357-cov-4.467616_pt1 | contig 11357 bp, 10 predicted proteins | sample MGYA00575351_ERZ1645185 | MGnify/ENA primary metagenome ERZ1645185 (study PRJEB40838, sample SAMN11284767) | freshwater sediment metagenome | isolation source: river sediment | host: Sediment | place: India: Jana village, Kanpur | collected 2015-12-17 ... | reverse complement strand
CGGTGCCGACATTGAGCAGCCCGATGCGCGGCCGGGCGAGCGACAGCCCGTCCCGGGCATAGGCTGCACCCATGATCGCGAACTGGACCAGGTCGCGCGGCTCGGCCCGGATATCGGCGCCGACATCCAGCATCACGTTGAAGCCACCTGGATTGCGCGACGGCCAGAGGCAGGCGATGGCGGGACGATCGACGCCCGGCAGCTTGCGCAGGCGGATCATCGACAGGGCCATCAGCGCGCCGGTATTGCCGCAGGAGACCGCCGCTTGCGCCTCGCCGCTGCGGACGCTGTCGATGCAGGACCACATCGAGGTGCCTTCGCCGTGGCGCATCACCTGGCTTGGCTTGTCAGTCATGGCGACGACGCGGGGCGCGTGGCGGATCTCGCACCGGCCCTCGAGTGCCTTGTAGCGGGCGGTCAGCCTGGAAAGCTCGGTCTCGTCGCCGTGGATGATGAAACGGATTGCCGGGTTCTTCTCGGCCGAACGCAGAATACCCGCGACAACAGCCGCGGGCCCGCGATCGCCACCCATCGCATCTACCGAAATGACAAGGGCTGCGCCGCCCGGTGCCTGCTTGTCGTTCCTATCCGACATGGCTCAGCGGCGCACGAAGGGAGCGGCTTACGCCGCGTCCTCGTCCAGGTCGACTTCCTGCTGCAGCGCAACGACTTCACGCGAGTCGTAATGGCCGCAGGCGCTGCAGACGTGGTGCGGACGCTTCAGTTCGCCACAGTTCGGGCATTCCGCCGGGTTCGCCGCCACAAGGGCGTCATGCGCGCGGCGCATGTTGCGGCGCGAGCGGGTGGTACGGTTCTGAGGGACAGCCATGTCACAACCTCGGATAGTGGGGACATGCCCCTGATTTGAACACTGGAACATCCTTAGCCCGGGTTTCGGACCCTGTCTCGGACATTCCTGCAAGCGAGGCGCGGAAAATAGCCGGATTCTGCCCGGGCGCAAGCCCTTTCTGGCGCCTCAGCTTTCGCCCTCCGGTTCCGTCCCGTCCGCGGCCTTTCCCGGCGGCTTGGTCCCCGGTTCTTCCCCCTTGATCCGCAGCCTGTCGGCAAGCGAGGCGAGCCCGGCAAAGGGCTTCAGATCGGCCTCGCGCAGGGGCGCGACGCCCGGAGCGGCATGGACGATCTCGCCGGTCTCGGCGCCTTCGGCCCGGGGATAGTCGGGCAGGGCAAGCGACAGGGCCTCGATCATCACCTCGCCGGGGTCGATGACCGCGCCGAGCGGTTCCTCGCTGTCATCCTGCGGAATCTCGACCTCGTCGCCTTCGGGCAGGACATAATCGGCCAGGTAGCGACGGCGGACCGACTCGGCGATGCGGATCTCGACCGGGGCGAGGGTGACGACGCAGGCCTGCACGACCGACGCTTCAAGACGGCCTTCCAGCAGGAAATCGTGGCGACCATCGGCGCGGATCTCGCCCCGGAAGCGCAAGTCGGGGATGGCGAGGATGCCAAGCTCGGCGGCGAGCGCCTGTCGCGCCGCATCGTCAGGACGCAGGTCGAACCGCGTCGGGCGGCGCGAGGGCAGCGCTGTGACACGATAGGGCTGGGAAAGCTGGGATGAGCCGGTCAACGAGACGATTCCGTGGCGTGAGAGTTGCAGTATACGGCCGCTGGCGCCGCCGGCGCCCGTGTTCCATTCTTGAACCGCGCCGCGACCTTCTGTAAGCCGGTCATGCGTTTCGGATACGCATCCGCAATCCGCAAGGCAAGAGGCCGCGCGCAGCGGTTCGCAGGGGCAGCAGGAGGCCGGGCATGGGATCGAGCACTATCGCGGGGACCGCTCCCCACGCGCGCCTCGCCTTGCGCCTTTTCCTGTTTGCGCTCGTCGGCGCGCTGATCGTCGCCATCTCCGCCTGCACGCCGATCTACCGCTATCACGGCTATGCGCCCACCGAACTGGAACTCAAGACGGTCGAGGTGGGCAAGGACACGCGCGAGACGGTCGAGGCGAAGATCGGTCACCCGTCGGCCGAGGGCCTGCTCAACGACGATGCCTGGTTCTTCGTCCAGAGCCGGTTCCAGCAGCGCGGCCTGAAGCCTATGGCCGAAGTCGACCGCCAGGTCGTGGTCATCAGCTTCTCCGAGGCCGGGACGGTCTCGAACATCGAACGCTTCGGCCTGCAGGACGGAAATGTCGTGGTCCTGTCGCGTCGCGTAACCGAGACGAACATCCAGAGCGTCAGCTTCCTGCGGCAGCTGCTGCGCAATGTCGGCCGGGTCAGCACAGATGACGTCCTGGGCAGCCGCTCTGGCGGGAATTGATCCCCGGCGGCGCGCCGCGCGCGCCGCCCGAGGATCGCTGACAGTCGCCGGGTCCATCAGCCCCTGAGATCGTCAGTCCCTGAGATCGTCAGTCCCTGGGCTCGAAGGTCATCGCCACGCCGTTCATGCAATAGCGCAGCCCGGTCGGGGCGGGACCGTCGGGAAAGACATGGCCGAGATGCCCCTCGCAGCGGGCGCAATGGACCTCGGTGCGGCGCATGAACCAGCTGCGATCCTCGGTCGTCTCGACCGCCGTTTTCGAGACCGGCGCGAAGAAGCTTGGCCAGCCGGTGCCACTGTCGAACTTTGTCGACTGGTCGAACAGTTCCGCCCCGCAGCCGGCGCAATGGAAAATGCCGGGCACCTTGGGAAAATCATCGTGGGTGAAGGCGCGCTCGGTCCCGTGCTTGCGCAGCACCTTGTAGGCCAGATCGTCCAACTCGGCACGCCACTCTTCGTCCGATTTCACGATCTTTTCCATGTTGTTCCTCCGCTTGGGACAAGGTTTCGCAACCTTGTCACGTCGCCATGTTACTCTGGCCATGTTATCTAGGCAGCCCCTGGCAGGCTGCAAGCCACGTCATTCCGCAGGAGGTGCCGATGCTGACACTTCGCAAGGGACGGTATCATGCGCGTCTGGCCTCGGGAGAGGCCGATCTGCGCCGGGCGCAAGCCTTGCGCTACCTGACGTTCCGCGCCCGCGACGCCGCGCCGTCCGAAGGGCTGGATGCTGACGCCTTCGACGGCGCCTGCTTGCACATGCTGGTCGAGGAGGCACGCAGCGGCACGCTCGTCTGCTGTTTCCGGCTGATGCCGCTGGCGGGCGGATCCGAGATCGGCCGCAGCTATTCCGCGCAATATTACAACCTTGCCGGCCTGTCGGCTTTCGACGGGCCGATGGTCGAGATGGGCCGCTTCTGCATCCATCCCGACTGGAAGGACCCCGACATCCTGCGCGTGGCCTGGGGCGCGATGACCCGCTTTGTCGACGAGACCGGGGTCGAGATGCTGTTCGGCTGCTCGTCCTTCCGCGGGACCGAGGCCGAGGCCTATCTCGACGCTTTCGCCATGCTGAAGGAAGCGCATCTGGCGCCGAAGCGCTGGCTGCCCCGGGTCAAGGCGCCGGATGTGTTCCGGTTCGCCCGCGCGCTGAAGCGGCTGAAGCCGGATGCGAAACGGGCGATGCAGGCGATGCCGCCGCTGCTGCGCACCTATCTGCTGATGGGCGGCTGGGTCAGCGACCACGCGGTTGTCGACCGCGACCTCGATACGCTGCATGTCTTTACCGGGCTCGAGATCCGCGCGATCCCGCCGGCACGGGCGCGGCTCTTGCGGGGGGTGGCGGGATAGACGATTTTTCTACGAAAAATCAGGATCTTCTCGCCAGGGAACAAGAATTTTCGTAGAAAATTCGTCCGCTGCACGTCCGGCCTGCCGTTGACCTTTCGTGCCCCGCCGATTAGCTCCCGCGCCATCATGGCGCGCGCACCCCTTCTCCAGCTCAACGGCATCTCGCTGACCTTCGGCGGCAACCCGGTCTTTGACGAATTGTCCCTGGTGGTCCAGCCCGGCGACCGCGTGGCTCTCGTGGGCCGGAACGGCTCGGGCAAGTCCACGCTGATGAAGGTCATGGCGGGGCTGGTCGAGCCCGACAGGGGCGAACGGGTCGTCCCGGCCGGCGTGACTGTCGGCTACATGGAGCAGGACCCCGACCTGTCCGGCTACGCGACGCTTGGCGACTATGCCGCGAGCGGCCTGCCCGAGGGCGAGACCTACCGCGTCGGCATGGCGGCCGAAGGGCTGAAGTTCCGCCCCGAAACCCCTGTGGCCCAAGCCTCGGGCGGCGAGCGGCGACGCGCGGCGCTGGCCAAGCTGATGGCCGAAGCGCCGGAACTCATGCTGCTCGACGAGCCGACCAACCATCTCGACATCGAGGCGATCGAATGGCTCGAGGCGCAGCTGAAAGGCACGCGCTCGGCCTATGTGCTGATCAGCCACGACCGCGCGTTCCTGCGGGCGCTCAGCCGCGCGACGCTGTGGATCGACCGGGGCGAGGTACGGAGGCGCGAGTCGGGCTTCGAAGGCTTCGAGGACTGGCGCGAGTCGATCTGGGCCGAAGAGGACGAGGCCCGCCACAAGCTTGACCGCAAGATCAAGGCCGAGGCGAAATGGGCGGTCGAGGGCATCAGCGCCCGGCGCAAGCGCAACATGGGTCGGGTGCGGGCCCTGCAGGCGATGCGGGCCGAGCGCGCCTCGCAGATCCGCCGGCAGGGCACGGCGGCGCTGGAACTGGACAGCGGCCCCGTCTCGGGCAAGCGGGTGATCGAGGCGAAGGGCCTGGCCAAGCGCTTCGACGACAAGCTGATCGTGAAGGATTTCGACCTGCGGGTGCTGCGTGGTGACCGGGTGGCCTTTGTCGGGCCGAACGGCATCGGCAAGACCACGCTGTTGAAGATGCTGACCGGCGAGGTGGCGCCGGATGCCGGCACCGTCACGCTCGGTACGAACCTGTCCATCGCGGTTTTCGACCAGACCCGGGCGCAGCTTGACCCCGAGGCCACGCTCTGGGACAGCCTGACCGGCGATCCCGCCATGCGGGTGACGGGGTCTTCCGATCAGGTCATGGTGCGGGGGATGCCGCGTCATGTCGTGGGCTATCTGAAGGACTTCCTGTTCGACGAACGGCAGGCGCGCGCGCCGGTGCGGTCCCTGTCCGGCGGCGAGAAGGCGCGCCTGCTTCTGGCGCGGATCATGGCACGGGAATCGAACCTGCTGATCCTTGACGAGCCGACCAACGATCTGGATGTCGAGACGCTGGACCTGCTTCAGGACATTCTCGGCGACTATGACGGGACGGTCCTGCTGGTCAGCCACGACCGCGATTTCATCGACCGGGTGGCGACGACCACCGTTGCGCTGGAGGGCAAGGGCCGGGCGACGGTCTATCCCGGCGGCTGGTCCGACTATGCCGCGCAACGACCGGAGCCAGAGGCGGAAATCCGTGTCGAACCAACACGCTCCGTGCCGCAGCCTATGGCGGAGGTGAAGAAGGCCGCCGAGGGCCTGACCTTCACCGAACGCAAGCGGCTTGAAGCTCTTCCCGGGATGATCGAGAGGCTGGAGGCCGAGATCGCCAAGCTCAACGAATTCCTCTCGGCCGAAGGGCTCTACCAGCGCGAACCGGCGAAGTTCGCAAAGGCCAGCGAGGCGCTTGCCGAACGGCAGACCGCCCTTCAGGCGGCCGAAGAGGAATGGCTTCTGCTGGAAGAAAAATCAGAAGTCTGAGATCGGCCATTCTTGGCCGACGGACGCCTCCGCAATCGGCCAAATTGTACCGATCGGTTCACTAGCTTGTGAGCCAGCCTTACCCCGGCTCTTCGACGGGTCCATGTCTTCCCGTGCGAGGGGCGCCAGAAGTGCCCCGGCATCTGCGGGGGTGCATCAGGCGCCTCGGACGAGAGACAGGAGTCAAGAATCATGAAACGTATCGCAGCCCTTGCCGTCGGATCGGCCCTCATGGCGCCGCTTGCCGCTTTTGCAGGCGGGGTGAGCCAGCCCGTTCCCGAGCCGGTCGTGGCCGCGCCGGTGGTGCAGGTTGCGCCCGCGACGAACTGGACCGGGTTCTACGGCGGTGCGTCGCTTGGCTATGGCGACGTCAACACCGACACAAATATCGCCAATGGCAGCGGGGTCATAGGCGGCATCCTGGGCGGCTACCGGTACGACTTCGGCAACTGGGTCGCCGGTGCCGAGGCGGATTACGACTGGTCGAGTGCGGATTTGGGTGACACCGGCAATTCCAGTCTCGATGCGATCTACCGCTTCAAGCTGCAGGCGGGTGTCCCGGTCGCGAACGGCCGCGCGCTGGTCTACGGCACGGCGGGTATCGCTCGCGCGGATACCACGATCAACGGCGACGGCGTGAGCAGCAACGGCTGGGTCGCCGGCATCGGCACCGACTATGCCCTGACCGACAAATGGATTGTCGGCGGCGAGGTGCTGTGGAACCAGTTCAACGACTTTGGCAATGCCGGCGTCGATGGCGACGTCATGACCATCAAGGCGCGCCTCGCCTATCGGTTCTGATCCATCCCCCCTATTCGGAACCCACGGGCGCAGGGGTCACCCTGCGCCCGCAGTCATTGCGACAGCAACTCGCCCACCACCTGCGCGATCATCGCCACATCGGCGGCCGTGCAGTCGAATTGCCCGACCTGCACCCGGATCGCCAGGCGCCCGCCCGTGCGGGTCGGCGTCAGGTAGATGCGGCCGTCATCGTTGATCCGGTTCAGCAGCGCCTCGGTCGCCTCATCTCCCGCCGCCAGTGCGAAGGTGAACAGCGAAAGCGAGGGCTGCGTCACGACTTCGACCCCCGGCAGGGCTGCAATGGCCCGCGCCGCCTCGCCCGCCCAGGCGACATGGTTGCGGATCCGCGTGCGCAGACCTTCCAGCCCCTCGGCCCGGATCAGGAACCACAGTTTCAGCGCCCGGAAGCGGCGGCCGAGCGGCACCGTCCATTCGTTGAAATTGACGATTTCCTCGTCGCCGGGCGTCGCGAGATAGGCCGGGCGCAGTCCGAGGGTGCGGATCTGTGGTCCCGGGTCGCGCAGGAACTGCACTGCACAGTCGAACTGCGCGCCAAGCCACTTGTGCGGGTTGAAGACGATGCTGTCGGCCCCCTCGACCCCGGCCCACAGCGCGCGGAACTCCGGACAGATCATCGCTGACCCGGCCCAGGCGGCATCGACATGCACCGGCAGCCCGTGGACATGCGCCACCTCGATGCAGTCGGCGATGCGGTCGAACGCCCCGATCGAGGTTCCGCCGGCGCAAAGGACGACCCCCGCGGGAAGGTATCCCGCCGCGCGGTCCGCCGCGATTGCCCCGGCCAGTGCGCCGGGCTTCATCGAATGGCCGGTATCGGTCGGGATCTTCACCAGATTGTCCTGCCCAATGCCCGACAGCCGGGCCGCCTTGTCGACCGAGGAATGCGTCTCTGCCGAGGCATAGAGCCGCAGGCGGGGCTGGCCGGACAGTCCCTCGCTTAACCCTTTCCATCCGATCGCGCGTTCACGCATGGTCAGGACGGCGGACAGTGTCGCCGTGGTGGCCGAGTCGTGGATCGTGCCGGCAAATCCTTCGGGCAGACCGAGCGCCTGACGCAGCCACCCGATCATCACCTGCTCGATCTCGGTCACCGCGGGCGAGGTCTGCCACAGCATCCCCTGCGCGGCCATGGCATTGGCAAGCTGCTCGGCCAGCATCGAGGCCGGGGCGGCATTGGCGGGGAAATAGGCAAAGAACCTCGGATGCTGCCAATGGGTCATGCCGGGCGGCACGATCCGCTCGAAATCGGCGAAGATCGTCTCCATCGGCTCCGGAGTTTCCGGGGGCGCGCCAGGCAACTGACTGGCGATAGCCCCCGGGACCAGCGGCGCCCGGACCGGACGATCGCGCAGTCCGGCGTGATAGGCATGGGTCCAGTCTGCGGCGCGTTTCGACCAGTCGCGGAGGTCGTCGTGGTTCATCGGTGTTCTCCCTGGCGGCGGCATTCCTGCATCCCCGCGGCGGAGACCGCAAGCCTTGGATCAGGGCAGGGGGCCTGCGGTCGCCTGCGACCGGGTCCCGCGCATCGCTGCACGGCAACCCGGCGCGCGGCCGCGCCGCTTCCCGCCGATTTCCGCGATCTTGAGCGAAAAAGGGAATGAAATCTGGCGAGCCTTGCGCTAGACCCGCGCGACGGCATGCTGGCTGGCATGACGGATTGCACAGGAGCGTTTCATATGGCGGTGTCGCGTCGTTTCATTCTGGTGGCGGGAGTCTCGACGCTTGCGCTCGCCGGCTGCGCCGGTCGGTTCAAGACCTGGTATGCCGAGCCGCTGTCGCCCGAAGTCACCAAGGGGTGGCATGTGGTCGACGTGCAGGTCGACGTGCCGCAAAGCCTGACCGTGAGCGAGGCGAAATCGCTGGAGCCGCGGGCCGACATCGTCTGGCGCGAGGACCCGCCGGGCGATCGCCACGCGCAGGTGGCGGCGATCATGGAAAACGCCATCCGCCTGGGCGCCAAGGGGCTGCACGGCTCGCGGCCGGTGATCCTGCAGGCGACGATGTCGCGCTTCCACGCCCTGACCTTCGAGGCCGAAACCCGGCTGTCGAGTTCGGGGGTGCACAACATCAACTTCGTGATCCAGGTGCTGGATGCCCGCAGCAAGGAGGTGCTGGTGCCCCCCGTCGACATCGACGCGGCCCTTCCGGCCCTGTCCGGCCAGCAGATGCGCGATGCCCGCGCGCGGGGCGAGACGCAGAAATCGCAGATCACCTATCATGTCGCCCAGACCATCGCCGGCTGGCTCGGAACCGGACCGGATGTGCGCGGCAGTTTCACGCGGATGGGGATCTGAGGCATCTTTTCCCTTTCGCGGCGCCCCGTCTGGCGATAGAAGGCGGGCCATGACGCATACGGGCATCATCGGCATCTGCTGCATTACCGGCTGACTTCGTCAGGCGGGCCCGTCCTTTCGTCTCTTCCCGAACGAAAACCGGCTCCCGCCAGAGGGGTGGCTTGGGTGTGGTTTCGCGAGGGAAAGACATGGTCACGATCCGGCTGCATAATTCGGCGACGCGGAAGAAGGAGGAGTTCGTTCCCCTCGATCCGGCGAATGTCCGCATGTATGTCTGCGGACCGACCGTCTATGACCGCGCCCATATCGGCAATGCCCGGCCGGTAATCGTCTTCGATGTGCTCTACAGGCTGCTGCGCCATGTCTTCGGGGCCGGGCATGTGACCTATGTGCGGAACTTCACGGACGTCGACGACAAGATCAACGCCGAGGCGCAGCGCCGGAAAGAGGCGGGGGCGGCAGGCACGCTGGAAGCGTTGATCCGCGAGCGGACGGAAGAGACGATCCGCTGGTATCACGAGGACATGGACGCGCTCGGCGCGCTGCGGCCCAATGTCGAGCCGCGCGCGACGGAGTTCATCGGCGCGATGATCGGCATGATCGAGGGGCTGATCGCCTCGGGCCACGCCTATGCCAAGGACGGCCATGTGCTGTTCCGGGTGCGGTCCTACAAGGACTACGGCGCGCTGTCGGGCCGGTCGGTCGACGACATGATTGCCGGCGCCCGGGTCGAGGTCGCGCCCTTCAAGGAAGACCCGATGGATTTCGTGCTGTGGAAACCGTCGGACGCGAACCTGCCCGGCTGGGACAGCCCCTGGGGTCGGGGGCGGCCGGGCTGGCACATCGAATGCTCGGCGATGAGTTATGAATTGCTGGGCGAAAGCTTCGACATCCACGGCGGCGGCATCGACCTGCAGTTTCCTCACCACGAGAACGAGATCGCCCAAAGCGCCTGCGCCCATCCCCACGGCGCCTTCGCCCGCTACTGGCTGCACAATGAGATGCTGCAGGTCGAGGGGAAGAAAATGTCGAAGTCCCTCGGCAACTTTTTCACCGTCCGTGACTTGCTGGATCAGGGCTGGCCGGGCGAGGTGATCCGCTTTGTCTATCTCCAGACGCATTACTCCAAGCCGATGGACTGGACGGAGGAGAAGGCGCGGCAGGCGAAGGAGACGCTTGCTTCTTGGTTTAATCTTGTTGACGGGGTTGTACCTGGGAATGGGCTTGATCTCCGGATTAGTGAAGCAATTGCCGATGATCTAAACACGCCCAATGTTATTGCGCGGCTCCATGAACTCGCAAAACCGACAACGGCGGCACAGCTCAAAGCTGCAATGCGGTTTCTGGGCTTTCCGAGATCCGAAGATGTTGAATGGTTCCGTGAATACAAAGTGACGCTTTCGGGCACGGCAAGCACGGGAAATACTCCCCTCTATTTGCTTGAAATTGTTCCGTTTCTGGAGAAATGGCAGTCATTGAGAATGAAACGCGACTATTCGGCTGCCGACGAGTTGAAGCTTCGGCTTGAAGCGACCGGACTGCGGCTAATCAACTTCAAGGACGGTCCAACAGCAATGGTTCCTTTTGGTTTCGACCCCACTAAGCTGGAAGCCCTCAAGTGACTCAAACCGCACCGCTTCCACAGCCCGAGGCCATCGCCTCGGGCGCCGCGACCGCTCTCGGCTGCCTCGCCCGTGCGCCCGGCGCACGGGCAGCGCCCGCCCTCCGGGCGGCGGGCGCTATCACGCCCGCCAGGGCAGGCGCTGCCCCTGCCCGAACGTCTGGTCATGGGGATGGCCCCTTGGCCAGCGCTCGCGCGCCGGCCAATCGGACCGGCGGACAGTCCGCCGGACTGTCCGCTAATCGGTCCTCTGATCGCGCCGGGGAGGTCACCGCATGACCCGCGAGCGCCTCTTCCTCTTCGACACCACCCTTCGCGACGGCCAACAGACGCAGGGCGTGCAGTTCTCGGCCGCCGAGAAAACCCAGATCGCGCGGGCGCTGGATGCGCTTGGGGTCGACTACATTGAGGGCGGCTGGCCGGGGGCAAACCCGACCGACAGCGAGTTCTTCCGCGAAGCGCCGCAGACCCGCGCCACCATGACCGCCTTCGGGATGACCAAGCGGGCGGGGCGCTCGGCCGAGAATGACGATGTGCTGGCGGCGGTCCTCGACGCCGACACGCCCGCCGTCTGCCTCGTCGGCAAGACGCATGAATTCCACGTCAAGACAGCCCTCGGCGTCAGCCTGGACGAGAACCTCGACTCGATCCGCCTCAGCATCCGCCACCTCGTCGCCAAGGGCCGCGAGGCGCTGCTGGATGCCGAGCATTTCTTCGACGGCTACCGCGCCAATCCCGGCTATGCGCTGTCCTGCCTGAAGGCCGCGCTCGAGGAAGGCGCGCGCTGGATCGTGCTTTGCGACACCAATGGCGGGACGCTGCCGGCCGAGGTGGGTCGCGTCACCGCCGAGGTCATAGCCGCCGGCATCCCCGGCGACCGGCTTGGCATCCATTGCCATGACGACACCGGCAATGCGGTGGCCAATTCGCTCGCGGCCATCGACGCGGGTGCGCGGCAGGTGCAGGGCACGCTCAACGGCCTGGGCGAGCGCTGCGGCAACGCCAACCTGACGACGCTGATCCCGACGCTGCTGCTGAAGGAGCCCTTCGCCAGC
>ERZ1645185.1070-NODE-1070-length-11358-cov-5.551535_pt1 | contig 11358 bp, 7 predicted proteins | sample MGYA00575351_ERZ1645185 | MGnify/ENA primary metagenome ERZ1645185 (study PRJEB40838, sample SAMN11284767) | freshwater sediment metagenome | isolation source: river sediment | host: Sediment | place: India: Jana village, Kanpur | collected 2015-12-17 ... | reverse complement strand
GCTCTCCGCCGAAGGCCAGCGCCATCTGGCGCGGGCGTACATGGCACCCTCACGCGAAGACGTCGTGGCCCGCGCGGGCAGCAAACCGCCCGCCGCCGCTGCGCGCCCGGTGAAGCTCGGCCCCGCGCTGCTCGCGAACCTCGACCGCATCCGGCGCCAGCGCTTCCTCGCCAATTGGCAGGCTGCGCTCGACGAAAAATAGAGACCGACCGCCGTTTACGCGTACCAGGGAAACAGGCCGAGAAACAGGCACGTGAGCATGAACACCGCGCAGGCACCAAGCGCCCATTTCATCGTGAAGCGCTGGTGGTCGCCAAGCTCGACGCCGGCGGTCGCAACCAGAAGATAGGTCGAGGCGACGAGCGGGCTCAGCAGGTGGATCTGCTGCCCCACGAGCGAGGCGCGCGCGATCTCCATCGCCGTGATGCCGTAATGCTCCGCCGATTGCGCGAGCACGGGCAGCATCCCGAAATAAAAGGCGTCGTTGGAGATGAGAACCGTGAAGGGAATGCTCACGAGTGCGGTGATCGGCGCCATATAGGGCCCGAGCGCATCGGGGATGAAGCCCGTCACCGTATTCGCCATCGCATCGACCATCTTCGTGCCGGAAAGCACACCCGTGAAGATTCCGGCGGCGAAAACGAGCCCCGCTGTCGCCAGCGCATTCGAGGCATGAGCGGCGACGCGCTCGCGCTGCATCTCCACCTGCGGATAATTGACCATCGCGGCAATCGCGAAGGCGACCATGAACAGCACCTGCAGCGGCACGTCGCCGAACAGCAGGATGCCCATCAGCGCGGCTGTGAGCGCAGCATTGAACCAGTAAAGGCGGGGGCGGCGCGTGGAGGGCGTGCCATCGCTGTCGGGCGTCGACAGATCGAGTTGACCGGGCGGCGGCATCGCGACGCGCTCGGTAACGCCGAGCCGTTTGCGCTCGGCGCGCCCGAGCATCCATGCGGCGAACAGCACCCAGCAGACCGTCGTCAGCACCGGCGGGATGAGCGACAGGAACAGCGCGCGCGGATCGACCCCGAGCGCAATCGCTGCGCGCGAGGTCGGCCCGCCCCACGGCACCAGGTTCATCGCGGCGACCGCCATGATGAGGATGCAGGTGAGCACGCGCACATCCATCTTCATGTGCCTGTAGAGCGGCAGCAGCGCCGACAGCGTGATCATGTAGGTGGTGGTGCCGTCGCCATCGAGCGCCACGATGAGCCCGAGAATCGCCGAGCCCATCGTGATCCGCAAGGGATCACCGTGCGCGAGTTCGACGACCTTGCGCGTCAGCGGATCGAAGAGGCCGGCGTCGATCATGATGCCGAAATAGAGGATCGCGAACAGCAGCATCACGCCGGTCGGCGCGATGTCCCTGATCCCTGCGAGCATCATCTCGCCGAGACCCGCGGAGAATCCTGCGATCAGCGCGAACACGGTGGGCACGATGATGAGCGCGATCATCGCCGACATCCGCTTCGTCATGATCAGAGTCATGAACGTCGCGACCATGCCGAAGGCGAGAATGGAAAGCATCAGCCGGCGGTTCCCCTCAGTGCCCGCCGACGTGGGGGCAGTCCCAGTGTTTGCACCATCCTAGGCGCCTTTGTCTTTCACGAAGCTGTCAGTGACGCGCGCAGCATCAGCGGCAGCAGGCCGCCCGCTTTCAGCACGCGCACCTCGGCGAGCGTCTCCACCGCGGCGCGCGCCGTGAAGGTGTGAACGCGACCGTTGGCATGGTGCACGCGCACGGCGCATGGGGCGGAGGGCGCCAGCGCATCCTCCGGCATGTCGATCTCGATGCGGTCGCCGGTGCCGAGCGAAAGCGCGGCGGGAAGTTCCAGCGGCAGGACGCCCATGTTGCAGAGGTTGGAGCGGTGGATGCGCTCGAACCCCACGGCGAGCACGGCGCGCACGCCGAGCAGGTACTGGCCCTTCGCGGCCCAGTCGCGCGACGATCCCATGCCGTAGCGATCGCCCGCGACGACGACCACGGACTCCCCTTCGGCAGCGTATCGCGCCGCCGCTCGCCACAGCGGCAGCACCTCGCCGCTCGGCGCATGAATCGTCGATCCGGGCGGAATGTCCGCGCCGAGGAGGTTGCGCACGGAGGGGTTGGTGAAGAGGCCGCGCAGCATCACTTCCCAGTTGCCGCGGCGCGCGGAGAAGACGTTGAGATCGTCCGGCCGCTCGCCGCGCTCAACGAGCCAGCGGCCCGCTTCGCCTTGGGAGGGGATCGCGCCGGCGGGGGAAATGTGATCGGTGGTGATGTCGTCGCCGAGCACGATGAGCGGGCGGGCAGTGAACCGACCCAGACGCTGCGTGGCGTCGGTGGTGACGAAGGGGGGCGGGCGCAGGTAGGTGGATGCGTTGTCCCACGGATAGAGCGGGGCTGAGGACGCGGGGAGCGCGGCCCACGCGGGGCTGGCTTCGGCAGCGGCATAAGCGGTTTCGAAATCAGTGGGATTGGCGGCGGCGGCGAGCGCCACATCAATCTCGTGTTCGGCGGGCCAGATGTCGCGAAGCAAGACGGGTGCGCCATCGGTGGCGATGCCCAGCGGATCGGTTTCGATCGCGAGGTTAAAATCGCCCGCGAGCGCATAGGCGATGACGAGCGGCGGCGACGCGAGATAAGAATCGCGGATCGATTGATGGACGCGGCCGGGGAAGTTGCGGTTGCCCGAAAGCACCGCGACGGGGTGCGCGCCCTCGCCTATCAGCGCGTCCATGGCGGGCGCGAGCGGCCCGCTGTTGCCGATGCAGGTGGTGCAGCCGTAGGCGACGATTGCGAAACCGAGCGCTTCGAGCGGCGCGCGCAGCCCGGCGCGTTCGAGCAGCGCGCCGGCTGTCGGTGAGCCGGGTGCAAGACTGGTCTTCACCCATGAGGGGACGGAAAGGCCGCGCGCCAGCGCCGCACGCGCGACAAGACCTGCGGTCACGAGGAGGCGAGGATCGGACGTGTTCGTGCAGCTGGTGATCGCCGCGAGCGCGATGGGACGTCTTTCTGCGGATGCAGACGTTTCCGCGCGCGCAATCCGGTCCTGCGGACGATGCGGCCCGGCGAGACTCGGCACGACGGCATCCAGACCGAGATGCAGAACGCGATCATAATCGGGCGCGGCTTCGGAATCGAACCAGAGTTGCTGGCGGCGCAGATAATCCTCCGCCTGCCGTATATCGCCCTCCGCGCGGCCCGTGGCGCGCAGATAGGCGGTCACGGCGTCGTCGGGCGGGAAATAGCCCGTCGCGCCGCCGAACTCCGGCGCCATGTTCGCGACGACCGCGCGTGTCCCTGCGGAAAGCGCCGAAACACCCGGTCCGAAGAATTCAACAAACCGCCCATCGAGACGCACGCCGCGCAGCATTTCGGTGATGGTGAGCGCGAGGTCCGTCGCCGTCACGCCGGGGCCCAGTTGCCCCGTCAGCCGCACGCCGACAACCTCCGGCACGCGCAGCGTCACCGGCATACCGAGCATCACGCTTTCGGCTTCAAGCCCACCGACGCCCCAAGCGAGAACACCGATGCCGTTTATCATCGGCGTGTGGCTGTCGGTGCCGATCAGCGTGTCCGGGAACAGCCATTCGTGCCCCTGCGCGCGGCCACGGTTGACGACAGTGGCGAGGCGTTCGAGATTGATCGTGTGCATGATGCCGGTGCCGGGCGGATGCACATGCAGCGTTTCGAAGGCCGCGCCCGCCCATTTCATCAGCCCGAAGCGTTCGGCGTTGCGCGCCATTTCGGCGGCGAGATTGGCGGCAAGCGCGCCGCGCGTCCCGTAACTGTCGACGGCAATGCTGTGATCGGTGGAAACGTCGACGCGAAGCCCCGGCACGATCCGGCGCGGATCTCCGCCCTGCGCGGCGATCACCGAACGCATCGCGGCAAGATCGACGAGCGCGGGGCCGCAGGTGGTATCGTGCATGAGGAGCCGCGCGGGCACGAAGGGCAATTCGATCGTCCGGTCGCCGCATTCCAGCCACGCGACCGCCGCGTGATCGGCATCCGCATCCTCCGCGCGGCGGCGCAGCAGGTTTTCGGCGAGGATGCGGTGCACCCACGGCATACGCGCCAGCCGCGCACCGAGCGCGCCAGGCAGGTCCACGCGTCTCGGCGCTGACACGCCTAACGCGCCTTCCGCGCGATAAACAACGGAACGCGGAAGCGCCGCGCGATGACCCCGCCGAAGCCCTGTTCGCCGACCGCCTCGATTCCGGCAAGAACACGCGCGCGCATCTGCGGCTCCATGCGGCGCACCATCGAAAAGGTCGCATAAAGCGCGCGCATCTCCGCCGCCGTCATCCGCACCGTCATTTCATGCATCTGATGCTCCGCGTGCGCGAAGCCCGCCGCGCGGAGTTCGGCAAGGCGATCATCGGTCCACAGCGAATAATGCCGCTGCTCCGGCCCGCGCAGCGACGGCGGCAATTCAGCATCTTTCAGCAGCGGCAAGACGGCCCGGCTGAACAGATCGTCTTCGGGATCGTGAAGCACGTTCCACCACATCGCCCAGACGCCGCCGGGGCGCAGAAGATCATGCACCATCGGAAGCCCGCGCGCAGGATCGACCCAGTGAAACGACGTGGCCGCAACGCCGAGATCGAAGGCGGATGCACCAAGCCCGGCATCCTCAAGCGGCGCATTCACGACGCGCACGTTAGCGGCCAAACCGACAAGCGCATCCGCAAGCACGGGATCGGGTTCGACGAGCGTGAGCGAGCCCACATCCGCCGCAAGCAATCGCCGGCTCGCCTGCCCGGTTCCCGGTCCGATTTCGAAAACATCGGCGCCCGGCACGAGCGCGCCTGCCAGAGCGGCGTAGAGCGATTCAGGGTAATGCGGCCGCGCGCTCGCATAGCCCGCCGCATCCGCCCCGAAAATGTGCCGCCCGACATGCTGGCTTTCGGCGGCCGTCATTCGCCGTGTTCTTCGTCGATGCGCGTGGTGATGCCCGTAGCCACAACCGTCCGCGTCGCGTCGATCGATGCATAGGTCCAGAAGATTTCCAGCGGATCATGATCCGACACGTTGCGGAAGAAATGCGGCACGCCTGCGGGAATCCACGTCAGGTCGCGCGGCCGCACGTCGTGCTCCGTGCCGTCGATGTGCGCGCGGCCTTCCCCTGAGAGCACGAGCACGCTTTCCTCGCAATTGTGGATGTGGAGCGGCACCGCGCAGCCCGGATCGATGGTGGTGATACCGTTCAGCATCTGCCCCGAGCCCAGCCTCGCCGTCACCATCGGCTGCGTGCGGATGCCGCCGCCGCGATTCCGAACGGCGAGCGTTTCCGGCCGCAGCAGCGCCGCGTTCATCGCCGTCCCCGCGCGCGGATCGCGTGGCACACGGCATCGCCGAATTCGGCAGTGCCGAGCGTGCCGCCGATGTCGCGTGTGCGCGTGGCGGGATTGTCCAGCACATCCTCGACCGCCGCCTCCAGCAGCGCGGCAGCCGGGCTCGACAGCCAATCGAGCAGCATCGCCGCCGATAGGATCAGCGAGGTGGGGTTGGCGATGCCCTTCCCTGCGATATCGGGCGCGGAGCCGTGCTGCGCCTGCGCGACGCAAATCGCATCGCCCGCGTTGATCGATCCGCCGAGGCCGAGGCTGCCGCAAAGCTCAGAGGCTTCGTCGGAAAGAATATCCCCGAACATGTTCGTGGTGACGATCACGTCGAACCGGTCCGGGCTGCGGATGAGCAGCGCGGCGGCAGCATCGACGATGATCTCCTCCAGCTCCACGTCGGGGAATTCGGCGGCGACCTTGCGCACCTCGCGCAGGAAGAGCCCGTCCGAAAGCTTCAAGACGTTCGCCTTGTGCACGGCCGTCACCTTCTTCCGGCGCGTGCGCGCCAGAGCGAATGCGGCGCGTGCGACCCGGGAAGCGCCTTTCGCGGTGATCTTGCGGATGGAGAGCGCCATGTCCTCGTCGGGCATGAATTCGCCGCTTCCCGCGTGCATGTTGCGATCGGAATAGAAGCCTTCGGTGTTCTCGCGCACGATCACGAGATCCATCGGTTTCCGAAGGATGCTGAGACCCGCGCGCGAACGGCACGGTCGGATGTTGGCATAGAGTGCGAACTGCGTGCGCAGCGCCGCCGAAGGGTTGATGCCGCCCGCTTCGCGCGGGGGATAATCGAAATGCGAAACCGGCCCGAGGATGACGCCGTCCACCTGCGGAATCCGCTCCAGCACCGCATCGGGGAGTGTCGTGCCGGATGCGGCGAGACTGGCGAAGCCGATGGCGCGTTCCTCGATCGCGATCGGCGCGCCGCATGTCTCCGCGAGCACCTCCAGCACCCGGCGCGTGGCAGCGGAGATTTCGGGGCCGATGCCGTCGCCAGGAAGCAGAAGGAGATTCATGTAACCGTCCGTTGCAATAGGCACCGACCGGCGTCACACATTTTTACGCCGGTCGGCAACGGTCAATACCTGCTTAGAAGATATTCGCGGTAAGCGAGAATTTGATCACCGACGGCGCGCCGAAGGCGATGTAGTTGCTGCTCGTGGACGCGAAATACTTCTTGCCCGTGAGGTTCTGTGCGTTGACGCGCGCGGTCATGTCGACCCCGCCGAGCTGGAAGCTGTACGATCCGCCGAGATCGAAGAGCGTGTAGCCGGGGAGGAAGAGCGAGTTCTGCGGGTTGATCGCGCGCGCACCCGTGTAATAGGCACCCGCACTGATTGCGAGGCCTTCGACAAGCTGGGTCAGGCGATATTCACCCGAGACCGACCACTGCGTTTTCGCCGTGTTTTCGATACGGTTGCCGATGAGCGCCGTATTTGCGGTTTCACCCTGCTTCGCACGGAGGAACAGCGCCGATCCATAGATCGAAAGATCGGGTGTCACTTCGCCGGTCAGGCTGAATTCGAAGCCACGGTACGTGGCCTTGCCGTCCTTCACGAAGAAATTGGCGGCGTTCGTGTAGGTCAGCTGACGCGAGATGTCGAAATACGCAGCCGTGAAGAGCAGCCCCTTCTGTGGCTCGATCTTGATGCCGCCCTCGTATTGCTTCGAGTTGCTGGCCGGAAGGATTTCACCCTGATTTTCCGTGCCGATCGGCGCGCCGGGGGTCGATTCGAGGCCCTCGATATAAGTCGCGTAGGTGCTGATCCATTCTTTCGGCTTGAACACGACACCGCCGGAAAGTGAGATCGGCTTATCGGAGAAGGTCTCCTCGCTTGGCCCTGCAACGGTTTCCTCGGTTTCCTTGTAAATGGATTTGCGGATACCGAAGAGCACGCTGAACATGTCGTCGTTCGGCCCGCCGAAGCGCATCCGATCGAAGGCGTAGAAGCCCGTGTCCTTGATCGACGTGTCGCGCGTCGGATCATAGGCAGACCCGCCGCTGTAACGGATGTCGTTGAGATCAACCGGGTTGTAGAGATTCTGCACGCAGCCGGCAGCAAGGCCGATCGCGATGCAGTTCGCGTTCGAGCCGGCGCCGCCGGCAAGGTACGACACGGTGAGCGGCGAATACTGACGGCGGATATTCTTCGATGCGCCGATCATCAGCTCGTGAATCACCGGGCCGGTCGCGAACGTGCCCGCCAGCTCGATACGGCCGTTCTTGTTGCGGTAGAGCTGGCCATCGGCGGCACCCATCGTCAACACGCCATTGCCGGTAACGGGATCGAAGTTGGCGAGGCGGCTGAAGCGGCGATCACGCTCAACGTAGGAGATGCCGCCTTCGGCCACGAGGTTCCAAGCGGGCGTGATCTTCCACGAAACCCGGCCGAGAACGTTGGTCGCATCGGCGCGGTTCATGAAGCCCTTGCTGCCGGGATTGCTCGATGCGCGCGGCAGATCCGGAATCACGGTCATCAGCGATGCGGCCGCGGTGCGTCCCTGAATGACGGTCGGCTCCGTCACCTGCTTCGAGATATGCTCAACGTCGAGGTTGATCTGAAGGCTGTCCGACGGATCGAGCTGGAACGCGCCCGACTGGAAGCTGCGGCGGCCCCACGTGTTGTCGATGCCAGAATCGACCGTGCCGTAGACAAGGTTGCCGCGCACGCCGAGGATGCCCCACGTGCCGCCCGCGTCGATATGGCCCTGCACCTGGCCGTGATCGTTGCCGTTCACCGCGACCGAGAGCACCGGATCGAGCGTCGGGCGCTTGGTGGTGAGGTTGATGATGCCCGACGGCGTCGTGAAGCCGTAATAGAGCGCGGACGCGCCCTTCAGCGCTTCGACGCGCACCTTGTTTTCAAGCGGCAGGTCGATGAGGTTCACGATCGGCAGCGAGCCGTTCAAACGGTAGTTGCCGCGGTTTTCGACCGGGATGCCGCGGATCGAGAGGTTATTGTACACCGTGGGGCTCGTCTGCGAGCTGGTGACGCCCGGCGAGTTGCGAAGCGCATCGAGGATGCTCTGCGCCTGCTGCGATTTCAGCACCTGCTCGGAAATCACGCTGACGGTGAGCGGCGTATCGATCTGGCGCGCGCCGCGGAAGCTGCCCGCCTGCACGAAATCCGCGCCGTAGCTGTCCTGACGGTCGGCGGTGACGACGATCTCCTCGAGCACCGGGCCGGTATCGTCCTGCTGTGCCATCGCCTGGCCGGCTGCTGTCATCGCGATTCCGCTAACGCCGATGCGCGCGATCCGTTTCCACGTTGTGGTCATTCTCTGCACCCCTTTTTTTGCCCGCCCGATGGAGCGGGAGTTTCCCCTTTCGGGCGCGCATGGTCTGCGCGCCGCGACTCGCAACCGGCACGCGCGATGCGCGGACGCCGATGTCGCGCTGACGATATTCGGCCTTAGCTGTCACAAACCTGTCCCGCCTGTGTCCGATGGGTGACAGCTTGGCGACAGACTGGTTTCCTAGGTTCGTGTAGAGGAACGGCATCGCGCGCCGTGGGGAGACGACATTGAACACAGCGGACACCTTCAGCCTTTCGCGGCGGCGCTTCGCCGGATTGACGCTTGGCGGCGCCGGCCTGATCGCGTTGCCGGGCATTGCCGCGTGCGCGCGGGTGGCAACACCGGGCGTATCGCCGATCGACGGCCTGCCCCGCGCCCGCCCCGAAGCGCACGGCGTCGATCCTCAGGCGATCCTTGCCTTCCTCGACGAGGTGCGCGGCGCGGGGCTGGAGCTGCACAGCTTCATGCTGTCGCGCGGCGGCGACGTGATCAGCGAAGGCTGGTGGGCGCCCTACCGCGCGGACCGGCCGCACATGATGCATTCGCTCACGAAGAGCGTCGCCGTCTCGGGGGTGGCCATCGCGATGCAGGAAGGCCTGTTCGGTATCGACGACAAGGTGATTTCCTTCTTCCCCGACGAGCTGCCGCCCACAGTGAGCGAAAACCTCGCCGCGATGACCGTGCGCGATCTCCTCACGATGCGCGCCGGCCACGCCGAGGAAATCTCCGGCTCGGTATGGCGGCAGATCAAGACGAGCTGGGTCGCTGAATTCTTCAAGGTGCCCGTCGTCCACAAGCCGGGCACGCGCTTCGTCTATTCGAGCGCGGCGAGCTTCATGCTGTCGGCCATCGTCACCAAAGTGACCGGGCAGACGCTGCGCGATTACATGGAACCGCGCTTCTTCAAACCGCTCGGCATCACCGGGCTCAGCTGGGACGTGGGGCCGGGCGGGATCAACCCGGGCGGCAACGGCCTCACTTTCAAGACTGCCGACGCGCTCAAGCTCGGGATGCTTTACGCGCAGAAGGGCCGCTGGAACGGGCAGCAAATCCTCTCCCCCGCATGGGTGGAGGCGGTGAGCAAGCCGCAGGTGGCGGAAGGCGAATACAGCTATCAGTGGTGGATCGGCGCGAACAACACGTACTATGCGGTCGGTCTGTTCACGCAGATGTCGATCGTCTTTCCCGATCACGACGCCGTGCTCGCCGTCACGGGCGCGATCCGCAAGAGCGAGATGCTCTCCCCCATCGTCGACAAGCACTTCCCTGCCGCATTTGGCGCCGCGAGCCTGCAGCCGAAGGACGCCGCCTATGCCGAGCTTGTGGAGCGCACACGCACGTTGTCGCTGCTCCCGGCGCTTCCCGCCACGACCTCGCCGGTCGCGGCGCGGATTTCGGGCAAGCACTTCAAGGCCGCCGAAAACGCCGATGGCATCGAGAGTTTCGGCTTCGCCTTCGAAGGCGATCGCTGCCGCTTCACGATGCGCGATGCGCGGGGCGAGCACAGCATCGATGTCGGCCTCGGCCGCTGGATCGAAGGCCGCACGAGCGTGACCGGCAACAAGCTGCACCACCAGTATCAGCCCGCCTCGATGGTCGTCGTCGCGGGAGGCCGCTGGACCGCGCCGGACACGTTCGAGATGGTCTGGCAGTTCGCCGAAACCGCCTTCCGCGACACCGTCGTGTGCCGCTTCGACGGCGACACGATGACGTTCGACCGCAGCGTCAACGTGAATTCGGCGGCAATGTCGCTTCCCACCGTTCGCTCGACGCTCGGCTGAGGACGATTGCCATGCTGCACGCGGCCTTGCTGTTCGCGATGATGGGCGGGGCGGCCGATGCCGGGCGCTTTCCGCCGCCCGATTGCGAAGCCTACGTCGCTTATGACCGAGACATGGTTCTGCCCGGCTACCTGATCGCTTCAAAGACGGGCGCGAAGATCTGCGTTCCGTTCACGACCGTGGGTGCGAGGCCCCCGGCGGATTATAAGGGCGATTTCTACGTCGATGAATTCGCGGAGCCCGTGCTCCGCGCGCGCTGGCTTCAGTGCAAGGCCGATCCCGTGTGCGCCGCGCGCGTGTCGCCGGTCGTGAACGGCCGCAAGCCTCCGAACCGCGAAAAGCGGATCACCGATCCGCACCACCGCCACCTGCTCGGCAAGACCGACGAAAAAGCCGATCTCGCGGCGATGCGGCGCCCGGCGTTCTTCGGACAGGCGCCCTATCGCGAACCCATCGCCGCCGTCGAAGCAAGCACCTACACGGTCGAATTCACCGCCCCCGCCGAAGCACACGAGCGTATCCATAAGGGGATCGAAGCGCCCGTGAAACTGCGCGGCTGGTATATGCAGGGGCGCGGCGTGCCGGATGTGAAGGGCCGCACGGTCCGCGCGCTTATCGTGATGAGCGGCGGCGGCGGCACCCGCCTCGCCGCGATCGACCATCCCGAGGACCGGCTTTACAGCATTCATCCCGAAACCCGGAAAACCGCGATCAATGCATTCCCGAACACGCGCACCGGATCGCCCGGCCAGGCCGGGTGGCGATCGCTGATGGCGATGTTCCACGCGGCGGGCTTCGACGTACTCGCCTACGACCGGCGCGGGGTCGGCGTTTCGAGCGGCTACAGCGACACCAACACGCTGCAGCAGGGCCGCGATCTGCTGGCGGCGCTCGCCAGCCTCCGCTCGGGCGAAGGGATGCGCGCGCTGTCGCCGAAGGGCGGGCT
>ERZ1645185.1069-NODE-1069-length-11360-cov-5.696064_pt1 | contig 11360 bp, 8 predicted proteins | sample MGYA00575351_ERZ1645185 | MGnify/ENA primary metagenome ERZ1645185 (study PRJEB40838, sample SAMN11284767) | freshwater sediment metagenome | isolation source: river sediment | host: Sediment | place: India: Jana village, Kanpur | collected 2015-12-17 ... | reverse complement strand
TCGTCGGCATCACCGACTACGCCCAGGGCGAGCTCGGCGACATCGTCTTCCTCGACCTCCCCGCGGCCGGCAAGAAGGTCGCGCACCATGACGTGTTCGGCACGGTCGAAGCGGTGAAGGCGGTCTCGGAGCTCTACTCGCCGCTCGCCGGCGAAGTCGTCGAGGTGAACCCGAAGCTCGAGGGCGAGCCGGCGCTGGTGAACACCGATCCCTACGGCGACGGCTGGATGATCAAGCTCAAGATCGATCCGGCGAGCCTGGCGGGCCTGATGGACGCCGCCGCCTACGCCAAGCACGTCGGGCAGTGATGCGCGCATGGCGCCCCTGACCGCGAGGGGCGTCGGATGACGGAGAGGGGCCCGGCACGCCATCCGGCGGCCGGGCCCCTCTCCGTTGCGGGGCGGCTCCTCTCCCGCTCAGGCCGACGCGTACTCCTCGATCGGCGGGCAGGAGCAGACGAGGTTGCGGTCCCCGTACGCGCTCTCCACGCGCCCGACCGCCGGCCAGAACTTCCGCTCGCGCACCCACGCCAGCGGGAAGGCCGCCCGCTCGCGCGAGTAGCCGCGGCTCCACCCGTCGGCGAGCGTCACCTCGAGGGTGTGCGGCGCGTTCGCCAGCGGGTTGTCGTCCTTCGAGAGCACGCCCGACTCGATGTCGGCGATCTCCTGCCGGATCGCGATGAGCGCCTCGCAGAAGCGGTCGAGCTCCGCCTTCGACTCCGACTCGGTCGGCTCGATCATCAGCGTGCCCGCCACGGGGAAGCTCACGGTCGGCGCGTGGAAGCCGTAGTCCATCAGGCGCTTGGCGATGTCCTCGACCTCGACGCCCGCGCTCGTCTTGAGCGGGCGCGTGTCGATGATGCACTCGTGCGCGACGCGGCCGTTCTTGCCCTTGTAGAGCACCTCGTAGTGGCCGCGCAGCTGGTGCGCCACGTAGTTCGCGTTGAGGATCGCGACCTTCGTCGCCTCGGTGAGCCCCTCGCCGCCCATCATGTCGATGTACATCATCGAGATGGGCAGGATGCTCGCCGAGCCCCAGGGCGCCGCCGACACCGCGCCGATCGCCTGCTCGCCGCCCGTCGTCACGACCGAGTGGCCCGGCAGGAACGGCGCGAGGTGCGCCGCGACGCCGATCGGGCCCATGCCCGGGCCGCCGCCGCCGTGCGGGATGCAGAAGGTCTTGTGCAGGTTCAGGTGGCAGACGTCGGCGCCGATGTCGCCCGGGCGGCAGAGGCCGACCATCGCGTTCATGTTCGCGCCGTCGAGGTACACCTGGCCGCCGTGCTCGTGGATGATGGCGCAGATGTCCTTGATGCTCTCCTCGAACACGCCGTGCGTGCTGGGATACGTCACCATCAGCGCGGCGAGGTTGGCCGAGTGCTGCTCGGCCTTCGCGCGGAGGTCGGCGACGTCGATGTTGCCGCTCGCGTCGGTCTTCACCACCACCACCTGCATGCCGGCCATCACCGCCGAGGCGGGGTTGGTGCCGTGCGCCGACTGCGGGATGAGGCAGATCGTGCGGTGCCCCTGGCCGCGCGCGCGGTGGAAGGCGCGGATGACGAGCAGGCCCGCGTACTCGCCCTGCGAGCCGGCGTTCGGCTGCAGCGACACCGCCGAGAAGCCCGTCACCTCGGCGAGCGCCTTCTCGAGGCGCACGAACATGGACGCGTACCCCTTGGCCTGCGCGCGCGGCGCGAACGGGTGCAGCCCGCCCACCTCGCGCCACGTCACCGGGTACATCTCCGCGCTCGCGTTCAGCTTCATCGTGCAGCTGCCGAGCGGGATCATCGAGTGCGTCAACGACAGGTCGCGCGACTCGAGCTTGCGCATGTAGCGCAGCATCTCGGTCTCGCTGTGGTACTTGTGGAAGACCGGGTGCGTCAGGTAGGACGACGTGCGCGCGAAGCGCTCGTCGTAGCGGGCGTCGACGCCGCGGCCGAGCGCCTCGAGGTCGAGGCCGTGCGCGCGCCCGCCGTTGAAGCCGTCGAGCAGGTCGCTCACGTCGCGCACCGTCGTGTTCTCGCCCATCGACACGCCGAGCGTGCGGCCGTCGATCACGCGCACGTTGATGCCGGCGCGGTCGAGCGCCGCGAGGATCGTGTCGCGCTGCGCGCCCACGTCCACCGTGACGGTATCGAACGACACCGCGGGCGCCGGGTGCAGGCCGAGCGCGCGCAGGCCCGCCGCGAACACCTCGGCACGGTGGTGCACCCGCTGCGCGATCCGCTTGAGTCCCTCGGGGCCGTGCCACACCGCGTACATCCCCGCCATCACCGACAGCAGCACCTGCGCCGTGCAGACGTTGCTCGTGGCCTTCTCGCGGCGGATGTGCTGCTCGCGCGTCTGCAGCGCCATGCGCAGCGCCGGCTTGCCGCTCGAGTCGCGAGAGACGCCGATGATGCGGCCGGCGATCTGGCGCTTGTACTCGTCCTTGGTCGCGAAGAAGGCCGCGTGCGGGCCGCCATAGCCGTACGGCACGCCGAACCGCTGCGAGCTGCCCACCGCCACGTCGGCGCCCCACTCGCCCGGCGGCGTGAGCAGCGTGAGCGCGAGCAGGTCGGTCGCCACGATCACCAGGCCGCCGGCCGCGTGGACGCGGTCGCACAGCGCACGGTGGTCCTCCACCGCGCCGAAGGTGTTGGGGTACTGCAGCACCACACCGGCCGTCGTCGCGTCGGGCTGCATCGCCGACGGCGCGACCACCTGCACGTGCACGCCGCGCGCCTCGGCGCGCGCCGTCACCACCTCGATCGTCTGCGGGTGCAGGTCGCTCGCGAGCAGGAACGTGTCGCGCCCGTCCTTGCCCACCAGGCCGTGCACCATCGTCACCGCCTCGGCCGCCGCGGTCCCCTCGTCGAGGAGCGACGCGTTGGCGATCGGCAGGCCCGTGAGGTCGCTCACGACCGTCTGGTAGTTGAGCAGCGCCTCGAGGCGCCCCTGCGCGATCTCCGCCTGGTACGGCGTGTACGCCGTGTACCAGCCCGGGTTCTCGAGGATGTTGCGCTGGATCACCGCCGGCACGTGCGTGTCGTGGTAGCCCATGCCGATGAAGGCGCGCCGCACCTCGTTGGCCGACATCTCCTGGCGGAAGGCCTCCAGCGCCTCCTGCTCGGACTTCGCGCCCGGCAGCGCGAGCGCGCGGCGGAAGCGGATCGTCTCGGGGATCGTGTCGTCGATGAACGCGTCGAGCGACGGATAGCCGAGCGCCTTCAGCATCTCCGCGATCTCGGCCTCCGAGGGGCCGATGTGCCGCGAGATGAAGGTGTCCGGCTGCGGATGGACGGAGGTCGTCACGGGGGGTGTCCTCGCAGGGGCCGGGCGGCCCCGATGGGTGCGGGAGAAGCGTGCCACGACGGCGATGCGCCGACCCCGAAAACTACACGGGTCCGGCGGCCGACGTACATTCCCCCTCGTCCTTCGGCGCCCTGACTCCTAGCCCCGTCCACCCATGCAATCGTCCACCCGCGTCGTCGAGGTGACGCGCGCCGGCGTGAGCTTCGGCTCGGCGCTCGCCATCGCCATCTCGTGGAGCGTCAACCACTCGATCCTGTGGGCCATCGTCCACGGCATCCTCAGCTGGCTCTACGTGCTGTACTTCGCGCTCACCCGCTGACCGCCCGGTGACCGGCTCCGCCCTGCGCGCGCTCGCGCCGCGCTGGCGCCTCCTGGTATCGCCCCCCGCGGACGGCGCCACCAACATGGCGGTGGACGCGGCGCTCCTGGCCGACGCGCGGCGCACCGGCGCGGCGACGCTCCGCCTCTACGCGTGGGACCGCCCCACGCTCAGCCTCGGCCGCCACGAGCGCGCGCGCGACCGATTCGATGCCGCTGCGATCGAGGACCAGGGCGTCGGCGTCGTGCGCCGCCCCACCGGCGGCCGGGCGCTGCTCCACCACCGGGAGGTCACGTACAGCGTCACCGCGCCGGCGGCGCTCCCGATGGGCGAGAGCTACGCGGCGATCAACGCGATGCTGCTCGACGCCCTGCGCGCGCTTGGCGTGGCGGCCGTGCCGGCGGCGCCCGCGCGCCGGCCGCTGCGACCCGAAGGGGCCGCCTGCTTCGCCGAGCCGGCGGCCGGCGAGCTGGTCGTCGATGGCGCCAAGCTCGTCGGCAGTGCGCAACTGCGCGAAGAGGGCGCGCTGCTCCAGCACGGCTCGATCCTCCTCGCCGACGACCAGTGGCGCATCGCTCGTCTGCGACGGAAGGGGCCGGGCACCGGCATCGACGGCAGCCGCGACACCGACGGGCCGGCCGCGGACGATTCGCTCGACCGGACGGCGCCCGCCGCGACGCTCGAGGCGCTGCTCGGCCGGCCGGTGCGCCCCGATGAGGTCGAAGCCGCGCTGGCGACGGCGCTCGCGCACGCGACCGGCGCGCCGCCCGAGCCCGCCGACCTCGGCGCGCCGTCACTTCGGGACGACCTCGCGCGTCTAGTGATTGCGTTCGCCGACCCGACCTGGACCTGGCGACGCTGATCCGACCTCTTCCTGCGCCCCGTCTCCCGATGCGACGCCTTCTCCGCCACGCCCCCGTCCTCTTCGCCCTCCTGCTCGCCGCCGCCTGCGGCCGCGACGCCGACGTGGGCGGCGGCACCGTCATCATCACGACGTCCGCCGACGCCGACGCGCTCGTCCCGCCGCTGCGCGCGACCGTCGGCGGCAAGATGGTGACCGAGCTGCTCTTCGACCCGCTGGTCGAGATCGGGCCGGAGCTGGACCCGATCGGGGACGAGGGCTTCGTCGGGCGCCTCGCGAAGTCGTGGGCGTGGAGCCCCGACTCGCTCGTCATCACGTTCACGCTCGACGAGCGCGCCCGCTGGCACGACGGCGCCCCGGTCGTCGCGCGCGACGTCGCCGCGGGCCTGGCCGCCATCAAGGCGCCCGCGAACGCCTCCACGCTCTTCGCCGACGTGCTCGAGATCGACTCGGTGCACGTCGTCGACGAGCGCACGGCGGCGCTGCACTTCCGCGAGCGCCACAACGAGCAGATGTACAGCGCCTCGCTCGTGACGCCGCTCCCCTCGCACCTTGTCGACACGATCCCCGACGGCGCCCTCTCGTCGAGCGCCTGGGCGCAGGCGCCGGTGGGCTCGGGCCCGTACCGGTTCGTCGCGCGCGAGCCGAAGGTCCGCCTCGAGCTCGCCGCCGTCGCCGACCACTACCGCGGCCGCCCCGGCCCCGACCGCATCGCGATGGTCGTCTCCGAGAGCCCCGCGACCGCGATCGCGAAGCTGTGGACCGAGGAAGCCGACGTATGGGACGTGCTCCCGCCGCCCGACGTGGCCGAGGCCGCCAAGCATCCCCACATCCGCCTCGTGCGCTCGCAGGGCTTCGACTACGCCTTCGTCGCCTTCAACTACCGCGACCCGCGCGACACCGCGCGCGCGCACCCGCTCCTCGCCGAGCGGCGCCTGCGCCACGCGCTCACGATGGGCGTCGACCGCGAGGGCATCGTGCGCGCCCTCTTCGATTCGCTCGGCCGTCCCGGCCTCGGCCCCTTCGTGCGCGCGCAGTACTCGGCGGACACCACCCTCGCGCAGCTCCCCTTCGACACCGCGGCGGCGAGCGCACTGCTCGACTCGCTCGGCTGGACGGGCCGCACCCGCGACGGCATCCGCACCCGGGGCGGCCGCCCGCTCGCGCTGCGCGCCGTCGTGCCCGCGCCGAGCGCCAACCGCGTGCGCGCCTCCGTGCTGGTGCAGGAGCAGCTGCGCCGGGTCGGCGTGGACGTGACCCTCGAGAAGCTCGAGGGCGGCGCCTTCAACGCCGCGCGTGACGCCGGCCGCTGGGACCTGATCTTCGGCGGCTGGGGCACCACGCCCAGCCTGCGCGGCACGCGCACCACCTGGGGCACGCGCACGCGGCCCGGCTGGGGCCGCCTCAACGCGGGCCACTTCGAGAACGCCACCTTCACCGCGTCCCTCGATTCCGCGCTGTCCGCGCGCGACCTGCCGACGGCGCGCGGCCACTTCCGCCGCGCCTACGAGGCCGCCATCGATGACGCGCCGGCGATCTGGCTCTACGAGCCCGCGCCGGTGAACGCGGTGCACCGCCGCTTCACGCTGCCCGCGTGGCGCTCCGAGGCGTGGTGGCGCACCCTGCCGCAGTGGACGCTCGACCCGGCACAGGCGCTGCCGCGCGATCGCGCGGCGGCGGGCGCGGCCGCCGCGCCCTGAGCGCCGGTGCGCGCCGCCCTCGTCTCGCGCCTCCTGCAGGCGGCGGTCGTCGTCGTCCTCGTCGTCGTCGCCGCCTTCGCGCTCATCCGGCTCGCGCCGGGCGACCCGTTCTACAGCTCGCTCGAGGAGGCGAACGTCGCCCCCGAGCAGGTCGCGCGGATCAAGGCGCACTGGGGCTATGACCGGCCGATCCCCGAGCAGTTCGCGCGCTTCGCGCGGAACCTCGCGCAGGGCGACCTCGGCTACTCGCACTCGCGCATCCAGTCGGTGCAGGAGGCCCTCGCGGCGACGATCCCCAACACGCTGGTGCTCGTCGTCACCGCGCTCGGCGTGGCCTTCGCCGCCGGCATCGCGCTGGGCGCGTGGCAAGGCTGGCGCGCGGAGTCGCGCGCGGCCCGTTCCACCGACACGCTCGGCACGGTCGCCGTCTCCGTGCCCGAGTTCGTGCTCGCGGTCCTGCTGATGATCGGCCCCGCCCTCGCCTGGCGGTGGTTCCCGGTGAGCGGGATGCGCACCGAGTTCGGCCCCGCCGGCCTCGCCGGCCTCGCCGACCTGCTCTGGCATCTCGCGCTCCCCGCGACCGCGCTCGCGCTGCCGGTGCTGTTCATCGTCGCGCGGCTGCAGCGCAACGCGATGCTCGGCGTGCGCGACGCGGAGTTCGTGCGCGCCGCGCGCGCCCGCGGCGCGGGCGAGGGACGCGCCGCCCGCCGCGCGCTGCGCAACGCGCTCGTGCCCGTGCTCGCCTACGCCGGCGTGCACCTCTCGGCGCTCGTCGGCGGCGTCGTCATCGTCGAGAAGGTCTTCGACTGGCCGGGGATGGGCCGGCTGATGGTGGCCGCGGTCCACGCGCGCGACTACCAGCTCGTGGTCGGCGGCGTGCTCGCCGGGGCCGTCTGCACCGTGGTCGGCACGATGCTCGCCGACCTGCTGCTCCTGTGGGCCGACCCGCGCCAGCGGGGTCGCGCGTGACGCGCGGCGCGCGCCTCGCCGCGGCGCTGCTCGGCGCGATCCTCCTCTCGGCGCTCCTCGCGCCGTGGCTCGCCCCGGCCGACCCGCGCGCGCAGGGCGCGCTCGAGTCGCTCATCTGGCAGCCGCCGAGCGCCGCGCATCCGCTGGGCACCGACAGCGCCGCGCGCGACGTGCTCAGTCGGCTGCTCCACGGCGGCCGCGCCACGCTCGGCATCGCGCTCCTCGCCGTGACGGTCTCGATGTCGCTCGGCTCGTGCATCGGCGCCGTCGCCGCCGTCGCGCGCGGCCCGCTCGACGCGCTGCTGATGCGCGTCACCGACGCCTTCATCGCCTTCCCGCGCCTGCTCCTGCTGCTGCTCGTCGTGGCGGGCGTCGGCCACCCCGGCAACGCGGCCTTCGCCGTGCTGCTCGGCGCGACGGGCTGGATGACGACGGCGCGGCTGGTGCGGCAGGAGACGCGGCGCCTCCTCGCGACCGACCACGTGCGCGGCGCGCGCGCGGTCGGCGTCCCCTGGCCGCGCCTGGTCGCTCGGCACGTGCTGCCCGCGCTCGCGCCGACGCTCGCCGCGGCGGCCACGTTCGCCTTCGCCACCGCGGTGCCGCTCGAGGCAGGACTCTCGTACCTCGGGCTCGGCGTGCTGCCGCCCGCGCCGAGCTGGGGGAACATCCTCGCCGACGCCGATGCGCGGCCCCTCGCGCACTGGTGGCTCGTCTTCTTCCCCGCGGTGGCGATCGCCGTCACCGTGGTCTCGGCGAACGTGCTCGCGGAGACGGTCGCGCGCCGCGCCGGCGCGATCGACGCGGACCGCGGCGAGGACGAGGCGTGAGCGCCCCGGTGCCCCGGCGTCGCGCCGCGCCCGCGCTCCGGGTGCGCGAGCTCGACGTGCGCACCGAGGGCACGATGCGCGCGCTCCTCACCGACGTGAACTTCGACGTCGCGCCGGGCGAGGCGGTCGGCGTGGTCGGGCACTCCGGCGCGGGCAAGAGCACGCTGGCCGGCGCGATCGCGGGCCTCCTCCCGCGCGGCGTCGCGCTCGGGAAGCGCGCGCAGGTGCACCTCGGCGATGTCGCGCTGCACGAGGCCACGCCCGACGCCTGGTGCGACCTGCGCGGCCGCCGCATCGCGATGGTCTTCCAGGAGCCCGCGATGGCGCTCGACCCCGCGATGCGCATCGGCGACCTCGTCGCGCAGACCGCGCGCTGGCACGGCCTGCCGGCGCGCGAGGCCCGCGACCGCGCGCACGACATGCTCGGGCGCGTCGGCTTCCGCCAGCCGGCGCGCGCGGCGCGCGCCTTCCCGCACGAGCTCTCCGGCGGCCAGCGCCAGCGCGCGCTCATCGCCTCCGCGATGCTGCTCGCCCCCGAGCTCCTCATCGCCGACGAGCCGACCACGGCGCTCGACCCGACGGTGCAGGCGCAGGTGCTCGACCTCATCGACCGCCTCCGCGCGGAATCGGGCACGGCGCTCCTGCTCATCTCGCACGACCTCGAGGTGGTGGCCGAGCGCTGCGGCCGCGCGCTCGTGGTCGCCGGCGGCCGGCTGGTCGACGACGCGCCGTCGGCGCAGGTGCTCGCCGGCGCGCGTGCGCGCCGCACGCCGATCGGCCAGCGCGCGGTCGGCGCGGCGGCGCCGGCGCCCGCGCCGCTGCTCGACGTGCGGGGCCTCACGGTGACGTATCCCGGCCCGCGGCTGGGCCTGCGGCGCGCGCCCGACGTGCGCGCGGTCGTCGGGGCGGACCTCGCGATCGGCCGCGGCGAGGTCGTCGCGCTCGTCGGCGAATCCGGGTGCGGCAAGTCGAGCCTCGCGCACGCGGTGCTGCGGCTCGTCGCGCCCGCGGCGGGCACGGTGCGGTTCGACGGCCTCGACGTCCTCGGCCAGCGGGGCGGCGCGATGCGCGCGCTCCGCCGCCGGATGCAGCTCGTGCCGCAGGATGCCGGCGCCTCGCTCACGCCGCACCTGCGCGCCGGCGACCTCGTGGCCGAGGCGCTCGAGGTCCACGGCCTCGCGCAGGGTGCCGAGGCGTGGCGACGCGCCGAGGCGCTGCTCGACGAGGTCGGCCTCCCCGCGCGTGCCGCGCAGGCCCTGCCGCGCCAGCTCTCGAGCGGCGAGCGGCAGCGCGTCGCCCTCGCCCGCGCGCTCGCGAGCGACCCCGACCTGCTCGTCGCCGACGAGCCGCTCGCGGCCGTCGACGAGGCGGCGCGCACGCAGGTGCTCGCCCTCCTCGAGCGGCGGCGCCTCGAGCGCGGACTCGCGGTGCTGCTCATCTCGCACGACCTGCCCGCGGTCCGCCGGCTGGCGTCCCGCGTCCTCGTGATGTATCTCGGTCGGGTGGTCGAGGCCTCCGCGGGCGCCGGCGCGCTGTCGGACCCGCGGATGCCGTACACCCAGGCGCTCGTCGCCGCGATCCCCACCGGGGACCCCGCGGCGCCGCGGCGCCGCCCCGCGCTCCCCGAGGCGCGCGTCGACGCCGACGCGTCCGCGACGGGCTGCGCGTTCCACCCGCGGTGCCCGCACCCCTTGAAGGACGACCGGTGTAGGAGCGAGCGTCCCTCGCTGCAGTCGGTCGCGACGGACCAGCCAGGCCACCTGGCCGCCTGCTGGATGGTTCCCCCGCCCCCCACCTCATGACGCCCGCACCCACCACCGCTCCCAAGCCCGTGAGTCCCGAGCTCGCGCCGTTCGTGAACGACAAGCGCTTCTTCGGCCATCCGCGCGGCCTCTCGACGCTCTTCGCCACCGAGATGTGGGAGCGCTTCTCCTACTACGGCCTGCGCCCGCTGCTCGTGCTGTTCATGGCGGCCGCGCTCAACGAGGGCGGCTTCGGCTTCGAGCGCACGCAGGCCTCGGCGATCGTCGGCATCTACGCCGCGTCGGTCTACCTCGCCTCGCTGCCCGGCGGCTGGATCGCCGACCGCCTGCTCGGCCTCCGCCGCGCCATCCTGCTCGGCGCCGTGCTCATCACGGGCGGCCACCTGAGCATCGGCCTCTCCGGCATGGCGGGCGCCGGCGCCGGGAAGCTGTTCTTCTTCCTCGGCCTCATCCTCATCGTCCTCGGCACCGGCCTGCTCAAGCCGAACATCTCGGCCATCGTCGGCGACCTGTACCCCGAGGGCGGTGCGCGCCGAGACGCCGGCTTCTCGATCTTCTACATGGGCATCAACACCGGCGCCTTCGCGGGCCAGCTCGTCACCGGCTTCCTCGGCGAGCGCGTCAGCTGGCACTGGGGCTTCGGCGCCGCCGGCATCGGCATGCTCTTCGGCCTGCTCTGGTTCTGGCTCCGCGCCAAGGACACCCTCGGCCCCATCGGCGAGGAGATCGTGCGCGACCCCGATCCCGCCGTGCAGGCCGCGCGCGAGGCGGGCGTCAAGCGCTGGACGCTGGTCGGCCTCGGCCTCCTCGCCGCCGCCTTCCTCGCCTTCGCCACCGGCATGGTGAGCGTGCAGCCGACGACGATCGGCCAGTACATGACGTTCGTCCTCGTCGGCGTCGCCGTCGTCTACTTCGCCTACATCTTCGCGGCGGGCGGCCTCAGCGGCGACGAGAAGAAGCGCGTCGCCGTCATCTTCGTCCTCTTCGTCTTCGCCGCGATCTTCTGGGCCGCCTTCGAGCAGGCCCCCACGTCGCTGCAGCTCTTCGCCAACGACTTCACCGACCGCAACCTCTTCGGCTGGGAGATGCCCGCCACCTGGTTCCAGTCGGTGAACTCGCTCTTCATCATCATCTTCGCGCCGGTCTTCGCCGCCCTCTGGGTGTGGATGGCCAAGAAGGACATCGAGCTGTCGAGTCCCGCGAAGTTCGCGCTCGGCCTCGCCCTCGCCGGCGTCGGCTTCGCGCTGATGATCGTCGCCGCCAACCAGGTGGTCGCGAGCGGCGGCACCGTGAAGGTCTCGCCCTGGTTCCTGATCTTCTCGTACCTGTTCCAGACCTTCGGCGAGCTCTGCCTCAGCCCGGTCGGCCTCTCGTCGATGACCAAGCTCTCGCCGCGCCAGTACGTCGGGCAGATGATGGGCATCTGGTTCCTCGCCGCCTCGGTGGGCAACCTCGTCGCCGGCCTCGTGGGCGGCCACGTCGACCCCACCAAGCTCGAGCAGACGCCGCAGGTTTTCACCGCCACCACCATCGCGCTCGCCGTCTCCACGCTCGTGATCGGCCTGATGATCGTGCCGATCCGCCGGATGATGGCCAACGTGAAGTAGCCGCTACCCGCGCGGCGAAC
>ERZ1645185.1068-NODE-1068-length-11365-cov-4.137843_pt1 | contig 11365 bp, 6 predicted proteins | sample MGYA00575351_ERZ1645185 | MGnify/ENA primary metagenome ERZ1645185 (study PRJEB40838, sample SAMN11284767) | freshwater sediment metagenome | isolation source: river sediment | host: Sediment | place: India: Jana village, Kanpur | collected 2015-12-17 ... | reverse complement strand
CCAGGAAACCAAACACCCTTTCAATGTGGGCTACGACATGAACCATGAAGCCCCCGCCACCATCGATTTTGTGGAGCGGGTGATGCGGCATTGGCTGGTGAACTATAAGATCGATGGCTTCCGCTGGGATTTGAGCAAAGGATTTACGCAGGTATTCAATTCGGATGCCGGTGCCTGGAGCAATTTTGACCAGAGCAGGGTGAACATCTGGCAGCGCATCTATAACCAGTCCCAAACCATTTCGCCCAATTGCTATATGATATTGGAGCACCTTGGGGTAGATAAGGAAGAAGCTACCCTGGCAAACATGGGCATGCTGTTGTGGGGCAAAATGACCGATGAGTTCAACGAAAACAGCATGGGGTACATCAACGGCAAAGGAAATTTTGAGCGTGCATGGCACACCACCCGCTGGAGCGGCCATAACGGCAACAATACACCCCACCTGATGGCCTACGCCGAAAGTCATGATGAGGAGCGCCTTTCCTGGAAAAACAGGAATTTTGGCAACAGTGGAAACGGTGCGCATAACGTAAAGTCGTTGGGCGTTTATGCAAAAAGACAGGAAAGCATAGCAGCCTTCCTGATGACCATACCCGGACCCAAATTGATGTGGCAATTTGGTGAACTGGCTTACGACAGCAGCATCAACATGTGCAACACCCTCCAAATCGGCGATTGCCGGGTGGATCCCAAACCGTCCGCATTCCGCATGCCGGCCCTCCCCAACTTCAGTCCAACACAACCTTTCAACGGTCCGTTTTACAACTACAACCTCACTGCGGAAAACGATGCCAATGTAAGGGTAGACCTGCGCAACCGATACAGCAGGATCATTTCGCTTCGTACCAAGAATGCCAGCTACCTACCGACCTTTGTTACTAACACTCTTGACTTCAATGTGAGTGGAGCAGTGAAATGGCAGTGGGCCAGGAGTTCCTCACTTGGTCTGACCACGGTTGGCAACTTTGATGTGGTATCACAAAGCGGCACGGTCAATTTCCCCTTTACCGGTACCTGGTATGTTTATGAACAAAATGTGGGGGCAGGCTCATCGCTCACCTCGGTGAATGGCAACTTCAGCGCCAATGGCAGCAGCATCAACGTGACGAGCACCAGCATGACCTTTAACCTGCCGCCCGGCACCTTCATTATCCTTACCGACAGGGTGGTACCTGCTGCTGTTACAAGCTACACTTTTACCGGCAATGGCAACTGGAGCAACGCCGCTAACTGGGCAGGGGGACTGGTGCCGCCCACAACTATTCCTTCTGGTGTAACAGTAACGATCAACCCGGCAGCCGACGGAGAAGCCGTTATTGATGTACCGGTAACATTCCAAAGCGGTACCAACCTGAACGTTTCTGCGGGCAAAAAATTAAAAGTAAACGGTAACCTAAACAGACAATAGGCTGCGGTATCACCCTGTGTACCCAACTATTTATGAAATGGTGACATAAATCATAAAACCAAACAACTGAATCCTGCGACTTTTACCGTGTAAATATTACACAACTGTTGCAGCGAACTGCGACATCTGCTTGTCTTACCATGAATATTGCTTGCACACCAACACGATTTCTCTGCTTGCCCTCCTCCCATTGGTTGATCTCTGTTCAACATAAATCTCAACATCGAAAATTCAATTGTATGACCTTACGACGACTGCTGAAAGGAATGGTCCTTCCTGTCATGTTGCTGATAGGCCTGGTGGCCACAGCGCAGGAAACCATTTTGGTATCCGGAAAAGTGAGTGATTCCAAAGACGGATCTCCACTCATTGGCGTATCGGTGACGGTGAAGGGTACCCCGCAGGGTACGGCTACCGATGCCAATGGTAACTTCTCGCTCAGGGCGGCACGTGGCGCTACCCTGGTCTTCACTTATGTAGGATTTGCCACAAAAGAAATGACGGCCACAGGTACAGAAATGGCAGTGTTCATGGAAGGTGCTAAAGCTGCCTTGAACGAAGTAGTGGTAATTGGTTACGGCCGTGCACGCAAAAAAGACCTGACCGGGGCCATCACTACCGTTTCTTCCAAAGACTTCCAATCGGGCAACATTCCCTCGCCAGAACAACTGATTGTGGGTAAAGTGGCAGGTGTTCAAATTGTAACAGGCGGTTCGCCTGGTGCTGGTAGTGCCATCCGCATCCGTGGTGAAAGCTCATTTGGTAACGGCGGCGCTTCCAACGATCCGCTCATCGTTATTGATGGAGTTCCTGTAGCCAGCAGTGGTATTGCCGGTTCTCCCAATGCCCTCAGCATGATCAACCCCAACGATATTGAGAGCTTCAACGTGTTGAAGGACGCCTCGGCTACCGCTATTTACGGTAACCGTGCTTCCGGTGGCGTTATCATCATTACCACCAAAAAAGGAAAGCGTGGCAAGCCCCAGTTCAACTTCAGCACCAACCTGGCCTTGCAAACACCCAGTAATACCGTAGATGTGCTGAGCACACAGGAGTTCAAAGATTTCGTGAATCAATACGGAAACGCTTCACAAAAGTCACGCATTGGAAATGCCAGCACCGTTTGGCAGGATGAAATCTATCGCAATGCACTGGCCAGCGACAACCTCCTGAGTGTGAGTGGCGCTGCTGGGAAAATGCCATACCGTGCATCACTCGGCTACACTTACCAGGATGGTATTTTGCTGAATGACAACATGAAGCGTTTGACAGGTGCTATCAGCCTGAGCCCTAAATTCTTCAACAACTACCTGAGTGTGGATGTGAATTTGAAAGCCACACAAAGCCAGTTTCAATTTGCCGACCAGGGAGCTATTGGATCAGCTGTAGGCTTTGATCCTACCCAATCGGTGCTCAGTGGTAAGACAGAATACGGTGGCTATTTCGAATGGCTCGATCCATCCACTGGCAAACCCAATCAATTGGCTCCACGGAACCCTGTAGGCTTGCTGAATCAGCGGGATGACAACAGCGATGTGTTCCGGAGCATTGGCAACGTGCAGCTGGACTATAAATTCCATTTCCTTCCTGACCTGCGTGCCAACCTGAACCTGGGTTATGACATTGCACGTAGTGAAGGCACCATCTTCATTCCTGAAACTGCCGGCAGCCAGGTGGCCAACAACCGACCTGGTACCAACAACAGGTACAAGCAGGACAAAGACATGAAGTTGATGGAATTCTACCTCAACTACGTAAAAGACCTGAAGAGCATCAAGAGCAAGATTGATGTAATGGCGGGCTACAGCTACCAGGATTTCAAAACCAAGGATTATTTCTATCCTGATTTTTATGCTGATGGCAGCATCCGTCCTGGAAGCCTCCCCAATTTCCCTTACAACATTCCGCAGTACACGCTGCTCTCTTTCTACGGTCGTGCCATTTATACCTACAACGACAAATACATTCTTACCGCTACCTATCGTCGTGACGCAAGCTCCAAGTTCTCCCCTGATACACGTTGGGGCGACTTCCCCAGCTTTGCTGCTGCCTGGAAGATTGGCGAAGAGAACTTCCTGAAAAACAGCAAGACCATCAGTGACCTGAAGCTGCGTGTTGGCTACGGTGTTACCGGTCAGCAGGAAGGTATTTATGAGTACGGTTACCTGCCGGTTTATTCGTTGAGCAACAACTCTGCGTTGTACCAGCTGGGCAATAACTTCTACAACATGTTCCGCCCGGGCGCTTACGATGCCAACCTGAAATGGGAAGAGCAAAGCCAGTTGAACATTGGCGTTGACTTCGGTTTCTGGAACAACCGTTTGAGTGGTTCAATTGACTATTTCGACAAAGAATCATATGACCTGCTGGCAACAGTGCCTATTCCTGCAGGTTCCAACTTCAGCAACCAATTGCTGACCAATGTGGGTAGCATCCGTTCTAAAGGTGTTGAATTTACCGTGAACGCTATACCTGTTAAGAAGGAAAAGCTGGTTTGGAATGTTGGCTTCAACATTACTTACAACGATGTGAAGGTTACCAAACTTTCTAAAGTGGAAGACCCCACCGCCAAAGGCATTCCTACCGGCGGTATTGCGGGTGGTACTGGTAATACCATTCAAATCCAGTCTGTGGGTTATCGTCCTCGCAGTTTCTTCGTTTTCCAGCAGATATATGATAACGCCGGTAAGCCCATTGAAGGTTTGTATGAAGACAGGAACCGTGATGGCATCATCAACGAAGACGACCTGTATCGTTACAAGGCTTCTAACCCCGAGGTATATGCCGGTTTCAGCACCGACGTTACCTACGGCCGCTTCAATGCCGGTTTGGTGGCCCGTGCCAACTTTGGCAACTATGTTTACAACAACGTAGCCAGCAACCGTGGTGTGGCCCGCGCCATCCTCGACCCTGCCAACTTCCTGAGCAATGGTTTCCGCGATGTGTTGTTCACCAATTTCCAAAACAACCAGTACTTCAGCGACTACTACGTGAAGAATGCTTCCTTCCTGCGGATGGATAACATCTTCTTCGGTTACAACTTCGGCGAAGTGCTGGCCAAGAAGACAAACCTGCGTGCCAGCTTTAACATCCAGAATGCCTTTGTGATTTCGAATTATGACGGCCTGGATCCCGAAGTGTTCGGTGGCATAGACAACAACTTCTATCCACGTCCACGCACCTTTACGCTGGGGCTCCAGTTTGGATTCTAATGCAAATGTTCAACAGAATGCCTGTGACAGCAATAGTTTGAGTTACTTGAGCAACACGGGCCTGAAACCAAAAAATGAAAAACAACAATTTTATGATACGCAAATCTTTCAGGTTAGCTGGTTGGGTACTGAGTGCGGCAGTGGTACTGTCGGCATGTACCAAAGACCTCGACAGGTTTCCTACCAATGATCTAACCCCTGATAAGGTATTCAAAGATGCTGCCGGGTATTACGGCGCTGCAGCCAAAGTATATGGCGCCTTTGCGCTTACCGGCAATTCTGGCCCTGCCGGATCCGGCGATATTGCCGGTATTGACGAGGGTACTTCCGACTTCCTGCGATTGTTTTGGAAAGCCCAGGTGCTTTCTACCGACGAAGCAGTGGTAGCATGGAACGACCCTGGTATCCAGGACTTTCATAACATGAACTGGAGCAGCAGCAACCCCATGCTGATTGGTTTGTACTACCGCTCCATTTACCAAATCACGCTGGCCAACGAGTTCATCCGCGAATCAACCGATGGTAAACTGTCTGAGCGTGGCATTACCGGTGCCGAAGCCGACAACATCAAGTTGTTCAGAGCAGAAGCCCGCTTCCTGCGTGCTTTCCAGTACTGGGTGCTCATGGACCTGTATGCCAATCCGCCTTTCATTACCGAAAACGACCCCATCGGCGTTTTCTATCCCAAGCAAACCAACCGCCAGGCTTTGGCCAACTACATTGCCAGCGAGATCAAGGAAATTGAGCCTTTGCTGAAAGCGCCCCGCAGCAATGAATACGGCCGTGCTGACCAGGCTGCTGCCTGGTCGTTGATGGCACGCATGTACCTCAATGCCGAAGCTTACGAGCTGACTGAGAAATATGACTCAGCCGCTTTCTTTGCCGACAAGGTGATCAAAGCCGGTTACAAGCTGGAAACCAACTACCGCAACCTGATGCTGGCCGACAACCACCTGAACAAGGATGAGTTCATCTTTACCATCAACTACGACGGTATCAAGACCCAGAACTATGGTGGTACCACCTTCCTGGTGCATGCAGCCGTGGGTGATAACATGAACCCCAATGATTTTGGTGTGAATGGTGGCTGGTTCGGTATTCGTACCACAAGGAACCTGCCCAACCTGTTCCCTGATCCGAGTGGAGCAACCGACCGCCGTGCACAGTTCCAGCAAAACAACCTCGAGATCAATGACATCAGCAAGTTTTCTGATGGCTGGGCCGTTACCAAGTTCAGGAACAAGACAAGAACAGGCGCTGATGGTTCAGATCCCCAGAAGACCTTTGTAGACAATGATTTCCCGCTGTTCCGACTGGCAGAAATGTACCTCATTTATGCTGAAGCCGTATTGCGTAAGCCGGCTGCCGGCAGCCGCGACCTGGCCCTTCAGTATGTAAATGCTTTGCGTGCCCGTGCCAACAATGGCAGCACTGCCAACAATATCAACAGCACCCAGCTTACCACTGATTTTGTGTTGGATGAAAGAGGTCGTGAATTGTACTGGGAAGGTGTCCGCCGCAGTGATCTTGTTCGTTACAAGCGTTTCACTGAAGGCACTTACCTGTGGCCATGGAAAGGTGGTGTAAAGGATGGTCGTGGTGTAGAACCGCACCGCAAGATCTACCCGATTCCTGCTGCTGAAATCCTTAGCAATCCGAACCTGAAACAGAACCCCAACTATTAATAATCATCCTCATAAAGCAACATGATTATGAAAAACATCCTGAAAAATATGGTGCCGGTAGCCGCAGCCGCTTTGCTGGTTTGGGGCTGCGAAAAGGACCAGAACATGGTAGTGTTTGAAAGCGGGACCAACCCTGTGCTCAGCACCACTACCACTGCGCCTGCTTTGCTGCCCGGCAAGGAAAAAGATGTGGCCATGGTACTGTCATGGACCAATCCCAATTATCGATTCAACACCGGTATCAGCTCACATGATGTGCAGTACCGCCTTGAGTTCGACACTGCCGGTTCCAACTTCTCCAACCCAAATAAAGGGGTGGTGGTTGTATCCCGCGACTTGTCAAAGTCTTTTACTGTTGACGATTTGAATGCACTCTTCAGCGGCGCCAATGGCATGAAGCTGACACCAGACAAAGAATACAATTTTGAAGTACGTGCCGTCAGCACCATTCGTTCTACTGCGGTTCCGCTTACCAGTAATGTCATTAAATTCAAAGCGAAGCCTTTTACACCGCCTCCAGCTGTTGAACTTCCTACTTCCGGACGTTTGTTCCTGGTGGGTGATGCTTCTCCCGGCGGTTGGGACAACCCTGTTCCTGCCAACCAGGAGTTCACCAAGGCAACCAATACACGCTATGAAATCACCATCAAACTCAACGGTGGAAAGTCAATGCTGATGTTACCTGTGAACGGAAGCTGGGCTGATAAATACGGGTGGAACGGATCCAACAATGGCAACAACCCCGACGGTGACAAATTGAAGCGTGGCGGTGGTGATATCAAAGTGCCTGCAGCGGATGGAACCTACAAGATTGTAGCCGACTTCCAGAATGGCGTATTTACCATCACCAAGCAATAATCTTTAGTTTAAGTCGTCCTGGCACATTGAATGAAATCAAAGGAGGAATTAGAAAAGAAAACAAGGATCGCAATGCACATCGCAGCCATCATTTTCCAATCAATTCCTTTTACCACAATAAACCAGGCGATTTCTAAATGAACACATTCAAAATGGTTACGAGGTAAAACCTAATTAACCAACTATAAAAAGATAAAATATGAAGCTGTCAAATAAAATATGGGCAATGGCGCTGATTGGTGCAGCTGGCTTTGCAGCTTGTGAAAAGGTTGCTGATCTCCCTTTTCACGCTGATGGCAAACCAGTTGTTCTGAGCGCTTCAGCTAGCAATGTGGCCCTGAAGGCTGCTGATGCTACTGCTGGCGTACTTACATTCAATTGGACCGATCCAGAGTATTCAATCGATTCCACCAGGGTGAAATTCCTGCTGCAAGTCGACAGTGCAGGCAAGAACTTTTCCAACCCGGTGACTACGCAAATCAACGGTGCTCGTACGGCGACCATTACCGGCCGTGAGCTGAACAACATACTCCTTCGCTTTGGTGGTTCTGTCACCACTGTAAGAGGTTTGGATATGAGGGTTGTTTCTTCTCATGCCAACAACAACGAACAATTCATTTCAAATGCTGTAAAGGTTACTGCTGCCGGCTTCAGCGATTCATCAGCACTCACCGGCAGCACCAGCAAAGTGACCCTGACCCTGAATACCTCAGCCAACAAGGCCATTACTTTTAACTGGACTCCTTCTTTCAGCGGGTTTAATGGTACTGTCAGCTATGTGATGCAGTACGACTCTGCCGGTAAGAACTTTACTTCTCCCCAGGAGATCGCACTGACCGCCGGCGCATTCAGCAAGGACCTTACCCAAGGCGAAGTGAATGAAACCGCCCTCAGCGAAAACGTGGCAGGTGGTACCCAAGGCAAATTGCAGTATCGCATCAAGGCCACTACCAACCTGGGCACAATTGCCTACTCCAATGCCTGGGATTTGACCATTGATACTTATGTGCCCATCCTGCGCTTCTATATGCCCGGCAGCTACCAGGCCGAAACAGGCAACGGCAACAACTGGGATCCCGGTACTGCTCCTGAGTTGATCCGTGATGTTCGTCCCGGGTTGCTCAACGTGATGTACTATATCTACATCTACCTGCCCGCCGGTGCCGAATTCAAGGTGACCCAAGGCCGCGGCTGGGATGTGAACTACGGTGGTACTGGTGGTACACTGGCCCAGAACGGCGACAACTTCAAAGTAACCTCCGCTGGTGTATACCGTGTTTCTATCGACCGTGTGAACCTCAAATACAATATCACCGCTGGCCGCATGGGCTTTGTGGGTGAAGCTACCGGTGCCGGCTGGGATCCTGGCAGCACCTTCCCCAACTATGCTGGCGGTTTGGTAGGCAACAACCTGTTTGTTGGCATTACCGATCTGAAGAGTGGCCAGTGGAAGCTGATCGACAACAACAAATGGAACGATGGATCTAACACCGTAAGCGAAACACGCAGCTATGGTTCTGCCGGTGGTCCGGGCTCTGTAATGGAGGTAAATGGCGCCAACTTCCAATCAGTAGCTGCTCCTGGCCGCTACCGTGTGATCTGGGATGGTCGCAATCCGGACAAGATTGTGTATGATATGAACGCCGCTGCTGAAATGCGGGTGGTAGGTGATGGCCTGACCGGCGTGAATGCCTGGGATCCGGGCGCCTCACCTCAAATGACCTACCTGGGCAATGGTGTTTGGAGAATTACACTGGCATTGACCGCTGGTAAGGATTTCAAATTCCTGGCTGGTAATGCCTGGGGCGCCTTCGATTACGAAGATGCCGGCAATGGCAGGATCAAATGGGATGGCGGTCCTAACTTCAAAACACCGGCCACCAGTGGTACTTATACCATTACACTGAACGAACATAACGGCACTTACACCATTACACCATAATGATGTGCCACTAAACAATGCAAGGGCTGCTTCGGGAAGAAGCAGCCCTTCTTTTTTTGCGGGGGAATGCCGGCAGCCCTCCTTTACTTTTCTGTGCGGCACGAACCAGTTCGTCCTACATTTACCGGCAATATGGCACACATACTTTACTCCATGACGGGTTTTGGCCGGGCTGAAAATACAGCCGGTGAAATGCAGGTTCTTATCGAAATGAAATCGTTGAACGGTAAGCAACTGGATTTGAACCTGAAACTACCCCCCCTGCTTAAATCTTTCGAATTTGATATTCGGAATTTGGTCAACAACACACTGGCAAGAGGAAGTGTTGATTGCTCCATTACCATCAAAATGAATGGCGCCACCCGGCCGGTAGCCATCAACCCCGATCTCATCCGGTTTTATTACAACAGCATCAGCCACCTGGCAGAAGAACTGAAACTCGATACTTCGCAAATACTCGGCGCTTTGCTGAAATTGCCGGAAGTGGTGCTGCCCGTGACCGAAGTGCTGGATGACGCCTTGTGGCAAGTAGTAAAGCAAACGCTGGAAGAAGCCATGAAAGACCTGCTTTTGCACCGGGCCGAAGAAGGCCTGGCACTGAAAGCCGATATAGAAAGCCGGATACAAAACATCAGGCACCATGCTGCCATCATTGCCGAGCTGGCACCGCAGCGACAGGTGCGTTTGAAAGAGAACATTGAACGCAAACTGGAAGAATGGGTGGGCAAGGAAAATGTAGATGCCAACCGGCTGGAGCAGGAATTGATCTACTACATTGAAAAAATGGACATCAGCGAAGAACTGGTGCGCCTGAAAAACCACTGCGATTATTTCTTCACCATTTTGGCCGAACCTGATATGGGAAAGGGTAAGAAACTCGGTTTCCTGCTGCAGGAAATAGGCAGGGAAATCAATACCACTGGCTCCAAGGCCAACGATGCCGAAATTCAGAAATCAGTGGTGTTGATGAAGGACGAATTGGAAAAAGCAAAAGAGCAAGTGTTGAACATTCTTTAATTCATGACAAAGATGACCGTGGCCCGCAACAGGCAGGCAAAGCCTTTCATATTCCTTTTCATTATTGCAGCTTCACTTTTGCTGGGCATGGCAGGCTGCAAACAAAATGCCTTATACGAGCGTCTCCACAATATTCCGGAAGCAAAGTGGCAGCGCACTTTCATTCCTTCCTTTTCATTCAATATTTCAGATACCACCACTTCGTATCGTGTGTACGTAGTGGTAAGGCACACCAACCAGTATCCTTACCGCAACATCTGGCTGAATGTGGGCGTGCAACAGCCGCAAGACAGCATGCGGGTGCAGCAGTTTGAACTGCCGCTGGCCGCCAGCGACAGGTGGCTGGGCGTGGGCATGGACGATGTATTTGAGCGCAGGGTGTTGTTGTTTCCCCGTCCCATTAAATTTCCGCGATCTGGTGAAGTAAAATTTACACTGCAGCATACCATGAGGTTGGATCCCTTGCCCGACCTGTTGCAGGTGGGTATCAGGGTAGAACCTGTAACCAATACACAGCCCTAATTCATTCATAAATATGCTGCCGCAATGCCAGCTGACAGAAAAAAACTAGCGCTGCTTACAACCGGGTACTGGTTTCTTTTGGCCTACATCATGGCGGCACTGGTATGGTGGTTCATCAGCCTCGAACAACAAAACAACAGCATGGCCGCACTGCGGCTTTCCGAGATCAGCGCCACTGATCCTGACTATGGTAAAAAAGTGGATGCCGTGATGGACATCAAGCGGCGCAAGCATGCACAGTATGTTGGCGAAGGCGTCATTTTTATGTTGCTCATTATTGTAGGCGCTGTGTTTGTGTACCGGGCAACGCGCCGATACCTGCGCCTGGGGCAGCAGCAACACAATTTCATGATGGCGGTAACACACGAATTGAAAACGCCCATCGCGGTAGCCAGGCTCAACCTGGAGACATTGCAACGAAGAAAACTGGATGCTGCCCAACAGGAAAAATTGCTGCAGCAGGCCTTGCACGAAACCGACCGCCTCAATGAATTGTGCAACAACATCCTGCTGGCCTCTCGCTTCGATGCGGGTATGACAGCCGATCACAAGGAACCCATCGATTTTTCCTCCCTCATTTTGAGTTGCATCGAAGAATTCAAAAAACGCTTTCCTGAAAAAATCATTTCAGTTGATATAGCCGAAGAAGTGGACGTAGAAGGCGATGCCTTGCAATTGAAATTGCTTATCAACAACCTGCTGGACAATGCCCACAAAT
>ERZ1645185.1067-NODE-1067-length-11376-cov-7.959544_pt1 | contig 11376 bp, 9 predicted proteins | sample MGYA00575351_ERZ1645185 | MGnify/ENA primary metagenome ERZ1645185 (study PRJEB40838, sample SAMN11284767) | freshwater sediment metagenome | isolation source: river sediment | host: Sediment | place: India: Jana village, Kanpur | collected 2015-12-17 ... | reverse complement strand
ACGCGCGACCCGTAGCGGGTTTCGGCGTCACTGTCGCCGTCGATGAACACCGCGTCGAAATCGCGGACGCCGGCCTGCTGCAGGATGTCCCAAGCCTTGTCGCACAACGCGCATTCGTCGCGTTGGATTAAACTGAGCATCGGCTTGCGCTTTTTGGCATCATAGGCACAGCAGTTTAACCGAAGGCGTCAATCCATGGCAGTCAGCACATTCGACCTGTTCAAAATCGGCATCGGGCCCTCGTCATCGCACACGGTCGGGCCGATGCGCGCCGCGGCACGCTTCGTCGAGCGCTGGCTGCTGCAGGAGGGCAAGCTGGCCGCCTGCGTCCGTATCAAAGCCGAATTGTTCGGTTCGCTGGCCTTGACCGGACGCGGGCACGGTTCTGACAAAGCGGTACTGCTCGGCCTGGAAGGTCAGTGGCCGCATCTGATCGATCCCGACCGCATAGAACCCATGCTGGCGCGCATCCGCAGGGAAAAAACCGTGTGCCTGGCGCCGGGTGCCTGCATCGGCTTCAACGAAAAAACCGATCTGCTGTTCAACAAACGCCAGAAACTGCCGTTCCACAGCAACGGCATGCGCTTCACCGCCTACGCGGCCGATGGCAGCGAACTGGCCTGCCGCGAATACTATTCCGTCGGCGGAGGATTCGTGGTCAACCAGGATGAAGCGGCGCAGGACCGCATCACCGCAGATACCACCGATCTGCCGTTTCCTTTCAAGAGTGGTCTGGAATTGATCGCACAATGCGAGAACCACGGCCTGACCATTGCCCAGCTGATGCGCTCGAATGAAGCAGTCTGGCGCAGCGAGGCCGAGATTGAATCGGAATTGGATGCCATCTGGCAGGCCATGAAGGACTGTCTGCAACGCGGCACGCGCACCGGCGGCGTGTTGCCGGGCGGACTGAAGGTAGGGCGGCGCGCGCCGTTGATGATGCAGGAGCTACTGGCGAAACCGGAGGCTGCGCTGCGCGATCCATTGACGGTATTGGACTGGGTCAACCTGTACGCATTGGCGGTGAACGAAGAAAACGCCGCAGGCGGCCGCGTGGTGACGGCGCCGACAAACGGCGCCGCCGGCATCATTCCGGCGGTACTGCACTACTACGACCGCTTCTGCCCTGGTGCCAACCGGCAAGGCGTCCATGATTTCCTGCTGACTGCCGCCGCCATCGGCATCCTGTACAAGGAAAACGCCTCCATTTCCGGGGCCGAAGTCGGTTGCCAGGGTGAAGTCGGCGTGGCCTGCTCAATGGCAGCCGCCGGCCTGACCGCTGCACTTGGCGGCAGTCTTGGACAGATTGAGAACGCCGCGGAGATCGGCATGGAGCACAATCTCGGCCTGACCTGCGATCCAATCGGCGGCCTGGTGCAGATTCCCTGTATCGAACGCAATGCCATGGGCTCGGTCAAGGCCATCAATGCCTGCCGGCTGGCATTGCGCGGCGATGGCAAGCACACGGTTTCGCTCGACAAGGTCATCAAGACGATGCGCGACACCGGGCGCGATATGGCCGAGAAATACAAAGAAACATCCCGTGGCGGGCTGGCGGTAAATGTGATTGAATGCTGATGTAGCCGTTCCGTAAGCCCTAGCAGCGAGGCTAGCGCGTGATTGAATCCTTCCGCACACTGCGTCTGACCCGTGTCCTGATATTCTTCGGGCTGTATGTGTTGCTGTGCTACCTGGCCATCGCTTTCATCAATACGCCCGGCGATGTAACCCTCATGTGGCCGGCGTCAGGCTTGGCCTTGGCTTTCCTGCTGCGTTACGGCCTTGCCTGGTGCCTGCCGATGGCACTGTCGATTCTGCTCGTTCACGCCTTGCTGAATCCGGTACCGTCGGTGTTCATTCCGTTTTCCGTGCTTTCCAATGTCGCCGGCGCAGCCATTGCCTGCGTCTTCGCGCGCGCAAGGCATCCAGGCCGGCTGCTGTCGATGCAGGGCGGATTCACCCTGCTGCAGGCGGGCATGCTGCAGTCGACGGTGAGCGGACTGATCGGCGTCACCGGTTTGCATGTCGCCGGCCTGCTGGATGAAGGCACATTCTGGCAGGGCCTTGTGCAGTGGATTCTGGGCGACCTGGCCGGCATCATCTGCATCGGACCGGCGGCGCTGCTGCTCACTTCCTGGCCGAGCCGCGATCCCGACACCCCGTTGCCATCCGAATACTCGGGAACCCGTTCGCGGGTGTACTGGAGCCTGCTTTTCCTGATTTCGCTGCTGCTGATTTTCATCGGTGGCCGCAGCAACAGTCCATACGTTCTCGGACTGGCCATGTTGCCGATGGCACTCGTTCTGTGGAGCGCCATCCGTTACCCGCCGGCCTGGACGGCAACGGCCAATGCCGCGGTGGTATTGAGCATCGCCAGCATGATCGGACTCGGGCTCGGCGGCTTCCAAACCCCTGACACGCTGACCGACACCATCCTGCTGCTGGTGTTCCTCAGCCTGATGGCCATTTTCCCGATGATGATGATGGCCAGCAACCACGAAAGCCGGAAAGCCGCGCGCAAACTGTTCCGGCGGGCCACCACCGATACCGGCACCGGCTTGCCCAACCGAACCGCGTTTGAAGAAGCGGCCAAGGACGTCCTGAACGGCAACGGCCCGGCGATGACCATGGCCTATCTGGATTTCGATCATTTCACCCTGATCAACGACACCGTCAGCCATGCCGCCGGCGACGTTCTGATTTCTTCGATCGCGTCAATGCTGCAGGCCAACCTGCTGCCCGGAGAACGCCTGTTCCGCATCGGCGGCGATGAATTCGCACTGCTGTTGCCCGGCACAGACAAGACCGCCGCACGCCGTGCCCAGCAACTGCTCGCTTCCATCGAGACCTACAGGACCGGATGGAACGGCCACATGCTGTCCACCACGGCCAGCATCGGCCTGGCAAGTCTTGTTCCCGGCCAATCCGAATACGCGCAAGCCCTGTCGCAGGCCGATGCCGCCTGCTTCACCGCCAAGGAGCTGGGAGGCAACCGCCTCTGCTTCGCCGACCAACACACGGAAGTGATGCTGGTGCACGCCGAATCCATGCAGTGGGCTATCCGCATCCGCAGCGCCTTGAGCCACGGCGAATTCAAGCTGTACTGCCAGGAAATCCGGGAGTTCAATGCCAATGCCGGCAATGGCCGTGATTTCGAAGTCCTGCTGCGGCTGCACGACACGCTGACCGGTGACATGCTGTCGCCGGGTCTGTTCATGCCTTCCGCCGAACGCTACGACCTCGGCACCCGCATCGACCGCCATGTCATCGAGCTGCTGCTGGCCTGGATGGAATCGCACCCCGCCGAAGCGCAGAGCGTGAACTCCTGTTCGATCAATCTTTCCGCCGGCACCATGCAGGATGCCGGTTTCTCCGCTTTTCTGCGCAGGCGGCTGGCGGCCTCCAGTTTCCCGGCCCGCAAAATCATCTTCGAAATCACCGAGACCAGCGCCGTCCTCGACCTGGCGCATGCGCAGGCGATGATCGCCGAGCTGCGCCGACTGGGCTGCCGGTTCGCACTCGACGATTTCGGTTCCGGCTTCTGTTCGTTCAAGTACCTGCAGAATCTGGACGTCGACATGTTCAAGATCGACGGCAGTTTCGTGCGCGACCTGCGCACTTCGGCACTGTCGCAATCGGTCATCCGCGCCATCACCGATATCGCGACCGTCCTGAAGAAGACCACGGTCGCCGAACACTGTGAATCGGAAAGCCAGCTGGCGATACTCAAGGAGCTCGGTGTGGACAAGGCGCAGGGCTTCATCATCCATAAACCGGAAGCCATCGCCGACTATTTCAGACGGGACGCCTGAATGCTCCGGACCCTGATTGCCGCCGGCTTAAGCCTACTGGTATTTTCCGCCGTCGCGAACACCCGCCTGAATGTCAACCGGCAGTCACGCGAAAATGCCGTCAGCATCGAAACCGAACTGTTTGGTCCGGTGCAGATTCAACTGCGCGACCGGATCACCAGCGAGGTGCTTGACGAACGCATACTGCGAGGTCCGGTGACCGAAACCGTCGCCGGTCTGCCGGCTGCCAGCATGAACCGCCTGCAGCTGCTGTCGGTGCCGGGCCGACCGGCCGTGCCGCAGCTGCTCGAATACCGCAGGCCATTCAGCGAAAACGCCAATACCGCCATCAGTCAGGGTTTCCATGGCCGAGCCAGCCATAACGATGCACTGAACGCCTATGCGGTCGATTTCGCGCTGCTGCTCGGAACGCCGGTGTTGGCGGCGCGCAACGGCATCGTGATGGAGGTCATTGACGGCTTTCCCGACCGGGGCGGCACCCGCGACTCCGATCTCGACAATGCCAATCTGGTCCGCATCGTACATGACGATGGCAGCATGGCGGTATACGGGCACCTGCTCGAGGACAGCGTCACCGTGACGCCCGGGCAATGGGTGCCGGCCGGGGCCGTCATCGCGCAAAGCGGCAACAGCGGCTACAGCCACGGCCCGCACCTGCACTTCGCGGTACAGGTCAATACCGGGATGGCGCTGGTTTCGGTGCCGTTCGTCATGCGCGGCGTAGACGGCGCGGTCATCATCGCGCCGGACGGATAGGGTGCCGTTCAGACCGGCGATGCTATAATTCCCGCATTCACATCCCGCGTTTAAGCCCCGATGACCTCCGAAAATGCCCTGCAGACGGCGCGCCGCCGGACGTTTGCCATCATCTCGCACCCCGATGCCGGCAAGACCACGCTGACCGAGAAACTGCTGCTGTTCGGCGGTGCGATCCAGATGGCCGGTTCGGTCAAGGGCCGCAAAGCATCGCGGCACGCGACCTCGGACTGGATGGCGCTGGAGAAGGAACGCGGCATTTCGGTGACCTCATCGGTGATGCAGTTCCCTTACGAAGGCCGCATCGTCAACCTGCTCGATACTCCCGGCCACGCCGATTTCGGCGAGGACACCTATCGGGTGCTGACCGCGGTCGATTCGGCGCTGATGGTGATCGACGTCGCCAAGGGCGTCGAGGAGCGCACCATCAAACTGATGGACGTCTGCAGGCTGCGCGACACGCCGATCATGACCTTCATCAACAAGCTAGACCGCGAGGGCCGCTCGCCGATCGAACTGCTGGATGAGGTGGAATCGGTGCTCGGCATCCAATGCGCGCCGGTGATCTGGCCGATCGGCATGGGCAGCCGCCTGAAAGGCGTCGTGCATCTGCTCAGCGGCGAGGTGCACCTGTTCGAGCCGGGCCGCAACTTCACCCGCCAGGATTCCACCATCTTCGCTTCACTGGACGATCCCGGCCTGCTCGAACGCATCGGCGCGCCGATGCTGGCCGAGCTGCGCGAGGAACTGGAGCTGGTCGAAGGCGCCTCGCATCCCTTCGATGCAGCCAAATACCTGGCCGGCCGGCAGACGCCGGTGTTCTTCGGTTCGGCGGTCAACAATTTCGGGGTGCAGCTGCTGCTCGATTTCTTCGTCGAACACGCGCCCGCGCCGAAAGCGCGCGCCAGCACCCTGCGTGACGTGCTGCCCGAGGAAGAGGGATTTTCAGGCTTCGTGTTCAAGATCCAGGCCAACATGGATCCGCAGCACCGGGACCGGGTCGCGTTCCTGCGTGTCTGTTCGGGCCGCTTCGATGCCGGCATGAAAGCGTTCCACGTGCGCAGCGGCAAGGAAACCAAGCTGGCCAACGCCCTGACTTTCATGGCCTCCGACCGCGAGCATGTCGAGACCGCGTATCCGGGCGATGTCATCGGCCTGCACAACCACGGCACCATAGCCATCGGCGACACCTTCACCGCCGGCGAATCGCTGAACTTCACCGGCATTCCCAACTTCGCACCAGAACTGTTCCGGCGCGCCCGCCTGCGCGACCCCCTGAAACTGAAACAGCTGCAGAAAGGCTTGGCGCAATTGTCGGAAGAAGGAGCCACCCAGTTCTTCCGGCCGCTGATGTCGAACGACCTGATCCTCGGCGCCGTCGGCACCCTGCAGTTCGATGTCGTGGCCTACCGGCTCAAGGACGAATACTCGGTAGACGCCAGCTTCGAGCCGATCTCGGTCAGCACCGCACGCTGGGTGCGCTGCAAAAACCCGAAGAAGCTCGAAGAATTCCGCGAAAAAGCGGCGCAGAACCTGGCGCTCGACGGCGCCGGCGAGCTGGTCTACATCGCCCCAACCCGGGTCAACCTGCAGCTGACCGAAGAACGCTGGCCGGATATCGATTTCCTGGCTACCCGCGAACACGCGCATGCCGCCGTCAGGGACTGAGCAAATGCTCCAGCCTGGAGGTATTAGGATGACTCATGACTGCTGACCACCACCTGCGCGACGAATTCTACAATGCCATCACGCACGGACTTGGCGCGCTCTTGAGCGTTATCGCCAGCATCGTGCTGATCACCCTGGCCGCGCTGTACAGCAACAGCTGGCAGCTGATCAGCGCGATCATCTTCGGCATTTCCCTGGTCGGCCTGTACGGCGCCTCGACACTCTACCACTGCACGCACGAACCGGCGGCCAAGCGCCGCTACAAGATCCTCGATCACTGCATGATCTACGTGCTGATTGCCGGCAGTTACACCCCGTTCACCCTGATCGCGCTGCGCGAAGACGGCGGTTGGTGGCTGTTCGGCACCGCCTGGAGCATTGCGTTGGCCGGCATCATCTTCAAGCTGTTCTTCACCGGCCGATTCGAGCTGCTTTCCACCTTGCTGTATCTGGCCATGGGCTGGATGGTGGTGTTCGCCATCGGACCGATGCTGCGCCACGTCGGCACGGCGGAGCTGGTATGGCTGGGCATCGGCGGCCTGTTCTACAGCTTCGGCACCATTTTCTACCTGCTGGACCGCATCCGTCACAACCACGCAATCTGGCACGCTTTCGTTCTGGCCGGCAGCGCCAGCCACTTCGTCGCCATCAGCCTGCTGGTGCTATAACCGCGCTCAGCCGGTGATGTACTGCTGCAGCTGTTCGATTTCGCGCTGACGCTGCTCCAGCAGTGCCTTCAACAGATCCCCGATCGACACCATGCCGGCCAGGCTATCGCCATCGAGCACAGGCAGATGGCGGATCTTGTGGTCGGTCATCATCTGCATGCAATGCTCGATGCTGTCCGAGGACGCCACCGACAGCACCGGCGAACTCATGACATCGGACAAGCGGGTATCGGCGGAGGAGCGGCCCATCAGGATGACCTTGCGGGCATAGTCGCGTTCGGTGACGATGCCGACCGGCCGGCCGGCTTCGGCCACCAGCACCGAACCGATGCTGTACTCGGCCATCAAGCGGATGGCCTCCAGCACTGAAGCATCCGGCGGCAGGGTCTGGACCGATTGGCCCGATTTGTCGTGCAGCAGGGCGGTTACCGTGGTCATGCCGTTCTCCCGTTCGGATTCGATGCCATCAGTCTAACGCCGTTTGCCGATATCGCCAACTCAGCGGCCGCAGCACTCGGCCAGATATGCTGGGCCGCCTAGAGAGCGCATCTGGCGCTCGATGGCTCGGCTGCGGCGTTGCACGTACGGCCCAGGATTCTTCGCGTTGTATTTCTTCGGATTCGGCAGCACCGCCGCCAGCCGTGCCGACTGCGATGGGCCCAGGTTTTTCGCCTTGACGTTGAAAAAACGCTGCGCGGCGGCTTCGGCACCGTAAACGCCGTCGCCGAACTCGGCGACATTGACGTAGACCTCGAGAATGCGCCTCTTCGACCACAGCAATTCGATCCAGAGCGTATACCAGGCTTCCAGCCCCTTGCGCAGGTAACTGCGGCCGCTCCACAGGAACAGGTTCTTGGCGGTCTGCTGGCTGATGGTGCTGGCGCCGCGCACTTTCCTGCCGCGCTGGTTGCTGCGGTGGGCTTTTTCGATGGCCTTGAAATCGAAACCGTGGTGCTCGGGGAAGCGTTGGTCTTCGGCTGCGACCACCGCCAGCGGCAGGTATGGCGAGATCGCCGTCAGGTCGCGCCAGCGGTAGTCGATGCGGGTGTTCCAATCGCCGGAGGTCCATGCCGAAAGCTGGCGCGTTATCATGAAACTGCTGGTGACCGGATCCAGCCACCGCAACACCAGCACCTGCCCGATGGTGAGCAGGCAAAAGCCCAAGGGCAGCCAGAAAAACAGCCGCATGGCCCATTTTTTCACAGCGCCGCGTTTGGCCAAAAGGAACTCCGTCGAATTCGTTTAAAATGGACTTCAGTTTACCCAACAGCAACACCCTTGTGGCCGCCAATGCCGAAATCCCATGACAGCCTGACCCGTTTCCTGCTCGAACGCGCCCATGTGCGCGGTGCGCTGGTTCGTCTGGATGCAACCTGGCAGGCCATCCTTGCACGGACGGAGTATCCGGAAGCGGCCGCCGATTTCCTCGGCCAATGTTGCGCGGCCTCGGCGCTGTTCACCGCCTCGCTGAAACTGGAAGGCCGGGTGTCGGTGCAGCTGCGCGGCGACTCGGCGTTACGCCGAGTATTCGCCGAATGCCAGACCGACGGTCGCATGCGCGGCATTGCGCATTTCGATCCGCCGCTGCCCGCGCATCTTCCGCTATCGGCTTTCGGGCCCAAAGCCGTGCTGGCAATCACCATCGAGAGCAACGGCGCAGGTCAGCGCGAACCGCAGCGTTACCAAGGCATGGTCGGTCTTCAGGCCGAATCGCTGTCCGGGGCGTTCGAGGATTATTTCGCGCAATCGGAACAGCTGCCGACCCGCCTGCTACTGTTCAGTCGTGGCAACCAGGCCGCGGGGCTGCTGATCCAGCAACTGCCGCAGACACTCGCTTCCGTTGAGGATTGGCGACGGGCGCAGGCCTTGTTCGAGACACTGAGCGCCGAGGAATTGTTCAACCTCGAACCCAATGACGTGCTGTTTCGCCTGTTCCACGAAGAATCGGTCCGGGTTCTGGAAACGCAGTCTTTGGCGTTCGGCTGCTCCTGTTCACGCCAGAGGGTGGAACGTACGCTGGTGTCCCTAGGGCAAAGCGAAATCGAGCAGACCATCGCGGAAACCGGCGGCATCAGCGTGCATTGCGATTTCTGCGGCCAAAGCTACCACTTCAGCGCCGAGGAAGGCCTGTCACTGTTCTGGCCGGCCACTGCGGTACCGCCGGACAGGCAGCTGCACTGACCGATTCATGATTCAGGCCGGATTTATGCCGGGCCGCCGCAACAGGGCTAGAATGGCAGCCATGACCAACCGGTTGAGCGCACTGCTGTGTTTCGCCCTGATGCCATGGCCCTTGGCCATGGCACAGAATTCCACCACACAGATGCTGAAGCCAAACACCACGCCGACCGTGATACCGGTCTGGAACCTGCATAGCGGCCAGATCGAGGCACTGCTGGTACTCGAGAGCGATCCGCAGTTACGTGGCCGGGCTTGGGTACGGGCACCGCAAAACGGCACCACGGCGGCCATGCCCGGAACCGGTGTCAACTTCACCAGCGGCATGGCGATTTTCTGCTCCGGCCAGGCCGGCGGTTTCAACCAGCTATCGGTACTCGGCGATTGCCAATTCGGGAAACCCACCAGCCGTTATCCGGCCATTAACAGCCCCGGGTTGGCGACCAAAGCCATGCTCAAACGCAAACCGGAGACGGACCTCGGATTTACCGGCGCCAGCGATACGCAAAGGCGCATGCTGCCTACCGAGTTCGACAGCCCGCAGCCAGCGGCGGTGAAATCCCAGAATCTGTCTGCAGCACAGGCTACCGAAGGCTGGGTCTCGATCAACGGCACCCTGAGCAAGGGCCGCCTCATTCCGGCCTCGCAATTCCCGAAAGGCGTGCCGACCGAATGGGATCGCGGCGCCTTCGAGATTCCCAAGCGTGAGCGTTCGCTCAGCGGCGAGGTCGTCGGCAACGTCGTGCAGATTCCCGGGCAGGATTCCAACCTGAAATCGGTAGGCGCTGGCCTGAGTTGGAAAACCCCATGGAAAAGCAAGGTTTCGGTAGGTGCTGAAAGCCTGCTTAGCCAAGGCCGAAGTAGCATGGATTTGAGCAACCAGTCGCCGATTATCGACCAGCGCGTCGATGGCGTGCAGCCCTATGTACGGGTCGAAATCGACCTATAAAACCTCGACACCCTCGATGGCATTCATGTAGGTCGTGTATTCGGTATCCAGGGCTTCGCGCAGCGGTTTAAGGTGCTCGCGGTATTTCGCCCAGGCATTGATGTTAGCGGCATGGATCGGCTGTTGCACCTGCGCCGCGCTCAGGGTCGAGGCCTTGTAGGGCTGTGGCGCGGCGTCCGCTGCGACATCACCAAACCGGCAATAGGCCTTGATCCGCGCCCGGGTTTCGTCATGGCGTAATACCAGATCCTCGTAACTGATTTCCAGCATACGCTCGCCCAATGCCTCACGCCAGAATGCCATCACACGATCATAGTTGCGGTAATAACTGGCCAGGCTGTCCAGACCATAACTAGCCGGGTACGCGCCGACGGCGAAACTCTGTTTGTAACCTGAGAAACAGGCGTCCATCGGATTGCGCCGGATATGGATGATACGAGCTTCCGGCAGGGCTTTTGCGATCAGGCCGACGTATGCCAAATTGAACGGCTCCTTGTCGGTGTAGAACCTATGGCCTGCGGCCAAAGCCGCTGTTCTTTCTTGATAGCGCTGGCCTAGCGCGGCGAAATCCAGTCGGTCGGCGAAACCGGTATCGGCGATCTCGAAAGGGCTGCCGAAAACCGGACCAAGTTGGGTTTCGATGCCCTTGCGGAAAATTAGGTGTTCGCCCACAGCACGGACATCGCCCAGACGGCTCAGCGTTTTTTCCAGAAGTGTGGTACCTGTGCGCGGCAGACCCACAATGAAGACTGGGCAGGCTGTATCGATATCATTTGGCCGGTTACTAGGGAATTCTAGTCGTTTCAGTTGCTGTAGATAATCGGCAACGAGCGAATCTTCAATACTGGCGTCATAGGGTGTGCGACGGCGGCGCAACGCATTGGCTTCGTGCAGCGCGGCGAAAGCGGCATCCGTATCGCCTTGGGAATCAAGTTCGTGGAAACAGGCAAACTGCAATTGCGCGCGCAACGCCAGATCCAGATTCTGCTGCAATAACTTTTTCCGTTCCGCAATACGCGAATCGCGTCCTTCCGCAACCTTGAGCATGGCCAATTGCAGGGCGGCTTCGGCATTGGCAGGGTTGCGCGCGACTGCCAGCTCGAACCGAATGCGCGCGGCCTCGACTTCACCGGCATACAGGCAGGCCAGACCGGACATAGCCAAGACTTCATCATTCATTTCATTCGGCTTCAGACGTGAGAATACAGTATTGGCCTGTTCGATCAGGTCCAGATTCAGCAGATGGATCGCCAATTGGGCAGATTGCTGCGGGCCTAGTTCTCTCGACAGCCATATCAGGGCCAGACTGTTGGCGGCTTCGTTATCGCCGGTAGCGCGCAGCATC
>ERZ1645185.1066-NODE-1066-length-11384-cov-4.855945_pt1 | contig 11384 bp, 13 predicted proteins | sample MGYA00575351_ERZ1645185 | MGnify/ENA primary metagenome ERZ1645185 (study PRJEB40838, sample SAMN11284767) | freshwater sediment metagenome | isolation source: river sediment | host: Sediment | place: India: Jana village, Kanpur | collected 2015-12-17 ... | reverse complement strand
AGCTCGTAGGCTTCCGATTCCACCATCATCACGGCGTCCTTGGTGCCGGCGATGACAAGGTCCAGACGCTGCTCCGGCTTGTTGCGGAGCTGGGTCATGTCATCCATGGCCGGGTTCAGGACGTATTGGCCGTTCGAGAACCCGACGCGGGCCGCGCCGATCGGACCCATGAACGGCACGCCCGAAATGGTCAGCGCCGCCGAAGCCGCGATCATCGCGACGATGTCGGGGTCATTGTGCAGGTCGCAGGACAGCACGGTCGCCATGACCAGCACTTCGTTGCGGAAGCCGCTGACGAAGAGCGGGCGGCAGGGACGGTCGATCAGGCGGGAAACCAGCGTTTCCTTCTCGGACGGACGCGCCTCGCGCTTGAAGAAGCCGCCCGGGATCTTGCCGGCGGCGTAATATTTTTCCTGGTAGTGGACGGTCAGGGGGAAGAAGTCCTGACCCGGCTTCGCCGACTTGGCGAAGGTCACGTTGGCCATGACGCTGGTTTCGCCCAGGGTGGCGATGACCGAACCGTCGGCCTGGCGGGCAACCTTGCCCGTTTCCAGCGTCAGCGTCTCGCCGCCCCACTGGATGGATTTTTTCACTTCGTTGAACATGTATCGTTTCCTCAGGGGTCCACCCGGCCCTCCGGGTGCCCCGCATATGGCGGCCCCATTGCCGCCGCCCCCAATCCTGTCGCACGGGCCCGGGGGAAGGGCCTCACGTCTCAGATGCGGGGCGCCATACAGGAAAACAGGGGGGTTGGGAAGCAGGGAGATTGCGAGCCACTCTTGACAAACTTTGCCAAGCTCCGGACGATCCCGGTATGGCGACGATGAACATATCTCTTCCCGACCTGATGAAGGCCTTTGCCGAGGCGCAGGCCCGCGACGGCCGCTTTGCCAATGTCAGCGATTACATGCGCGATCTGATCCGCCGCGATCAGGAGCGGCAGCAGGCCCTGTCGGAGATACAGACGGCGTTGAGCGAAGGAATTGCCAGTGGCCCGGCGCAGGAGTTCGATCTGAGGGATTTCCTGGCACGGAAAAAGGCGTTGACCGGCCGGTGACACGCCGCCTCAGGTTCCGGCCCCAGGCCGAAGCAGATGTACTGGCGATCTGGGATTTCACCGCGGCGCGATGGTCGGCCGAACAGGCCGAAGGCTATCTGACGGGCCTGCAGGACACGCTCGCCCTGCTCTGCGAGCACCCCGACATCGCACGGCTGGTACACGATCTGACTCCACCCGCCCGCCTTCATCCCTATCGCTCGCATCTGGTGATCTTCATCGAGGACGAGACAATGCTTGAGGTCATACGCATCGTTCACATGCGGTCGAACTGGAGGGGCGTCATCGCGGATTGAGGGCTGCCGGCCCGCCCAAACGAAAACGCCCGCACCTTTCGGCACGGGCGTTTCCTGAAACCGTGGACAGAAAGCCTTAGCGGCGCAGGCCCAGACGGGCGATCAGCGAGGTGTAGCGGGCTTCGTCTTTCTTCTTGAGGTAGTCGAGCAGCTTGCGGCGCTGCGCAACCAGCATCAGCAGACCGCGACGCGAATGGTTGTCATTCTTGTGGGTCTTGAAGTGCTCGGTCAGCGTGGCGATGCGGCTGGACAGGATCGCGACCTGAACTTCGGGCGAACCGGTGTCGCCTTCTTTCGTCGCGTATTCCTTCACGAGGCGGTTCTTTTCTTCAACCGTGATCGACATCGGGGTCTCCTGTGTCAAAGGGTCATGGCCGCGGCCGGGATGTCGTCCAGCAGGGCCCTTGGAGGGGTCCGCCGGTTTTCGGCGGATGCGGGCGTATAGGGGAAAAGCCCGCAAAAGAAAAGCCGGAATGCGCCCCGGCCCACGGAAACGCTGTCTCCGCCCTGTTTGCGCCACATTGATCTTCAATAATATCGTTTGTAAACAATTAGTTAACCTGATTTCTGGTTAACGGCACGGAAAGGGGGACGGGATGTTTCTGGCGCTTGCGGGGATGATCAGCGTGGTCTTTGCGGGGATCGTGGCGGATGCGACATTTGCCATGCTCCAAAACCCTGAGGAGGAAGAGGACGAGACGCTGCAGGGCGACACGGCACCGGCGGACCCGGCGGACGGCGACCACGACAACCTGCTCGACTGGTCAGACCCCGCGCAGGACGGCAATGACGACACCGCCGATCAGGACCAGGCCGAAGACCCCGCCAATGACGATGTCGAGACCGCCACTCCCGTGGACCCGGACGATGCCGCAAGCCAAGACGGCGGTGCTGGGGATGCCACCCGGCCAGAACCAGGCGTGACGGATGCACCGGACGGCTACGGCGGCGCGGCGGCGGATACGGATACGGATACGGTTGATGCCGCTGACGACACCGCATCGCCAGCAATGATATCGGCAGGCGGGTCAGGCCCTGCGGATCCGGCGTCGGCAGAGCCCTCCGATGGCCCCGTCAACAGCGACGGAGGGGGCTTTGTCAGCGGAACTGAAGCAGACGACGCGATCGCGGCGGGAAGCGGCGATGACCTGATCGCGGCGGGCGGGGGCGAGGATCATGTCGATGCCGGCGCGGGGGACGACATCGTGCATGGCGATGGCGGGGACGACCTGATCCTTGGTGGTGCGGGAAATGACGATCTGCATGGCGATGCCGGGGCCGACAGCCTTGCCGGCGGCGAAGGCGATGACACGCTTGCCGGGCATGAGGGCAACGATCGGCTGATCGGGGGGACCGGCGACGACAGCCTGATCGGCGGCGAGGGCAATGACTGGATGATCGGTGGTCAGGGCGCGGATGCGCTGGCAGGCGGTGACGGCAACGACAGCCTGTCTGGCGACGGCGGGGCGGACACGCTCGACGGCAATGGCGGCGACGATCTTCTCGACGGCCATGGCGACCACGCTGGCGATTTCCTGAATGGCGGCGAGGGCGATGACACGCTGATCCTCGGTGCAGGGGACGTGGCCACCGGGGGACAGGGCCATGACGACTTCCACCTTGAGGATTGGGAAACGCAGGCCGGACTGGCGCGGATCGAGGATTTCGATCCGCTCACAGACCAGATCGTGGTCTTCTACGACCCCACCGCCCATCCGGACCCGGAGCTGAGCTTTGGTCCCACGCATGACGGGACCGGCACCGTGGTCAAGCTTGACGGCCTGCCCGTGGCGGAACTTCCCGGAGTGACCAATCTGGACGAGGATGCCGTCCGCCTGGAATGTGACCCGCCCTTGGCCGCCTGAGTGCTAGGCCCAGGGTTCCGGCTGGCGGTCGTAACCGATGTAGAGCGGGTGTTTCGGCTGGCCGTCCTGCGTCAGTCCCAGATGCCAAAGCGGCCGCCCCGTGGCGCGCAGAAGCGCTTCCACCCGCCGCCCCCGATCGAGATGCGCGCCATGCGCGCCCCAGGCGCAGATGATGCGGTCAGCCCAAGGAACGCTGTCCACGATGGCCGCGTCATTGGCGGGGCCGACCGGATCGGCCTCGGCCCGCATTACCTTCGGATCAGTGGCGCGGAAGGCGAAGATGTTCGTCACGCGGAACGCCCCGAAGCCAAGCGCCCGGGCGCGGCGTTCGCAGCGTTCGACCGTCGGGTCGTTCTGGAATTCGGTCGCGGTCGAGGGGTTCAGCATCACGAACAGCGCCTTCGGCCCGCTGGCATCCCAGGTCCGGGTCAGAAGATAGCGGTAGCGTTCGCAGGGCGAATAGACCGCCGAGGATGCCGCGTCGCCCTTCTGGAATTGCCGGGTGATCATGGCGCCTCGACGAAGACGCGGCTCGGGTGCAGCTCACCGGCAAGGTAGCGACCGACGGCAACCGCACGGCCCTGGTAGCGTGCCCAACATTCGTCGCCATAGCTGACGCCCGTGCCGATCACCATGCCGGGATTGCCGTTCCTGAGGCGCGCCGCCCCTTCCGGCGTCGCCTCGACCCCCGGCAGGTCGGCCAGTCCCAGCTCAAGCGGTTTCAGATGCGCATCCAGCGCCTCGGTCCGCGCAAGCCTGTCGATCTCGTCGAGGCTCAGCCCCTCTGCCGCGTCGAAGGGGCCGGACCACTCGCGCCGCAGCCATTCGACATGCCCCAGACATCCAAGCGCCCGGCCAAGATCGCGGGCGATGGAGCGGACATAGCCACCCTTGCCGCAGACCATTTCAAGCTCGACATGGTCGGGATCGGGGCGCGAAATGACCTCCAGCCGCTCGACCCAGAGCGGGCGGGCGGCAAGGTCCAGTTCCTCGCCCTCGCGGGCAAGGTCATAGGCCCGCTCGCCATCGACCTTCACGGCGGAAAACTGCGGGGGCACCTGCTGGATCTCGCCGCGGAAGGCGGGCAGCGCCGCCTCGATCTGCTCGTCCGTGGGGCGCAGGGCAGAGGTGGCGATCACCTCGCCTTCGGCATCGTCGGTCGTCGTCGCCGCGCCGAAGGTCACGACGAAGCGATAGCATTTCAGCGCGTCGGTGATGTAGGGAACCGTCTTGGTCGCCTCGCCCAGCGCCACGGCCAGCACCCCGGTCGCGGCCGGGTCAAGCGTACCGGCGTGGCCAGCCTTCTGCGCCTCGAAAGCCCATTTCACCTTGTTGACGACGGCGGTGGAGGTGATGCCTGCCGGCTTGTCGATCACGACCCAGCCCGAGACCGCCCTGCCCTTGCGCTTGCGTGCCATGATCCCTCCGCTTCGAAGGCCCGCCTGCTAGCGACAGGCGCAGGGCGCGTCAACCGCGCGGCACGACAAGACCGACGATCGGCCCCATCGGGAAGCCGAAATCGTCACGCCCGAGCGACGGCGCGTAGAGGCGCGAAATCGAGCCGTCCAGATAAAGCGCGTTCGGGGTCTTCAGCGCATCACGGAAGAAACGGCCGAACTCGGCGAAGTTCACCGCGTCGTCCGAGATCGCAAAAAACACCGTTCCACCATCCGCAGAGACGCCGACACCATTGCGGACATAGCGCGAGTCGCTGTCGGGGATGAACCGGGGATGAAGCTGGCCGCCGATGACCAGCATCGGTCCGGATTGCGTGGCATAGCGGCAAGTCGGCGGCGTCTTCGCGAAACGGCGGGTCTCGATCACCTTGGCCCCATCGCCGAGGCAGAGAACGCCGTTGGGCAGCAGCCCGAAATTGCCGGCACTGGCGCCCATGACTAACGGGGAAAGCTGCGTGCCGTTCTCGATCAGCAATCCCACGGGCGCACGGCCGGGATGATACATGCCGCCGTTCATCGCGAAGGCTAGGGTCTTGCCCTCGGGTTCAAGCGCGGAGTCGATCCGGGCGAAACTGCCATAGGGCTGCCCGTCCACTGCCTGCTGGAACACCCGCAGATCGGCCGAGGCCGGGGCCTCGCAGACGGTATAGCGATGGTCCTCGAAAGTCGTCGTCCGGCACGGTGCCGCAGCCGCGGCGATCGGCAGGGCGAGAAAAACCGGCAGGGCAAGAAGAGCGGCCAGAACGAGCCAGCGCACGAGACTATTCCTCGTCGGGGTCGTCGACCTCGGAGGAACCTGCCTGGATATCGCGCTGCACGGTTTCATCGGCGAACATGCGGCGTGTGTCGTCGAGGCGGTCGAAGGTCTCGTCGGTCAGGAAGCGCAGCTCGGGCGCGAATTTCAGCGTCATGTTCTTGGCCACGGCGCGGCGCAGCTCGTACTTGTTGCGCTTGAGCGCGGCGATGGCCTCGGCCTTGCCGCCTCCGCCCAGGGGCATGACGAAGACCGTCGCAATCTTCAGATCCGGCGACAGGCGCACCTCGCCCACCGTGATCGACATGCGATTGAGGTCGGGATCGTGGATCTCGCCCCGGATCAGCACGTCGGACAACGTCCGGCGAACAAGTTCGCCGACGCGCAACTGGCGTTGGCTGGGGCCGGAGCCCGAAGAGAAGCGGTTCTGTGCCATGTTCCCGCAGATAAGGTCTTTCGCGCCCCCCCGCAACGGCAGGCTTTGCGAGGACGGGTCATTGCCGCTAAGGAAGGCCCGACCAGTCAGGAGGATTTGCCATGACCACGCCGGGCATCGTCGTCACCGGGGCATCGGGCCGGATGGGCCAGATGCTGATGCGCACGATTGCGGCGTCGGACAAGGCGCGGCTGGTGGGTGCGGTCGAACGGCCCGGCAACGACTGGGTCGGCCGCGATGTGGGCGAAGCCATGGGTGGCCCGGCGATGGGCTTGATTGTAACCGACGATCCTCTGGAAGCCTTCGCCAGGGCGCAGGCGGTGATCGACTTCACAGCGCCCGGCGCAACCGTGGAATTCGCCGCCCTCGCCGCTCAGGCCCGCGCGGTGCATGTGATCGGCACGACGGGTCTCGAGGCCGAGCATCTGAAGAAGATCGCAGCCGCTGCTCGCCATGCGGTCATCGTGCGGGCCGGCAACATGAGTCTGGGCGTGAACCTGCTGACGCGCCTGACCCAGAAGGTCGCCGAGGCGCTGGACGCCGACTGGGATATCGAGATCGTCGAGGCCCATCACCGGATGAAGGTCGATGCGCCCTCAGGTACCGCCCTGATGCTGGGCGCTGCAGCGGCAGCGGGACGGGGTGTCAGCCTGGACGATGTGCGCGACAGCGGGCGCGACGGCATCACTGGCGCGCGCAAACCCGGCGACATCGGATTTTCGGCCATACGGGGCGGCGATATCGTCGGCGAACATGACGTCATCTTCGCGACGGCGGGCGAGCGGATCGTGCTGCGCCACATCGCGACAGACCGGACGATCTTTGCCCGCGGAGCGCTGAAGGCAGCGCTTTGGGGGCAGGGACAGAAGCCCGGCGAGTATGATATGATGGACGTGTTGGGATTGTGAGTCTGTCATCGCCCGACTGATCCGATCGCGGGCGGTGCGCGTAGCACTTGAGTGCCGTTCATAAGGGTCAGGATCATGGGCCGTTTTCTTCCTGCTTGTCTTCTTCTGTTTCTTGCGCTGCCAGTTCGGGCAGAACCCTTCGCGCCCGTGCGCGAACGTGAGCAATTCCTCTCCCTGATCGACGGCAAGACTCTGGAATTGCCGCTGTTCAGGATCCGGCTCGAGGTGCGGCCCGACGGGCGGATCGCGGGCAGCGCGCTTGGCTGGGATTTGACCGGGCGCTGGAAATGGGAGGACGGGTATTTCTGCCGCGACATGGACTGGAGCGGCACGCCAATTCCGCACAACTGCCAACTGGTCGAGGCCAAGGGCAGCCAGCAGCTTCGGTTCACCGTCGACCGCGGCGCAGGCGAGGCAGCGTCCTTCCGCCTGCGCTAGAAGTCGATGGCGAGTCCCTTCTTCTCCCAGTCGCCATAGCGGACCGGCTCGGGCCCGTCGCGGCCGCCAAGCTCGGGCGGCAGGACCGGCTGCGCCTTCTTGCGGCGTTCCTCGGCCTCGGCCAGCGCGCGCAGGGCCTCCGGGGGCAGGTCGGGCGGCAGGTCATCGCGGTCGGACATTGGGCTGGCGCCTTCCTTGTAAGCGGTCAGGCGATGATATACGCCAGTTCTTCCAGGCAGCAAGGCGGGCGGAGGTGCGGCATGGCGGCAGACGGGCTCGCGGCGCGGAGCGCAGCCGTGGCGCTTCTGGACGCCGTGCTTGGCGAGCGCAGGCTTCTGTCAGACGCAATGGCAGAACCGAACGGGCCACTGGCGACACTGACGCCCGCAGACCGGGGACGCGCGCAGCGGCTGGTCCTGACGGTCCTGCGCCATGTCGAACAGGCTGACCGGCTGCTTGACCCGCATTTGCGCCGCAGCCCGCCGCGCATGGTCACGAACATCCTGCGGCTCGCGGTGGTGGAACTGGCAGTCGACCGCGCGGCGGCGCATGGCGTGGTGAACGCGGCGGTCGAGATGACGCGGCATGGTCGGCGCACCGGCCATATGTCGGGTCTGGTCAACGCCGTGCTGCGCAAATTGTCCGATACGCCTGACCTTTTCGCCGGGATGCCGCCGCAGCGGATGCCGCAATGGCTGCGCCAGCCACTGGTCCGCCGGTGGGGCCGCGACGCGGTTACGGCGATCGAGGCGGTGCAATCCGCCCCCGCTCCGGTCGACCTGACGCTGAAGCCGGGCGCCGTGCCGCCGCCCGGGGCCGAACGACTGCCCACGGGGAGCTGGCGGCTGAAGGACGCCGGCCAGATCACGGCCTTGCCGGGTTACGCAGGCGGCGACTGGTGGGTGCAGGACGCGGCGGCGGCACTGCCGGCCCGTATCCTTTCGCCCGCCCCGGGCGACCGGGTGCTTGATCTTTGCGCCGCGCCGGGCGGCAAGACGCTGCAACTTGCGGCTGCGGGGGCGCGGGTGACGGCGCTCGACATCTCGGGGCCTCGGCTGAAGCGGCTTGGCGACAACCTCGGCCGCACAGGCCTTGCCGCCGACTTGGTGACGGCGGACGCCCTGCACTGGTCCTCGGACGAGCCGTTCGATGCCGTGCTGCTGGATGCTCCCTGCTCTGCCTCGGGCACGATCCGGCGGCATCCGGATCTGCCCTTCGTCAAGGATGGCAGCGAGGTTGCCGCGCTGACCCAATTGCAGGGCCATCTGATCGACAAGGCGCTGAGCCTGCTCAAGCCGGGCGGGCGGCTGGTCTATTCCACCTGCTCGCTCTTTGCCGAAGAGGGCGAGGATCAGGTGACGGCGGCACTTGCCCGCCATCCCGGCCTGGCGGTGTCGGCGCCCGAGGCCGAGGGGTTGGCGCCGGAATGGGCGACCCCGGAAGGCGGGCTGCGGCTGCGCCCCGACCACTGGGCCTTGCTGGGCGGGATCGACGGCTTCTACATCGCGCTTCTGCGCAAACCCGCCGATGCCTGAGCCGGTTGCGAGGTGACAGTGCCGGGGGCCGCCGCTATGCTGCGCGGGCGTAACCCCCGCAGAGGGCGCATCCGGCAGTTCGTGGCAATGAGGCAGGCGTGACCCAAGGAAAAGGTCGGTCCTTGGTACTGGCGCGGGCGGCGAACCGCCTGCAGGCCCGGCTTTCGGGGCTTGCCCGGTCCTCGACCGGATTCCAGTCGCAGCCCGAGCCGCGCACCATCGGTCTTTTCGCGCGCGGCCGGCAGATGATCGCCGGCAATTTCCTGTTTGCGGGCAGCCTGGTCGAGGCGCCGGGCCTGCCGCTGTGGGACATCGCCATCCCCGATCCCGCCTTCGAGGCCGAGCTTCAGGGCTTCGGCTGGCTCGACGATCTGGCAGCGGTGGGTGATTCGGCGGCGCGGGCGCGGGCGCAGGACTGGACCTGGGCCTGGATCGGGCGGTTTGGCGCCGGGCGGGGGCCGGGCTGGACCCCGAACCTGACCGGGCGGCGGGTGATCCGCTGGATCAACCACGCTGTCCTGCTGCTGAACGGCCGCGACCGGACGCAGGCCGACGCCTATTTCCGCAGCCTTTCACGGCAGACCGAATTCCTGTCCCGGCGTTGGCAGGCCGCCGATCCCGGCCTGCCGCGGATCGAGGCGCTGACTGGTCTGATCTATGCCGGCCTGTCGCTGACCGGGATGGAGCGGCACGTCCAGCGTGCCCGCGTCGCCCTGGCCGAGGAATGCGCCCGCGACATTGCCGAGGAAGGCAGCATTCCCAGCCGCAACCCCGAAGAGCTGCTCGATATCTTCACGCTCCTGTCCTGGGCGACGCTGGCTCTGTCGGAGACCGGGCGCCGGCCCGAACCGGCGCAGACCGCAGCCATCGAGCGCATTGCCCCCACGCTCAGGGCCCTGCGCCACGCCGATGGCGGGCTTGCCCGGTTCCATGGCGGCGGGCGGGGTCTCGAAGGGCGGCTCGACCAGGCGCTGGCAAGCTCGGGCGTCAAACCCGCCGGGGCACCGACCGGGATGGCCATGGGCTATGCCCGCATGTCGGGCGGCCGGACCAGCGTCATCATCGATGCGGCCGCGCCCCCCGACGACCGTTCTGCCTCAACCGCCCATGCCTCGACGCTCGCCTTCGAACTGACCTCGGGGCGGCGGCCGCTGATCGTGTCCTGCGGATCGGGCCTGCCGTTCGGGCCGGACTGGCGCAGGGCGGGCCGGGCGACGGTTTCGCATTCGACGCTGGCGCTCGACGGCTATTCTTCGTCGCGCTTCGACCCGACAGGTCAGGAGCGGTTGATCGACCGGGCCGAAGTCTATGACGGCCAGATCGTCAGCCGCCCCTCGGGCACGAGCTTTGGCGCCACGCATGACGGCTGGTCGCGGACCCATGGCCTGACCCATGTGCGCCGCATCGACCTGTCGCATGACGGCAGGCGCATGGTCGGCGAGGACATGCTGATCGCCGACGACCCGGCCGAGCAGAAGCGATTCGAACAGGTGATGACCCACACCAAGCTTGCCGGCGTGCGGTTCCAGATCCGCTTTCACCTGCATCCCGACGTGGATGCCGCGCTTGACCTCGGCGGCACCGCGGTGTCGCTGGCGCTGAAAAGCGGCGAGCTATGGATCTTCCGTCATTCGAGTGGCGCGGAATTGCGCATCGAACCTTCGGTCTACCTCGAAAAGGGGCGGTTGAAGCCCCGCGCGACCCGCCAGATCGTGCTTGCAGGCCACGCTCAGGATCGTGAAACCCGGATCGGCTGGACCTTGGCAAAGGCACAGGATACTCCGCTGGCGATCCGCGACCTCGACCGGGAAGATCTCGCCTCGATGTCGTGACTGGGCAGATGGGGGAAGACAGATGACCAACCTCGTGCCGATCGGCCGCGCGCTGATCTCGGTATCCGACAAGACCGGGCTGGTTGACCTTGGCCGCGCGCTGGCGGCGAAGGGCGTGGAACTGATTTCGACCGGCGGCACGGCGGCGGCGCTGCGCGCGGCGGGCCTCGCGGTGCGCGACGTGGCCGAGGTGACGGGTTTCCCCGAGATGATGGATGGCCGCGTCAAGACGCTGCACCCGATGGTGCATGGCGGCCTTCTGGCGCTGCGCGACGACGACGAGCATCTGGTGGCGATGGCCGCCCACGGGATCGAGCCGATCGACCTGCTGATCGTGAACCTTTACCCGTTCGAGGCGACAGTGGCCAAGGGCGCCTCCTACGATGACTGCATCGAGAACATCGACATCGGCGGCCCGGCGATGATCCGGGCGGCGGCGAAGAACCACCGTTTTGTCGCGGTGGTGACCGATCCGCAGGATTACCAGCCGCTGCTCGACCAGATGACGGCGCAGGGCGGCGCGACAAGCTATGCCTTGCGCCAGAAGCTGGCGCTGACCGCCTATTCCCGCACCGCCGCCTACGACGCGGCCGTCTCGACCTGGATGGCGAAGACGCTCGAGGTGGCCCAGCCGCGCCGGCGCGCCTTTGCCGGCACACTCGCGCAGGGGTTGCGCTATGGCGAGAACCCGCATCAGTCGGCAGCCTTCTATCTCGACGGATCCAACCGCCCCGGCGTCGCCACCGCGCGCCAGTGGCAGGGCAAGGAGCTGTCCTACAACAACATCAACGACACCGACGCGGCCT
>ERZ1645185.1065-NODE-1065-length-11395-cov-7.194180_pt1 | contig 11395 bp, 11 predicted proteins | sample MGYA00575351_ERZ1645185 | MGnify/ENA primary metagenome ERZ1645185 (study PRJEB40838, sample SAMN11284767) | freshwater sediment metagenome | isolation source: river sediment | host: Sediment | place: India: Jana village, Kanpur | collected 2015-12-17 ... | reverse complement strand
TAGGTCAAGAATATCAAGCTATTGCCGGCGAGTGTGGAAAACAGCCACAGCGCGTCCGGGTTCAGGCGCTCGGCGGTCGCGAAATCGCCGCGGGCGATGGCCACGAACGCGCCGGTCATGCCGCACAGCATGCAGGGGTCGTTCGGGTGCGGCGTCTGCAACGCCTGGCTGATCGCGAATACCGTCTGCGGCGGCAACAGCCAGAGCAACGCGCCGCCCGCCAGGATCGCTACGGACAGGATGGCCCAGACGGCGGTCAGGGCGCGGCGGAGGTCGTCGGCGGGAATCATGCGGCTCCACAGGCGGGAAGGAATCCGTGAAACGGTAGCACAGCCCGCGCCCGCGGCGTAGCGCGTCAGTCGCTCCCGGCCTGCGCCAAGGCGCCGGCCAGTTCAGGGAAGCGGAAACGGAAGCCGGCCGCCAGCAACCGTTCCGGCAACACGCGGCGGCCGCCCAGCAGCATCGGCGCGCGCGCGCCGAGCGCGGCGCGCAGTGCCCAGGCCGGCATCGCCAACAGCGCCGGCCGCTTCAGGCTGTGCGCCAGGGTTTCGGTGAATTCGCGGTTGTTGGCCGGCGCGGGCGCGGTCAGGTTGTAGGCGCCGCGGCAGGTTCCGTGCTCGAGCAGGAACAGCAAGGCATCCAGGTAATCGCCGCGGTGGATCCAGCTCATCGGCTGGTGGCCGTCGCCCAGCCGGCTGCCCAGGCCGAGCGCGAACGGCAGCTGCATTTTCTTCAGCAGGCCGCCGTCGCGGTGCAGTACCAGGCCGGTGCGCAGCAGGCAGACGCGTATGCCCAGCGCGTCGGCCGCGCGCGCGGCGCGCTCCCAATCGGCGCACAACGTGGCGCCGAAGTCGGCGGCTGCAGGCGCGTTTTCCGTCACCGGGTCCGGCCCGTCGTTGCCGTAGATGCCGATGGCCGAGCCGCTCAGCAGCACGGCGGGTCTTTGACGGCACTGCCGCATGGCCTGCAGCAGCCGCTCGGTGACGCCGATGCGGCTGTCGCGCAGCGCGCGCTTGCGCGCCGTGGTCCATGGCCGGTCCACGATCGGTTCGCCGGCCAGGTTGATGACGGCGTCGAACGCGGTTTCCGGCGTCCATTCCGCCAGATCGCGCCAGGCCGTGGCGGCGTTGCCGAACAGTGCCGCCACCGACGCCGGCCTTCGGCTCAACACCGTCACCGCGTCGCCGCGCGCAAGCAAGCGGCGGACCAATGCGCGGCCGATGAAGCCGGTGCCGCCGGTGACCAGGACGCGCATCAGCCCTTCACCCGCAGGCTGGAGCGGCCGCCGTTGGCGCCGAAAATCCGGGTTTTTCCGTCCATGCGCGTCCTCCTGTTCCGTCACTGTAGCCGTTCCGCCGTGACGGCGGCGTATTTCCGCCGGGCATGAAAAAACCCGCACGGCGGCGGGTTTTTCCGGGTCAGCAAGCGCGGCGGCTTACTTGATCTTGCCTTCCTTGTACGGCACGTGCTTGCGCACGACCGGATCGTACTTGGAGATTTCCATCTTGTTCGGCGTGGTCTTCTTGTTCTTGTCGGTGGTGTAGAAGTGGCCGGTGCCGGCGGTGGAGATCAGGCGGATTTTGTCGCGTTTCGATGCCATGTCAGGTGCTCCTTAAATTTTTTCGCCGCGGGCGCGCAGTTCGGCCAGGACCGAATCGATGCCACGCTTGTCGATGGTGCGCAGGCCGTGCGCGGAAACCTTCAGTTTCACCCAGCGGTTCTCGCTGGCGACCCAGAAGCGGCGCTCGTGGATGTTGGCGTGGAACGTGCGGCGGGTTTTGTTGTTGGCGTGCGAAACGTTGTTGCCGCTTTGCATGCTCTTGCCGGTCACTTGGCAAATACGACTCATGGCGTACCTCTTGGCGTTTTAAGGATCACCCATAGCCCGGGTGAATTCGGCCCCGCGGAGATTCCGCACACAATGGGGTGGCGCCCGATGACGGCGTGCGTATTGTGGGCCGCACGGCCAGCAGTGCTTCAGGCGAGCCCGCTATTATGCCGGAAAAGCCCTTGTGCCGCAAACACTTAGCTGAATCGCGGGCATTCGGCGCGGTAACGTGTTGATTCATATGGGTGTAGGGGCGAACCTATGTGTTCGCCCTGCCGATGCGTGACGTGGGCGGACACGGGGGTCCGCCCGTACCGATTCGCGCCTCAGGCCGTACGGTTAGTGCGAGGCCTTGTCGCGGTGCCAGCCGCGGTGCTTGATGTCGAGGTACAGGCTGTACAGGGCGGTGAAGGCCGGGAACAGGTTCTGCAGCACGCCGACCGAGTCCTGCTTGGCCGAGAACAGGAAGTAGCTCAGGGTCATCAGGCTGCCGACCACGCTCATGTACCAGAACAGGCGCGGGATGACCGGCTTGCCGGCCCGCTTGGAGGCCACGAACTGCACCAGCCAGCGGCCGCCGAACATCAGCGCGCCGGTGTAGCCGATCAGCTTCCAGGGCGTGATGTGCAGGCCGGACCAGAACAGCCACTCGATCGGCTGGTTCATCATAGCTCGACGGTGTCCGTGATCTTGCTGCGCTTGATCAGCCAGCTCACGCCGCGCAGGTCGGCGATGCCGACCCAGGCCCGGCCCAGGTTGTTGTATTTCGACACGCCGGCGCCGCGCTCGCGGTGGTTGACCGGCACGCTGACCGATCGCCAGCCGGCGCGTTTGACCAGGGCCGGCAGGTAGCGGTGCATGTGGTCGAAATAGGGCAGGTCGAGGAACGCCGCGCGTTCGAACAGCTTGATGCCGCAGCCGGTGTCCGGCGTCTCGTCGCGCAGCAGGCGCGAGCGGATGGCGTTGGCGGCCTTCGAGGCCCAGCGCTTGGAGCCGGAGTCCTTGCGCTGCACGCGCCAGCCGGCGAACAGCTTGATGGCCGGGTCGGCGGCGTCGCGCGCGGCCAGCAGTTTGGGGATGTCGGCCGGGTCGTTCTGGCCGTCGCCGTCCAGGGTCGCGATCCAGTCGGCGCGCGCCTGCTTGACGCCGTTGCGGATGGCCGTGCTCTGCCCGCTCTGCCGGCTGTGGCCGAACACGCGCAGCTCCGGCACCTCGGCCTGCAGGGCCTTCAGCACCGCGCGCGAGTCGTCCTTGGAGCAGTCGTCGACGTAGACGATCTCGAACGGCAGCACGCCGCGCAGGGCGGCGGTGATCTCGCGCACCAGCGGCGCGATGTTGTCGCGTTCGTTGAACACCGGAACGACCACGGAAACCTGCGGCTGGGCGAGGTTGTCGAGCGTCATGGCATGGGGCTCCCGGGCGTGGTCTGGCCGTTATTGTAGCGCGTCAGCGCCGCAGTTTTTCCAGGATGCCGTCGAGCGTGTCGAGTCCGTGGTAGTGGATGACCAGTTTGCCGCTGCCTTTGCGGCCGTGGTTGAGCGCCACCTTGGCGCCCAGCAGGTCGGCGATCTCGCGCTCCAGGGTGGCGATGTCGGCGTCGCTGCGGGCCGGTGCGGCCGCCGGCTTGGACGGGCTCTTGCCGTTCTTCCCGGCTGACTGCGCGCGGCGCTCGACCTCGCGCACCGACAGCTGCTCGGCCGCGGCGGTCTGCGCCAGCGGAACCGCCAGTTCGGCCGGCAGGGTCAGCAGGGCGCGGGCGTGGCCCATTTCCAGCTGTCCGTCCTCCACCAGCCTGCGGATCGCCTCCGGCAGCTCCAGCAGGCGCAGCAGGTTGGACACCGCCGCGCGCGAGCGGCCGACGGCTTCCGCCGCCTGCTGGTGGGTCAGGTCGAATTCGTCGATCAGGCGTTGCAGCGAGTTGGCTTCTTCCAGCGGGTTGAGGTCCTCGCGCTGGATGTTCTCGATCAGCGCCATGGCGATCACCGCGCGGTCGTCGACCTCGCGGATGACCACCGGCACCTCGCGCAGCTCGGCCAGCTGGGCCGCGCGCCAGCGGCGTTCGCCGGCGATGATCTCGTAGCGGCCGGCGGCGATCTCGCGCACCACGATCGGCTGGATCACGCCCTGGGCGCGGATGGAGTCGGCCAGCTCGGTGAGCTGCGCCTCCTTCATGTCGCGGCGCGGTTGGTATTTGCCGGGCTGCAGGCTGCTGATCGCCAGGCGGGTCAGTCCTTCCTTGGCCGGGTCGGCGGGTGCGGCGGCGGCTTTCAGGTTACTGCCCAGCAGGGCGTCCAGTCCGCGGCCGAGGCCGGTTTTTTTCGCCGCCATCAGTGCTTCTCCATGCGTTGTTGGCTGTTGCGCCGGATGATCTCTCCGGCCAGTCCCATGTAGGCCAGCGCGCCGCGCGAGCTGCGGTCGTAGCGCAGGATGCTCATGCCGTGGCTGGGCGCCTCGGCCAGGCGCACGTTGCGCGGCACCAGGGTGCGGAACACGGTGTCGCCGAAGTGCTCGGTGAGCTCGTTGCTGACCGCGTTGCCGAGGTTGTTGCGCACGTCGTACATGGTGCGGATGATGCCGTCGATCTCCAGCGCCGGGTTGAGCTGCTGCTTGAGCGCGTTGATGGTGTTGATCAGCGAGCTCAGGCCCTCCAGCGCGAAGTACTCGCACTGCATCGGCACGATGATGCCGTCGGCCGCGGCCAGCGCGTTCAGGGTCAGCAGCGACAGCGACGGCGGGCAGTCGATCAGGATGAAGTCGTACTCGCCGCGCACCGGATCCAAGGCCTGCTTCAGGCGGCTTTCGCGCGCCGGCATGTCCATCAGCTGGATCTCGGCGGCGGTCAGGTCGATGTTGCCGGGGATCAGGTCGTAGCCTTCCTCGCTGCGCACGAGGGCCTGCGCCAACGTGCATTCGCCCAGCATCAGCTCGGTGATCGAATGCGTCAGCTCGCGTTTGTCGACGCCCGAGGCCATGGTCGCGTTACCCTGCGGATCGAGGTCGACCAGCAGCACCTTCTTCGGCGCGGCGGCCAGGCCCGCGGCCAGATTGACGGCCGAGGTGGTCTTGCCCACCCCGCCTTTTTGATTGGCGATAGCGATGATGCGGCTCATGCGGTGTCCATGGACGGAAAGGGTTCCCCTAGCACGTCATTATGCCCAAACCGGCCGCGCTTTGCCCGCGTCCGGCGATTTTTCAGCCGGCGGCGGCCCGTTGCACCACCACCAGCTGGCGTTCGGCGTCCAGGCCCGGCACCTGCAGGGGGTGCACGGCCAACACCCGCCATTCGGCCGGCAACTCCGCGATTTCCTCGGCGATCTGCGGGCCTTTCATCGCCAACAGCACGCCGTCGGGCGCCAACAGGTGCCCGCCGACCGCCAGGATGCCGGCCAGCCGGTCCATGGCGCGGGCGGTGATGGCTTGGTAGCGCCCGGGTTCGGCTACGGCCTCGGCCCGGGATTCGATCACCCGCACGTTGTTCAGCCCGAGCTGGCGCACCACCTCGCGCAGGAAGCGGGTTTTCTTGCCGTTGCTTTCCACCAGGCTCACCGCCGCCTCCGGCCGGATGATGGCCAACGGGATGCCGGGCAGGCCCGGGCCGGTGCCCAGGTCGGCCAGGTCGGCGTGGGTGAAATGCCGGTGCATGGCCAGGCTGTCGAGCAGGTGCTTGCCCAGCATCTCGCGCGGGTCGCGGATGGCGGTCAGGTTGTAGGTCTGGTTCCAGCGCGCCAGCAGGTCGAGGTAGGCCAGCAGGGCGGGCGCGTGGGCGGTATCGATGCCGAGGGCGTTCAGGCCCCGGCACAGCTCGGCGTGCAGCGGATGGTCGGTCGCGGTCATGGCGGTATTGTCGCGCATCCGGCGCGCCTGCGCATACACTGGGCAAAACCGGAGGAGATGGCAATGGCCGAGGTACTGATCACGGGCGCCAGCGGATTCGTCGGCGGCCAGGTGCTGCGCGAGTTGCTGGCGCAGGGGCATACGGTGCGTGCGCTATCGCGTTCGGCGGCGTCCGATGCCGCGCTGGCGGCGGCCGGCGCGGAGCCGGTGCGCGGCAGCCTGGGCGATGCCGACTCGCTGCGCGCGGCGGCGCGCGGCATGGCGGCGGTGTTCCATTGCGCGGCCAACACCAGCGCCTGGATCCGCGACAAGGCCGAGCAGGACGACACCAACATCGCCGGCACCGGGCGCCTGTTGCGGGCGGCCGAGGAGGCCGGCGTCGGCTGCTTCGTGCATACCTCCAGCGTCTCGGCCTATTCGCATCTGGTGCACGATACCCTGCGCGAGGACGTGCCGCAGCGCGGCGGCGAGAGCCGGGTCAATTACGAGCGCAGCAAGTTCCTGGGCGAGCGTCTGGTGCGTGAATCCGCCCTGCCGCACCTGATCTTCAATCCCTCGCACGTGCTCGGTCCGGGCGACCGCCACAACTGGTCGCGCCTGATCAAGATGGTGCACGACGGCACCTTGCCGGGCGTGCCGCCGGGTTCCGGCGCCTTCGCCGACGTGCGCGAGATCGCCAAGGCCCAGGTGCGCGCCTGGCAGACCGGCCTGCGCGGCGAGTCGTTCCTGCTCGGCGGCGAGCACGCCAGCTTCCTGCGGTTCGCGCAGCTGGCGGCCGAGCTGTCCGGCCGGCCGGCGCCGCGGCGGGCGATGCCCGCGGCCTTGCTGTGGTGCGTGGGCCAGGCCAGCGAGGCGCTGTCGCGCGTCACCGGGCGGATGCCGCAGATCACGCCGGCGGCGGTGGCGCTGACCTGCCATCATCTGTGCGTGGATTCCGGCAAGGCCGTACGCATGCTGGGCTACCGCGAGACGCCGCTGCGCACGCTGATGGCCGATACCCTGGCCTGGATGGCCGACGCGGGGATGATCAGGCCGTCGGGCGGCTGAGCGCGCCGTCGATGCGTTCGATCGGCAGGGCGCTGGAGAACAGGTGGCCCTGCCCGCTGTTGATGCCGATGCGGCGCAGGCAATCGCGTTGCGCCTGGGTCTCGATGCCTTCGGCGATGACTTCCAGGCCCAGCGACACGCCGAGCGCGTGGATGGCCTGCACCAGGTGGAAGGTCTTGTTGTTGGGGTTGTCGGTCAGCGTGCCGATGAAGCTGCGGTCGATCTTCAGGCAGTCCAGCGGATAGCGGTGCAGGTAGGAGAACGAGGAATAGCCGGTGCCGAAGTCGTCCAGGCTGATGCGGATGCCGGCGTTCTTCAGCTGCGTCAGCAGCTTCAGGCCCAGCTCGGGATGCTCGATCAGCGCGTCCTCGGTGACCTCGATGCACAGGTTGGCCGGCGATACGCCGTATTCGCCGAGCAGCGCCAGCAGGCGGATGGCGAAGCCCTCGTGGCCGAGGTGGCGCGGCGAGACGTTGATGCTGACGTAGTCGGCCGAGCCGAGCAGCACCGGCAGGTCGCGGCAGACCTGCTCGAAGATCGACCAGTCGATCTGCTCGATCAGGCCGGTCTCGCGCGCGATGGCGGAGAATTCGGACGGGCTGAGGATGCCGCGCTCCGGGTGGCGCCAGCGCATCAGCGCCTCGAAGCCCAGCGTGCGGCCGGTGGCCAGGTCGCTGATCGGCTGGTATTGCGGGAACAGCTCGCCGCGGGTCAGCGCGCGGCGCAGGTCGCCTTCGACCATCAGCGTGTTCAGCGCCGACTGGTGCAGGGCGTCGTCGAAGAAGGTGTAGCGGTTGCGGCCGAGCTCCTTGGAGCGGTACAGCGCGATGTCCGAATCGCGCAGGATCTCGTCCGGATCGTGGTGGCGCTCGTGCGAGATGGCGATGCCGATGCTGGGCGAGATGAACAGCTCCTTGCCCTGGATGCTGATCGGGGCCTGGAACTCCTGCAGGATGCGCTCGGCCACCAGCCGCGCCTCGCCGGTGTCGCGGATGCTGTTCAGGATCACGGCGAATTCGTCGCCGCCCAGACGCGCCACCAGGTCGGGTTGGCGCACGCAGGCCTGCACGCGCTCGGCCACCACCTTGAGCAGCTCGTCGCCGACCCAGTGGCCCATCGAGTCGTTGATGATCTTGAAGCGGTCCAGGTCGATGAAGAACACGCCGAACAGGCGGCCGGGGCTTTCCCGGTACAGCGCGAGCGACTGCTTGAGCCGGCCGTACAGCTGGTTGCGGTTGGCCAGCCCGGTCAGCTGGTCGTGCAGGGCGTCGTATTTCAGCTTCTGCTCGGCCTCCTCGCGGCGCACGATCTGCTCGCGCAGCGCCTGGTTGCTGAGCTCCAGCTCCATGGTGCGCCTGCGCACGTTCGACTCCATCTCGGCGTAGGCCTGCTTCAGCCGGTTCGAGGATTCGATCTTCTCCAGCGCCTGGGCGATGTGGCTGCTGACGAACACCAGCAGCTCCTGCTCCTTGTGCGAATAGGCGCGTACGCTGTCGTAGCTCTGCAGCGCGATCACGCCGACCGCCTCGCCGCGGATGGTGAGCGGCACGCCCAGCCAGCATTTCGGCGCCGCGCCCTTGACCACCGCGCGGCCTTCGCTCTTCAGCCGCAGCACCTCGGGCTCGTCGAGCAGCACCGGCGCCTTCTTGGCCAGCACCCACTCGGTCAGCCCGTTGGACACCGGCCGCGACTCGGCCGGCGCGTCGTCGCTGCGCTCGTCGATGTAATACGGGAAGTTCAGCGTGCGGCCGCCGTCGTCGAGGAAGGCGACGTAGATGTTCTTGGCCTCCAGCAGCTGCGCCACGATGCCGTGCATGGCCGGATAGAACTCCTCCAGGGTCTCGCTCTGGCTGGCCAGCCGGGTGATGTTGAACAGCGCCGACTGGATCATCTCGGAGCGTTGGCGCTCCTGGATCTCCTGGCTGAGCTTGGCCGTGCGTTCGCTGACCTTGCGCTCCAGCTCGGCGGTCTGCGCGCGCCGGGTGAGCGATTGGCGGATGTGCTCGGCCACGAACGACAGCAGGTTCAGGTCGGATTGCGAGTAGCGCCGGTCGGGCCGGTAGCTCTGCACCACCAGGCCGCCGACCACCACGCCGTTGTCCAGCATCGGGATGCCCAGCCAATCGATGCTGTCCGGGCCCAGGTGCATGTCGCTGACCAGGCCGAAGCGCGCCAGCAGCGCGGTCGAGCTGTCCCAGGCGTACTGGCGGGACTTCAGCATCGCCAAGGTGATGCTGTTCGGCAGCACGCTTTCGTCCCACTCCACTTCCGGGTCGACCGGCTCGGTGTCCAGGCTGTCGGCGTAGTACAGGAAGCGCATCGTGCCCTTGGCTTCGTTGAAGTCGGCGATGAAGAAGTTCTCGGCGTACACCAGGCCGGCGACGATGGCGTGCAGCTCGCGGTACAGCACGGCGGCGTCGTGCTCGTGGTAGGCCAGGTTGCTGATGTCGAACAGGGCCTTCTGCAGCTTCTCCGACTTCTCCAGCTGCTGCCGCAGCTGGTCCTCGATGCAGCTCAGCAGCAGGATGTGCAGGCGGCCGGCGGCTTGGTGCAGCAGGTTTTCGATGGCCTCGGCCTGGTCCTCGCCGGCGTTGCCGGTGCGGGCGTCGAGGATGAAATAGCCGTCGCCGTGACGCGCCAGCCGGAGCGGCCGTTCACGCCAGTCGGCGAGCCGGTCGCTGGCGTCGCGCTCGACCGCCGCCATGTCGTTCACGTCCATCACCGGATGCGACTGGTGGCCGAGCATGTCTTGGTGCGGGGGCGGCAGATGCCAGAGGCAGCGGGCGCTCACGCCGAGCGCGGCAAGTCGCAGGCACAGCCGTTCGGCCGCCGTCTGCAGGTCGGCGGCGTCTTCAAGCGGTTGATATGTATACGGATTATTCCGCACTTCGGCCACTGTGAGTCACGTGCGCCCCCTTATCGCCCGATTCTAGCAGTTGCCTGCCGGGCGCGCTAGGCGATGCCGGCGGCCTGTTTGCCGGCCGGCGGCGTTAAAATGCCGGTTCAACCTTTGGAGATCCGCCATGTCCTTCCCGATGATCCGCCCGCGCCGTCTGCGCGCCGCCGAATTCTCCCGCCGCCTGGTGCGCGAGAACCAGCTCGGCACCGGCGACCTGATCCTGCCGGTGTTCGTGCACGAGCTGGACGCGGTACAGCCGGTGGCGTCGATGCCGGGCGTCGAGCGGCTGTCGATCGATGCCTTGCTGCGCACCGCCGAGCGCGCGGTCGCCGCCGGCATTCCGGCCATGGTGCTGTTCCCGGTCACCGCGCCGGACGCCAAATCGCTGGACGCCAAGGCCGCGTACGACGACAACGGCCTGGCGCAGCGCGCCATCCGCGCCATCAAGTCGCGCTTCCCGGAGCTGGGCGTGATCACCGACGTCGCGCTCGACCCCTACACCAGCCACGGCCAGGACGGGCTGATCGACGACTCGGGCTATGTGGTGAACGACGAGACCGTGGCGGTGCTGGTGGCGCAGGCGCTGTCGCACGCGCACGCCGGCGCCGACGTGGTGGCGCCCAGCGACATGATGGACGGCCGCATCGGCGCCATCCGCGAGGCGCTGGAGGAGGAAGGCTTCGTCAACACCCAGATCATGGCCTATTCGGCCAAGTACGCCTCCGCCTTCTACGGCCCGTTCCGCGACGCCGTCGGTTCGGCCGCGGCGCTGGGCAAGGGCAACAAATACTCCTACCAGATGGACCCGGCCAATTCCGACGAAGCCCTGCGCGAGGTCGCGCTCGACATCGAGGAAGGCGCCGACATGGTGATGGTCAAGCCCGGCATGCCGTACCTGGACGTGGTGCGCCGGGTGAAGGACCGCTTCGAGGTGCCGACCTTCGTCTATCAGGTGTCCGGCGAGTACGCGATGATCAAGGCCGCGGCCCAAAACGGCTGGCTGGACGAGCGCGCCTGCATGCTGGAATCGCTGCTGGCGTTCAAGCGCGCCGGCGCCGACGGCATCCTGACCTATTTCGCGCTCGACGCCGCCGCGGCGCTGAAGGACTGAGCCGTGGCGCTCCGGCAGCCGCATGCGCGTTTCGCGGTCATCGGGCAACCGGTCGACCACTCGCTGTCGCCGCACATCCACCGGGCGTTCGCGCGCCAGTGGTCGGTGGACCTGGATTACACGCGCATCGCGCTGGCGCCCGCGGCGCTGGCTGACGGCCTCGCCGGTTTCGCGGCCCACGGCGGCATCGGCCTGAACGTGACCCTGCCGCACAAGCAGGCGGTGATGGCGCTGTGCGCCGGCCTGAGCGAACGCGCGCGCCGGGCCGGCGCGGTCAATACGCTCAGCTATGTCGACGGCGGCTGGCACGGCGACAACACCGACGGCGTCGGCCTGGTGAACGACCTGACGCAGCGCCGCGGCATCGACCTGCGCGCGCGCCGCACCTTGCTGCTCGGCGCCGGCGGCGCCGCCTGCGGCGTGGCGCCGGCGCTGCTGGATGCCGGCATCGGCGAACTGGTGGTGTGCAACCGCAGCCCCGAGCGCGCCGACGCGCTGGTGGACATGCTGGCCGCGCCGGAGCGCGCGCGCAGCCGCTACTGGCACGACCTGCCTGACCTGGCGCACTTCGACCTGATCGTGAACGCGACCTCGGCCGGCCGCGGCGACGCGCCGCTGACGCTGCCGTTCCATCTGGCCGGCGCGCACACCGTGGCGGTGGATCTGAGCTACGGCC